>Ga0207683_10000208_pt1 | contig 50925 bp, 50 predicted proteins | sample KBSM73metaG_FD_184333 | JGI IMG/M metagenome (GOLD analysis project Ga0207683, IMG submission 184333) | Miscanthus rhizosphere microbial communities from Kellogg Biological Station, Michigan, USA - KBS M7-3 metaG (SPAdes) (version 2) | ecosystem: Host-associated > Plants > Roots > Rhizosphere >...
GACGCTGCCGGCGCCCGATCCGGTCCGGCCGGCGGTCCGCCCGCCCGAGCCGGTGGAGCTGCCGGCGCCCGATCCGGTCCGGCCGGCGGCTCGCCCGCCCGAGCCGGTGGAGCTGCCGGTGCCGGCACCGGTCCGGCCGGTGCGGTCCGCCGTCGAGCCGCCGGCGCGGCGCGGGCTGGGGATCGAGCCCCGGCGCGATCGGGCGGTGTCCCGTCCGCCTGCTCGGCCGGCTTCGGCGGCGTCGGTGGCCGAGTCGGCGGCCGGTCGCGGCGGGACAGGGCCCGGGCGGGGACGCCGGGCCGGCGCCGGGCGGGTCCGCGGCTGGCCGGCGGCGGTCGCGTCCCCGAAGGCGGTGAGCGAGTCGCCGAAGCTGTCGCCGAGCGCCGGCACAGCCAGCGTGTCGCCGGTGGCCGCGTCCCCGGTCACCGCTGCGCCCGCCATGGCGTCACCGGTCACAGCCCCGCCGGCTGCCAGCGCGTCGGCGCGGTATCCGACCGCGAGCGCGTCCGCGGACGGCTCGGCGTAGCCGGCCGAGAACACGTCCGTGGTGGGGGCGGCGAGCACGTCCCGGCCCGTCGCCGGAGCGAGCGCGTCCCACCCGGGCGAGACGGCGTCGCGTGGCCTGACCATGAGCCGAGAATGTCACACCCCGCCACTAACGTCCCGGCCATGGAGATGCGCACCGACCGCGTCGGTCTACTGCTCGACCAGCACGAGAGCTCGGTCGGGATCAGCCGGGAGCGCCTGGCCGGGCTCACCGACGAGGAATACCGCTGGGAGCCCGTGCCCGACTGCTGGTCTATCCGCCGCCGCGGTGAGGCCGCGAGTCCCAACCCGTTCGGGCCGGGCGAGTGGCTGCTCGACTGGGACGACGGCCACCCGCGGCCCGACCCGTTCACCACCATCGCCTGGCGCCTCGGTCACCTCATCTCCATGTACGTCGACCGCTGGGAGTGGACGTTCGGCTCGCGCAGCATCGACCCCGCGGTCGCCACCGAGTTCACGCCGTCCGCGGACATGGCACTGGCCATGCTCTGGGAGAAGGCCGAGCGGTTCGCCGCGTCGGTCGCGCAGATGACCGACGAGCAGCTCGACGTCCCCGGCTACGGCCAATATCCGTACGGGCTGGATCCGCAGCTCCCGTTCGTCTCGATCGTGTGGTGGATGAACCGCGAGCTCATCCACCACACCGCCGAGGTGGCGGTCCTGCGCGACCTCTACCTCCGCCGCGACAGCCTCAAGGGAGGCGGGTGACCGCCGGCACGGTTGCCGAGCGGCCGGCACCGGCTCACCGGGTGGCCGCCGCGCGTGACTCGAGGTAGCGGCGTTCGGGGGCGGACAGGGTGAGCCGGGCCGCTTCGAGGTAGGCGGTCCGGGCGGCGGGCGCGTCCCCGGCCAACTCCAGCAGGTGGGCACGCACCGCGGCGAGCCGGTGGTGCCCGGCCAGCGCTGGGTCCTCGGCCGCGGTGGCCAGCGCCGCGAGCCCGGCCTCCGGTCCGTGCACCATCGCGACCGCGACCAGCCGGTTCAGCTCGACCATCGGCCCGGGCGCGAGGACGGCGAGCAACTCGTACAGGCCGAGGATCTGCGGCCAGTCGGTCTCCACCGCGGTCGGCGCGGTGTCGTGCACCGCCGCGATCGCCGCCTGCAGCTGGTACGGCCCGAGCGGCGCGACCGGCAGCGTCGCCTCCAGCAGCGCGGTGCCCTCGGCGATCATCGCCTGGTCCCACCGGGACCGGTCCTGCGCGGCCAGCGGCACCAGGTTGCCGTCCGGAGTGGTCCGGGCCGGGCGGCGGGCGTCGGTGAGCAGCATCAGCGCCAGCAGCCCGGCGACCTCGCCGTCGTCCGGCGCCGCCGCGTGCAGCTGCCGGGCCAGCCGCAGCGCCTCGGCGCTCAGCTCCACCCGCTGCAGCGAGCTGCCGGAGCTGGCCGTGTGCCCCTCGGTGAAGATCAGGTAGAGCACGTGCAGCACGGCGGCCAGCCGGTCGGCCCGCTCGTCGTCGGCCGGCGGCGCGAACGTGCCGCCCGCGGCCCTGATCCGCTGCTTGGCCCGGCTGATCCGCTGCGCGACGGTCGGCTCCGGCACGAGCAGCGCCCGGGCGATCTCGGCCGTGGTCAACCCGCCGACCGCGCGCAGCGTCAGCGCGACCTGCGAAACCGGCGTCAGCGCCGGGTGGCAGCACAGCGTCAGCAGGGTCAGCGTGTCGTCCACCCCGGTCACCGGCTCGGGCTCGACCGCGGACTCGAACACCACCCGCTCCCGGCGCCGGCGCGCCGTCTCGTTCCGCCACAGCTCCGTCCGCCGCCGGGACGCGACCGTGACCAGCCAGCCGGTCGGGTTCGCGGGCACCCCCTCGGCCGGCCACTGCGTGGCCGCCGCGAGCAGCGCCTCCTGCACCGCGTCCTCGCAGGTCTCGAAGTCGCCGGTGCGCCGGACCAGCACGCCGAGCACCCGCGGCGCCAGCTCGCGCAGCAGCTGCTCGACCTGCCGCGGGACGGTCACAGCCCGTGCGCCGCCAGGTCGAGCACCGGACGTACCAGCACCTCGCTCCACTCGGCGTCCGGCGTCCGGGCGGCGATCTCGACCGCCCGCTCGGCCGAGCACTCGACCAGGTAGAAGCCGGCCAGGTGCTCCTTGGCCTCGGCCATCGGCCCGTCGCTGACCACCGTCCGCCCGTCCCGGACGGCGACCCGCCGGGTGAGCGTGACGTCGTCGAGACCCTCCGCGGCCACCAGCTCGCCGGACTCGACCAGCTCCTGGTGCAGCGCGCGGTGCCGCCGCCCGAGCGTGAGCAGCTGCTCGTCGGTCATCCGGCCCCAGATCTCCTGGAACGACGGGTTCGACTGCATCATGATCAGGTATTTCATCCGGTCCTCCGCGGCACTCGTCCGGTCACTGTCCCATCGAGATGTCGAGACCGGCCGCGCCGCCTCGACAGCCCGTACGCAGACACCGAGACGAGGAGGCACCCGATGACCGTCACCACCGCCGAGACCGCCGTCCGCGACCTGCTCGAGGAGCACGCCGCGGCGATGCGGGAGAAGGACGCCGACCGGCTGGCTGCCTGCCACCGGCCCGGCGCGGTCGTCTACGACCTGGCGCCGCCGCTGGCCGGGACGTTCGACCGGGAGCGGACGCGGGCCTGGTTCGCCGGGAAGGCCGGCGGGTCGATGGACTACGAGATCCGCGACGTCGAGGTCGAGCTGGCCGGTGACCTCGCCGTCGCGTACGGGCTGACGCGGATGGGCGACGGCGCGACGTTCGAGCTGTGGTTCCGCACCACGCTGGTGCTGCGGGAGACCGGCGGGCGCTGGCAGATCGTGCACGCGCACGAGTCGACGCCGTTCCACATGGACGGCTCGCTTCGGGCGGCGGTCGACCTGACCCCGTAGTGGCCTTGGGGTGACACAGTAACCCGCCCGCCGCGGCGCTCCGTTGAGCCGTGGCGGGCGGGGAGTCGGGGTGGGTCAGAGGTTGCCGCGACGCTCCTGCTCGCGCTCGATCGCCTCGAACAGCGCCTTGAAGTTGCCCTTGCCGAAGCCCTCCGAACCGTGCCGCTCGATCAGTTCGAAGAACACGGTCGGCCGGTCCTGCACGGGCTTGGTGAAGATCTGCAGCAGGTACCCGTCCTCGTCCCGGTCGGCGAGGATGTTGAACTTGCGGAGCGTGGCCAGGTCGACGCGGGTCTCGCCGACCCAGCCGCCGAGCGCCTCGTAGTACGAGTCGGGCGTGGCGAGGAACTCCACGCCGGCCGCCTGCATCGCCTGCACAGAGGCGACGATGTCGTCGGTGGTCAGCGCCAGGTGCTGCACGCCCGGCCCGCCGTAGAACTCCAGGTACTCGTCGATCTGCGACTTCTTCTTGCCCACCGCCGGCTCGTTGAGCGGGAACTTCACCTTGCGCGAGCCGTCGGCGACGACCTTCGACATCAGCGCCGAATACTCGGTCGCGATGTCGTCGCCGACGAACTCCTTCATGTTCGTGAAGCCGAGCACCCGGTTGTAGAAGCCGACCCACTCGTCCATCCGGCCGAGCTCCACGTTGCCGACGCAATGGTCGATCGCGCTGAACGACGGCGTTCGGTGGGCGACGACCGGGTCGCGGCGTACGAAGCCAGGCAGGAAGACACCGGAGTAGTCGTTCCGCTGCACGAACGTGTGCCGCGTCTGGCCGAACGTCGCGATGGCGGCGGTGACGACCTTGCCGTGCTCGTCCTCGCTCACCGCCGGAGTGGCCAGCGATCTGGCGCCCGCGGACATCGCCTGCTCGTACGCGGTCTCCGCGTCCGGCACGGTCATCGCCAGGTCGACCACGCCGTCACCGTGCTCGCGCACGTGCGCGCCGACCCAGGTGCCGGCGTGCGCCTCGCCGGTGATCAGGAACCGCGCCGACCCCGCCTCCAGCACATAGTCGACGAGGTCGCGGGAGCCGGTCTCCGGACCCCGGTACGCGACGCAGCGCATCCCGAACGCGGTGGAGTAGAAGTGCGCAGCCTGCCGAGCGTTGCCCACGGCGAACCGCACGTAGTCCATTCCGTACACCGGGAAGTCCATGAGGCCCACTCCTCCGCTGATGCCGTCACCGCCAGCCTCCGACCAGGGCCGGTGACTGGGCAAGCCGTCCGTCCATGGCTGATCAGGCTGTACAGTCAGCAGGCGTGGAGCCGGCAACCGCTGGACAGAATGCTCAGTTCGATGCGCTCGATGCGAGGCTCGTCACCTTGCTGGCCGAGCAGCCCCGGATCGGCGTGCTGGAGTGCGCCCGGCGGCTCGGCGTCGCCCGCGGCACCGCCCAGGCCCGGCTGGACCGGCTGCAGGCCCGCGGCGTGATCACCGGCTTCGGTCCGGACGTCGACCCGGGCGCGCTCGGCTTCGTCGTGTCGGCGTTCGTGACGCTGGAGATCGCGCAGGGTGCCGGGCGGGATGGCGTGGTGGCGCACCTGTCGCAGATCCCGCAGGTGCTGCAGGTGCACACCGTCACCGGCCAGGGCGACCTGCTCTGCCGGATCGTGGCGCGGTCCAACGCCGACCTTCAGCGGGTGATCGACACGGTCGTCGCGCACCCGGACATCCAGCGCACCGCGACCGTCATCGCGCTCGCCACGCCGATCCCGTACCGGGTGGTCCCGTTGGTGCAGGACACGGTGCAGGACCGGTCGACGGCCCCGTGACCGCCGCTACTCGTGGAACGGCTCGGCCTTCTGCAGGGTGACGCGCATCGTCTTGCCGTTCGGCGTCTCGTACGTGCGGGTCTCGCCGACCTTGGCCCCGTCCAGCGCCTTGCCCAGCGGCGAGGCGGCCGAGTAGACCTCGAGGTCGGCGCCGGTCTCCTCGCGCGAGCCGATGAGGAACGTCTCGCTCTCCTCGTCGTCCTCGAACCGGACGGTCACGACCATGCCCGGCCCGGCGACGCCCGCCTGCCGCGGTGCCTCGCCGACCTGCGCGGTGCGCAGCAGCTCCTGCAGCTGACGGATCCTCGCCTCCTGCTTGCCCTGCTCCTCGCGGGCGGCGTGGTAGCCGCCGTTCTCCCGGAGGTCGCCCTCCTCGCGGCGCGCGCTGATCTCGGCGCTGATGGCCGTCCGGTTCTCGATCAGGTGGTCCAGCTCGGCCTTGAGGCGGTCGTAAGCCTCCCGCGTGAGCCAGGTGACGGGGGCAGTGTTGTCCGTCATCGACACGGGGTGCTCCTCGGATGCAGGGGGTAGGGAAACGGATCAGGAACGAACGTCGAAAGTAACATCGCACGGCGACGACACCCAGTCCCGCCGTCGACCCGGGGTCCGGCGCCCGGCCGATCGGCCGGCGAATGGACCCTCCGTACCCGATGGTAGTACGGCCGCCGTACCGGGTCCGGTCGGCGGAATCCGGACGACCGGGTGCTCGTTGCTGACCTGAGAATGTCGGAACCACCGAGTAGGAGTGCGGGCGTGACCCAGGAGCAGTTGCGTCTCATGGCGGTGCACGCCCATCCCGACGACGAGTCGAGCAAGGGCGCCGCGACGATGGCGCGCTACGTCGACGAGGGCGTCGACGTGCTGGTCGTGACCGCCACCGGCGGCGAGCGCGGGTCGATCCTCAACCCGGCGATGGACCGGCCGGACGTGCTCGAGCGCATGCCGGAGATCCGCAAGGCGGAGATGGACAGGGCGCGGGAGATCCTCGGTGTCCGGCAGGAGTGGCTCGGGTTCGTCGACTCCGGGCTGCCCGAGGGCGACCCGCTGCCGCCGCTGCCCGAGGGCAGCTTCGGCCTGGTCGACGTGGACGAGGCGGCCGAGCGGCTGGTCGCGGCGATCCGCCGGCAGCGCCCGCACGTCGTGATCACCTACGACGAGAACGGCGGCTACCCGCACCCCGACCACGTGATGACCCACAAGATCTCGGTGGTCGCGTTCGAGGCGGCCGGCGACCCGGATCGCTACCCGGACGCCGGCGAGCCGTGGCAGCCGCTCAAGCTCTACTACCACATGACCTTCGGCCGGGCCCGGATGGCGCAGATGCACGAGGCGCTGCTCGCCGCCGGCCTCGAGTCGCCGTACGAGGAGTGGCTCAAGGAGTGGGACGGTGAGGACACCGTCACCCCCCGGATCACCACCAGGGTCGAGTGCGCCGAGTGGTTCCCGCGCCGGGACGAGGCGCTGCTCGCGCACGCCACCCAGATCGACCCGACCAGCCGCTGGTTCGCGGTGCCGCTGCAGCTGCGCCAGCAGATCGCGCCCACCGAGGACTACGAGCTGGCGCGGTCCCTCGTCGACACCGACCTGCCGGAGGACGACCTGTTCGCCGGCGTCCGGGAGACAATCAACGCATGAGCACGACGCTGCTCGCCGCCGCGGCGGAGAACCGGGAGGCCAGCCCGATCGGGCTGGTCGTCATCCTGCTGCTGCTGGTCGCCCTGGTGTTCCTGATCCGTTCGATGAACAAGCACCTGCGCAAGGTCCCCGGCTCGTTCTCCCGCTCCCGCTCACCCGACGATCCGCTACCGGCCAGGCGCGAGGGCCCAGGGGCTGACGGCGACGAGTAGCCCGTCGCCGTCCACTTCTGATCCCAACTGAGAAGTGGTGTCCGCAGTCCACTTCTCAGTATGCGCAAGGGGGAAAGGCCGTGCGCCACGGTCCGGGACCCGACTTCCCGACAGCCGCAGACGGATCCGTTCGCGAGCATCGGGATCGGGAGGATCAGTAGTCGTCGGCGCTGCGGCGACGGGATCGTTTGGTCGCCGATCGGCGCCGCTTCGAGTCGAGCCGGCGTTCGGTGGCGCCCCGGGACGGCCGGGTCGGCCGCCGCGGCGGTGGCGGCGGCTCCAGCGCGCGGGCGACCAGCCCGGCCAGCCGGTCCCGGGCCGCCTCCCGGTTGCGCAGCTGGGAGCGCCGCTCGGACGCCGTGACCGCGAGCGTCTCCCCGGTCAGCCGGGAGCCGAGCCGGCGCCGCAGCTTGTCCAGCAGCTCGACCGGCAGCGCCGATGCGCCGAGGTCCCAGACCAGCTCGACCCGCGAGTCGGTGGTGTTCACGCCCTGGCCGCCGGGCCCCGATGACCGGGAGAACCGCTCGGTCAGCTCGTCGCCGGGGATCGTCACCCGGCCGTTGACCGGCAGGTCGGCAGGCACGTGGTCAGGTTAGGCGCGTCGGGTTGCCGGCGCGGGGCACGATGGGGGCCATGGCCAACCGCCTCGCCGACGCGACAAGCCCCTACCTGCTGCAGCACAAGGACAACCCGGTCGACTGGTGGCCGTGGTCGGAGGAGGCGTTCGCCGAGGCCAGGCGGCGGGACGTGCCGGTGCTGCTGTCGGTCGGCTACGCGGCCTGCCACTGGTGCCACGTCATGGCGCACGAGTCGTTCGAGGACGACGCGACCGCGGCGATCGTCAACGCCGGCTTCGTGCCGGTCAAGGTCGACCGGGAGGAGCGCCCGGACGTCGACGCCGTCTACATGGAGGCCACCCAGGCGATGACCGGCCAGGGCGGCTGGCCGATGACCTGCTTCCTCACCCCGGACGGGGCGCCGTTCTTCTGCGGCACCTACTTCCCGAGGCCGGTCTTCCAGCGGCTGCTCGGCTCGGTCAGCGAGGCCTGGCGGGACCGGCGGAACGACGTGCGCGACACCGGGCAGCGGATCGTCAGCGCGCTGTCCGCCCCGCGCGAGCTGACCCCGGCCCCGCTGGACGCGGCCGTGCTTGACGCGGCGGCGGCCTCGCTGCGGACCGGGTACGACGAGGTCAACGGCGGCTTCGGCGGCGCGCCGAAGTTCCCGCCGTCGATGGTGCTGGAGTTCCTGCTGCGCCGGCACGCCCGCACCGGCGACGGCCTCGACATGGTGGTCGGCACCGCCGAGGCGATGGCCCGCGGCGGCATGTACGACCAGCTCGCCGGCGGCTTCGCCCGCTACTCGGTCGACGCCGGCTGGGTGGTGCCGCACTTCGAGAAGATGCTCTACGACAACGCGCTGCTGCTGCGGGTCTACCTGCACCTGTGGCGGGAGACCGGCTCGCCGCTGGCCCGCCGGGTCGTGCACGAGACCGCCGCGTTCCTGCTCGGCGACCTGCGGACGGCCGAAGGCGGGTTCGCCTCCGCGCTGGACGCGGACGCCGCCGGCGTCGAGGGCCTCACGTACGCGTGGACGCCGGCGCAGCTGATCGCCGTGCTCGGGTACGAGGACGGGGAGTGGGCGGCGCAGGTGCTGTCGGTCACCGAGGCCGGCACGTTCGAGCACGGCTCGTCCACCCTGCAGCTGCGGGCCGACCCCGACGACCACGCCCGCTGGACGACCGTGCGCGAGCAGCTGCTGTCCGCCCGGGAAGCCCGCCCGCAGCCGGCCCGGGACGACAAGGTCGTCACCGCCTGGAACGGGCTGGCCATCGCGGGTCTGGCTGAGGCCGGCGCGCTGCTCGGCGAGCCGGGCTGGGTGATCGCCGCGGAGACCGCGGCCGAGCTGCTGCTGGACACCCACCTGGTGCACGGCCGGCTGCGGCGCAGCTCCCGCGGCGGGATCGTCGGCGCGCCGGCCGGCGTGCTGGAGGACTACGCCGACCTGGCCGAAGGACTGCTGGCGCTGCACCAGGCGACCGGGCAGCCGCGCTGGCTGGCCGCCGCGGGCGACCTGCTCGACACGGTGCTGGCCCGGTTCGCCGACGGTCGGGGCGGGTTCCACGACACGGCCGACGACGCCGAGCAGCTGATCCGCCGGCCCTGGGACCCGACCGACGGGCCGACGCCGTCCGGGCCGGCCGCCGCGGCCGGGGCGCTGCTCACCCACGCCGCGCTGTCGGACCGCACCGACCACCGGGAGGCGGCCGAGGCGGCACTGGCCGTGCTGGCGCCGGTGGTGGCCGCGTACCCGCGGGCCGGCGGCTGGGCGGCGGCGGTCGCCGAGGCCGCGCTGGCCGGGCCGTTGCAGGTGGCGGTGAGCGGCGGCGGCGAGCTGGTCGACGTGGCCCGGCGGGGGACGTCGCCGGGGCTGGTCGTGGTCGCCGGAGCGCCGGACGCGCCGGGCGTGCCGCTGCTCGCCGGCCGGCCGCTGGTCGACGGGCGGGCGGCCGCGTACGTCTGCCGCGGGTTCGTCTGCGACCGACCGTCCACCGACCCGGCCGCGCTGGCCGGGCAGCTGCGGACGCTGGTTCAGCCCTCGGCGGACGGGGCTACCGGCGGCCCGCGTCCGAGCGCATAGTGATTGCACTGCAACGGTGTAATCAAACGCGGAGGCGAAGCGATGGTGGGACGAGGGCGCGGCTGGCACGGGCACGGTCGCGGGTTCGGCGGGCGAGGGGGCTGGCAGCAGGCCGACCTGCCGCCGGCCGACGACGCGGCGGGCTGGTTCGCCGGCCGGCTGCCGGACGGTTGGTTCACCGGCGCGCCGAGCGTGACCGTGGACCGGGACGAGATCCTGGTGGTCGGCACGTTGGAGCCACCGGCGGTCGAGGGCGGCGACGAGGTCGCGGTGAGCGCGGCGGAGGCCGGCCGGATCAGCCGGTTCCGGGAGGACACCCGGGACGAGCGGATCGCGATCGCGCAGGAGGCCGAGCACCGGTACGGCCGCAAGGTGGCCTGGGGCGCCGTCGCCGGCGGCACCCGGCAGCTGTTCACCACGCTGTCGGCGCCGGTGATGACCCGGCTGCGGCAGCCGGAGCGGCAGGTGCTCGACACGCTCGTCGACGCGGGCGTCGCCCGGTCCCGGTCGGAGGCGCTGGCCTGGTGCGTGCGGCTGGTCGGTGAGCACGCCGACACCTGGCTGACCGAGCTGCGCGAGGCGATGGGCGCGGTCGACCGGCTGCGGGCACAGGGCCCGGACGTGGCCGGGGCGGGGGAGCCGGAGGCGACCGAGTCGTAGTCGCCGCGGCCCACTAGGGTCCCGGGGTATGCGCGCCGCTGTCTTCGAGGGACCCGGCAACATCCGGATCCAGCACGTGCCCGACCCCGAGGTGGAACTGCCCACCGACGCGGTGGTCCGGGTCGTGTCGGCCGCCCTGTGCGGCACCGACCTCTGGTCGTACCGGGGGTACGGGCAGCGGCAGCCCGGCGAGCGGATCGGCCACGAGTTCCTCGGCGTGGTCAGCGACGTCGGCCCCGACGTCCGGACCGTACGGCCCGGCGACCTGGTGATCTCCCCCTTCACCTGGTCGGACGGGACGTGCGAGTACTGCCTGTCCGGGCTGACGACGTCCTGCGTCGACGGGGGTGTGTTCGGCGAGCCCGGGCACGACGGGGCCCAGGGCGAGGCGCTGCGGGTCCCGCACGCGGACGGCACCCTGGTCGTGGTGCCGCCCGCGCTGCGGGACGCCCCGCCGGAACTGTTGCTGCCGCTGTGCGACGTGCTGCCGACCGGCCACCACGCGGCCATGTCGGCGGGCGTGAAATTCGGGCACCGGGTCGCGATCGTCGGCGACGGCGCGGTCGGGCTGTGCGCGGTGCTCGCCGCCCGCCGGCTCGGCGCCGAGAGCGTCACCGTGATCGGCCACCACGAGCAGCGGCTGGAGGTCGCTCGCCGGCTCGGCGCGACGGACGTGGTGCACGGCCGCGGCGAGCGGGTGGCCGAGGAGGTCATCACGCTGACCGGCGGCGCGCACGCCGTGCTCGAGTGCGTCGGCGCCCAGCCGGCGCTGTCCACCGCGATCGCGGTCGCCCGGGACGGCGCCACCATCGGCTACGTAGGCGTGCCGCACCTGGTCGAGGGGCTCGACCTGTCGCTGCTGTTCGGCCGGAACATCGACCTTGCCGGCGGCGTGACCCCGGCCCGGACCTACCTGCCGGAGCTGATGACCGACATCGCGCTCGGCACCATCGACGCCAGCCCGATCTTCGACGCGTCGGTCGACCTGGCCGGCGTGCCGGACGGCTATCTCGCGATGGACGGTCGCAAGGCGGTCAAGGTGCGGGTGGACGTCTCGACCGTCTAATAGACGGCGAGCCAGACCGCGATCATGTGACAGGTCGCGGCGACCACGGTGCAGAGGTGGAACACCTCGTGGTAGCCGAACGTGCGCGGCCACGGGTCGGGCCGCTTCAGCCCGTACACGATCCCGCCGAGGGTGTAGATCAGGCCGCCGGCGATGATCAGGACGAACGCGGCCACCCCGCCGTGCCGGAGGAGGCTCGGCAGCACGAACACGGCCACCCAGCCGAGACCGAGGTAGAGCGGCACGGACAGCCAGCGCGGTGCGGTGATCCAGCTCGTCTTGAGCAGCACGCCGCCGAGGGCGCCGAACCAGACCACCGCCAGGACCGCCCGCCCGGTGCGTTCGGGCATCGCCAGCAGGGCGAACGGCGTGTACGTCCCGGCGATGAACACGAAGATCATCGAGTGGTCGAGCCTGGCCAGCAGCGCCCGCCGGCCCGGCGTCGACCAGTGCACCCGGTGGTAGGTCGCCGAGGTGCCGAACAGCAGCATCACGGTCAGGGCGTAGATCGAGGTGGCCAGCGCTGCCTCCGGGCCGCGGGTGGAGCCGGCGACCGCCACCAGCACCAGCCCGGCGACCACCGAGACGACGAACGCCCACAGGTGCAGCCAGCCGCGCATCCGTGGACGGGCGGCCAGGGCGGCGAGGTGCTCCGTCATGGTCGTCACCAGTCAGAGGTTACGGACGCCGGGTGTGCCTCGGCATGGGGCGAACCCCCGATTCCCGGTGCGGTCTTCATCACGCCGGTCCGACCGAACGCCCCGGTCCGGTGGCCTCGCCCGCGTAGAGTGCACGGGTGCCTGCGCGTGACCTGCTGTACGCCATGTATGAACGGCGGTTGCGCCGCCAGCTCGTCGGCCGTCCCGTGCCCCGCCACGTCGGGGTCATGTGCGACGGCAACCGGCGCTGGGCGCGCGCCGCGGGGGCCGGCGACGTCAGCTTCGGCCACCAGGCCGGCGCCGACAAGATCGAGGACGTGCTGCGCTGGAGCGCGGACGCCGGCGTCGAGGTGGTCACCCTCTGGCTGCTGTCCACCGACAACCTGTCCCGGCCCGAGTCGGAGCTGCAGCCGCTGCTGCGGATCATCGAGGAGCTCGTCGACGGCCTGGCCGCCGACCGGGCGGGCTGGCGGATCAAGCTGGTCGGCTCGCTCGACCTGCTGCCGCCGGAGACCGCGCACGTGCTCAAGGCCGCGGCCGAGCGGACCGTGGACCGGCGCGGGCTCGCGGTGAACATCGCGGTCGGCTACGGCGGCCGGCAGGAGATCGCCGACGCGGTGCGCTCGTTGCTGCACGAGCACGCGCAGGCGGGCACGACGATCGAGGAGCTGGCCGAGCTGCTCGACGTCGACCACATCGCCGAGCACCTCTACACCCGCGGCCAGCCCGATCCCGACCTGGTGATCCGGACCAGCGGGGAGCAGCGGATGAGCGGGTTCCTGCTCTGGCAGAGCGCGCACTCGGAGTTCTACTTCTGCGAGGCATACTGGCCGGACTTCCGCCGGATCGACTTCCTGCGCGCGCTGCGGGCGTACGCGGACCGGCACCGCCGCTTCGGCGCCTGACCGCTCGGCGGGCGGGGTGGTCCTGCCGTAGCGTGCGCGTGTGGATCTGGCGCGCGAGTACGTCCTGCTCGGGTTGCGGTTCGACCGGCTGTCCACCGGGTTCGTCGACGCCTACACCGGCGATCCGGCGCTGCGCCGGCAGGTCGAGGACGAGCCCCGGCCGCTGCCGGTGGCGCTGGTCGCGCAGGCCCGCTCGCTGCTGGCCGAGCTGCCGTCGTCCGGGCTGGCCGAGGACCGGGTCGCGCTGCTGCACTCGCAGCTGACCGCGCTGGAGTGCAACGCCCGGCGGCTGGCCGGCGAGCCGGTCGGGTTCGTCGACGAGGTGAACGCGTACTTCGGGGTCGACATCACGCTCGGCGACGAGTCCGACTACGCGGCCGCGCACGAGGAGCTCGCCGAGCTGCTGCCCGGGGCCGGCCCGCTGGCCGAGCGGTACGCGGCGTACCGGACGGGTGACGAGTGCCCACCGGACCGGCTCGACGGGCTGGTCGGCGACCTGTCCTCGGCGCTGCGGGACGTGGTGCGGACCGGGTACGGGCTGCCGGAGGGGGAGACGGTCGAATACCAGATCGTCACCGACGAGCCGTGGAGCGGGTTCAACTACTACCTCGGCGGGTTCCGGTCCCGGGTCGCGATCAACGCCGACCTGCCGCACCGGCTCTCCCAGCTGCCGCACCTGGTCGCGCACGAGGCGTATCCCGGCCACCACACCGAGCACTGCCGCAAGGAGCGCGGCCTGGTCGGCGCCGGCGGCCGGCTGGAGCACACGGTGTTCCTGGTCAACACGCCGGAGTGCCTGATCGCCGAGGGGCTGGCCGACCTCGGCGTCCCGGCCTCGATCGGCGCCGGTTGGGGATCCTGGGCCGGGGAGATCTACGCCGACCTCAAGCTCGGCTTCGACGGTGAGCTGGCCGAGCGGGTCTCGGCGGTGACGCAGCGGCTGGAGCGGTGCCGGCAGGACGCCGCGCTGCTGCTGCACGACCGCGGCGCGTCCGAGGACGAGGTGGTCGCGTACCTGCAGCGGTGGATGCTGGTGCCGGAGCCGCGGGCCCGGCAGTCGCTGCGGTTCCTGTGCCACCCGCTCTGGCGCGCGTACACCTCCACGTACGTGGAGGGCTACCGGCTGCTGTCGGCCTGGCTCGACGCCCGGCCCGCGGGTCAGCCGCTCGGTGAGCGGTTCGTACGGTTGCTGGACGAGCCGCTCACGCCCGGGCGGATCGCCGCGGAACTGGGGGTCTGAACGATGGTCGGCCTCGTGCTCGTCTCGCACTCGGCGACACTGGCCAGCGGGCTGGTCGAGCTGATCAAGCAGCTCGCGCCGGACGTCACCGTGGTCACCGCGGCCGGCACCGAGGACGGCCGGATCGGCACCTCCCCGGACGCGGTCGCGGCCGCGCTCGGCTCGGCCGACTCCGGGGACGGCGTCGTGGTGATCCCCGACCTCGGTTCGGCCGTCTTGTCGGTGCGGGTCGCCCTGGAGGACGCGCCCGACGACCGGATCGTGCTGGTGGACGCGCCGTTCGTGGAGGGCGCGGTGTCGGCCGCGGTCACCGCCGGCACCGGCGCCACCCTCGACGAGGTCGTCGCCGCGGCCGAGGAAGCCCGCGAGATCCCGAAGTTCTAGGACAGACGCTCCGCGGTCTATCCGGTGTGGACGCGGGATCGGCCGGGACGCCTGACCCGCTGCCGGCGCCGGCGGTCGGGGCGGTCTCAGCCCGACGCTGCGCGACCCATCCACTGCACGCGGGATCGGCCGGGACGCCTGACCCGCCGCGGCTGGTTCCGACGACCGGGAGGTCTCAGCTGGCCGTCACCTTCGCGAGGGCGGCGAACAGCATCGTGCTCGACGTCGCACCAGGGTCCTGGTGGCCGATCGAGCGCGGGCCGAGGTAGGAGGCGCGGCCCTTGCGGGCCTGCATCGGGATGGTCGCCTCGGTGCCGGCCGCGGCCGCCTTCGCCGCCTCGGCGCTCGCGTCGGCCAGCGAGGACCCCGACCCGAGCGCGGTGTCGAGCGCGGCCAGCGCCGGCAGCCACGCGTCGACCATCGTCTTGTCGCCGGCCTCGGCCTTGCCGAGCCGGACGATCCCGTCCAGACCGGCCCGCAGCGCCGCGGCGAGCGTCGTGTCGTCGACCTCGCCGGCATCGCCGAGCGCCTTGGCTGTCTCCCGGAACGCCGTGCCGTACAGCGGTCCGGAGGCGCCGCCGACCTTCGAGATCAGCGTCCGGCCGACGAGCTTGAGCACGTCGGCCGGCGTGTCCCCGGCCAGCGCGTCGGTCGCCGCGGTCATCCCGCGGGACAGGTTGGCGCCGTGGTCGCCGTCGCCGATCGCCTGGTCGAGCTTGGTCAGCTCGTCCCGCGCCGCCGAGACCGAGGAGGCGAACTCGCGGACCCAGGCCTCGGCGAGCTGCGTGTCGAACGGCACTCAGACTCCCCAGCGCAGACCCGGGGTGTTGACCGGCGCGTCCCAGAGCCGGGTCAGGTCCGCGTCGAGCTTGGTCAGCGTGAGCATGCAGCCGGCCATCTCCAGGCTGGTCACGTAGTTGCCGACCAGCCGGCGGGCGACCGTGATGCCGCGGTCCTCGAGGAGCTTGGCCACCTCGCCGAAGACCAGGTAGAGCTCGATCAGCGGCGTGCCGCCCATGCCGTTGACGATGACCAGCGCCTCGTCGCCGCGGTCGAGCGTGCCGTCGTCGAGGATCGCCTGGGTGGCGATCGCGGCCAGCTCGGAGGCCGGCCCGATCGGGCGCCGCTCCCGCCCCGGCTCGCCGTGGATGCCGATGCCGATCTCGATCTCGTCGGGGCCGAGCTCGAACGTCGGCGTGCCGGCCGCCGGCACGATGCACGGGGTCAGCGCGATGCCGAAGCTGCGGCTGGCCTGGTTGGCCCGGCGGCCGATCGCGGCCACCTCGTCGAGGTCGGCGCCGGTCGCGGCGAGCGCGCCGGCCACCTTCTCCACGACGACCGTGCCACCGGTGCCGCGCCGGCCGGCCGTGTAGAGGCTGTCCTGCACGGCCACGTCGTCGTCGACGAGCACGGTCTCGACCTTGATGCCCTCGTCGTCGGCGAGCTCGGCGGCGAGCTGGAAGTTGAGCACGTCGCCGGTGTAGTTCTTCACGACGTGCAGCACCCCGATCCCGCCGGCCACCGCGGTGGTCGCGGCGGTGATCTGGTCGGGTGTCGGTGATGTGAACACCTCGCCGGCGATGGCCGCGTCGAGCATGCCGGGGCCGACGAAGCCGCCGTGCAGCGGCTCGTGTCCGGACCCGCCGCCCGAGATCACGCCGACGTGGCCCTGCACCGGAGCGTCACCGCGGACGACGATGCGGTTCTCGAGGTCCACCCGTAGCTCCGGGTGGGCGGCCGCCACCCCGCGCAGTGCGTCGACGACGACGTTCGCGGGGTCGTTGATGAGCTTCTTCACCCGGGTGCTCCCCCCAGTGATCCACGTTGTTTCCGCACTATGTCGGCGCTGGCAGCAGCGGGTCAAGGGGCGGGATCACTACGGATCTCGCGTCGGCGTTGTCCTTGGAACTCCCCGCCTCCGCGTCGTACCGTTCGGATCGGTGGCGCTCCGTACCGGGACGCCCCCCGGGAGGCCCTGACGTGTCGAGCATTCGACGGCGAGGGGGCCGGCACCAGCCCCCCTGTGGGCGTGCCGGACCTTCGAGACCCGGGCGTTGGTGCGTCGCCTCCAGGGAGGGCCTGTGGCCGACCGCCGCACGACCGAATCCCGCAAGACGTACGTCCTCGACACCAGCGTGCTGCTCTCCGACCCGGGGGCCTGGGCACGCTTCGGTGAGCACGAGGTAGTCCTGCCGCTCGTGGTGATCAGCGAGCTGGAGGGGAAGCGCAACCATCCGGAGCTGGGCTGGTTCGCCCGGCAGGCCCTCCGCATGCTCGACGACCTGCGCGTCGCGCACGGCCGGCTGGACAATCCGGTGCCGATCGGCGACAGCAGCGGCACGCTGCACGTCGAGCTCAACCACAGCGACCTGTCCGTGTTGCCGGCGGGGTTCCGCCGGCACGCCGACGAGGGTGCCGACAACGACTCGCGGATCCTCGCGGTCGCCCGCAACCTGTCCGCCGACGGCCGGGACGTGGTCCTGGTCTCCAAGGACATGCCGATGCGGGTGAAGGCCGCGTCGGTCGGCGTCCCGGCGGACGAATACCGGGCCCAGCTGGCGGTCGACTCCGGCTGGACCGGGATGGTCGAGCTGGAGGTGGGCGAGGACGACATCGGCACGCTCTACTCCGCGGAGCGCATCGAGCTGGCCGCCGCCGCCGACCTGCCCTGCCACACCGGGCTGCGGCTGATCTCGGCCCGCGGCTCGGCGCTCGGCCGGGTGACCGCGGACAAGCAGGTCCGGCTGGTACGGGGCGACCGGGAAGCGTTCGGGCTGCACGGCCGGTCGGCCGAGCAACGGGTCGCGTTGGACCTGCTGCTCGACCCTGAGGTGGGGATCGTCTCGCTGGGCGGTCGGGCCGGCACCGGCAAGTCGGCGCTGGCCTTGTGTGCCGGCCTGGAGAACGTGCTGGAGCGGCGGGCGTTCAAGCGGGTCGTCGTGTTCCGGCCGCTGTACGCGGTCGGCGGCCAGGAGCTCGGCTACCTGCCGGGTTCCGAGGGCGAGAAGATGCAGCCGTGGGCGCAGGCGGTGTTCGACACGCTCGGCGCGCTGGTCAGCAAGGAGGTCGTGGACCACGTACTGGACAGCGGCATGATCGAGGTGCTGCCGCTGACCCACATCCGGGGTCGGTCGCTGCACGACTCGTTCGTCATCGTGGACGAGGCGCAGTCGCTGGAGCGCGGGGTGCTGCTCACCGTGCTGTCCCGGCTCGGCGCCGGGTCGCGGGTGGTGCTCACGCACGACGTCGCCCAGCGGGACAACCTGCGCGTCGGCCGGCACGACGGCGTGGCCGCGGTCATCGAGGCGCTGAAGGGGCATCCGCTGTTCGCCCACGTCACGCTGACCCGCTCGGAGCGGTCCCCGATCGCCGCCCTGGTCACCGAGATGCTCGAAGACCTTCCGCTGTAGGGGTTTCCGCTCGCCCCGGAGCCACCCGGCTCCGGGGCGCGTACGGTGCGCGGGTGGATGTGTTCGACGTGCTGGGGGATCCGGTGCGGCGGCGTCTGCTGGAACTTCTCGCCCGCGGCGAGCGATCGGCGGGCGGGCTCGGCGCGGTGGTGCGGGCCGAGTTCGGGATCACCCAGCCGGCCGTCTCCCAGCATCTGCGGGTGTTGCGGGAGACCGGCTTCGTCCGCGTCCGCCCGGCCGGCACCGTCCGCCTGTACGCGGCCGACCCGGACCGGCTGCGCGAGGCCGACGACTGGATCGCCGGCCTGCGCTCACGCGTCCGCCAGCGGGACCTGCACCGGTAGGTAGCTGCCGCGCAGCACCAGCAGCCCGCGGCCCTTCGGCATCGGTCCGACCGCGCTGCGCGGCGGCTTGATCCCGAGCAGCTCGCCCTCCATCGGGTGCTCCGGGTTGAGCAGCACGCCGGACTTCGTCTTGCGGGCCTCGACGATGTAGCCGCGGTAGCCGTTGACCATCTCGCCGGTGGTGCCACTGACGACCAGCGCCCGCTGCCCGTCCCGGCCCTCCCGCAGCACCGCCTCGAACGCCACCGCGCAGGGCGCGTCGACCAGCAGCTCGCCGTCGTCGACGAGCACGGCGACCGGGCCGAGGGCCTGGTCGAGCAGCCCGTACACGTCGGCCTCGGTCGGGGTGCCGGTCAGCACGCCGAGCACGCCGGGGTGGCCGGCCAGCTGCCGCAGCGGCGACGGCCGCGGGGTCACCACGACCAGCTCGCTGCCGCCCTCCAGCAGCGACCCGGCGACCGTCAGCAGCGCGGTCGACCGGCCGGAGCGGGCCGGGCCGCCGATGACGAACCCTGGTCCGTCGTCGTCGAGGTCGACGCCGATCGGCGCCAGCTCGTCGCCGCCGACGCCGACCAGCGCCCACATCGGCGTCGCCGGCCGCGGCGGCGCCGGCAGCGCCAGCACCTCCGGGAGCGTGATCCGGGCGGGCAGCACGTCGACCCGGGCCGGCCGCTGGCCGCGCGGCACGGAGGCGTCCCGCTCGCGCGCGGCGGCGGTAATCCGGGCCAGCGCCTTGACCTGCGCCGGGCCGGACGGGTCGGGGTCGAGCAGGGCGAGCTGCGTCTCCAGCATCGAGTCGTTGCGGAACGCCCGGCCCGGCGGCATCGAATCGGGCATCTTCTTCGTCTGCAGCCCGGCCAGCCCGTAGTCGTTGCGGTCGCCCATCCGCAGCACCAGCTTGTCCTCGATGGTGGTGGGCAGCCGGCCGAGCAGCGCCGACCGGTCGCCCGCGACGACCGCGCGCAGCCCGACGCTCGGGCCTTCGCGCAGGATCCGCAGCACGTTCTGGGTGAGCCGGCCGCCGTCGAGCTCGTCGAAGGACGCCATGAACCCCTCCCACCGGTCGAGCAGGAACACCAGGTAGGGCAGGCGTTCCTGGACCGGCGCGGCGGCCCGCTGCTCGGCCAGCGACCCGTAGCCGTGCTGGGCCAGCAGCACCTGCCGGCGGGCGATCTCGTTGAGCAGCACGGTGAGCAGCCGGTCGGTGCGGTCGACCTGGTCCCGGGACACGACCGCCCCGCAGTGGGGAAGGTCGGCCAGCGGCATCATCGCCGCGTTGCCGCAGTCGAGTGCGTAGAGATGGACGTCGCGGCAGCTGGTCAGCCGGGCGATGCTGCCGGCAAGGGTGCGCAGCGCGGTGGACCGGCCCGACCGCGGCGCGCCGGCCAGGATCAGATGGCTGCCGTGCTCGAGGTCGAGCAGCAGCGGTGCCTGGGCCTGGCTCTCCGGCAGGTCCTCCATCCCGAACGGGATCGACGGCACCCGGCCGGCCGCGTCCGCCGGACCGGGCTGCGCGGCGAGGCCCGGCACCTGGTCGAGCGCGACCTGCTCGCTCAGCGCCGGCAGCCACGGGCTGCGGTAGCGCGGGATACCCGCCCCCATCGCCGCGGACCTGATCGAGTCGACCAGCACCTGCAGGTCGGTCTCCAGGTTGGAGTCGTCCTCGGCGACCTGCGGCCGCTGGATCGGCGCGTCCAACCGCTCCCAGTCGACCACCGCGGCGAAGGCCGGCGGCGGTCCGGCCGCCGCGCCCGGGCGGCGACCGCCCACTCGCCCGGCCTGGAACGCGGTGAGCGCCGAGAAACCGGTCCGCGCGTAGGCCCGGCCCGGGGTGCTCTTGGCGATCCGCGCCGCGTCCCGGGCGTCGATGACGTCGGTGGACTCGGAGTCGTCGGTGACCCGCAACGCGATCCGCAGGTTGGTGTTGGCCCGGATCACCGGTGAGACGACGCCGGACGGCCGCTGAGTGGCCAGGATCAGGTGCACGCCGAGCGACCGGCCCCGCATCGCGATGCCGACCAGCCCGGTGACGAACTCCGGCAGCTCCTCCACCAGCGACGCGAACTCGTCGATGATCAGGATCGTCCGCGGCATCGGGTCGACGGCGAAGCCCGGCGGCGGGACGAACTCCGGCTGGTCGATGGTGTCCCAGTAGTCCTCGACGTCCTTGGCCCCGAGGGCGCCGAGCAGCAGCTCGCGCCGCTTCAGCTCGGCGTTGAGCGACTGCAGCGCCCGCTCGGTGAGGTGGCCGTCGAGGTCGGTGACCATGCCGACGGTGTGTGGCAGGTCGACGCAGTCCTTGAACGCCGCGCCGCCCTTGTAGTCGATCAACACGAACGTCATCGCGTCCGGCGGGTTGCCGACGGCGAGCGACGCGATGATCGACTGCAGCAGCTCGGACTTGCCGGAGCCGGTGGTGCCGGCGACCAGCGCGTGCGGCCCGTCCTTCTTCATGTCGACGACGAACGTGCCGGTCGCGGACTCGCCGATCGGTGCTGCCGTGGTGCGGCCGTTGGCCCGCCACAGCTCGGCGATCCGGTCCGGCGCCGGCGGCTCCAGGTCGAGCACGTCCAGCAGCCGCAGCGCGGTCGGCAGCGAGCTGTCGTCCTCCTCCCGGCTGACGTCGCGGACCGCGGTCATCGCCCTGGCCGCCCGCTCGCACCACGGCACGCTCACCTGGTCGGCCAGCACCCCGGTCACCCGGTCGCCGAACGCCCGCCGCACGGTCATCGTGACCTGCTCGCCCGGCACGTACGAGGCGACCACCCGGCACTCCTCGGGCAGCAGCCGCTCCTCGGCGTCCAGGCAGATCGCGAACACGCCGACCGCGGGCCCGTCCTGCAGCACGATCGGCATCCCGGGCAGCGAGCGCAGCTGCCGCGCACCGTCGAGCACGACCAGGATCACCGGCATCCGGGCCAGGCTGAACCCGCGGCCGCCGGCCTCGAGCTGGGCCTGCCGCTGCTGCACCAGGCCGGCCAGCTCGCTGACCCGGCGGGCGGTGGCGGCGGCGGAGCTCCCGGTCAGGGAGACCGCCTCCCGGCTGTCCGGCCGGGTGTGCGGCAGCCAGCGGGTCCACTCCCAGTCGGCCCGGCCGCCGGCATCGGTGAGCACGACGATCGACAGGTCGCGCGGGCTGTGCAGCACCGCGGACTGGGCGACCAGCCAGCGCGCGGTGGCCTGCACCTCCCGGGCCGGCCCGGCGACGCCGAGCACGCCACCGGCCTCGATCAGCGGCACGGTCACCGGCACGTCCTCGAGCATCGGCGGCTCGGGCGTGTCCTTGGGTGAACCGCCGGTCAGCTCGATCGCCGAGCGCAGCCGGGCCGTGCCGAGCCGCAGCAGCAGCCGGTCGGAGTCCCAGCGGCGGCGCTCCCACAACCGGCGGCGCGGACCGAGCGCGGTGACCAGCACGGCGGCCGGGTCCGGCGCGTCGTGCCGGCGCATCCGGCGCTCCCACCGGGCCGCCTCGGTGATCTTCTTCTTCGCCTCGGCGAGATCACGCTTGTAGTCGGCGAGCTGTTGCCGGTAGGACCGCTTGCCCTGCCTGCGCTCGGTCAGCCAGCTGCTCAGCATCAGCACCGGGCTGAGCAGCGTGAACAGCAGGAACATCGGTGACTTGGTGATCAGGAACATGGCCACGCCGAGCAGCACCGGCGCCAGCGACGCCAGCAGCGGGATCGGTCGGCGCTGCCCATCGGCCGGCTCGGCGGGCATCTCCACGGTGACGCTGGCCGGCGCCGGAGGCAGCCGCGGCGGCCGGTTGTAGGCGAGACCGCCGTCCTCGCTGGGCACCAGCGCCGCGTCCGGCGCCTCCGCCGGCACCACGGTGAACCGGCTGGTGCCGACGGCGACGACCTGCCCCGGCCGCAGCGCCCTCGGCTCGGTCAGCGGGCGGCCCTCGATCGTCGCCGGCGTCGCCCCGTCGTACGGCGTCCAGCGCACCTCCTGCGGGGTGACCTGCAGCCGGGCCTGCCGGGCGGCGACCGAGCCGTCGGCCACGTAGGCCTCGGCGTCGTGCGCGGCGCCGAGCACGAACTCGCCCAGCGGCAGCCGGTGCACGCGGCCGGCGTCCGGACCGCCCACCACCCGTACCTCGGCCACGCCGCCGACGTCCGGGTCGTGCACGCCGAGGCCGACGGGGCCGCCCAGACCGACCACCGCGCCCTCGCGCAGCGGGCTGACCGTCATCGGCAGGGACGGCTCGACCGGACGGCCGGCGATCCAGACGTCGGTGCCGGAGGGCGAGGTCGGGCCGTAGCCGTCGACGTAGCCCTCGACGCTGTCGGGCAGCCCCAGCGCGGCGCGCAGCGCGCGGGCCGCGTCGGCCACCGTGCTGTCTTTCTCCACGACCAGCACGACGTCCGCGGACCGGCCGCTGCGGGCGTCGACCGCGGTCAGCTGCACGTCCACCGGTGCTCACCTCCGGCCGAGCACCTTAGGCCATTCCGTCGCATTCGCGCGTTTTGTTGTCCACAAGCGGACCACCTGTCCACAGCCCGTCACTTGATGGGGATGGATCGCCCGAAAGTGCTTAGACTGCCCCCCGACCACGACCGGGCCCCGTCGACCGGAGCGACCACTGATGACCACCCAGACGACCAACGGAGAGCTGCCCACCCGTGCCGCCCGGCGCGCGGCCGGCTCCGTCGTCGCCGGCGACCGGCTCCCGGTCCCGACCCGGCAACGCCGGCCGCTGCTGGCGCTGCTCGCGCTGGTGCTGATCCTCGGCGGCGCGGCACTGGCCGCGTCGCTGGTGCTGACCAGCGGCAAGAAACAGGAATATCTGGTGGTCGCCCACGACATCGCGCTCGGCCAGACGCTGACCCGTGACGACTTCCGGCAGCAGGCGCTGGCCGCCACCAACTCGTCGCTGTTCGCGCCGGTGCCGGTCAGCGACTTCTTCACCCGGGTGCAGGGCAAGAAGGCGCTGGTCGCCCTCAAGCAGGGCTCGCTGCTGTCCGAGGGCACGTTCGGCAACGCGGTCACCCCGGCCAAGGGCCTGGTGCAGATCGCGCTCAACGTCCCCGACGGGCAATACCCGCGCACCCTCGTCGCCGGCGACGTGGTCAAGGTGCTCTACACCCCGCGCGGCAACAGCGGGCAGAACTCGGGGTCGACCAACTCCGGCGCCGCCGACGCCAAGCAGGTGCCGCACGCGCCGACCCTGATCAGCTCGGCGTTCGTGACCAGCGTCGACCCCAGCGCGGCCGGGCAGAACGCGGTCGTCGTCGGCATCGAGGTGCGCAACCGCGATCTCGGCACCGCGCTGGCCGACGGCCTGCCCGCGGTCACCGCGGCCAACGCGCAAGCAGCGATCACGATCGCCCGCCTCGACCCCGGCCACCAGTACGACAAGGGCGACGGCTGATGGCCCTGATCGCGCTGGCGGCCGACAAGGGCTCGCCCGGGGTCACCACCACCGCGATCACCATGGCCGCGGTGTGGCCGCGGCGGGCGCTGCTCGCCGAGCTCGACCCGTCCGGCGGCGACGTCGCGCTGCGGTTGCGCGGGCCGCGCGGGGCGCCGCTGTCGCCGGAGCTCGGGCTGATCAGCCTCGCGGTGGGCGCCCGCCGCGGGATGCGCCCGGAGCAGGTCTTCGAGCACGTGCAGCGGCTCGACGGCGGCCTCGAGGTGGTCGTCGGGCTGTCCGCCGGCGAGCAGGGCAGCGGCCTGTCCGGGCTGTGGGGGCCGGTCGGCGAGCTGCTCGACCTGGCCCCGGGGGTGGACGTGATCGCCGACTGCGGCCGGCTCTACACCGGCAGCCCGGCGGCCGACGTGCTCGCGCACACGGCGGCCGTGGTGCTGGTGACCCGCCCGTCCATCGACGCGGTCGCCCACCTGCGGGCGAGGGCCGGCGCGGTGCTGCGCGAGCTCGACCGCCGCCCCGGCCGGCCGCCCCAGGTCTACACGGTCGTGGTGACCAGCCCGCGGGACGACTCGTCGCCCAAGCAGATCGAGCAGGTGCTGCGGCAGGCCGGGCTGCCGGTCCCGGTGCTGGGCCGGGTCGCGCTCGACCCGAAGGGTGCCGGGCTGCTGGCCGGCGACTGGGTCGGCCGGCTCGACCGCTCGTTGCTGGTGCGGTCCGTCCGCGAGATCGCCCGCCAGCTGTCCGGGCGGCTCGGGGCTCCGGTGACGCGGTAGTGGCCATGGACCATGCGCTGGTGCGCCGGCTGCGCACCGAGGTCGCCGAGCAGATCGCCGGCCAGCGCCGCGACGACGCGGTGCTCGGGCTGGCCATGAGCCCGGAGGACGAGCGGCAGTACGCGCGGTCGCTCATCGCGCGCGCGCTCGCCTCGCACGCCCGGCTCGAGCTGGAGTCCGGCCGGGTGCCGCCGACCGCGGAGGAGGAGGAAGACCTCGCCGCCGCGGTGCACGCAGCGCTCTACGGCGTCGGCCGGCTGCAGCCGCTGCTCGACGACCCGATGGTGGAGAACGTCGACATCAACGGCTGCGACCGGGTCTTCGTCGGCTACGCCGACGGCCGCGAGCTCATGCTCGACCCGGTCGCCGAGACCGACGAAGAGCTGGTCGAGCTGGTCCAGACCCTCGCCGCCTACTCGGGGCTGTCCAGCCGGCCGTTCGACACCGCCAACCCCCAGCTCGACCTGCGGCTGCCGGACGGGTCCCGGCTCTCCGCGGTCATGGAGGTCACCAAGCGCCCGGTGGTCTCGATCCGGCGGGCCCGGCTGCCCAAGGTCTTCCTGTCCGACCTGGTCGGCAACGGGACGCTCGACCAGGGGCTGGCCGCCTTCATGCGGGCTGCGGTGGTGGCCCGCAAGAACATCATGATCGCCGGCTCCACCAACGCCGGGAAGACCACGATGCTGCGGGCACTCGCCAACGAGATCCCGCCGCACGAGCGGCTCATCACGGTGGAGCGGGCGCTGGAGCTTGGCCTGGACGAGTTCCCCGACCTGCATCCGAACGTGGTCGCGTTCGAGGAGCGGCTGCCCAACTCGGAGGGCCAGGGCCGGATCTCGATGGCCGAGCTGGTCCGCCGCTCGCTGCGGATGAACCCGAGCCGCGTCATCGTCGGTGAGGTCCTCGGCGACGAGATCGTGACGATGCTCAACGCGATGAGCCAGGGCAACGACGGCTCGCTGTCCACGATCCACGCCAACAGCTCGTCCGAGGTGTTCAACCGCATCGCGACGTACGCGTTGCAGGCCGCCGAGCACCTGCCGATCGAGGCCTCGCACATGCTCATCGCCGGCGCGATCAACTACGTGATCTTCGTCGAGCGCCGCAACGACTACCGGTCCGGCGGCCAGCTGCGCCGGTTCGTGTCCAGCGTGCGCGAGGTCAACGGGGTCGACGGGCGGGTCACGTCGAGCGAGATCTGGGCGCCCGGGCCCGACGGCCGGGCCCGGCCGGCGGCGCCGATCCAGGCGATCGACGACCTGGAAGCGGCCGGCTACCGGCCGGACGACTTCGGGCGGTGGTCCGGGTGATCTCCTCCGACCTGCTGCTCGCCCTGCTCGGCGGCGCGCTCGCCGGCGGCGGCGTGCTGCTGCTCATCGCGTCGCTGATCGGCTGGGCACCGCGGGAGGCGGCCGGACCGACGCTGACCGACCGGCTGGCGCCCGCGGACCTCGGCCGCCGGCTGCTGCTCGGCGGCGGGCTGGCGCTGGTCGCGTTGCTGGCCTCCGGCTGGCTGGTCGTCGCGGTCGGCGTCGGGCTGCTCGGGTTCTTCGCGACCAAGCTGTTCGGCGGCGCCACGCACGGTCGGGCCGAGGTGCTGCGGCTGGAGGCGCTCGCGTCCTGGACCGAGTCGCTCCGGGACACGATCGCCGGCGCGGTGGGGCTGGAGCAGGCGATCCCGGCCTCGTACAACGCCGCGGCGCCGATCCTCAAGCCGCCGCTGGCGCTGCTGATCGACCGGCTGCACACCCGCGAACCGCTGCCCGACGCGCTGCTGAAGTTCGGCGACGAGCTCAATGACCCCGGCGCCGACCTGATCCTCGCCGCGTTGATCCTCAACGCCCGGCTGCGCGGTCCCGGCCTGCGCGACGTGCTCACCGCGCTGTCCCAGGCGGCTCGCGAGGAGATGGACATGCGCAACCGGATCGAGGCGAGTCGCGCCTCGACCAGGCGCAGCGTGCAGATCATCACCGTGCTGACCCTCGTCGTGGTCTTCGGGCTGCGGTTCCTCAACCCCGACTACGTCGAGCCGTACGACTCCGTCGGCGGGCAGGTCACGCTGGCCGTGGTCTGCGGGATATTCGCCGCGGGGTTCCTCTGGCTGCGGCGCCTGAGCCGGTACGACACGGCCAGGCGGTTCCTCGACAGCCGGCCCGAGCGGCTCGCCACCCGGACGGGGGTGCCGTCGTGATCCTGTCCGCCGACCTGGTCTATGCGCTGATCGCGGGCGCGGTCGTCGGCCTCGGCCTGCTGATGTTCGTGGTGGCGCTGCGCCCGGCCCGCACCGGCATCGCCGCCGGCATCGCCCGCCTCGACGCCGACCGGCAGCCGTCCCGGTTCTCGGTGTCGGAGGCGCTGCTGTCCAACGAGGGCATGCCCAGCTGGCAGCTGCGGCTCGGCTCCCGGCTGGCGACCGCGTTCGAGGTCCGCGGGTTCCGGGTCACCTCACTGCGCTCGGACCTGGCGGTGCTCGGCCGGTCGCTGGAGGGCTTCCTGGCCAGCACGGTGCTGTTCGGGGTCGGCGGGTTGCTGTTCGGCCCGGTGCTGGCCGCGAGTGCCACCGTCGCCGGGATCCAGCTCGGCTTCACCGTGTCGGTCGGGGTCACGATCCTGTTCGCCCTGCTCGCGGCGCTGCTGCCGCTGGCGTCGGTGCGGCGGGAGGCGGCGGCGCGGCGGCAGGACTTCCGGCACGCGGTCGGCGCGTTCCTCGACCTGGTCTCGATGAACCTGGCCGGCGGCCGCGGGGTGCCCGAGGCACTCACCGCGGCGGCCTCGATCGGCGGCGGCTGGCCGTTCGCCCGGCTGCGCGACACGCTCGCGTTCGCCCGGCTGCAGGGCCTCACGCCCTGGGCGGCGCTCGGCCGGCTCGGCGACGAGGTCGGCATCAACGAGCTGCGTGACCTGGCCGCGGCGCTCGCACTGGTAGCCGACGACGGTGCCAAGATCCGTGACTCGCTGGCCGCGCGGGCGGCAACGCTGCGGCGGCGGGAGCTGGCCGAGATGGAGGGCCGCGCCGGTGAGCGGTCCCAGTCGATGCTGGTCGCGCAGATGCTGATTGTCCTCGGATATCTCCTTTTCCTGGCCTACCCGGCAGTAATCCGGATTCTGTAGGTTCGGGCGGTACCGCACGCAGGTACCATTCGCCGGTGCGCCGCGATCTTCCCCATGATCACGAGGAGCAGCAGTGTTCAATCTCTTCGACCACCCGATGGTCGCGTTCACGATGGCCTTCGTGCGCACCCGGCTGGAGCCGCTGCGGGAGCGCAGCGAGCGGGGGGCATCCGCGCTGGAGACGGCGATCATCTCGGCTGTGCTGATCGCCGCGGCCGTGCTCATCGGCAAGATCGTGATCGACAAGGTCAACGGCGCCGGCGAGACGGTGAAGAACGAGCAGATCCCCGCTGCGCCGTGACCCGCCGGCTGCCCTGGCGGCGGCGCCCCGCCAAGGGTGACCGCGGCTCGGGCAGCCTCGAGTTCGCGGTGCTGTCACTGGCGTTCCTGCTGCTGGTGTTCATGACCGTGCAGGCCGCGCTCTATTACCACGCCCGCAACGTGGTCAAGGCCGAGGCCGAGGGCACCGCACGCGCCGTCCGGGCCTACCCGACCAACGCACAGCTGGCCGACAGCGTCCCGTCGGCCCAGCAGGTGCAGACGCTGGCCCGCGCCGCGGCGCTGGACCAGTGGGAGCGGCTGGACAACAGCGGCGACACCACCAGCCGGCCGGTGGTCGACGGCCGTATCACCGGCCTCAACCAGGTGCAGGTCACGGTGTCGGCCGACCCGATCATGCTGATCCCGGGAATCTTCGGGAAGAGCAAGCTGACGATCACCGCGACCGCCGGTGGGCCGTTCGAGGTGTTCAAGCGCTCGGGGGAGGACTGAGCATGACCCGGCAGCTCGGCGTCGGCGGCAGGCGTCGCGAGCGCGGCTCCTTCTCGCTGGAGCTCGCGGTGCTGGCGCCGGCGTTGCTGCTGGTGATCTCGTTCATCATCTCGGTGGGCCGGGTGACCGAGGGGCGGGCGTTGGCCGAGGGCGCCGCCCGGGACGCGGCCAGGGCCGCGACGATCAACCACAACGGCAACGCCGAGGCGGCGGCGCGGGCGGCGTACGACGCGGCGACCAAGGGGCACGACTGCGCCAACCTGGTGATCACGCCGCGGGTGCCGGTGCCGGGCGGATCGGTCACCGCGACGGCGAGCTGCCGGGTGACGACGCTGTGGGGCAAGCAGACGATCACCCGGACGTCGGTGTCCGCGGTCGACATCTACCGGGGGACGGACTGATGCGCGGGTTGCGCCGGCAGGGCCCGCCGGGCTCCGTCGGCCCACTGGGCTTCCTGGGCCGATTGGGCTTCCTGGGCTCCTTGGGCCAATTGGGCTCCCTGGGCCGACTGGGCTTCCTGGGGCCATTGGGCTGCCTGGGCCGAGTGGGCTCCATGGGCCCACTGGGCTCGCTCGGTCGGCTGCGTCCTTCCGGGCGGCCGAGCCGTTCCCGGCCGCTGAGCCTCCCGCGGAAGGCGCGCTCTTCCCGGCGGTTGAGGGTGTGGCGGGAGGCCGAGCGCGGGTCGGCGGCGCTGTTCGTGGCGATCTTCGCCCCGGCGATGATCTTCATGGCCGGACTGGTCATCGACGGCGGGGCCGCCCTGGAGGCGAAGCAGCGGGCGTCGGACATCGCCGAGCAGGCGGCCCGGGCCGGTGCCGGGCAGTGCGACGTGGCGCTGCTCCGCTCGCAGGGGATCTGCTTCGTGGACAAGGGCCTGGTGCCGGCGGCGGTCGCGCCGTACCGCAACAGCCCGGGTGTGACCGACTTCGGCTGGGTGCCGTTGGCGGATCCGGACCACCCCGGGCAGGACAACGGTGTCCGAGTTACGGTCACTATGACGTTTCGTACGACTTTGCTCGGTATCATGCCGAAGTTCAAGACGTTGACGATCACCGAGCGGGCCGACGCGGTCGCGGTCACCGGGTTGTGAGGGGCAGGCACAGGTGGGCAGGACGATGTCGAGAGCGCCGCTGGAGGGCACGCGGCGGGTGAGCCGCGGAGGCGACGTGCTGCGCGGGTCGGTCTCCGCGCTGCTGCTGCTCGGCATCGTGGTCGGCATCCCGGCCGCGCTGGTGGCCGTCGTGGGCAACCCGATCCCCGAGATCCCGCGCGATCCGCTGGGCGGGCAGGTGCCGATCGAGTTCGTGCTCGACGTCATCGTCTGCATCGTCTGGCTGGCCTGGGCGCAGCTGGTGTCCTGCCTGATCGTCGAGCTGGTGGCCGGGGTCAGGGGCAGCGGCCTGCCGTGGCGGGTGCCGTTCGCGGCCGCCGCCCAGCAGGACCTGGCTCGCCGGCTGGTGACGGCCGTGCTGCTGCTGGCCACCGCCGGCCACGGGTTGCAGAGCGCGCACGCGCCGGCCGGTCCGCCGGCCGCGGCGCCGGCCGCGGTCGCCTCGGTCTCCGGTGCGATGGACCAGGTCGCGGTGGCCACGGTCGGGCAGGCGGACGCAGCGGCCCGGCAGGCGGACCAGGCCCGGACCGCGCCCGCCCGGAGTGAGGCGCCGGCCACTCCGCACGGCACGAAGCAATACGTGGTGATGCCGCCCCAGGGTCGCCACCACGACAGCCTGTGGGACATCTCCGAGCGCTATCTGGGATCCGGCATCCGTTATCGGGAGGTGTTCGAGCTCAACAAGGGTCGGCCGCAGCCGGACGGGTCGAAGCTGACGCTGGAGAGCCTGATCCGGCCCGGCTGGACTCTGATCATGCCGGCGGACGCGCGCGGTGAGGGCCTCGTCGAGGTGAGTCCCGACCTGCCGACCCCGAACGCAACGATGACCGGCAACGGCGGCACCGACTCGACCAACGCCCACTCCGCGCACGCGGCCCACCCCGCCGACGGCTCCGTCCCCGGCCCCGGCTCCCACTCCCTGTCCGCCCCCGGCTCCCTCGCCGGTGCCGGGCCGCACGCGGGTTCCGGACCCTTGTCGGGTTCCGGCTCCCTGTCCGGCCCGGGTCTGCTGTCCGGCTCGGGTCCGGTGTCCGGCTCGGGTCCGGTGTCCGGCTCGGGTCCGGTGTCCGGCTCGGGTCCGCTGTCCGGCTCGGGTCCGGTGTCCGGCTCGGGTCCGCTGTCCGGCTCGGCCACGGGCGCCGGATCGCCCATCGGCCCTGACTCGCCCGCCGGTGCCTCGGCTGCGGTGAACGGGAGCGGGTGGGCGCCGGGCCCGGGCTCGGCGCACGGCGTGGGGAGTGGGGCGGGGACGGTCGGCGGACCGCTGGCGCGGGCCGGGGCCGACGGGCGCGCGATCGGCGGGCAGGCGCGCGCGCCGGAGCGGTCGCCCGAGCTGCCGTGGGATCTGGTCGGCGCGGAGCTGCTGGCCGCCGGCGTGCTCGAGGTGCTCGTCGCGCTGCGCCGCCGCCGGGCCGCCGTGCGCCGCGCCGGCAGCACGGCCCCGCTGCCGGACGCCGAGGCCGCCGCGGCCGAGGTCGCGATCCGGCTGGGCGCGGACCCGGCCGGCGCCGACTACCTCGACCGCGCCCTGCGCACGCTCGCCCGCACGCTGGCCGAGCACGACCGCCCGGTCCCCGAGGTGTACGCGGCCCGGCTGTCCACCGATGCGCTCGAGCTGCTGCTCGCCGTCCCGCAGCACCAGGCCCCGCCGCCGTTCGTGGCCGAGAACGGCGGATCCCGCTGGGTGCTCGACCGCTCGACGCCGCTGCCGGCGGTGGACGGCGTTGCGGCGCTGCTGCCGGGGCTGGTCTCGGTCGGCGGCGACGGGCACGGGCGGATCTTCGTCGACCTGGAGAGCTGCGGCGGCGCGATCTGCGTGGCCGGCGATCTCGACCGGGCCCGCAGCGTGGTCGCCGCGGCCGCGGTCGAGCTGGTCACCAACCGGTGGTCCGACGACATGCGGGTCACGCTGGTGGGCTTCGGCTCGGCGCTCGCGCCGATCAGCGAGGACCGGCTGCGTTGCGTCGACTCGCTGGACGAGGTGGTCGAGGGCGTCACCGACCGGCTGTCGGCCGGCCGGCAGGAGCTGTCCGCGGCAGGGATCGACTCGGTGCTCACCGGGCGGGTCCGCGGTCTGCGCGGCGACGGCGTGACCCCGGACTTCCTCGTGCTGGCCAGCCCGCCGGCCTCGGAGCAGCTGGCCGAGCTGCAGGACTGGGCCCGCTCGGCCCGGCGCGCGCCGCTCGGCATCCTCATCGCCGGCGAGGTGCCGAGCGCGCGCTGGCGGTTCGAGATCGACGACCGCGGGATGCTCGACACCGGTGTGCTCGGCGTGACGGTCGGGGCGCAGCTGCTCACCGCGCGCAGCTACGCGGCGCTGGCCCGGCTGATCCGGGCCGAGGCCGCCGTCGCCCAGCCGGAGCCGGCCGCGGCGCCGCCGCCGGTGTGGGGGCCGGTCTCGGCGGCCACGTACGAGCCCGCCGGCGAGCTGGTCGTGCCGCACCTGCCGCGGCCGGTCGACCTGGACCGCGAGCCGGCGGTGCTGCTGCGGATCTTCGGTGAGCCGGCCGTGGACGGCACCGACCGGCTGCTGCCGGGTACGCCGCTGGCGCTGGAGATCGCCGGCTTCCTCGCGCTCTCCGGCGGGGTGACGCCGCGGGCGCTGGCCGCGTCGGTCTGGCCGTACGGGGTGACGGCGGCCGAGCGGGACGCGACGCTGGCCCGGGTCGGCGACTGGCTCGGCACCGACGCCGACGGGAACGCCCGGCTGCGGCTGGACGAGGACGGGCGGCTGCACCTGTCCGACGACGTGCAGCTCGACTGGCACCTGTTCGTCGCGCTGGCCGAGCGTGGCGACGAGTCCGACGTGCTGCGGGCGCTGGAGTTGGCCCGCGGGCCGCTGCTCGAGCCGCACCTGCCGCGGCGTTACACCTGGGTCGCGCGTGACCCGGTGGCGCACGAGATGCCAGCGTTCGTGGCGGACGTGGCGCACCGGGCGGCGGCCGGCTACCTGGCCGCGGGCCGGCTGGACGGGGCGATCGCCGCCGCGCGGGCCGGGCTGCGGGTCGAGCCGGCCTCCGGCGTGCTCTGGGACGACCTGGTGCAGGCGATCCGGGAGCGCGACGGCGAGGCGGCGGCGAACCGGGCGCTGACCGACAAGGCGGCCGCGGTCAACCCGCCGGCGACCGATCCCCGTCGCATCCCCGTCCGCCTGACCGCCTAGCCAACCCCTCGACCGACCCGGCAGCCACAACCCACAGGGCACCCCAGCCGCGTGACCGGCCGGCGGCCACGGATGCCGTGGCACGCGCCCCGGCCGGCCGGCACGGGACGCCGCGCCAGCCGGCCGGCGGCCACGGACGCTGATGCACGCACCCCGGCCGGCGACCTCGGAAGCCGCGGCAGCGGCCGGCTGAGCCTGTTCGGCGGCGGCTCAGCTGGGCAGGACCTGACGCATGGTGTTCATCTTCGGCTTCCGGGTCTACAGCCAGTGGCTGGCCACGGTGGCGTACGTCTGCGAGAACTGCGGGCAGCACGCCGCCCATTCGGTGACCAAGCGCGTCCGGAGGTTCACGCTGTTCTTCCTGCCGCTGTTCCCGGTGTCCACCAGGTACGAAGACCAGTGCTCGTTCTGCGGCCGCGTCCTCCGCATCCCCCGGGAGCGGGCGGAGTCGGCGATGCGCCAGCCGGTCTGGGGACGGTGAGCGCTATTCCGCCGGCCGGGTCATCGACAGCACGTCGAGCACGCGGTCGAGGTCTTCCTCCGAGATCTTGCCGGACGCCACGTAGCCGCGCTCGATCACGACCTCGCGGATCGTCTTCCGCTCGGCCAGCGACTGCTTCGCCACCTTGGCCGCCTCGTCGTAGCCGATGAAGCGGTTGAGCGGGGTCACGATCGACGGCGACGACTCGGCCAGCTCCCGGGCCCGGTCCACGTTGGCGGTGATCCCGTCGACGCAGCGGGTCGCGAGCAGCCGGGACACGTTGGCCAGCAGCCGGATCGACTCGAGCACGTTGCGGGCCAGCACCGGCAGCATCACGTTCAGCTCGAAGTTGCCGGCCGCCCCCGCGTACGTCACGGTCGCGTCGTTGCCGATCACCTGCGCGCCGACCATCTGCACGGCCTCGGGGATGACCGGGTTGACCTTGCCCGGCATGATCGACGAGCCCGGCTGCAGGTCGGGCAGCGCGATCTCGCCCAGCCCGGTACGAGGACCGGAGCCCATCCAGCGCAGGTCGTTGCTGATCTTGATCAGCCCGACCGCGATCGTCCGCAGCTGCCCCGAGGTCTCCACCAGTGCGTCCCGGGCGCCCTGCGCCTCGAAGTGGTTGCGGGCCTCGGTCAGCGGCAGCCCGGTCTCGGCCGCGATCAGCGCGATCACCTCGGCCGCGAACCCGGCCGGCGCGTTGATCCCGGTGCCGACCGCGGTGCCGCCCAGCGGCAGCTCGGCCAGCCGGGGCAGGGACGACTCCAGCCGCTCGATCCCGTACTCCACCTGGGCCGCGTAGCCGCCGAACTCCTGTCCGAGCGTCACCGGCGTCGCGTCCATCAGGTGCGTCCGCCCCGACTTCACCACCGACGCGAACTGGCCGGCCTTCGCCGCCAGCGACGCGTGCAGCACCCGCAGCGCCGGGATCAGGTCGTTGACCACCGCGTTGGTCGCCGCGATGTGGATCGCCGACGGGAACTGGTCGTTGCTCGACAGCGGGTCGTTGACGTCGTCGTTCGGGTGCACGGTGACGCCGCCGAGCCGCTGCGAGGCGAGCGTCGCGATGACCTCGTTGGCGTTCATGTTCGAGGACGTGCCGGACCCGGTCTGGAACACGTCGATCGGGAACTCGGCGTCCCAGTCGCCGCGGGCCACGTCGAGGGCGACGGCCGAGATCGCGGCCGCCTTGTCCGGGTCGAGCAGCCCGCGCTCGGCCCGTACGCGCGCCCCGAAGCCCTTGATCAGCGCGAGCCCGCGGATCAGCTCCCGCTCGATCGGCCGGCCGGAGATCGGGAAGTTTTCCACCGCGCGCTGGGTCTGCGCCCGCCACTTGGCCTCGGCGGGCACCCGCACCTCGCCCATCGAATCGTGCTCGATCCGGAAGTCCTCTGCCTGCTGGCCGCCGCGCGGCCTGGCCTCGCTCACACCGGCTCCTTCGACGCTGTCCAGAAGTGATCCTAGGCAGCCGGCGGCCGGCCGGCCGCGTGAGCCCCCACACGATCGGTCTGTCCCCGGGCGGACGGCCGGGTCCATACTGATCATCTACGGGCGGCGCTCGCCGTGGGTCTTACTGCGCACCCGAGGAGACGGCATGGCCGGTGGGACGTCGGTGTTCCGGCGCGAGCTGAACATCTGGGAAGCAGTCGGCATCTCGGTGGCCCTGATGGCCCCGTCGATGGCCGCCAACATCAATCCGCAGGGGGTGATCGGCAGCGTCGGTCGGGCGGTCCCGCTGACCTTCGCGCTGGCGACGGTCGGCGTGCTGCTCGTGTCGTACACGTTCGTACGGCTGACGCAGAAGTTCCATCACTCGGGGTCCGTGTACGGGTTCGTCGGGGCGACGCTCGGCGCCAGGACCGGCGTGGTCGCCGGCTGGGGCCTGCTCGGCACGTACACCTTCTACGCGGTGGTGACCTCGACCGCCGCCGGTCGGTTCCTCACCTCGTTCCTGGACGGGCTGGGGATCTGGAACGACCCACCGGAGTGGGAGCCGTTCCTGTTCGCGCTGCTGGCCCTGCTCGGGGTCTATGCGTTGACCGTGTCGCCGGTCCGGCGCGGCACCCGGTTCCTGCTCACCGTCGAGGGGCTGACCGTCCTGCTCATCCTCGTCGTCTCGGTGATCATCCTGGCCAAGCTGGCCGGCGGCAGCGCGCCGGGCGGCAAGGGGGTCACGTTCACCCCGTTCGCCGTCCAGCCCGGCACCGAGACCAGTGCGCTGTTCCTGGGCGTGGTGTTCGGCTTCCTGTCGTTCGCCGGGTTCGAGGCGGCGGCGACGCTCGGCGAGGAGGCGAGGCAGCCGCGCCGGGACATCCCCCGGGCGATCCTCGGCACCGCGATCTTCGGCGGCCTCTACTTCATCTTCGTCACCTGGGTCGAGGTGATGGGCTTCGGCACCGACCCGGCCGGCCAGCAGGCGTTCGCCGCGTCCGGGTCACTGCTCGGCGACCTCGGCGGTCAGTACGTGGGCAGCTGGGTCGGCAACCTGATCAGCCTCGGCGCCTCGGTGAGCGCCTTCGCCTGCGCGCTCGCCTGCGGGGTCGGCGCGTCCCGGCTGCTGTTCGCGCTCGGTCGGGACGGGGTCGTGCCGGCCCGGCTCGGCCAGGTCCGCGAGCAGAACCGGACCCCGGCCGCGGCCGCCCGGGTCGTCGTCGGCTGCGCGGCCGCGCTGGTCGTCATCCTCGGCATCGCCTACCGGCACGACGAGTCGCCGTCCTACAGCGTGTTCGCCAACTCCGGCGTGATCGGAACGCTGATCCTGCTGGTCGCGTACGTGCTGGCGACGATCGGTGCGATGCGGCTGCTGTTCTTCTCCGGCGACACCACGACCCGCCGCTGGGAGATCGTCATCCCGGTGCTGGCCCTGATCGTGCTGGGCTACACGATCTACCGCAACGTCATCCCGTACCCGACCGGCGAGGCGGGGTGGAACCCGGCCATCTGCGCGGTCTGGCTGCTGCTCGCGGTCGTACTGGTGCTGGCGCGGCCGGCGATCGCGCGCCGGGCCGGCGAGCGGCTGACCGCCGACCAGGGACTCGCACCGACCCGGGAGCCCGCATGACGACCACCGCCGATCCCGTCCCCGGCGGCCGCCCGGGCGACCCCGAGCACGCGATCGAGCAGGCCGCCGAGCTGGCCGCCGCGGGGGTCACCGGCGTGGCGCTGTCCTGGGTGGACACGGCCGGGATCAACCGGGTGAAGACCGTCCCGGTCACCGCGCTGGATCGGGCCGCCACCTGGGGCGTCGGGATGTCGCCGGTGTTCGACACGTTCCTCGCCGACGACTCGATCGTGGCGACCGACGTCCTCGGCGGACCGGACGGCGACCTGCGGCTCTACCCCGACCTGGACGAGCTCGTCCCGCTGGCCGGCCAGCCCGGCTGGGCGTGGGCACCGGTGGACCGGATCACCCAGGACGGCGCGGTCCACCCGGCCTGCACCCGGACGCTGCTGCGGCACCTGGTCTCGGCCGCGGCGGCCGACGGCGTGACGTTCCAGGCCAGCATCGAGATCGAGTTCGCTCTCGCGCTGCCCGGCGGCGTTGCCTTCGAGCCGGCCTGCCGTGGTCCCGCGTACGGGATGACCAGGCTGGTCGAGCAGAGCGAGTTCAGCGCCGAGCTGCTGCGGGCGCTGGCCGCGGAGGGCCTCGAGGTCGACCAGTTCCACCCCGAGTACGCGGCCGGGCAATATGAGGTGTCGGTCGGCGCGGTCAACCCCGTCGCCGCGGCGGATCACAGCGTGCTGGTACGGCAGACCATCCGCGCGGTGGCGCAGCGGCACGGGCTGCGGGTCTCGTTCGCGCCGGCGGTGCTGGCCGGTGGCGTCGGCAACGGCGGTCACCTGCACCTGTCGGCCTGGCGGGACGGGCGCGACCTGCACGCCGGCGGTGACGGCCGGCTGGGGATGACCGCGGACGCCGAGGGGTTCCTGGCCGGGATCGTCGAGCAGCTGCCGGCGCTGGCCGCGCTGCTCACCCCGAGCCCGTCCAGCTACCTGCGGATGCAGCCGTCGCACTGGGCCGGCGTGTTCGCGGCCTGGGGGCACGAGAACCGGGAGGCCGGGGTGCGGGTGGTCACCGGCTCGGTCGGGCAGCGGGACCGCACCGCCAACCTCGAGGTGAAGTGCGTCGACCTGGCCGCCAACCCGTACCTGGCGTTCACCGGGGTGCTGGCGGCCGGGCTGGACGGGATGCGCCGCGGGCTGCGGCCCGGACCACCGGTCGTCGGCGACCCGGCCGGTCTCGACCCGGCCGAGCTGGCCGAGCGCGGGATCCGCCGGCTGCCCGAGTCACTCGCCGACGCGCTGGTCGCGTTCGAGAAGTCCGGCCTGCTCCGCGAGGCGCTCGGTGACGTGCTGGCCGACGCGGTGCTCGCGGTCCGCCGCGGCGAGCAGGCCAGGGCCGAGCAGCTGACTCCGGAGGGGATCGCCGAGGCGTACCGGTGGGTGTACTGATCCGGGACGCGGTTGACCGGATGGACCTGGTCGACCACCACTGCCACGGCGTCACCACCGTCGAGCTCGACGACGGCGGGGTGGAGGCGCGCCTCGGCGAGGGCGGGCCGCCGCCGGCCGGCGGGACCAACTTCGACAGCCCGGTCGGGCTGGCGGTGCGGCGGCACTGCGCACCGGTGCTCGACCTCGACCCGCACGCGTCCCGGCGCGACTACCTCGACCGCCGGCGGGAGCTCGGCCCGGCCGAGCTGGCCCGCCGGTTCCTGGTCCCGACCGGCACGTCCCGGTTCTGCGTCGACACCGGCTTCCGCCCGGAGGACTTGACCACGCCGGAGCAGCTGGCAGCGTTCGCCGGCGGCCGTGGATATCACCTGGTCCGGCTGGAGACGGTGGCCGAGACGCTGGCCGCCGAGGGCGTCGAGCCGGGGGAGCTGGCCCGGCGCTACCCGGAACGGCTCGCGGCGGCGGTGGCGGAGGTCGGCGCGGTCGGGGTGAAGTCGATCGCCGCGTACCGGGTCGGGCTCGACCTGGACCCCACCCCGCCCACCGGGGACGAGGTCGCGGTGGCCGCGGCGGGCTGGGACGGCCGGCGCCTCGATGATCCCGTGCTGGCCAGGATGACGCTGGCGGCCGCGGTCGAGCTGGGGCTTCCGATCCAGTTCCACATCGGCTTCGGCGACTCCGACATCCGGATGGCGAAGGTCGACCCGACGCTGCTCACCGACTGGCTGCACCGGCACCGGGTCCCGGTCATGCTGCTGCACTGCTGGCCGTACCAGCGGCAGGCCGGCTGGCTGGCCTCCGTGCACCCGCACGTCCATCTCGACGTCGGGCTGGCGCTGCACTACGTCGGTCCGACCCGGGCGGCGGCGGTGCTGGCCGAGGCGGCGGAGCTGGCCCCGTTCGGCAAGCTGCTCTACTCCTCCGACGCGTACGGGCTGCCGGAGCTCTACTACCTGGGCGCGCTCACCTTCCGGCGGGCGCTCGGTGCGCTGCTCACCGAGCGGGTCGAGGCCGGCGAGTGGTCGGCCGCCGACGCGACCCGGATCGCCCGGCTGGTCGGGCACGGCAACGCCGCCGCCGTGTACGACGTGGACTAGTCCCCGCCAGCTAGGGTCTGCGGATGGAGCTGGAACCGAGGCCGGAACGGCCGCCCGCCGCGGTCACCGACGCCGACCGGGAGGCGGCCGCCGAGCGACTCGTCGACGCGGCCGGGGCCGGCCGGCTCACCCTGACGGAGTTCAGCGACCGGGTCGCCGCGGTCTGGGCGGCCGAGACGACGGGCCAGCTGACTGAGGCGACGGCCGGGATCGAGCTGCCGCCGCCGGTCGGCACGACCAAGACCGTCTCCAGGGTGGTCACGGTGATGGGCGACGCCCGCCGGGCCGGGCGGTGGCGGCTGCCGCGCCGGCTGTCCGCCTGGTCGGTGATGGGCGACGTGCACCTCGACCTGACCTCGGTCGTCTGCGCCGAGCCCGAGGTCGAGCTGCGGCTGATGTCGCTGATGGGAGACCTCGAGGTGGTGCTGCCGGACGGCATCGAGGTGGAGCTGACCGGCTTCGACGTGATGGGAGACCGCGAGCTGGTCCTGGCCCCGGTGCCCAGGGCGCCGGGCACGCCGCTGATCCTGATCCGGGCGCACGCGGTGATGGGGGACGTGCTCGTCCGGTCGGCCGGGGCAGCGTACGAGCGGCGCAAGGGCTGGCGACGCTGGCTGGGCGCGGGGCACGCCGAACCGCACGGCGGGAAAGAAATCTCGCCATGACCCGTCGGAGCACGGGCCGCCGGGACGACGGACAGGTGTGAGCGAGCGCGAGGGCTCGCCGCGCGAGCGGAGAGCGACGAGGGCCGGTCGGCTGGTGCCCGCACCCGCCGATCCGTCCGAGGAGCGGACCCGGTGAGCGAGCAGCCCGCGGCGGGGACCGACCTGCTGGCGCTGTACGACGAGGCGCTGCCGCAGGTCTACGGCTACCTGCTGTCCCGGTGCGGGCAGAAGGCGCTGGCCGAGGACCTCACCGCGGAGACGTTCCTGGCCGCGGTGGACACCGTCCGCCGGGACCAGCCGGTCACCGTCGGGTGGCTGATCGGTGTGGCCCGGCACAAGCTGGTCGACCACTGGCGGCGGCTGGCCCGGGAGGAGCGCAGCCTCGCGCTGGTTCCGGCCGAGCCGGAGCCGCCCTGGGAGGACGGTGTGCTCGACGCGGTGACCGCCCGGGCCGCGCTGGAGCGGCTCGGCCCGCACCACCGGCTCGCGCTCACGCTGCGCTACCTGGACGGCCTGCCCGTCCCCGAGGTGGCGCGGCTGCTGGACCGGACCCTGCACGCCACCGAGGCGCTGCTGGTCCGGGCCCGCGCGGCCTTCCGCCGCGCGTACGACACGCCGGGGACGGAGGTGGACTAGATGACCGACCCGTTCGACGCGCTGCGCGAGCCGGTCGTCCCGACCGACCCGGACCCGGACTTCGCCGCCAGCCTGCGCGCCCGCATCGAGCGCGCGCTGGCCCTGCCCCGAGGAGTCGCCGTGACGAGCACGATCGTGGAACAGCCGCGGACCGCCGCCCTGGGCGCCGCCATCCCCTACCTGGCCGTGCCGAACGGGTCCGGCCGCCGGGCCCTGGACTGGTACGTCGAGGTGCTCGACGCCCGCCTGGTCGGCGAGCCGATGACGATGGACGACGGCCGGATCGGGCACGCCGAGCTGGCGTTGTCCGGCGGGACGCTCTACCTGGCCGAGGAGTTCCCGGAGATCGGCGTGGTCGCGCCGTCCCCGGCCGGCACTCCGGTCAGCCTGTCGCTGCAGGTCCCGGACGTCGCCGAGACGATGCGGCGGGCGATCAGCCGGGACGGCACGATGCCAAGGCCCATGTACGACGACTACGGCAGCCGCAACGTCACGATCGTCGACCCGTTCGGCCACCGGTGGCTGCTGCACACCCCGCTCGACCTGTTGCCGGAGACCGATCGGCAGGGCGACGTCGGCTACGCCTGGCTGACCGTGCCCGACCCGGACCGGGCCGCCGCGTTCTACGCCGCCGTGCTCGGCTGGGACTACGCGCCCGGGCACGCTCCGGGTGGCCGCCAGGTCGTCGGTCAGTCGCTGTCGATGGGTATCGGCCGCGGCGAGCCGGGCTTCCACCTCTCCTACGCGGTGGACGACGTGGCCGCGGCAGTCGAGCGGGTCCGCGCGGCCGGCGGAACGTCCACCGAGCCGGAGGAGCGGCCGTACGGGACGGCTGCCGACTGCGCCGACGACCATGGCACGGTGTTCGCGCTGCACCGGGCCGGGTCCGGGCCCCGCTCGCCGGAGAACGGCGCCCGCCAGGGCGACCTGTCCTACCTGACGCTCGAGGTGGTCGACTCGGCCCGGTTCCGCACCTTCTACGGCCAGGTGCTGGGGTGGACGTTCACCGGCGGCAGCATCGAGGACGGGTGGAGCGTGCCGGGGGTGAGCCCCATGACCGGGATGCACGGCGGAAATGCGGCCGACACCGCCGTGCCGATGTGGAAGGTCGACGACGTGGCAGCCGCGGTGGAGCGGGTGCGTGCGGCCGGCGGGACGGCCACCGATCCCGAGCGGCAGCCGTACGGGACCACCAGCGAGGCCACCGACGACCAGGGTGTGCGCTTCTACCTGGGCGACGCGTGAGCTACGCCGACGCCGAGGACGCCCGGCTGTACGACGCGCAGAACCCGTGGGGGCCGGCCGACGAGTTCTACCTGTCGCTGGTCCGCGCGGCCGGGGACGTGCTCGACGTCGGCTGCGGCACCGGCACGCTGCTCAAGCGGGCCCGGCGGGACGGCCACCGTGGCCGGCTCGTCGGGCTCGACCCGGGCACCGGCATGCTCGCCATCGCCCGCGAGGACCCGTCGATCGAGTGGGTCGACGGCGTGCTGCGGCCCGGCGGGTACGACGCCGAGTTCGACCTGGTCACGATGACCGGGCACGCCTTCCAGGAACTGCGCACCGACGAGGAGGTGCTGGCCACGCTGCGCGGGATGCGGGACGCGATCCGGCCCGACGGCCGGGTCGCGTTCGAGACCCGCAACCCGGGCGCCAGGGCCTGGGAGTCGTGGGACGGCCGCTCGTCCGAGATCCCGTACCAGGGCGACACGGTGACGGTCCGGTACGAGGTGCGCAAGGTCGAGGGCGAGTTCGTGACGTTCGCCGAGATCACCGACGGCGGCCGCTGGCACGACCAGGTCGACCTCGGCACGCTGCGGTTCCTGCCCCGCATCGAGCTGGACCGGTTCCTGGCCGAGGCCGGCCTGCAGGTCGAGACCTACTACGGCGACTGGGACCGCGGCCCGCTCACCGAGGATAGCCCGGAGATGATCTGCCTGGCCCGGTCAGCCGTCTAGACCGGTGCCCGGCCCGTCGAAGTCGATCGACGAGTATGCCCGGAGCTTGGTCAGCGAGTGCCAGCTGTCCACCAGCCGGATCGTGCCGCTCTTGCCGCGCATGACGATCGACTGGGTCTGCGCCCCGCCGGCCCGGTAGCGCACGCCGCGCATCAGCTCGCCGTCGGTCACCCCGGTCGCGGCGAAGTAGACGTTGTCGGTGCTGACCAGGTCGCGGGTGGTGAGCACCTGGTCCAGGTCGTGCCCGGCGTCGACGGCCTTCTGCCGCTCGGCGTCGTCGCGCGGCCACAGCTTGCCCTGCAGCACGCCGCCCATGCAGGTCAGGGCGCAGGCGGCAATGATCGCCTCGGGCGTGCCGCCGACGCCGAGCAGCAGGTCGACGCCGGTGCCCTCGCGGGCGGCCATGATCGCGCCGGCCACGTCGCCGTCGGAGATGAACTTGATCCGGGCGCCCGCGTCCCGCACCTGGCGCACCAGGTCCTCGTGCCGCGGCCGGTCGAGGATGCAGACGGTGACGTCCTCGCGCGCGGCGCCCTTCGCCTTGGCCACCCGGGCGATGTTCTCTCTCGGCGGCACGGTGATGTCCACGACGTCCGCGGCCTCCGGGCCGGTGGCCAGCTTGTCCATGTAGAACACCGCCGACGGGTCGTACATGGTGCCGCGCTCGGCGACGGCGAGCACGGCGATCGCGTTGGGCATGCCCTTGGCCATCAGCGTGGTGCCGTCGACCGGGTCGACGGCGACGTCGCATTCCGGGCCCTCGCCGGCGCCGACCTCCTCGCCGTTGAACAGCATCGGCGCCTCGTCCTTCTCGCCCTCACCGATGACGACGACACCGCGCATCGAGACCGTGCTGATCAGCGTGCGCATCGCGTCGACGGCGGCGCCGTCGCCGCCGTTCTTGTCGCCGCGCCCGACCCAGCGGCCGGCGGCCATCGCCGCGGCCTCGGTCACCCGCACCAGCTCAAGGGCCAGGTTGCGGTCGGGCGCCTCCCGGCGTACGGCGAGCTCCGGAGGGACATCGGTCACAGCGGCCTCCCGTGGCGCGTGCGGGCAACGACCGCATCCTCCCAGACCGGCGGCCGGGCGGCCGGGCCACAATGGTCGGTGTGAGTACGCAGACGCCGGTGCCGACCGAGCGCCGCCGGCGACCGGGGCGGTCGTTCACCGGGTTGCTCTGGTCGCTGGTGCCGATCCTGGTCGTCGTCGTGCTGCTCGTGCTTTGGCAGCGCGGCGCGCCGACGCCGGTGCCCTCGGTCGACCCCCGCCCCGACGTGGCGTACGCGCAGCGGGTCTCGCCGGTGCCGCTGCCCGCGCCCGGCCCGCTGCCCGGGGACTGGCGGGCGACCAGCTCTCACGTGGACGCGCCGGCGGGGGAGAAGCGGTCGCCGGTGACGCTCACGATCGGCTACCTGACCGGCGAGAACCGGTTCGCCGAGGTCGTCATCGGCGACCGGCCGGTCGGCCTGCTGCTCGACGCCACCCAGCCGGGCGCGACCGCGGCCGGCACCGCCCCGGTCGGTGCCACCCGCTGGCAGGCATTCCGGACGCAGCGCGGTGAGCAGCTGCTCGCCACCACGATCGGCAAGGCGGGCGTGCTGGTCACCGGCGACGCGTCCGGTACGGACCTGGCCGAGCTGGCCGGTTCGGTGCGCTGAGGCCTCAGGCCGCCAGCGGCTGTGCCGCCGTGCGCCGGGTCCGGGCCCGGCCGGCGATCTGCCCGGCGATGTGGTCGGCGTCGCGGCCGACGCCGCGGATCATGGAGGAGGACAGCGAGTCCTGGAACAGCCGGCCGAGGAGATACAGGCCCGGTCGGCCGGTCACCGCGCCGCGGCGCTGCTCCGGGTCGCCGCCGGCGTCCAGCCCGGGCAGGTCGATCCAGCCGGCGTCCGGGCGGAACCCGGTGCACCAGACGACGTTGGCCACGTCGAGCACCCGCCCGTCGGCGAGCGCCGGCCGCCCGTCGGTCACGCCGACGGTCCTGGCCGTCCGTTCCACCCCGGCCGCGGCCAGGTCGGCCGACTTGATCCGGATCAGGGGGCCGCTGTGCGCCAGCGCCTGCCGTCGCATCGCGCGGCCCATCGGCGTGCGGACGGTCAGCACGTGCCGGAAGGCGAACATCACCAGGGGAGTGAACAGCCGGGCCGTCCACCGTTCGATGTGCCACGGCAGCTGGCCGGGGTGCCGGCCGGACAGCAGCACCCGGTGCTTCCCGGCCAGGTCGAGCGCGATGTCCGCGCCGGAGTTGCCGGCACCGACGACCAGCACGTCGCCGTCGGCCAGCTGCGCCGGGTTGCGGTAGTCGGCCGGGGTGAGCTGGACGATCCGCGGATCCAGCTCGGCGGCGAACGCCGGGACCGTCGGGATCCGGTCGTAGCCGGCCGCGACCACCACGTGGTCCGCCTCGTACCGGCGGCCGCCCGCGTCGAGCACGTAGCGCTCCCCGTCGTGCCAGAGCCGCCGCACGGTGACGCCGGTCCGCACCGGCAGCTCCCACCGGGCCGCGTAGTCGACCAGGTAGTCGGCGAACTCCTGGTGCGTCGGGAACGACCAGGCCGGCCCCGGGTACGGCATGCCGGGCAGCCCGTCGTACCTGGCCGGGCTGAACAGCCGCAGCGAGTCCCACCGGTTCCGCCAGGAGTCGCCGACCTGCTCGGCGGCTTCCAGGATGACGAACGGGCGGTGCCGGCGGGCCAGCTGGTAGCCCATCGCCAGCCCGGCCTGCCCGCCGCCCACGATCACGGTCTCGAACCGCTCGACGCTCATGGCCTGTCCCCTCTCGGTCGTCGTGAGGAGATGCTCGCCAGGACGGCGGCCGGCCCGCTTCGGAAGCACTGCCCATTCGGGCCGGACGGCCGTGGGTAGTTCTGCGTAGCCGCGTACCCCGGCGTCAGACCAGCCCGTGCTCGTACGCGTACGCGGCCGCCGCGGTCCGCGAGCTGACCCCGAGCTTGCCGAAGATGTTGCTCAGGTGCCGGGCGACGGTCTTCTCGGACAGCACCAGCTCCGCCGCGATCGCCTGGTTGCTCCGCCCGGCCGCCACCAGCCGGACCACCTCGAGCTCCCGTGCCGACAGCCCGGCGGTGTCCGCAGCCGACCCACGCAAACCGTCCACTATGGACAAGTCCGTGGCGGCGCCGAGCTCGGCGAACACCCGCCGCGCCGTCTCGAGCTCCAGGTCCGCCGACTCCCGGTCGCCCAGTGCCCGGCAGGCCTGCGCGATCAGCGTCCTGGTCCGGGCCGCCTCGTACGGCACGTCGAGCTCGTGCCACTGCCGGCAGGCCGCCCGCAGCGCCGGCAGCGCCTTCTCCGCCGCTCCCTCGGCCAGCCGCACCGTCCCGGTCGCCTGCCCGGACATCGCCACCAGCGCGGTGGTGCCGAGCTCCTCGGCGACCGCGGCCAGCTCGGCCGCCGCCTGCGCCGCGCCGGTCAGGTCGCCGGCCGCGGCCAGCACCTCGGCCGCCGCCGGCAGCAACGGGCCGCGCTGGACGAGGTCGGCGGCCTCGGTCAGCGCCCGCCGGATCGCGGCGGCGGCCGCGTCGGTGCGGCCCTGCGCCAGCCACAGCAGCGCCATCCCCGGCTGGATCTCGCCGCCGTAGCGCAGCGCGTCCCGGTAGGCCGCCTCGGCCTCGGCGAACTCGCCGCGCAGCCGGTGCAGCTCGGCGAGCTCGTAGAAGGCGGCGCCGGCCACCAACTCGCCGTACCCGGCGGTCAGCTGCGTGCAAGCGAGCCTGGCCTCGCCCAGCGCGGTCGGCCAGCCGCCGCTGAGCCGCAGCAGCACGACCCGGTGCACCCGGCACAACCCCCGGTACGCGCCGGTGAACTCCGGCTGGGCCGCGCACCAGTCGGACAGCGCCTGCGACCACTCCCGCGCCCGGTGCAGCTCCTGCAGCTCCTGGCAGATGCCGATCGCGACGCAGTAGATCATCCCGGTCGCCCGGGCCGACAGGTCGCCGCCGGCGGCCGCGACCATCGCCTCGTCGAGCTGGGCCAGCCCCGTAGCCATCCGCCCGGCCATGATGAGCGCGCCGCCCGACATCATCAGCGCGGCCGCGGCCAGGTCGGCGTCGCCGCCCGCGACGGCCGCCTCGACGAGGCCCTGGGACGACGGAACCATCTCGGCGAACGCGCGGGTCCTGGCCAGCTGCTCGGCCTCGTAGAGCTGCAGGTATGCCTGCTCCAGGCAGTCCGGGTCGGCCTCGGCCAGCCGGCGCGCTCTGGCCATCCAGGCCCCGGCCTGGGCGAACTCCCCGCCCCAGGACAGCGTCTTGCTCAGCCAGTAGGCGCAGCGCAGGGCCGGGCCGATCGCGCCGGTGTCGGCGTTGGCGAGGTAGGCCCGCCGCAGCAGCCGGACCGCGTCGTCGCCGCGGCCGGCCAGGTCGGCGGCCTCGGCGGCGAGCTCCAGGTCGGCGGGACCGAGCGGCTCGACCTCGTCGGCCGCGCTGAACCGGGCGAACGCGTCCGCCCACGCCTGCCGCCGGTGCGCCTCCCGCGCCCGGTCCAGGCCCTGGTCCATGCCACATTCCACCGCGAAGTGGTCGCCGCTGTCATCGGATTGGCCTACTCTCCGGCGTCCCCGAGCGCGGCGTCGAGGCGCTTGCGGGCTCCGTCCAACCACTGCTGGCAGATGTCGGCGAGCTTCTCGCCGCGCTCCCAGAGCGCCAGCGACTCCTCCAAGCTCAGGCCGCCGGCCTCCAACCGGCGGACCACCTCGGCCAGCTCCTCCCGGGCCTGCTCGTACCCCAGCGACGGCTCGCTCACGGCCGGCACGCTACCCGCCCGACCCGGCCCGCCCGCTCGACCCGGCCGGCTCGCTGGACCCGGCCGGCTCGCTGGACTCGGCGGGGTCGCTGGACTCGGCGGGCTCGCTGGACTCGGCGGGCCGGCTGGACCTGGCCCGTCCGCTCGACGCGGCCCGCCCGCTCGACCGGCGCGGACCGCTCGAGTGGGGCGGTCCGGCGACGGCGTCGAGCGAGCCGCCGGCGACGCGCACCCGCAGCGCGGTGCCGTCCGGCGCGTCGGCCGGGTCCCGGACGACCGTGTCGTCGGCCGCCTTCTGCACGACCGCGTACCCGCGCTGCAGCGTCGCCGCGGGCGACAGCGCCGCCACCCGGGCCCGGGAGTGGTCGAGGTCCGCCTCGGCCGCGGCCAGCCGGGCCCGCACCGACCGCCGGGCCCTGGTCCGCAGTCCGTCCACTGTGGACAGCGACCCGTCGAGCGCGTGCGTCGCGCAGCGTCGCCCGGACCGGCGCAGCGCGTCGACCTCCGCGAGCCCGCGGTCCACCCTGGCGCCGAGCACCCGGCGGCCCCGCTGCCGCAGCGTGTCCACACGCGACAGCTCCTCGGCGACGTCCGGCACGACCCGCTTGCCCGCGTCCGTCGGCGTCGAGCACCGGACGTCCGCGACCAGGTCGAGCAGCGGGGAGTCCGGCTCGTGCCCGATCGCGCTGACCACCGGCGTCCGCAGCGCCGCCACCGCCCGGATCAGCGCCTCGTCGCTGAACGGCAGCAGGTCCTCGACCGAGCCGCCGCCGCGGGCGACCACGATCACGTCGACGGACCGGTCGTGGTCGAGCCGGTGCAGCGCGTCGACGATCGCCGGCACCGCGGTCGGCCCCTGCACCGGCACCGCCTCCACCCGGAACGCGACCGCCGGCCAGCGCCGTCGCGCGTTCTCCAGCACGTCCCGCTCGGCCGCCGACGCCCGCCCGGTGACCAGGCCGACGGTGGTCGGCAGGAACGGCAGCGGCCGCTTGCGCTCCGGCGCGAACAGGCCCTCCGCGTACAGGATCCGCTTCAGCCGTTCCAGCCGGGCCAGCAGCTCCCCGACACCGACCGGGCGCACCTCGGTCGCCCGCAGCGTCAGCGTGCCGCGGCCGACGTAGTAGTCCGGCCGGGCCCGGATCACCACTCGCGCCCCGTCGGTCAGCACGATCCCGTCGAGCACGTCGCCGCGGCAGGTCACCGACACCGACACGTCCGCGGCCGGGTCGCGCAGGGTGAGGAACGCGGTCGCGGTGCCGCGGCGGTTGAGCTGGGTGACCTGGCCCTCCACCCAGACCTCGCCGAGCCGGGCGACCCAGTCGGCGATCTTCATCGCCACCGTGCGGACCGGCCAGGGGGACTCGGGACTGGTCGGGTTGGTCACCTGGAGCGCAGCGTGGTGAGCCGGTTCTCGAGCATGGTCAGGTACGGCGGCCGGGCCCGGGTCGCCCGCTCGTACGCGAGCAGCGCCTCGATCTGCTCGGCCGACAGCCCGCGCAGCCGGCCGCGCAGCTGCGGGATGGACAGGTCGTCGTAGCCCGCGACCGGCGGCCCGCCCGGCCCGCCGACCGCGATGTCCGCGGCCAGCGCGGCCCCCGCCGCGGCGGCGTCGGCGGCCAGCGCCATGCCGTCGGCCGGCATGTCGGTGCCGGGCTCCGTACCCGAGCCCTCGGGTCGCCCGTTCGGCCGGTCCGCCGCGGCCGCGTCGACGTCGAGGTCGACCACGGTGAGCCCGGCGTCGGCGAACGCCGCGTCGGCGGCGGCCACCTCGTCCTCCTCGATCTCCCCGAGCACGTTCTCGGTGTCGGCCTCGGCCTGCTCGGCCCTGGCCTCGGCCAGCTCCACCACGTCGGCGTCCCGGTCCGGGTCGAGGTCGCGCTCGACCTCCTCGACGAGCGCGGCCTCCTCGACCGACTCCGCGGTCAGCGCGTCGGCCAGGTCCTCGGCGGCCAGCGCGTCGGCAACCCCGTCGGCCGCCTCGGCAACCCCGTCGGCTGCCTCGGTCGGGTCCGGGGCGGCGTCGAAGGCCGACGGCGGCCGGGCACCGGCCGGCTCGTCGTCGTCGAAGCGGGCCCACGGCGCGTCCTCGCGGCGGCGCAGCTGGCCGAGCACCTCGTCACCGCGGGCGATCAGGCCCGCGTACGTCTGCTGGGCCTTGAGGGACGCCTGCAGCGCGGTGCTGACGGCCAGCACCGGCAGGCCGACGAGCTGCTGAGGCACCTTGCGCGCGGCGTCGATGGTCAGCGCGGCCAGCCCGGCGGCGGCGCGCAGCGGCGGCGGGATCGGCGTGCTCATACTCACAGCCTGCCGCATGTGCCGGCCGGACGCTCGTGACCCCCGCACGTACCATCGTGGGCATGATCCCGACCGGTCCGAAGAAGGTCCTGCTCGCCACCCCGCGCGGCTACTGCGCCGGTGTCGACCGGGCCGTCCAGACCGTCGAGCGGATCCTCGAGCTCGAGGGGCCCCCGATCTACGTACGGAAGCAGATCGTGCACAACCTGCACGTCGTGCGGGCGCTGGAGGCGCGCGGGGCGATCTTCGTTGACGAGACCGACGAGGTGCCCGAGGGCGCCACGGTGGTCTTCTCCGCGCACGGTGTCGCGCCGGTGGTGCACGAGGAGGCCCCTGCCCGCAACCTGCGCACGATCGACGCGACCTGCCCGCTGGTCACCAAGGTGCACAACGAGGCCAAGCGGTTCGCCCGCGAGGGATACGAGATCCTGCTGATCGGGCACCAGGGCCACGAGGAGGTCGTGGGCACCGCCGGTGAGGCGCCGGCGGCGACCACGCTCGTCGACGGTCCGGCGGACGCGGCGACCGTGCAGGTCAAGGACCCGGACAAGGTCGTCTGGCTGTCCCAGACCACGCTGTCGGTGGACGAGACGCTGGAGACCGTCCGGGCGCTGGGGGAGCGGTTCCCGACCCTGAACTCGCCGCCCAGTGACGACATCTGCTACGCCACCCAGAACCGGCAGGCCGCGGTCAAGGCGATCGGCGCCCGCGCCGACCTGTTCCTGGTGGTCGGCTCGGCCAACTCGTCGAACTCCCTGCGGATGGTGGAGGTCGCCCGCGACCACGGTGCCCGGGCCGCTCACCTGGTCGAGGACGCGACCGCGATCGACCCGGCCTGGCTCGACGGCGTCGCCACGGTCGGCCTGTCCAGCGGCGCCTCGGTGCCGGAGATCCTGGTCACCGACGTGCTGGCATGGCTGGCCGAGCGCGGGTACGGCGAGGTCGAGGAGGTCAACGCGGCCGACGAGAAGCAGTCGTTCGCGCTGCCCCGCGAGCTCCGTCGCCTGTCCGGCGCCTAGCGCCGGTCGCGGCGGATCAGCCAGACCACGACCGCGACGGCGGTGGCCGACGCCATCGCCGGGAACCCGTACACCAGCCAGCTCGTGGCCAGGTCGATCAGCCCGCCGCCGGTCTCGCCCCGGCCGAGCAGCACCGCGACCGCGGACGCGGCCACGAACACGAGCGGCGGCGCGAACACCACGGTCAACAGGTCGCGCTTGACGACCAGCAGCGACGCGATCAGCGTGCCGAGCACCAGCCCCGCCGCGAAGATCAGCCGCAGCGCCGAGCCGGCGAGCACGTCCAGCAGGCCGGCGACCGCGCTGATCCCGGCGAGCAGCGCCACGGCGCCGACGCCGGTCAGCGTCGCCCCCACCCGACCGGACGGCGGCGGAGCGTCCCGGCGGTCTCGCACATCGTCACGCCTCTGGTCGACGTACACGCCTCGCTCCTGTTCGGATCGGTTGCGGCGCGGCACGCGCGCACTCTACTTGCGCTGACGCGGCGGGACCGGTGACTGTTGCGAGTGCCCCGCGGACACTAGCTGTTCGACGCCTCGCGGCCGCCGAGCAGGTCGCCCTGGGTGGGGCGGCGGGTGCCGGACAGCGGCACGATCGTGTCGCCGGAGACCAGCACCTCCTTCTCCACCGAGCGCGCGGCCGACTCGACCTGCCGCGGCGCCGGCAGCTCCTCGTCGGTCACCCGCAGCTCGCGCAGCTTCCGGGCGCTCACCAGTACCCGGCTCTCCAGCGAGCTGACCGCCTTGTTGTAGCGGTTGACCGCCGAGTTCAGCGCCGTACCGACCGCATCCACATGACTGCCCATCGTGGCCAGCCGGGTGTAGAACTCCCGGGCCAGCTCGTGCACCTCGCGGGCGTTGCGGGCCAGCGCCTCCTGCCGCCAGGCGTAGCCGACCGTCCGCAGCAGCGCGACCAGCGTCGACGGC
>Ga0207683_10000210_pt1 | contig 50885 bp, 40 predicted proteins | sample KBSM73metaG_FD_184333 | JGI IMG/M metagenome (GOLD analysis project Ga0207683, IMG submission 184333) | Miscanthus rhizosphere microbial communities from Kellogg Biological Station, Michigan, USA - KBS M7-3 metaG (SPAdes) (version 2) | ecosystem: Host-associated > Plants > Roots > Rhizosphere >...
ACGGCCCTGCGGCGCTCATGAACGACCCCCACGCTCACTTCGTTCGCTGCCCCCAGAGGGGGACCCATTCGCGCCTTGGGACGGCCCTGCGGCGCTCATTGCAGGAGCCTGCCTTCGCTAGCCCAGCGGCGGGCAATCAGCGGCGACAGCCGGTACCGGTCTTCGCCATAGTGGGCCGCCAGATTGACGAGCGTGTCGCGGATGAAGGCAATGCCGAGTTCGTCCCCCCACGCGAGCGGACCGCGCGGATAATTCACGCCCTTTTGCATGGCCAGGTCGACGTCGGTGGCGCTGGCGATGCCTTGCGTCACCGCATCGGCCGCCTCGTTCGCCAGCATGACAACGGTGCGCAGCACGATCAGCCCTGCGACATCGTCGAGGCGCGTCACGGTGATCCCCACTGCCTGCAGCGCGCCTACCGCCGCGTCGTACGCGACGTCGCCGCAGGTATCCGCGCGGGCCACAGCAAGGCGCGGACAGTTGCCATAATCCAGCGCCAGGTCGTAGGCCACGATGTCGCGGATGCCGGCCTTGGCCGCCATCGCGGTTGCCGTCCGGCCATCGCCCGGAACCAGCCACGCAATATTATCGACGCGCAGCGCTCCGTTCGGAAAGCGTGGATCGGCGATCGCCACATCGGTGGTGATACCAGCCGTCGCGAGCCGCGCAACCAGCGGCCCGCCTATGCGCAATTCGCCGACGCGCGCAACTTTCGCGGGCCGCGGCCGCGGCGCCTCCGCGGCGGGGGCGGGCTTGACGGCACCCTCGCCGTAAACGTAAAAGCCTCTTCCCGTCTTGCGCCCCAGGAAACCGGCGCCTACCAGCTCATGCTGCGCGACGGAAGGCGTGAATCGCGCATCGTGGAAGAATGCCTCCCACACGCTTCGCGTCACGGCGATGTTGATGTCGAGCCCAATCAGGTCCATCAGCTCGAACGGACCCATGCGGAAGCCGCCAGCCTCGCGCATGACGGCATCGAGCGTCTCGGGTGCTGCCGCGCGCTCGCCGAGGACGCGCAGCGCCTCGGCATAGAACGGCCGCGCACAGCGATTGACGATGAATCCCGGCGTGGACTGCGCGCGCACGGGCGCCTTGCCCCATGCCTGCGCCGTAGCGTAAATGGTGTCGGCCATGTCGGTAGCCGTGGCGAGACCGCTGACCACCTCGACCAGTGGCATGAGCGGCGCGGGATTGAAGAAATGCATGCCGACGACGCGCCCCGGGCTTTTCATGCCGGCGGCCAGCGCGGTAATCGAAAGCGAGGACGTGTTGGTGGCGAGGATCGTATCCGGACTGACCACCACTTCGAGTTCGCGGAACAGGGCGCGCTTGACGGCCAGGTCCTCGACGATCGCCTCGATGACCAGTCCGGCGCTGACCAGCGCGCCGAGCGCGTGAACCACGCCGATTCGCGCGGCAGCGGCATCCGCCGCGGCGCGGTCGATCTTGCCCTTCGCCGCCAACGCGGCCAAGGTTTCGCCGATCTTTGCCTTGGCCTGGTCGGCCGCACCCATGCGGGTATCGAACAGGCACACGCGATGGCCGGCCTGGGCGGCGATTTGCGCGATGCCGGCGCCCATGGCACCCGCCCCTATGACGCCGACTTCCGCGGTTTGCGGCAGCGCGTTCGCCACGTTATTTCCCGGTGAATCGCGGCGGACGCTTAGCGAGGAACGCGGCGACGCCTTCGCGGTAGTCGGCGCTGTATCCCAGCTCGCGCTGCAGGTCGCGCTCGAGATCGAGCTGCGTCTCCAGCGTGGCGGCGTACCCGGCATGAAGTGCGCGCCGCGTGGCCACCAGTCCCCGGGTTGGTCCCTGCGCCAGTTGCGCGAGCAATCCTTCCACCGTCGGCGCCAGATCCGCGTCGTCGACGCATTTCCAGATGAGTCCCCAGTCCGCTGCCTGCTGCGCCGGCAGCTTGTCGCCGAGCAGTGCGAGTCCCATCGCGCGCGCCGTCCCGACCAGGCGCGGCAGGAAGTACGTACCGCCGGAGTCCGGGATGAGGCCGATCTTGCAGAAGGCCTGGATGAAGCTCGCCGATCGCGCGGCAATGACCAGGTCGCAGGCGAGTGCGATATTGGCGCCGGCGCCCGCCGCGACGCCGTTGACGGCACAGACGACCGGCATGGGAAAGGACTGCAGCGCGAGGACCAGCGGCCGGTAGTTCGCTTCGATTGATGCGCCCAGGTCGACAGGCGCGCCACCCGGCGCAACCGCGCGGTCGGAAAGATCCTGCCCGGCGCAGAAGCCGCGGCCGGCGCCGGTGAGAAGCAGCACGCGCGCCGACGTATCGGCGCGAACCCGGCCCAGCGCATCGCGCAACTCCTCGTGCATCTTTGCCGTGAAGCTGTTCAACCGGTCCGGCCGGTTGAGCGTCAGCCGCGCGATGCCGGCGGCGCTCTCATGGAGGATCGACTCGTAGGTCACGGATCACACGTGGCGCCGGTGCTGCACGACGCGGAACCGGCTCGCGACAAACGCCGAGTCGGTCAGGGCGGCGTTGGCGGCAGGATTGGCGCCGGTCCCGTGAAAATCGGAGAACGCGGCGGACTGGTTGACGAACACCGCGCCGGTCAGGTTGATCGACAGCGCGACACCCGCGTCTTCCGCTACGTCGATCGCCTCGTCTATGACGTCGTCGCTCATCGAATAGACGGAGAGCGTGAGCGCCCCGTGGCCGCGCACGGTGTCGCGCGCGATGGCGAGGCTTTCCTCCGTCGATTCGGTGCTGATGACGAAGGCGATCGGGCCGAACCACTCGTTCAAGTAGGCCGCGCGATCGGCGGCGCCGAGCTTGACGATGAGAGGCGTGCGTACCGTCGCATCGGGAAATGCCGGATGCACGATTGCCTGTGTATCCAGCACGACGGTTCCGAGCGATCTCGCGGCCTCGAGCCGCCGCGCCACACCGTCGTTTTGCAGCGCGCCGAGCACTTCCACGGCGCGTGCGGGATCGCCAAGCAGCTTCTGGACGCCCTCGACGATGGCGGCAACCACCTGGTCGAAGTTCAACACGCCCTCGGCCGTGTCGATGCCCTTCTTGGGAATGTAGATGTTCTGCGGCGCCGTGCACATCTGCCCCGAATAGAGCGCAAGGGAAAAGGCAATGTTGCGCGCCACTCCTTTGATGTCGGCGGCGGAGTCGAGGATGATCTGGTTGACCCCGGCCTTTTCGGTATAGACCTGCGCCTGCCTCGCGTTTTCCTCCAGCCATCGGCCGTTGGCGGTGCTGCCGGTGAAGTCGATGATCTTGACCTCGGGCCTCAGCGCCACGGTCTTGGCCGTGTCGTCGCCGGCGTCATGCGCGAGCAGCGTGACGACGTTGGGGTCGAAACCGGCTTCGGCAAGCACTTCGCGCGCAATGCGCACGGTGATGGCAAGCGGCAGGATGGCGCCGGGATGCGGCTTGACGATGACCGCGTTGCCGGTAGCGAGGCTCGCGAAAATGCCCGGATAGCCGTTCCAGGTCGGAAACGTGCAGCAACCGATGACGAGCGCAACCCCTCGCGGCACGATGCGGAAATACTTTTCCATCTTGATGGGTTCGTTCTTGCCCTGTGGCTTTTCCCATAACGCATGCTCGGGAACGCGGCGCAATTCGTCCCATGCATAGGCGACGGCTTCCAGCGCGCGATCCTGCGCGTGGGGGCCGCCCGCCTGGAAAGCCATCATGAACGCCTGCCCGGTGGTGTGCATCACCGCGTTGGCAATCTCGAAGCTGGCCTTGTTCAGGCGCACGATGATTTCGACGCACACACCTGCCCACGCTTCAGCGCCGGCCTTCCTCCACTGGTCCTCGGCGCGGCTCGCCGCGGCCAGAAGCGAATCCAGGTCCGACTTGGGATAGCTGACACCGAGCGCCATTCCGTACGGTGACTTCTCCGCGCCCACGTGGCCGACGGTACCCGGCTGCAGCATCGCGAAGCGCTTGCCGAGCAACCCGTCAAAGGCCGCCTTGCCCGCCTCTGCCGCGCCTTCTCCATAGTTTTTCGGGCTGGCCGATTCCGGGAAAGCGCTCCAGTAGCTGCGGTCGCCGATAGCCGTCACCGCGCGGTCAAGCATTGCGCGATGGCGTTCGAACAAGGGATGGGACAAGGCGAACTCCTTCGTATTTTCCGTGAGTCTATATCAAGCGGAGCGGAGAATTCCGCTCGGGCGCCGCTCAGATACCCCGCCGTTACCCCTTCCGTTACCGCTCGGATGCCCCTCAGTTACCTGTCTGGTCGAAGTCGATCGTGACCTTGTCCGTGACGGGGTAACTCTGGCAGGAAAGGATGAAACCGCGGGCGACCTCGTAATCCTCCAGCGCGAAGTTGACGTCCATGTCCACCTCGCCGTCGACCAAGCGACAGCGGCAGGTCGAGCACACGCCGCCCTTGCAGGAATAGGGAAGTTCCACGCCGTTGCGCAGTCCTGCCTCGAGGATGTTCTCCTTGGCCTTTTCGAGAACGAACGTGTGGGTGGCGCCATCGATGATCGCCGTCACCTCGCACTCGGTGTGTCCGGGTACCGGCGCGACGTGGGCGACGTGCGTGTGCTTGGGGATACTCGCGGCAAAGCGTTCGATCTTGATCCGCGCATCGGGAAATCCGCGCGCCTTCAATGCGGCGATAACCGCATCCATCATGCCTTCCGGTCCGCACACGAACGCCGTATCCACGTCGGCCAGGTTCACCCACTGTGCGAGCAGCGCGTCGGCCTTCGCCCGATCGATCCGGCCGTGCAGCAGTTCGATATCCTGCGCCTCGCGCGAAAGCACGTGGACCAGGTTGAAGCGGCCAAGGTAGGTGTCCTTGAGCCCGGCGAGTTCTTCCTTGAACATCACCGTGCCCGAGGCGCGGTTGCCGTAGACAAGCGTGAAGCGGCTCGCCGGTTCGGTCGCCAGCGTCGTCTTGACGATGGATAAGAGCGGCGTGATCCCGCTGCCGGCGGCAAATCCGAGGTAGTGTCGCGCGGAATCGGGCGACAGCGAGACGTTGAAATGCCCGAGCGGTGGCATGACGTCGAGCGTGTCACCGGCTTTCAGCAACGTATTGGCCCACGTGGAAAACACGCCGCCTGGCGTCTTCTTCACCGCGATGCGCAGGCTCCCGTCCTGCACGGCAGAGCAGATCGAATACGACCGGCGGACGTCCTCGCCGCCCAGGCTCGCGCGCAGCGTCAGGTGTTGCCCCTGGTTGAACTGATACTGCGCTCGCAACGCTTCGGGAATGGCGAACGTGATTGCGACGGCGTCGCGCGTCTCGCGTTCGACGCTTTCGACCTGCAGCGGATGGAACTTGCTCATGGGCGCTTAAGGCAATCTCAATGCGGCTTGAAATAGTCGAACGGCTCCCGGCAGTCGAGGCACCGATATTGCGCCTTGCATGCGGTCGAGCCGAACTGCGACAGGAGCTCCGTGTTTGCGGACGCGCAACGGGGACACGGCACGACGACGTTGGCGCGGCGCAGCGGACTGATGCCGGTCACGTCGATGCGCGTACCGATGACATGCGGTGGCGCGATTCCATAGCCGTTGAGGCGAGTCCTGGCCTCCGGCGCGATCCAGTCGGTGCTCCACGGGGGCGAAAGCTGGTTGAGCAGGACCGCATTGGTCACGCCGATAACCGCGAGCGCCTCGCGAATCAGCGTATTGATCATCTCCGTGGCCGGGCAGCCCGAATACGTCGGCGTGACCTTCACGATCAGGCGGTCGCCCTCCCACGCCACATCGCGCACAATACCGAGCTCGACAATGGAGATGACGGGGATCTCAGGATCCGGCACGGTGGCAAGCGCCGCCCAGACAACGTCGAGGTCGGGTCGGCCACACGCCGCGGGCAATATCGGTGCGCCTTCCGCGACCGCGCCGATTACCACTGCGATCCCGGGTGCGTGCGTTGCAGGTGCTGCATTTCAGCCAGCAGGTGGCCCAGGTGCTCGGTGTGTATGCCCTGCTTGCCTCCGCGATTGCCGCTGCCTTGCATCCATTCCGAAGTCGGCAACTCGAGCGTCGCCTCGCCAATCACGGCAGCGACCGCGGCCTGCCAAGGTTCTCGCAGCGTGCGTGGGTCGACGCCGATACCCGCTTCGGCCAACGCGAGCTCAGTGGCGTCGGCGGCGAACATCTCTCCCGTGTACATCCACAGCGCGTCGAGTGCCCGCTGCATGCGCTCATGGGATTCGTCGGTTCCATCGCCCAGCCGGATGACCCAGTCCATGCTCCGCTCGGCATGGTAGGTCACTTCCTTGACTCCCTTGGCGGCGATTTCCGCGATGCGCGGGTCACTCGAGCGCGACAAAGCGCGCAGCTGCAGCAGGTGGAACTGGTCGAAATAGAATTGCCGCGCCATCGTCACCGCGAAATCGCCGTTGGGCATTTCCGCGAGCAGCAGGTTCCGATAGGCTCCGCCGTCGCGCAGGAAAGCCAGCTGGTCCTCGCTGCGGCCCTTGTCGCGGAAGCGCGCCTCGACTTCGCCAGCGTACGAGAGCCACATGCGCCCTTGGCCGAGCAGGTCGAGGCCCACATTGGCGAGCGCAATATCCTCTTCCAGCACGGGACCGTGGCCGATCCATTCGCCGAGTCGCTGTGCCAGAACGACATCGGTATCACCCAGCCGTTGCAGGTACTCGAACAGTTGAACAGCCCCCACGCTTGCGGCCTCAATCGCCAATTCGGCCGCTGCGCTGCCCCCCGAGGGGGAGTAATTCGCGCCTTGGGACGGCCCTTCGGCGCTCATGGGATCCGCGCTCATATGTGCTTTACTTCTTCCGGCATGGGGAAGAACGTCGGGTGCCGGTAGACCTTGCTGTTGGCGGGTTCGAAAAGCGCTTCCTTGTCGCCAGGCGCGGAGGCGACGATATCCGTCGACTTCACGGCCCAGATGGATACGCCTTCATTGCGCCGCGTGTATACGTCGCGCGCATTGTTGATCGCCATCGTCGCATCGGGAGCGTGCAGGCTGCCCACATGTTTGTGTGCGAGCCCGTGCTGCGAACGGATGAAGATCTCCCACAGTGGCCAGCCTTGACCCCCACGCTCGCTGCGTTCGCTGCCGCCAACGGCGGCGGAATTCGCACCTTGGGACGGCCCTTCCGTGCTCATGGCGGCGGTCATGCCTCGGCCTCCTTCCCACATGTCGTTACTTTGCCGACACCATGTCGGCATCGCTTAATCGCGCAGCGTCGCGCGCTGCGCGCGTTGGCTTCGCCCGCCGCGCTCATGCGGCCTCCTTGCTCAGCCGCGCAGCGCGCTTCGCCGCATGCGCAGTGGCGGCATCGCGAACCCAGGCGCCGTCATTCCATGCCTTGACGCGGGTGGCGAGCCGTTCGCGGTTGCAGGGTCCATTGCCTTTCAGCACCGCGTGGAACTCGCTCCAGTCGATGGCGCCGAACGTGTAGTGGCCGGTGTCCGGATTCCACTTCAGATCCGGGTCCGGCATGGTGATTCCAAGGTAATCGGCCTGCGGCACCGTCTGGTCGACGAAGCGCTGGCGCAGTTCGTCGTTCGACAGGAGCTTGATCTTCCACTTCGCCGATTGCGCGCTGTGCACGCTGTCGGCATCGGGCGGTCCGAACATCATCAGCGACGGCCACCACCACCGGTTGAGCGCGTCCTGCGCCATCGCCTTTTGTTCCGGCGTGCCACGGCACAGCGTCATCAGGATGTCGAAGCCTTGGCGCTGGTGGAACGATTCCTCCTTGCATACGCGCACCATCGCGCGCGCGTAGGGTCCGTACGAGCAGCGGCACAGCGGAATCTGGTTCATGATCGCGGCCCCGTCGACCAGCCAGCCGATCGCTCCGATGTCCGCCCACGTCAGCGTCGGGTAGTTGAAGATCGACGAGTACTTGACCTTGCCGGCGTGCAGGTCGTCGATCAGGCTGTCGCGGGAGACGCCCAGCGTCTCGGCGGCAGCGTAGAGATAAAGTCCGTGGCCGCCTTCGTCCTGCACCTTGGCCATCAGGATGGCCTTGCGCTTGAGCGACGGTGCGCGGCTGATCCAGTTGCCCTCCGGCAGCATGCCCACGATCTCGGAATGCGCGTGCTGCTGGATCTGGCGCACCAGCGTCCTGCGGTACGCGTCCGGCATCCAGTCCTTGGGCTCGATCTTGATATCGGCGTCGACGCGCGCCTGGAATGCGCGCTCCTCGTCCGACATGTCTTCGGCACCCCGGACCTTCTGCTGTCCGGTCTCGACCATCTGTGCGTACATCGGAAGCCTCCTCCTGCGCCGTCAAGCCCGCGTGGCGGGGCATGCGCGACCGCAAAATCATATGATACAGTTTCGTTATGCGTCAAGGTGATTCCGTATCACATTATTCCGCCCGGCGCCCCGGCGCGCGGGCCAGATCGGATGTTACGGTCGCGCGCTGGATACAGCGCACGCTGAAAGCCGAGCCGCCGCGCGCCCGGTCGCTGATCGTGACAGTCTGGGGCGACGCGCTTGCTCCGCACGGAGGCACAATTTGGCTGGCCGGGCTGATCCGGCTGATGTCCGCTTTCGGTATCAACGAGCGGCTGGTGCGCACCAGCGTATACCGGCTGGCGCGCGACGGCTGGCTCGTCGCCGCGACGCACGGCCGGGTCAGCCGCTACAGGCTGACGCGCGAAGGCAAGCGGCGCTTCGACGCGGCCCACCAGCGCATCTACGCCCGGCCCGACGACGACTGGAGTGGTGGTTGGGATGTGGTCATGGCCGACGCTGTGCCGCCCGCGAAGCGAACCGCGCTGCGCGAGGAACTGGTCTGGGCCGGGTTCGGTGCGCTCGGACCCACCGTATTTGTGCGGCCCGCGCAGAGTTCACGCACATTGCCGGGCGCGCTGGACGCACCGGGCGTGGCAGAACATTTGCTGATTGCCAAGGCGTTCGATCTGCCCGGGCGCCGGCCGCTGACCGCTGCGGTCGCGAAGGCTTGGGATCTGTCACTGCTGACGGCACACTACCGCCGCTTCCTGCAGCGCTTCGGCGCGGTCATCGAGCGCTTCCGCGCCACGCGCGACGGCGCCCACGATCCGCAGCACTGCTTCGTCGTACGCACGATGCTGATCCACGCGTATCGGCGTGTCCTGTTGCGCGATCCTCTGCTTCCCGCCGCGCTGCTGCCGCTCGATTGGCCGGGGGCCGCGGCCTACGCCCTATGCCGCGACTTCTACTCCCTCACCCACCGCTGCGCCGAGCGTCACCTGGCGGCAACGCTCGCGAATCCGCACGAGGACTTTCCCCCGGCGGATGCGACGTTCTACGAGCGCTTTGGCGGCCTGGAGGACCGCGGTTGAGCTAGCGGCTGCGGTCGTTCTTGCGGCTGAAGCCGCCCGACGCGCCATCGCGCTGGCGAAATCCGCCGGGCTTCGCATCGCGCGCGAAGGCCGACGGTGCGCCATACGAACGGCCGCGCGGCGCGGGCTTGCCATAGGCGGGACGACGCGCATCGCCAGCGCTCGACGAACGTGCCCGTGGCTCGAGGCCGGGAATCGTATGCGCCGGAATCGCCGCGCCGGTGAAGCGCTCGATGTTGCGCAGCGTGCCGCGTTCCGCGTGATTGGCGAACGAGACTGCGATTCCGGATGCCCCCGCGCGGCCGGTACGGCCGATGCGGTGGACATAGTCTTCCGCCTGTCGCGGCAGGTCGAAGTTGATGACGTGGGAGATGCCGGGCACGTCGATGCCGCGCGCAGCGACGTCCGTCGCCACGAGCGTGCGGACGCCGCCGCGGCGCATGTTTGCCAGCGTCCGGTTGCGCTCGAACTGATTCATGTCGCCATGCAGAGCGGCGGCCGCGTGGCCCTCGCCCTGCAGCTTGACTGCAAGCGCCTCGGCATCGCGCTTGGTCGCGATGAAGACGATGCTCTGTCCCATTCCCGTGTCGGCGAGCAAGTGATCCAGCAAGCGGTACTTGTGCGAGCGATCGTCGGCAAAATGGACGCGCTGCTCGATGGCCAACTGCGAGGATTTCTCGCCCTGGACATCCACGCGAATCGGATTCTTGGTGAGCTTCGCGGCGAGCCGCCCCATCGCGCCGTCAAAGGTCGCGGAAAAGAGCACGGTCTGGCGCGTCGCCGGCGTCAGCGCGCACACGCGCTCGACGTCGTCGATGAAGCCCATGTCGAGCATGCGGTCGGCCTCGTCCAGAACGAGCACCTGCAGCTGCGACAGATCGACGCGGCCGCGTTCAACGTGGTCCATCAGGCGTCCGGGGGTTGCTACCAGGAGGTCGACGCCGCGCTGCAGCGCGCGGTTCTGTACCGGGTAGGGCGCACCGCCGTAGAGACACACGGTGCGCACGCGCAGACCCTGGCTGTAGCGGACGGCCTGCTCGGCAACCTGCTGCGCGAGCTCTCGCGTCGGCGCCAGCACGAGCACACGCGGCACGCTCGACATGCGGTGCTGACCGACCGGCGCATTGGGCTGCGCCGCGATCCGGTGCAGCGCGGGCAGCACGAAAGCCGCCGTCTTGCCGGTGCCGGTTTGCGCCGAGCCGATGACGTCGCGGCCTTCGAGCAGCGCGGGAATGGTCTGGGCCTGGATGGGCGTCGGCTTGTCGTAGCCGCACGCGGTGAGCGCCTGCAGGATTTGCGGCGCGAGATTCAGTTCTTCAAAACGCATGCTCGATTCCAATCATGGACGGCACGGCACCGGCGACACGTTTGTCGCGCAAAGCGCCGCAAGGGGCATGACGCGGACGCTCGCCCAAGGCGGTCCGCACCCCGAAAAGTCCGGACAGGCGGAAACGAAGATGTTTGTGGAAAGCCGGCACGCGGAGCCGACAGGCTTCCGCGCAACAACGCATTCCCACGCGCCTCGTGAAGCCGCGACCGGGTCGACGTACTGCAAAGCCATCGTCGCTAACCGGAAGCTGCCGTCGGGGGCCACGAGGGCCACGGGGCAGAGACTCGGACGCCAGAATGCGCGTCCGGAAGATTAGGAGCCGATGATCCGGTTGCCTTGGGGGTGCAACTTGCGGCGGGCAACCTTCAGTCTGATCGAAAAATCGCTCGCAGACGCCGCAAGGTTCTGATTATACCAGAAAAATGGACTTCCTGCTGCGGTGCAAAATGAGGCTCGCGGGGCCGGTCAAACCTGCAGCGGCTCCTCGTCGTCGTCCTCATCTTCATCCTCGTCGTCGTCATCCTCGCCGGGGAGCCCTTCATCCTCGTCAGGATCGCCGATCGGGTGCGGAATGTCATGGCCGGGCGCGCATGTCGCGCCGCGCGCCGGGCGCACACCGCGCCCGGCGGTCGGGCCGAGCGCGACGAGATCAGGTTCGTTCAAGTTCACTGCGGCGGGATGCGCAGCACCTGTCCCGGATAAATCTTGTTGGGATCGGAGAGCATCGGCTTGTTCGCCTCGAAGATCGTCATGTACTTGTTCGGATCGCCGTAATTCGCCTTGGAAATCTTGGAGAGCGTGTCTCCCGACACGACCGTGTAGTAGGTCGCTTGCGGCGCACTCTTATCGACGGTCATCATGTCCGTCACCGCCGCGACGCCAGCGACGTTGCCGCAGCACAGAACGATCTTTTCCCGCGTTGCCTGGTCGGGCGCTACGCCAAACACGCTGGCAATCCCCTTGGCGCCGTCGAAAGTCACCGTCAGCCCGGTGGCCGATAGACCCTGGGCCTTGATGTAATCGAGGATGGCATCGCCCGCGGCTCCGTTGGCCGCAGCGATCTTGGCTTCGTTGGCGGGGTCCGCCTTGACCTCGTTCATGGCCGCTTGCGCGTTCCCGCGTCCGAACAGTTTTTCTCCCGCTTCCTTCACGAAATCGATCATTCCCATGGTGTGCCCTCACTGTTGGTTAGCGCCTCGCGGATGGAGACGCCTGCGTCGACTAGAAATTGCAAATCGCGTCGCAGTACGAATTTCAGCATACACCCGGCGGGCCTCAAGACTATGTTCGGTAGGCCACCTATAAGCCACGAGCGGTCACGGTCGCCCGAGCGCCGTGCGCCGCGCGCGAATGAGGCTCTGCGCCTCGAGGCACCAATGCTTCTTGATGCTGTACCAGACGTCGGCGGCCCACATCACGTGGAAGGCGGCGTCACCGGGCAGGCCGGACGCGTCCATGTCCTTGCCTGGCACAAATGCGTTGACCCAATCACGCACCGCGGCTTCCTTGGCCAGGCCCGATGTCACGGGAACGGTGACGTGGTTGTACGTCGCGGGCAGCACGACATTGCGAACGTTGGGCTTGCCGCTGTTTTCGTAGCGGCGATCGAGCGGATTACCGGGAAAGCTCAGCGCGAACAGATCGACGCTGATGAAGTAGCCGGTGAATTCGTCCACGTTGTCGGGAATCTTGCGCAACGTGTCCAGATTCTCCCACTGGTGAGGCAGCGCGAGCGCCCAGCCGCCGGCGCCGACGACCGAAGCATAGGCGACCGTCGTGCCGATCACCGGCCGCACGGCGCCGGTCAACGGATCCGTGATGGTCGTCCGATTCTCCACGGCGCCCGTAAGCGGGTTCCACGTGTAGAGCTTCTGCGAACGCTGCCCGGCGAGTTCCTTGAGGATCTTCACCGCGTGCAGCCCGCCCTGGCTATGTCCGATCAGCATCGGACGCAATCCATCGTGCTCGTAGCTCCACGCGACCAGCCCCGCCAGCCTCTCGCTGTTGTCGTAGGGGCTATACGACCATTCGCCGGTCGCGGGATCCCGGATTCGGGACTCCGGATACCCCATGCCGACGAGGAATTCCCCGAACGACTCCATCGCAAGGTGCACGGGATAGATGCCGCCATGCACCAGGATGATGCGAGGCGTGGGGCCCGAGGCCAGTGTCGTCACGTCGGCGGCGCTCAGGTGGTCCGGGTCCAGGGCCAGGATCCGGTCTTCGAGCACATGACCGATCGCGACCCCGCGCAAAACCGCGAGATTCGCGGTCTGCGATTCCGCCGGCGCCGACCCGTATGGAGGAACCATGGCGCAGCCGGCAGCGACAAGGCCCAACGCAACGATGAGCAGGTATTTCGAAATCCCGGATTGCACTTTCACCGTCAATTGTTGGAATTGGCTCATCGGTTGGGAATCAGGCACCGCGTCCGGTCATTTCCGGCAGTCCACCAACCTGAAATGATAGCCGATTCGGCTTCGCGACCCGCAAGGGCGCCAACCGGAGGCCTCGTCACCCCGGAATTTGCCGAATATTCCGATTTTCATTCCATGGGAAAGTGGCTATGCTCGACGCGCACTCACCGGGCAGTTCACGGACTCCGAGCTTCGGCGGCCGCCCGCGAATGCGCGGTCGCGTCGATTCACTCAAGGGGAGAAATCAAATGCGAGTGATTCATTTTCTTTGCCTCGGCATTGGCGCAGCGTTGTTGACTGGATGCCAGCAGAAGGCGATGGTCGCGCCGCCATCGTCTGCGCAGATATGCAACGCCAGCTGCGACGTCGTCGTGTCTGTGACGGATACCGACCCTTGCATCGTTTCCGTCGGCAACCGGGACATCAAGGTGGAGGGCAATGACCGCGTCATTCGCTGGAAAATGGACGACGCTTCGGCCGAGGCGAAATTCCGATTCGCACCCCAGGATGGCGTGAAACTCAAGTCCCCGGACCCACATGGGCAGTTTTCCGGCCAGGGGCCGCAAGGTGGCGGCAAGCAGTTTCACTGGAACGACAAGAACACGGTTGTCCATATGTACGAATACGAAGTCAACGTCTTCAAGGACAACCCCCATTCCGGGATCAAGTGCAAGCTAGACCCAAGGATCTGGAACAGCTGACGGAATCTGTGTTCCGGACGACAAGGCATTAAGCAGGCAGGAACGGTGCCACGCGAGCAGTGGTCATCGCCAGCGTTCGACGCGTGATGCGGGGAGCGCGTAGTCAGATACGGGGAGAATGCAAATGCGAGTGATTCATTTTCTTTGCTTTGGCATTGGCGCAGCGTTGTTGGCTGGATGCCAGCAGCAGCCGACGGTGGCCGGCGCACCGCCATCTGCGCAGGTGTGCAACGCCAGCTGCGACGTCGTCGTATCTGTGAAGGAAACTCCGACGGGCCCCCAGCCATGCGACATTTCCGTCAATCCCGATATCAAGGTAGACGGAAACGACCGCACCATTCGCTGGCAAATGGACGACGCCTCGGCCAAGGCGGATTTTCGGTTCGACCAGCGGGACGGCGTGCTACTGAAGCCTGACGCCTCCGACCCAACTCACCAGTTTTACGAGCAAGGGCCACATGGTGGCGGAAAGCAGTTCCACTGGATCGACAAGAACAGCTACAAGGCGATGTTCGAATACGAAATCAACGTCTACAAGGGCAATCCCCATTCCGGGATCAAATGCAAGAAAGACCCGAGGATCTGGAACAGCTGAGCGCGACGAAGTCAGACACGGGGAGAATGCCAATGCGAGCGAATGTTGCTCTGTCTGCTCGATCCGCGGGATCTGGAACAACTGATGATTCGCCGGCCGGTCGGGTGGAGAAATCAAGTACTGCGGACGCTGGAAGGTGCGGCGCAGATCAATCCCACGCCTCGAGCCAGCTCCGGACTTCCGCCGTCGCCTCCTCGTAACCAAGCAATCTGCCGGACGTGACGGCGGCATCGAACGCGGCGGCGCCGAACGCCTCGCGTGCCTGAGTCATCAACGGCGCCAGAAATGCCTCGTCGGCGGGATCGCGCTGCAGGCTGGTCTGTGCCATCAGCGCTTCGGCGGCACCGAAGCACCTTGCCGCCCGCGGCCAATCCTCGCGTAACGACGCAAGGCCTGCGGCCACTTCGAGCGCGCTTTGGCCCGCAGGCTTGGAGCCGATGTCGCCGGCAATCGTCAGCGCCTCCAGCAGCATCGGGCGCGCCCGATCGCCGTCGTTGCGGCCCACCGCCACCATCGCGAGATTGAGCAGCGTGATGGCAATGCTTTCGCGGTCACCGATGGCGCGCGCCATCGCCTGCGCTTCCGCGTAAAGGGGCTCCGCCGCGTCGAGATCGCCCTCCATCCGGCACAGTTGCGCCAGCGTGCAATTGGCTGATACCAGCGCCCGCTGATCGCTGTGGCCCTTGGCAAGGAGAAGCGCCTGTTCGGCATGGTGGCGGGCGGTAACGAGGTCTCTCTGGCCCATCGCCACGCCTCCCAACTCATCGTGGATCATCGCGAGGCGTTGTTCATCTCCAATTTCCCTTGCAACCGCGATGGCCTGCTCCAATAGTCCCTGCGCCTCGGCGAAGCGGCCCATGAACAGGCTTGCCTTGCCGGCCGTGTGCAACACGCGACATCTTGCGGCCGTCATTGGCTGCCCTTCGGAGCGTGCCAATGCTTCCAACGTGGCCCGTTGCAGCAGCGCAAGCAGTCCTCTGTAGAACATGTAGAAATTGATCGCGAAAACCAGGCGCAAGCCCAGTTCTGCTCCGTCTTGAGCCTGGTCGCACCATGCGTGCGCCGCCAGCAGGTTTTCCCCCTCCAGATCGAGGCGCGCAAGCCACACGCCCTGATTTGGCCCGACGAGTTCCGGACTCGCCCTTTCCGCCAACGCGAGGTAGAACGCCAGGTGCAGGGAACGGGTCGCATCCGCCTCCCCCGCCTCGTCAAGCTTGTCCTGCGCATATTGCCGGACCGTCTCAACCAACCGATAGCGCTGGCCCTCGGCCTCCATGTTGACCAGCGACTTTTCGACCAGGTTCGACAGGAGGTCGACCACGTCGTGCTCGCCGATGCTGCCCGCCGCACCCACTGCCTCCGCGCCTTCGAGCGTCCAGCCGCCGGCAAACACCGCGAGGCGGCGCAGCAGCGCCCGCTCGTTTTCCGTGAGCAGGTCGAAACTCCAGTCGATCAGCGCGCGCAGCGTTTGCTGACGCGGCATTGCCGTGCGATTTCCCCCCGCCAGCAGCCGGAAGCGGTCGCCCAGGCGGGCGGCAATCGATTCCACGGACAGCGTGCGCACGCGCGCGGCTGCCAGTTCCAGCGCAAGCGGAATCCCGTCCAGCCGCTGGCAAATGTCCGCCACGGCGGCGGCGTTCTGTTCCGTAAGCTGGAACGATGGCAGCGACGCCATTGCCCGATCGACGAACAAGAGAACGGCCTCGTATTGCGTCATGGCCGGAAGCGCGACCGTCTTTCCCGGGTCCGGCACACCAAGCGCCGGCACCGGGTAGCTCGCTTCACCGGAAACCCGCAGCGACTCGCGGCTCGACGCGAGGATCTTCAGATGCGGTCCCGACTGCAACAACTGCGTCGCCAGCTCTGCGCACGCCTGGACCAGATGCTCGCAGTTGTCGAGAACGATGAGCAGTCGCCGGTCCTTCGCGTATTTGATCAAAGCCTCGATGACCGGACGACCCGCTTCCTCCTTGACGCCGAGAACGATCGCAACCGATTGCGGCACGAGGAGCGGATCGGAAAGCGGCGCGAGCTCCACGAACCAGACGCCATCCGGGAAGTCGTCCAGCACTTCGGCCGCAACTTGCTGCGATAACCTTGTCTTGCCGATGCCGCCGGCCCCGGACAGCGTCAGCAAACGTGTGTTGCGCAGAAGTGCCCGTACTTCGTCCAGCTCGCGCTTGCGGCCCACGAACGACGTCAGCTGCAGCGCCAGGTTGTTCGGCGTCGCCTCCAGCGAGCGCAATGCGGGAAACGTCTCGCGCAGCTTGGGGTGAATGAGTTGGTAGATACGCTCCGGGCTCGCCAGGTCACGCAGGCGAACGTGCCCCAGATCGCGCAACGTTGCCTGGGGTGGCAGCCGACCGACGACCAACACAGCCACGGCCTGCGACAAAAGCACTTGGCCGCCATGCGCGGCATTGGAAATGCGCGCGGCACGATTGACGACGCTGCCGAAGAAGTCATTGTCGCGATGCTCTGCCCGGCCGGCATGCAAACCGCAGCGCACGCGAATTGCGACGCCGCCGGTGGCCGCAGCATCGCTGAGGCCCTCCTGCATCGCCAGCACCGCCACGACGGCATCAGACGGGTCGTCGAACACCGCGTGGACCCCGTCGCCGCTCGTCTTTACGACGACCCCACGGTTGCCCTCCACGACTTCCCGCGCGATCGCGTCGTGGCGAGCCAACGCCAGGCGCATCCGCTCGGGATCTCGCTCCCAGAGCTGGCTGCTGCCTTCGATGTCCGTGAACAGAAAGGTGGTGATGGCCGACAGTACTTCCACGCCAGGACCCCGATTGCGCGTGCGATGCGCTGGACTAGAAGTGTACCGGGGCATGCCGCGACGCACTAGAAGCCACCTCGCGCCGTCGCCCGGTGCCAATTTGTCGCGGACGGTCGCCCGTGTTAGCGTTGCGCAAATTTCGCCCAACCACCCGTATCGCTGATAGAAGTTCTCGCGGCAAAGAGCATAAACAGGTTAGGCTGACCCCACGCCAAAGCCTCGCACGGTTCTGGAGCCGAGCGTGGCGAATTTGACCGACAACAAGAAATTCAGACTTGGAGGCAACATGTTCAGAACCACGAAATTGCTCGCGGCGCTGGCTATCGCCGTCGCTGCGGCCGGCGGGGCTACCGTTGCCACCGGCCAGGACGTCAAGCATTACCGTTTCGCCTATGACCAGCCCAAGGGCACCGGCTACGCCATTGCCGCCGACATCTTCACGGACAAGCTGAAGGAGTTCTCGAAGGGCACGATGATCATCGACCAGTATCCGGGCGCGCAACTCGGCCAGGAGCCGCAGGTTCTGCAGCTGATGAAAGCCGGTGACATCGAGTTCTGTATCAGCGCCGCGGCCAACGCCGCTACGCTGTCTCCGCAGGCCGGCGTGATGTCCCTGCATTATTTGTTCATGTCGGAAGATCACCTGAAGCGCGCGGTGGCCGATCCCAAGGTCGTGCAGGCGGTCAAGGAGATGATCGACGACACCGTGCAGGGCGGGCACGTGATCGCCGTGATCACGATCGGCCTGCGCAATATGTACAGCAAGAAGGAATTCCGCAAGGTCGAGGACTTCAAGGGCCTGAAGGTCCGGGTGCAGGCAACGGCCACCGAGGACGCGACGTTCCCGGCCTATGGCGCGCAAACAGTGCACATGCCGTTCGGCAACCTCTACACGTCGCTGCAAACCGGCGTCGTGGACGCCGGCGAGAACGGCATCAATGTCTACCTGGTCAACAAGCATTACGAAGTCGCGCCGGTGCTGTCGATGACCGAGCACGAGGCCAACATCAATTTCATCTGGGTCAGCGACAAGACCTGGAAGAGCCTCACCGACGAGCAGAAGAAATGGGTGACTGCCGCGGCGGTGGAAGTCGGCAAGAACCAGCCTGCCAAGGCGATCGACCTCGAGCACCAGTCGTCCGACAAGCTGAAGGCCATTGGCGTCAAGGTCGTCACCGACGTCGACAAGGCGAGCTTCGTCAAGATTGCCGGCCCGATGCAGGACAAGCTGGCCAAGGACTTGGGCCCGCATGCCGTGAAGATCAAGGACCTGATCGGCGCCACGAAGTAGCGGTGTGTTCGACGGGAGGGGCGGCGATTGCCGGCCTCTCCCGGTACGTTGTCTGACATGCGGTGGCGGCAGCCGGGGATTTCCATGCGCTTTGCCCACAAGCTGGTCCTCGAGCGTCAGCGCCATCTCAAATGGCGCGCCTTCGACAGGCTCGAACTCGTGCTGATGATCCTGTGCGGCTTGCTGCTGTTCGGATTCTCGTCCACGGTGATCTTCGACATCGTCACCCGGACGATCGGGCGCCCATGGCTGTGGCTGCAGGAGGTGACGCAGACGTTTTTCATATACGCCATCTTCGTCGGCGCGGCTGTGGCCACGAGGCGCAATGACCACCTGTATCTCACGGCGGTTGCCGACGCGTTGCACGGCAAGCCGCGGCTGGTCGCGGAAATAACCATCCGGCTGGTGGTGCTGGGCGTCGCCTGCTGCCTCGTGTATTTCGGCTATCTCAATTTCCTGCGCGGCTTCGGAAGCTTCCGAATGCCATCGATGACGCCCATCGCATCGCTGTACGCCGCCATACCGATCTCCGGCGCGTTGATCGCGCTGTTCACCATCGAGCAACTGGTCAACGGCTGCACCAAGGGCTTCGACCATCCGGAGCCGCTGGACCAGCCGCTTTCGATAACACCTGTCCAGGCCATGACCGGTGGGGGCAAGCCATGAGCTCCCCAGTCATCCTCGGCATCATGACATTCTGCTTCCTGTTCTTCGGCTATCTGGGCGTCCCCGTTGCGTTCTCGCTGCTGGCCGGCGTGTTCATCGGAGCAGCGCTTACCGACGTGACGTTCCCCGCGATCATCCAGAAGGTGTTCGACGGCATGGATTCCGAGGCGTTGCTGGCGATTCCCTTCTTCCTGCTGGTCGGCGAGCTGATGAGTTCGGCCAATGTGGTCAGCCGGATAACCAATCTCTCGCTGGCGCTGGTCGGGCACATTCGCGGCGGCCTGTCGCAGGTGGTGACCGTATTCAGCATGTTCTTCTCGGAAATGTCGGGATCGACGACCGCGGACGTCGCGGTGATCACCCGGGCTCTTGGCGGCCCGATGAAAAAGGAGGGCTACTCGCCGGCGTTCACCGCCGCCATCATCGCGGCCGCGTCGACGATCGCCGCGCTCGTGCCGCCGTCCATCACTGCCGTGGTGTACGGCGCCGTGGGCAACGTCTCGATCGCCGGCCTGTTCATGGCTGGCGTCGTGCCGGGGCTGATGATCGGCTTCGGGCTGATGCTCTACTGCTACTTCTTCGGGCCAAGAGGGCTGCCCCGCCCACGCGCGCCTTTCCGCGACGTCGCCCACGCGTTCAAGGACGCCTCGCTGCCGTTGATGATCCCATTCATCCTGCTGGGCGGCATCCTGACCGGCTGGTTCACGCCTACGGAAGCGGGCGTGGTGGCCGTGGTCTGGATCATCGCTGTCGTCATTCCCACACTCAATCGCGGGCACATGAAGCTGCTGCCCTACGATTTCTGCATCGCCGGCCTGATCTTCTCGCTGCCGCTGATCACCATCGGCGCGGCCAATGCCTTCGGCTGGGTACTGGCCTATCTGCGTGGCGCAATCGTGATCGCCGACTGGATCACCGGCATCGCCGGCAACGATCCGCACCTGATCATGCTGCTGATGGTGCTGCTGTTCACGGTCATCGGCGATTTCATCGAGCCCGTGCCTACCATCATCATCTTCATGCCGCTGGTGAACGCGCTGACGACCGCCGGCGACATCAATCCGGTACACATGGGCGTGGTCTTGATCGCCACCCTCGCCTTCGGGCTGATCACGCCGCCCTATGGCCTGGTGCTTCTGATGGCGTCGAAATTCATCGGTGTCCGTTTCTCGCAGGCGCTGCGCGCCGCATTGCCCATCTATGTCGTCTTCCTGGGCACCATTGCGTTCGCCATCTACCTGCCAAGCGTCGTGCTATGGCTGCCCAAGCACGTGATCCCGGAATCGGTCGGATGCTTCAAGAATCCGAGCGGTGCCGGATATATCTGTCCCAAGTAAACTGTGAACGAGGCATCCGCTGCCATGAACACAACCGCTGACCTCCGCCTGCCCTTCGCCGTGCGCCCGCTGTCGCCGCGCCTCGGCGCCGAACTGTCGGGAGTGACTCTTGCCGACGATATGTCCGACGACGTCTTTCGCGCCATCTACGCGGCGTTCCTGCGCTATCAGGTTCTGCTGTTCCCGCCGCAGGATGTGCCCCCGGGCCGCCAGGTCGCGTTTGCCCGGCGTTTCGGCGAAGTGCAGATCCACGTGATGAACCAGTATCACGCCGACGGCTACCCCGAGCTGTACCGGCTGTCCAATCTCGACGAGAATGGCAAGCCCAACGGGCACCACCCGGACAAGGGAACGCTCGAGTGGCACACCGACGGCTCGTGGTCGCGCGTCACCGGCCAGGCTACGATCATCTACGGCGAGGTCATGCCGGAGATCGGCGGCGAAACGCACTTCTGCGACATGTACGAGGCTTACGAGCGCCTCGACGCGGCGTGGAAGAAACGCATCGCCGGCATGCGCGCAGTGCACAACCTGGACTTCTCGCGCACGCGCCGTCATGGCGAGGACCCGATGACCGACGAGCAGCGGCTGGCCAAGCCGCCGGTGGATCAGCCCATCGTGCGCACGCACCCCGAAACCGGCCGCAAATGCATTTACCTGGGCGATCACGCGGAGTACATCGTCGGCATGTCCTACGCGGAGGGACGCGCGCTCATCGAAGAGTTGAACAAGCTGGCCGTGCATCCCGACCTGACGTACGAACATCACTGGACGCCACGCGAACTGATCCTGTGGGACAACCGCTGCGTGATGCATCGCGCGACTGCGTACGACCCCGCCACCCAGGGACGGGTGATCCGCCGCTGCACGGTGCTGGGCGAAGTACCCGTTTAGACAATCGCGCGAACGCGTCGATGCCTTACCGACAATGAAAGAAAAATCGGTCAAACCCGAAAGCATTGCGGCGCAGGCGCTGGGCTGGGTGGATGACGCGACGCGGGCGATCGCCCCGCCAATCCACACGTCGACGACATTCATCCGCGATGCGGACAACCAGTACCGTTCGGGCCGCATCTACGCACGCGACCACAATCCGACGTTCGATCAGGTGGAAGCGGTCCTTACCGCGCTCGAAGGAGGGCATGCGTCGCTGCTCTTTGCGTCGGGCATGGCCGCGGCAACCGCCGTATTCCTGTCGCTGGCGCCCGGCGATCATGTCCTGGCGCCGAAGGTCATGTACTGGTCGCTGCGCAACTGGTTGATGACGTTCGCGACGCAGTGGGGACTGCGCGTCGACTTCATCGACATGACCGACATCGATGCGGTGCGCCAGGCATTGCAGCCGGGCCGCACGCGGTTCGTCTGGCTGGAAACACCCGCCAACCCGCTGTGGTCGATTGCCGACATCGAGTCTGTCTGCGAGCTCGCGCATGCCGCAGGAGCTTCGGTCGCCGTCGATTCAACGGCCGCGACGCCCGTGCTGACGCGACCTCTCGACCTGGGTGCGGACCTGGTCATGCATTCGGCGACCAAGTACCTGAACGGCCACTCCGACGTAATTGCCGGAACGCTGACCACGCGCGAGGACTCCGCGCAGTGGCAGCGCGTGAAGGCCCTTCGCGCGCAACTGGGCGGCGTGCTCGGACCATTCGAGGCATGGCTGCTTACCCGTGGCATGCGCACGCTTTTCCCGCGCGTGCGCACGGCGTGCGCGAGCGCGCAGAAAATTGCCGAACACTTCACCGGCCATCCGAGGATTCTGGAGGTGCTCTACCCTGGGCTGCCGGGCTGTCCCGGACACGATGTCGCCGCCAAGCAGATGCGTGGCGGCTTCGGCGGCATGCTTTCTCTTCGCGTACGCGCGGGGGCCGATGGCACGGTGTCAGGCGAGGCCGCCGCCATCGCCACGGCGGCGCACGTCGAACTGTGGAAGCGCGCCACGTCGTTGGGCGGCGTGGAGAGCCTGCTCGAGCATCGCGCCAGCATCGAAGGGGCCGGCACGCCGGTTCCGGCCGACCTGTTGCGCCTGTCAGTTGGCATCGAGGACACCGGCGACCTCATCGCCGATCTGGAAAACGCGTTAGCCAGCGTACGTTGATCGGACGCGCTGTGATTGACCCGGCGAGGACCAAAGAGTGGCTGCACAACAGCGGCATGTTCGTGCTGCTCATGCTGCTGGTCGCGATAGTGTTCGTCATTCCGGTCATCGCACCCGGGGTTTCGAACACGAATCTGCTTTGGGATGTCCTGCTGGCGCTGATTCTCATCAGCGGCGTCGCTGCGGTCGCCGAGCATCGCAAGCTGGCCGTCGCGCTGGCGCTGCTTTCCGCCGTTGTGATCGCGCTGGCGTTGAGCGAAGGGTTGGCGCCAGCATGGCGGGCGCGGGAACTTCGCTCGCTGGCGACACTCGGCGCGTTCCTGCTGCTGGCGATTGCCGTGGGCATCAACGTATTCGCGTTCGGTCATGCGTTGAGCGACCGTGTATTCGGCGCCCTGGTGCTGTACCTGCTCCTGGGTGTCCTCTGGGCCGTCGCGTATCAGCTTGTGGAACGGCTGTCGCCCGGCGCTTTTTCCGGACATACGGACGAGAGCGGCACACTCGCGCAATGGGCCTACTTCAGCTTTGTGACGCTGACCACCGTCGGCTATGGCGACATGACTCCCGTGGCGCTTGGTGCGCGTTCGCTCGCGATGCTGGAAGCGCTGGTCGGCCAGCTCTATCCGGCGGTCATCATCGCCCGCCTCGTTTCCCTGCAAGTCGGTTCGAAATGACCGGCCCAAAATGGCCGCAGCGAGGTCGTCCTCGCTCCGCGGCCAGGACGCTGGTCACTTCTGCAGCGTGGCTTCCTCGATCAGCACCTTGTACGAATAGCCGGACCCAAGGTCCTTGTCGGTGTGCACGACGCCCTTGACCAGGACGACGGCACCGATCTGCGTTTCGTCCTGGGTCGTCACGACGATGTCGTTGGTGCCGTCCGCCGCCGAGCCTGTGCCGTCGCGCAGGTGAATCCAGTTCTTGTCCATGACTCCCGGCGTGAACTTCACCACCTTGCCGCGAACCACGACCGTCTTGTCCTTGAGATCGGTTCTCTTCCCCACGACCTCGGCCACCGTACGCGCGTCCGGTCCGGTGGCCCTGGCGACCTTGACGTCGCCGACGTCGGCCACTTTGCTCAGACCAGCATGCGCCGCCGCCATGTCGCCGGCGGGAGCGTGCGCCGCGGCGCCGGATCCCGCCAGTGAGCCGAACGCGATCTGGTCGAATTTCCGTTTCAGCGTCTTGCTCTCGAAGTTGGCCATCATCGATACATTCTCGATGGTCACTTCCGAGCCAACCTTGACCGGGGCCTTGCCGACCGCCGCCCAGATTTCTCCTTTGGCGGTCTTCAGCCGCAGGTAGGTATACGTTTCGACGTCCTTGACTTCAAGCACCTTGCCCGTAATGGATGCAGGTGCGGGGGCCGCGGGGGCCGCCGGCGCGGGCTTCATCGGCGCTGAAGTGTCGGCGGCCGCGGCAATGCCCGCGTTGATGCCAAAGCAGAACACTGTGACGACTGCCACCAGGGATTGCCTCATTTCCATCTCCATTCATGGCTTGGATCGTGATTTCGGACGCGAACCGTGCGGGCGTCAATCGGCAATTGTAGCTTCCTTGATGCACCGCAATAAGTTGCAGCGTCCAGAGTCGCGGGAATGCGCCGGCGAGGAATCCTGTTTGCCTGCATCGCGCTCGGATTGCGGCCCTCCGGGCGAGCAGTGCCGCTACCGCGCTTTTTTCGTCGGCAATGCGCGCCAAGTGTTATGTTAGTACGTTTACCGCGGCGCGTTCGGCACGCCGCACCCGGCAAGCACGTCACACAATGGAGAGAACAATGATCAAGATGGCAAGCAGGTTCGCAGGAACGTCGGCACTCGTTGTCGCCGGCGCGGTGGGGTTGCTGGCAAGCTGCGCGACGATGTCGCCGATGGTGGGGGGCCAAAAGATCACGCTGGACGGTGCGAGCGAAGTTCCGGCGGTCACGACAACCGCCACCGGCACCGCGACCGTCGACATCAAGGCTGACCGGTCAGTGACCGCGTCGGTCACCGTGTCGGGCATGACGCCCACTGCATCGCACATCCATGAAGCCGCGGCAGGCGCCAACGGGCCGGTGATCGTGCCGTTCGTGAAGACCGGCGACAACACGTTCGCCGCGGCCGAAGGCGCCAAGCTGACCGAAGCCCAGTACGAGAGCTACAAGGCGGGCAAGCTGTATGTCAACGTTCATAGCGCCAAGAATCCCGGCGGCGAAATCCGCGGCCAGTTGAAAGGTAACTGAGGCTCAACCAAGACGCGCCTGACGCGCTGATAGCCATCCCGCGGGGCGCGCTCAGGCGCGTCCCGCCGTCGGGCAAATCGGTGGGCGCGTTCGAAAACCAGGCACGAGACACCGCGTCGTAACGCGCGAGTTCAGCGCATGCCCACCTTGGCGTGCGCGATCACGTTCGCCGCGTCGCGGGGCGCAGCCCGCCAATACGGCTTGGGGGCTTGGATCTGCCCGCCAAGGGTCGCGGCCGCGTGCCACGGCCAGCGCGGATTCCAGAGCATCGCTCGCGCCAGCGCCACGAGGTCGGCGTCCCCCGCCCTCACGATTGCATCGGCCTGCTGCGCATCGGTGATGAGGCCCACCGTCATTGTCGGAGTTGCCGTCGCGGCGCGGATGGCGTGTGCCAACGGCACCTGGTATCCCGGCCCGACCGGAATTTTCTGTGCTGGTGAGATGCCGCCACTCGACACGTCGATCCAGTCGCAACCCAGTACCTTCAGCCGTTGCGCGAACAACAGTGAATCCTCGAGCGTCCAGCCGCCGTCGACCCAATCGGTAGCGGAAATGCGCACGCCGAGCGGCCTGTCCGAAGGCCATGCAGCGCGCACGGCGGCGAATACTTCCAGCGGAAAGCGTACGCGGTTGTCGAATGAACCACCGTAGTCGTCTTCGCGCCGATTCGAAAGTGGCGACAGGAACTCATTGAGCAGATAGCCGTGGGCCATGTGCAGTTCGATGGCATCGATGCCGACTCGCAATGCGCGACCGGCGGCCGCGACGAACTCGCCCTTGATGCCCGCCAGCATTGCCACGTCGATCGGCTGCGGTAGCGCTTCGTGGTCGCCTTGCGGGATTGCCGACGGGGCGAGAGGTTTCCATCCGCCTTGCTCGATCGATATGAGTTGACCGCCGTCCCACGGCTTGTGCGATGAGGCCTTGCGCCCCGCGTGCGCCAGCTGCAACGCAACCGGCATTGCTGGCGCGTTGGCGCGCGCGCTCGCAAGCAACTCCTTTATCGCCTGCTCGCACGCGTCGTCGTACAGTCCGAGGCAGCCATGCGTGATCCGGCCGACGGCCGAAACCGCTGTGGCCTCGATCGTGAACATGCCCGCGCCCGATTGCAGCATCTGTCCCCAATGGATGCCGTGCCAATCCGTGGCCCGGCCATCGACCGCCGAGTACTGGCACATCGGCGACACGACGATGCGATTGGCAAGTTTCAGTTCGCGCAGCGCGAATCGAGAGAACAGATTGGGAGGCATGAAAAGGTCGTCGATGAAGTTGGCGAGAGGCAGCAGCGGAACCGCCGAGGAGGTTAGCAGACGCGCTCGTGGCGCCGCTACCTTCGATTAATGCCAGGTCGAATGTCGACACGTCCGCGTCGATGGCGGCGCGGTCCTTGCTTCTCCCGAACGCTGCAGCCGGAAAGCGGTGCGCAGTTCCTTATAATGCGAGCGGACCGATGCGGGTAAAAGGGGAAAACGTGACGAGCAAAACCATCGCCGGCTTGGCGTACAGCAAGGATAAGAAGGAGAAGCCGTTCAAACGTCCATCCTTCACGCGCTTTATTGCCGCGTTGTCCCTCGGAACGGTCGCGATCGTCGCGCTGGCGCAATCAACCGGACGTTCCGAGTACTGGCCCAAGCTCAAACCGGATGCGAAGCCGCTCACCGAGTGGTTCTCGGACGTTCCCTGGCACCAGAAGCTCGGCACCTACGCGGGCAACGAGATCCTCGTCCCGCTCATCTTTCCCTACGAGGTGTTGGGCTCGGAAGAAATCAAATATTGCAATGCCCCGGGGGGCGACCCCGTTCTCAAGCTCAGCCCCGAAGCTTGCATGATCGAAGTCGGCGTGGCCAACATCCTTGGCTATCACAGGATCGATACGCTCTACGATCCCGCGGATCCGAGGATAGCAAAGGAATGCACGACGCAGGCATGCACGGAAGTGCGGCTCGAGGTGTCGAACTTCGTCGCCCGCAGCACCGGGTCGAGTGTCGCCCTCAAGCCGGAGGTGATCGGCTCCGCTCAGAAGCAGCCGGCAGGATACGGCGGCTTCTATATCACCGATGGCAGTACCTACGCGCCGCAGATGCTCTGGGAGATGCCCCACTACTGCGACTCGATGTTCGCTCTGGGCGACATGTTGGACCCCGTCTGCTACGGCGACTATTTATCGACGATGAACTCCGGCTTCAACAACGTGGGAGGCAGGAGTTTCGAAAAATGGCCCTACGAGTCGGCGGCGTGGTCGGTCTTTCCGATGGGCGCTCCCCCCGAACCCGGCAACCACTGCAAGCCCGGGGAGACGGCTTGCGTGATGGCGCTGGGCGCATTCGGCCCGGGACGGGTGCCGCGGGAGGCGGCCAACCTGCAATACAACAAGTACAACCGACTCCTCGAGACATGGTTCAGCAACGCGATGGTCGCGTTCCCAAACGAACTCGGCAAGCCCGAGTTCCAGAATCATTTCCCCTGGAACGGGCAGCCCGTTACGTGGGAGTCGTTCATCTACCGGCGTGCCGTGCAGAACCCGTTCCTGGGATCCTGGGCTCCGACCGATGCGCCGATTGCCCCTGCAGTGGCGGCCGGCTGCGACACCGGTCTGGACGGTGGCTATCAGAATGGGGTGCTCGCCCCGGGGGGCACTTGCAACACCGCCCCGTATTACGTGGCCAGAGGATTTGCATACCCGCGCAGTTGCACGTTCGAAGACGTGGCCGGTGCCATCGGCGGCAAGGAGTCAAGCACCGACCGGTTGCGCGCATGCGGACTCAGCTACGAGATCCATCCCAACGGCTGGCTGGCGCAGTGGCCAGAGACTTACCGCGAAATCCTGAAGGGTGCGCCATTCAACTACCTGGGGAACCAATACGGCAGGACGTCCTTCCTGTTCGGCGGAGTGCGGGGCATGCAGCTGCCGGTGTCGTTCTACAAGGATCCGGCCAGCGACAGCGGCATGACCATCTACGAGCAGGTGCACAACGCGAGCATCTTCAGCCTGTTCCTGCCCGCCGCCAACGTCGCCGACGTCAGGCGTGCCATGGACAAGCGCAACTACACGGACACGGCGTTCTACCACACGCTCTTCATGAGCAACCATATGGAATCGGATACAGAGCAATTCGCGGACGGCATCCGCGGCAAGGTGCTCTGGCACAACGAGTACCGCATGGAGCCCATGTATGAGGCACGCAACAAGTACGACTGGCTCAAGGATCGGACGTTCCAGGCGGCGTTCGACCCCCTGAAGTCCAAGTACGACGCGTCGAAGGCGCCTGCCCCGTTCCACAACAATACCTGCGACGGGTGCCACGTGCGCAACGGCAGTGGCGTGCCGATCAATACGCAATACAAGCTCGACCCGGCGATGACGAAGGAGTACATGGCGGACAAGACGTACGTCCCTTACGCCAACGGCAACGCGTCGGAAATCGACTATACGTTCACGGGCGTGATCCGACCGATGAAGCTCGTGTTCTTCGACCTGCAGCAGGAAGGCTCACGTCCCAGGACGTCGACATACTCGCAGCCGCTCAATGCGTCGGAGACGGCGCTCGCCGCTGCACCGCGAACCGTGAAGACCTACTACAACAACAAGATCATGAACTTTTATGGCGACAGCTTTCACGTGTCGCCGAAGGAAGGCGCGGTCGAATTCAGCTACTCGTGGAAGTTCGTGGACGCCGATGCAAGCCGCCTGGTGGTCACGGCCAGCCGATTCGACCCGGAACTCAAGAAGCACTACGTGCCGCAGCAGATCAAGCTCGGAACCTTCACCACGCCCACCGAGTGCCAGCTCGTGCTGTTCGCTCCGCTCGGCAAGCCGTGGCCGATCACGTGCGCCGACATTGCCGACAAGGCCATCCAGGAAGCCGTGACCTATAGCGAATCGGGCAGCGCCAAGGTCGGCTACATGCATCTGAACGGGAAGCGCCTCGGCAACCTCGGCGTGATCGAGGCGATACCCAATGGCGCGATCCAACGCTTTCAAACGGACCAGCAGGTCAAGCTCGGCAAGGCCGCCGGCGAGATCGTGTGGGCCCCCGGATCGCGCGACGGCATCACCGGCATAGTCAAGAAGGACTGCCGTACCAACGACCTCACCGACTGCTTCATCGGCCGCTTCGGATGGACGGGGGATCGCGGCTCGCTCGAGGACCAGGTTGCCAATGCTGCGTACGTCGAGATGAACATGACGTCGAGCAAGAGCTACGACGCGCTCTACGGCACCGGCAAGGTGGCCGTGCCGATCCGGTACAAGTATCCGAATTGCGGCCCTGCCAACAAGACCTGCATGGAGTCGAACGGCAACTCGGACCTGTCCGAGCGGGACATCAAGCGGATGGCCGACTATGGCCGCTGGATCGGCAGTCCGACCCGGTCCGAGGTCCAGGTCTCGCAGCCGGAAGTAATTGCCGGCGAGAGAATCTTCAGGAGGCTGCAGTGCGACACCTGCCACGTGATCAAGCGCATCGACATCGATCCGGAAGACACGGTGCTCAACAAGAACTTCCGTGATCGCCTGAAGGCGCACGTCAGCGACAACCTCAAGCCGTTCCTGTCCTACATCGGCACGGACCTGCTGATGCACGACATGGGTTACCTCTCGCAGGTCGGGGACTCGCGCCAGTCGGTCCGGGACGCCAACGGCATCGTGACGCCTGGGTCCGAGGCTTACGTGCAGAAGATCCGCACGCCGCCGCTCAAGGGCCTGCGCTTCAACAACTACGTGACCGACGCGCACCGGAACACGAAGGACAAGAACAAACAGCCCGCCGATCCAGGTTGCGACTTCCTGTTGCATGACGGGCGCGCCTGCACCGCGATCGAGGCGGCATTCCTGCACGACGGTCCCGCGATCAAGCAGCTGCAAGTCATCGAAGAGCTCGGCAAGCTGAACCCCACCGACGTCATGCAGTTGCGGGCGTTCCTGTATTCGCTGTAGACGAAGTCGACCTCAGGGAGCGAAACGCCATGCGGCGAGCAGCATTGACGGCATTGATGGCATCGACGTGGACTGGCGCGGCGCTGGCGCAGCAGGCGCCGGCCGCGATGGACAGCGCGAGTCGCTGGTCGGTCAGCGCGGAAGCGCTGTTCGCGTGGTTCAAGAGCAGCCCGACGCCGGTGCCGATCATCACCGACAACTATGCCGACCAGCCTGACGTGCACGTTATCCTGGGCGGCGGCTCGGTGGACACCAATCCGAACGCCGGCCTCAAGTTGACGGGCACCTATCGCGTCGACAACCGGCTCGGAGTCGAGCTCGTCGGCTTATACATTCCTACCCGCAGTACGTCGAGCGGCGTGAGTTCCACCGGCCAGCCGGGCTCCATCGACTTGTACCTGCCCTACTTCGACGTCACGCGCGGCGAGGAAAACGTCACGGAGATCTCGTACTGGCCCACGTATCGCGGCAGTGCCCAGGCCACCTTCTCGAACAGTCTCGGCGGCGGCGAGCTCAACGCGACCTGGGCCATGCCGCCTCAGGACGGATGGCGAGTCGATCTCCTCGGCGGGTTCCGCTTCCTGCAATTGCGCGAGTCGTACACGATCACCACCACCAGCCCCTACAACCCGCCCAATCCCAGCGACATCTGGAATACCACCGATGGGTTCGACGCGCGCAACCGCTTCTACGGCCTGCAGCTTGGCGCGCGCGCGGCGTACGACCAGGGTCCGTGGGTCGGCACCCTGAATGCCAAGGTGGCGCTCGGCACGATGCAGCAGCGGGTGTCGATCAACGGCCACCTCGAGACCAACGACTACAACAACTACGGTGCGACACAGATCTTCCCCGGAGGCTATTTCGCGTTGCCGACCAACAGCGGCGATCATTCGCACAATACGTTCGCGGCAGTGCCGGAGGTCGCGTTCAATCTGGGCTACCGGCTTACGCCCCAGGCCACCGTCTATGCCGGCTACTCGTTTCTGTACGCGAGCAACGTGGCGCGTCCGGGCGAGCAGATCAACCGCAACATCAATCCGACCCAGACGGTCGCTTACGGCAACGATCCGCCGGCCGCGCTCGTTGGCGCGGCGCAGCCAACGTTCAACTTCAAGACGAATGATTTCTGGGCGCAGACCGTTTCCATCGGCCTGGCGTATCGCTTCTAGCGCAAGCTGAAGCCGAAGTGCGACTGAAATAAAAAGGGCCGCGTCCGGAAGACGCAACCCTTTGATGTTCTTGGCTCCCCGACCTGGGCTCGAACCAGGGACCTGCGGATTAACAGTCCGTCGCTCTACCAACTGAGCTATCAGGGAATTGAGCCCTAGATTATAGCTTTTTCTGGGTGTTCGGGTCAAACGGGATCCCCGTGCGGGGCGGGTAATGGGCAATAATGCGCCACGCTGCCGTACCGGTTCGGCAGGTGGAGATTCCGGGATGACGACGCGGTGGATCGTGCGGCGGGGAGGTTTGGCGATGCCCATCCGGAGCCACCGGAGCGGCGACTCAGAGGATGCCGGCAGGGTCCTCGCGCGACGCAGCCATTTGCGTTGACCCGCTCACATCGCGTACGGTAGCGCACGATGTCAGGTCACGCCCTCCCCGTCGCCGCAACGCCGACCAATCGCGACGCGCACCGCGGCCGGCTGTTCCGCAAGTACCTGCTGCTCATCTTGACGCTGGTCACCGGCGCGCTCCTTACGTCGGGGGCGATCAGCATCTATTTCTCGTATCAGGAAATCAAGACGGCGCTGTCCAACCTGCAGCACGAGAAGGCGGTCGCGGCGGCCTCCAGGATCGAGCAGTACATCCACCAGATCGAGCAGCAATTAGCCTATGCCGCGCTCCCGCAGCTGGACGCTGCCGACGTCGAGCTGCGCCGCATCGAATTCCTGAAGCTGCTGCGCCAGGCGCCGGAGGTAACCGATATTGCGCAGTTGGACGCCACCGGCCGCGAACAGATCGCCGTATCCCGTCTGGGCATGGACATCATCAACTCGGGCAAGGATCGTTCGCAGGAACCGGCATTCCGCAACGCACGGAAAGGCAAGCCATGGTTCGGACCGGTGTATTTCCGCAAGGAAACCGAACCGTACATGACCATCGCCATTCGTTCCGGAAGTGAAACGGGACCCGTGACCGTAGCCGAGGTTAATCTCAAGTTCATCTGGGATGTCGTTTCGCGCATCAAGATCGGCGACAAGGGCAAAGCGTATGTCGTCGACCGCAACGGTTTCCTGATCGCCGATCCGGATATCGGCCTGGTGCTGCGCAAGACCGACCTCTCCAACCTTGCCCACGTGAAGGACGCGCACGACGCGGAGGGTCCGGATGCCGCAGCCATGCTGTCCAAGGACCTCGCCGGCACCGACGTGCTGACCTCGGTGGCGACCATCGAGCCGCTGGCCTGGAGCGTGTTCGTCGAGCAGCCGGTGCAGGAGGTGTACGAAAAGTTGTACACATCGATCCTGCGTACGGGCCTCCTGCTGCTCGCCGGTCTCGTGATATCGGCGCTGGCCGCGCTGGCGCTCGCACGGAGCATGGTGCAGCCGATCCGCATTCTGGACGAGGGCGCGCGGCGTATCGGCGACGGCGACCTGGACCAGAAGATCCGCATCCGCACAGGGGACGAACTGGAGGCGCTGGCAGACCAGTTCAACCGCATGACCGGGCAATTGAGCGAATCATATGCAGGGCTCGAGCGCAAGGTCGACGAGCGTACCCATGAGTTGACGAACTCGCTCGAACAGCAGACGGCGATCAGCGAAATACTGCGGGTGATATCGAGTTCACCGACGGACGTGCAGCCGGTACTGACCGCGGTCGCGGAGCGTGCGGCGCACCTGTGCGATGCACCGTATGCGCGAATCATGCTGGTCGAGGGGGATATGCTGCTGCCGGCGGCCGAATTCTCGGTCGGAGGAGGCGGCTCGGGTGACCTGCCGGTGCCGTTCGACAGGACGTCGATCACGGGTCGCGCCGCAGTCGATCGCAAGACGATTCACGTCGAGGACGTAGTTCCGCTCATCGATACCGAGTTCCCCGGCGCGCGGCAGAACATGCTGCGCCTCGGGTGTCGTACGGTGCTGGCCGTTCCGTTGATCCGCGAAGGCGGCGCCTATGGAGGCATCTTCCTGTACCGGCGCGAGCCAAGGCTGTTTGCGCCTGACCAGGTCGCGCTCGTCGAGACCTTTGCCCGGCAGGCCGCGATCGCCATCGACAACGTGCGCCTGTTCAACGAGACGAAGGAAGGCCTCGAGCAGCAGACGGCGATCAGCGAAATCCTGCGCGTGATATCGGCATCGCCGACGGACATGCAACCGGTGCTGAATACCGTTGCCGAGCGCGCGTTGAAGCTTTGCGATGCCGCACAGACGGTGGTCGCGCTGGTTGAGGGCGAGAACATGCGCTGGGTGGCAGCGGGAACCGCCAGCCTCCCGACGGCCGTAGGCGATGTACTTCCCGTCAGCCGCGGGTTCGTCGCGGGGCGGGCCATCGTCGATAAGACGACCATTCACCTCAAGGACCTCGCGCTGGAGTCCGAGGAAGAGTATCCGGGCGGGCGCGAAATGCAGCGACGGCTTGGGCATCACACGCTGCTGGCCGTGCCGTTGATGCGTGAAGACCACGCGATCGGCGCCATCGCCCTGTGGCGGATGGAGGCCCACCTGTTCTCCGATAAGCAGGTTGCGCTGGTGCAGACGTTTGCGCGCCAGGCCGCCATCGCCATCGACAACGTGCGGCTGTTCAACGCGACCAAGGAGGGCCTCGAGCAACAGACCGCCATCAGCGAAATCCTGCGTGCCATTTCAAGTTCGCCCACCGACGTCCAGCCTGTGCTCGACGCGATCGCCGATCGCGCGGTACACCTCTGCAGTGCGTCCGCGGCGTCGATCCACTTGACCGACGGCAACGTGCTGCGGCACGTCGCGTCCACGGGTGAGTCTCCGGAGGAGGCCGCCGCAACCGCGGTGCTGCCGATCAACCCCGAATCGATTTCCGGCCGCGCCGTGTTGGAGCGCAAGACCATTCACGTCCACGACATGCTGAGCGAGGCCCAGGAGTATCCCGTCGGCGCCGAGATCTCGCGCCGCCTCGGCAACCGCACGCTTCTCGTGACGCCGCTGTACCGCGAGGGCGTGCCGTTCGGAGCCATCATGCTGCGCCGCCGGGAAGTGCGCCCATTCAGCGAGCGCGAAATCGCGCTGCTGCAGACCTTTGGCGATCAGGCGGCTATCGCGATCGAGAATGTCCGCCTGTTCAACGAAACCAAGGAGGCGCTGGACCAGCAGCGAGCGGCTGGCGAAGTGCTCTCAGCGATCAGCAATTCGATCGCCGACACATCCCCCGTCTTTGAAACGATTCTCAACTCTTGCGAGCGGCTGTTCACGGGCAAGTTGGCGGTGATCGACCTGGTCGGCGACGACGGCCTGGTCCATCTCGGCGCCTATCACGGTCCGAACCAGGACGATGTAAAGCGCGTCTATCCGCACACGGTCGACCAGACCAGCGCCACCGGCCGCGCCATCGCGACCCGCGGCGTCGTGCATTTTGCAAGCCTCGATCAGGTCCCCACCAAGGCCCGCACGGCATTCCAGGTCTTCGGAATCAAGGCGGCCATCGGCGCACCGATGATGTGGGAAGGCAGGGGAATAGGCGCAATCTGGGTGGCGCGAGACTACGCCGGCCCGTTTTCCGACAAGGACATCGCGCTGCTCAAGACCTTCGCCGACCAGGCGGTGATCGCGATCCAGAACGCGCGCCTAGTGAACGAGACCAAGGAGGCGCTCGACCAGCAGCGCGCCTCGGGCGAGGTGCTCGCGGCGATCAGCAGCTCGATCGCGGATACGTCGCCGGTGTTCGATCGAATCCTGACCAGTTGCGAGCGACTGTTCGCCGGCAAGGTGATCGCCATCGAGGTCGTCGACGCCAACGACATCCTCGTCGTCGGCGCATTTCGCGGACCGGACGCGGATCGGGGAGCGGGCTATGTCGTCGGCCCGATCGCACCCGGGGCGTCGATCAGCGCCAACGCCATACTGTCGAGGGAGGTGCAGCACATCCCCGACCTTGCCGTCGGCACCAATGTCCCGAGTAACAGCCGCGTTGCCTACGAGGCCGTCGGCGTGCGCGCGGTGATCATCGCGCCCATGCTGTGGGAGGGCAAGGGACTGGGCGCAATCAGCGTCGGCCGCGAGAATCCCGGGCCCTTCACTGAAAAGGACATCGCGCTGCTGCGAACGTTCGCCGACCAGGCGGTGATCGCCATCCAGAATGCGCGCCTGTTCCGCGAGATCCAGGACAAGAGCCGGCAGCTCGAAGTCGCCAACCAGCACAAGTCGGAGTTCCTCGCGAACATGTCGCACGAGCTGCGCACGCCGTTGAACGCCATCATCGGCTTTTCCGAGGTGCTGTTGGAGCGCCTGTTCGGAGACCTCAACGAAAAGCAGGATGACTACCTCAAGGACATCCACTCCTCCGGCCGGCACCTGCTCAACCTGATCAACGATATCCTGGACCTTTCGAAGGTCGAAGCCGGGCGCATGGAACTCGATCTGTCGACGTTCGACCTGCCGTCCGCGATCGCCAATGCGTTGACGCTCATTCGCGAACGCGCGCAAAAACACGGTATTGCGATCGCGCAGAACGTGGAGTCCGGACTCGGCGACGTAGTCGCGGACGAGCGCAAGTTCAAGCAAATTCTTCTGAACCTGTTGTCCAACGCGGTCAAGTTCACGCCGGATGGCGGACGGATCGACGTGAGCGCGCGGCGCCAGGGCGACAACATCATGATCGCGGTGCACGATACGGGCATAGGCATCGCCCCGGAAGATCAGGAGGCCGTGTTCGAGGAGTTCCGCCAAGTCGGGCGCCACTACACAAGCAAGCAGGAGGGCACGGGGCTCGGACTGGCCCTCACCCGCCGCTTCGTCGAGTTGCACGGCGGTCGGATCAGCGTCGACAGCAAGCCCGGCCTGGGCTCAACGTTCACCTTTACATTGCCGATAAAAACATGAGCCTCATACTGATCGTCGAAGACAACGACAAGAACCTGAAACTCGTTCGCGACGTGCTGCAGGTCAAGGGTTACCAGACAATCGAGGCGGCCAACGCGGAGGACGGCATCGTGCTCGCGCGCGAGCGCAAGCCCGATCTCGTCCTGATGGACATCCAGTTGCCGGGCATGAACGGCATCGAAGCGATCGGCGTCCTGCGCGCCGACCCGTCCACGGCGCACATACCGGTCGCCGCGGTCACCGCGTCGGTGATGCAGCATGACCGCAACAAGATCACCGAGGCCGGCTTCAACGCCTACGTGGGCAAGCCGATCAACCTGAACGAGTTCCTCGCCACGGTGCGCAAGCTGCTGGAAGTTCCATCAAAGTGAGGTACCCGCGATGAGCACGGCCGCGAAGGTGCTGGTAGTCGACGACACGCCCAACAACGTGAAGCTCCTCGCCGACGTACTTGCCGCCAGGGGCTACGCGGTGACGACTGCGGCTTCCGGCGAAGAAGCGCTGGCGAAGATCGCCTCGGAACAGCCGGACCTCGTGCTGCTCGACGTGATGATGCCCGGCCTGTCGGGTTACGACGTCTGCCGCCGCATCCGCGCCGACGCGGAGACGGCGCTCCTGCCCGTCGTACTGGTCACGGCACTGGACCCGGACCAGGAACGGGTCAAGGGCATCGAAGCGGGCGCGGACGATTTCCTGACCAAGCCGATCAACCAGGGCGAGCTGTTCGCGCGCGTGCGCTCGCTGCTACGTGTCAAGGCGCTCCAGGACGAGGTCCGGAAGCAGGCCGCCGAACTTCAAACGTGGAATGCGCAACTCAAGGACCGCGTCGACGAGCAGGTCGCGCAGATCGACCGGTTGGGTCAGTTGCGGCGGTTCTTTTCGCCGAACGTCGCGGACGCAATTACCTCCGGCGGCGAGAAATCGATCCTGAGCCCCCATCGCCGCGAGATCTGCTACGTGTTTCTTGATCTGCGCGGCTTCACGGCGTTCACCGACGTCGCCGAGCCCGAGGAAGTCGAAGGCGTGCTGCGCGAGTTCCACGCCGCGATGGGAACGCTGGTCACGCGCTGCGAAGGCACCGTCGATCGCTTTGCGGGCGACGGCATCCTGATCTTCTTCAACGATCCGTTGCCGATCCCCGATCCCGCCCTTCGCGCGGCGCGGATGGCGCTGGAGATGCAGGCCGCCTTCGTGCCGCTGCGCACTCGATGGCTCAAATCGGGGCACGACCTCGACCTGGGGATCGGCATGGCGCAGGGTTTCGCGACACTGGGCGCGTTCGGCTTCGAGGGCCGCTGGGACTATTCGGCGATCGGTGGCGTTGTCAACCTGGCCGCTCGTCTGTGCGATGAGGCCAAGGGCGGCCAGATCCTCATCAACCGCCGCATGCGGGCGGCGCTGGACGATGCTGCCGAGACATTGCCCGCAGGGCCGATGTCGCTCAAGGGCTTCGCGCAGCCAGTCGAGGTATTCATCCTGGCGGCAATGACGTCCTGACCACGGGCAACGTCAGGGAGAGCTATTCCGAGCCCGATTTTCCCTTTTGTTCGCGATTTCCGATGACCGTCGTCCGCGTGCCCGTAACGCTGTCGACGGCAAGGTGCGGCGCCGCGAGCCGGAGGTAATGAAACATCGACCATAGCGTGAGGATGGCCGCGACCCACAGCGCAAAGGTTCCGAGCACGGGCGTCGGCAGGCCTGGAATCAGCGGCTCCCACAGGAGCAGCGCGATGATGGCCGTCATCTGTGCCGCGGTCTTGACCTTGCCAACGAATGCGACGGCGACGTTCTTGGTCTTGCCCAGTTGCGCCATCCATTCACGCAGCGCGGAGATGGCGATCTCCCGCCCGATGATGATGATCGCCAGGTACGCTTCGGCGCGGCCGAGCTGCACCAGCAGTATCAGCGCCGCGGCGACCATCAGCTTGTCGGCCACCGGATCGAGGAACGCGCCGAATGCGCTAGTCTCCCCCCACTTGCGCGCAAGATAGCCGTCCAGCCAGTCGGTAATGGCGGCGGCCGAAAAGATGCTCATTGCCGTCCAGTTCTTGGCCACCGGCGACAGCCATGTGTCGGGAAGGTAGTAGACGGCGACGAAGATCGGGATCGCGACGATCCGCAACCAGGTCAGCAGTATGGGGGTGTTGATCGGCATTGGCGTTCGAGGATCCGCCGCGGTGCTGGCTACGTGGCGTTACGCGTGATTCTAACTCGCGGGTTCCCTCTCGCGTCTCCGCATCAATGCAGGTCGGCAAATATTCGCTCCGCAAGTGCACGCGAAATGCCGGGAACTCGCGCCAGATCGTCCACGCTGGCCGCCTGGACGCCGCGTATGCCGCCAAAGTGGGTCAGCAATGCCCGGCGCCGGGTAGCACCAATCCCGGCAATGTCCTCGAGCGCCGACGTAGTGCGCGCCTTGCCGCGCCGTGCGCGATGGCCCTGGATCGCGAAGCGGTGCGCCTCGTCGCGGATCTGCTGCAGCAGATGCAGTCCGGGATGGTCGGAAGGCAGGTTCAGCACCCCATCGCGGCCGGGAAACACGATGTCCTCCAGGCCAGCCTTGCGCTCGGGACCTTTCGCAATTCCGATCAGCGGCACGCCGTGCATGCCCTGTTCCTCCAGCACGTTGGCGGCCGCGGCGACCTGGCCCTTGCCGCCGTCGATGACGAGCAGATCCGGTGGCGGAAACTCGCCTGCGACGATCCGCGCACAGCGCCGTGTCAGCGCCTCGCGCATCGCCGCGTAATCGTCCCCGCCCTGCTCCGGCGTCACGTTGAACCGCCGATACTCCGAAGACTGCATGGCAAGCCGATCGAAGATCACGCAGGAAGCGACGGCGGCCTCGCCCATCGTGTGCGACACGTCGAAACATTCGATCCGCTGCGCCGACGCCGGCAGACCCAGCGCTTCCTGCAATGCAGCGAGGCGGTCCTCCTGCGTCGCCTTTTGCGCAAGCCGCTGGCGAATCGCCAATGTGGCGTTCTGCATGGCCATCGTCAGCCACACCCGGCGCTCGCCGCCGGGATTGCCGACGATCTCGACTTTGCGCTGAACCTGCGCGGAAAGGACCTCAGCCAGCGCGGCGTGGTCGAGGATGTCCGGCACGATGATCGTCGGCGGGACCGGACGCTCGACGTAATGCTGCTCGAGGAACGCCGACACCACATCGTTGCCGGAGCCGACGTTCATCGCATCGGAATGCCGGGGAAAGATCGTACGATCCCCAACGTGGCGTCCGCCGCGGATCATGACCACGTTGACCGCGACCAGGCCGCCCTCGAATGCCGCCGCAACCACGTCGATGTCGCCGGCAGTCGCGCTTTCGACGAATTGGCGCGCCTGCAGGAGCTGCAGGCGATTGATACGGTCGCGGAAGCGCGCCGCCCGCTCGAACTCGAGCGCCGCGGCCGCCGCATCCATCTGCCCCTGGAGCTGTGTCAGCACTTCGCCCGCCCTGCCCTGAAGGAACAGCATGGCCCCCTGCACATCCTCGCGGTATTCGTCTTCGGCGATGAACCCAACGCACGGAGCCGTGCAGCGCTGGATCTGGTAGAGCATGCACGGCCGGGAACGGTTGGCGAAGACCGATTCGTCGCACGTGCGCAGCAGGAACACCTTTTGCAGCAGCGCGATGCCCTCGCGCACCGCACCGGCACCGGGAAACGGACCGAAGTAGCGGTTGCGGCGGTCGAGCGCGCCGCGATGGAAGCGCAGTTGCGGAAAGGGCTCGCCGGTAAGGCACACGTACGGATAGCTCTTGTCGTCGCGGAACAGGATGTTGTAACGCGGCTCGTGCGACTTGATCAGGTTGTTCTCGAGCAGCAGCGCTTCGCCTTCGGAGCGCGTGACCGTGGTTTCGACGCGCGCGACTTGCGCCACCATCGTCGCGATGCGCGCTTCGTGGCCGGTTTTCTGGAAATAGCTGGCGACGCGCTTCTTGAGGTCGCGCGCCTTGCCTACGTACAGCGTTTCGCCTGCGGCGTTGTACATGCGGTACACGCCCGGCCGGTGCGGCAGCGACGCGAGAAGCTCCCGCGCGTCGAATGTCTTGCCCAGGCTTGCAGCCTCATTGACCAATGGGGCCGCTGCGCTGACCGGGGAGGGGGCACCATTCGCGCCTTGGGACGGCCCTGCGCCGCTCATGCTGCTGCCTTCGCGCTGCGCGCAAGATGCGCCACGACCGTGTCGAACGCGGCGTGAAACATTTCCGGCGTCAGGCGACGGGTATTGGTGTTGTAGCGGCTGCAGTGATAACTGTCGACCAGCAGGCGCCCCCCGTGCAGCGCATGGGTGGCGCCATGGGCAAACGCGAACGAGGGGGCCTTCAACGCGAGCGCGCGCAGCGTCGCATCGTGCGCGATGCGCCCGAGCGCCAGGATCGCGCCGCCCTCCGGGACGCTGGCAAGATCGACCCTGAGGTAGTCGTTGCAGGTGCGGACCTCCATCGGTGCGGGCTTGTTTTCCGGTGGCAGGCACTTGACCGCATTGGTGATGCGGCAGTCGATGAGACGGAGTCCATCATCGCGTGCGGTGCCAGTAGGCTGCGTGGCGAAACCATAGGCATGCAGCGTCGCATACAGAAGGATTCCGGCGTAGTCGCCGGTGAACGGGCGACCCGACGCGTTGGCGCCGTGCATTCCCGGCGCCAGGCCGACGACGACCAGCCGCGCGCCCCGCTCGCCGAATGGCGGCACGGGTTTGCACCAGTACGCGGGGTATTCGCGCTTGACCGCCGCCAGGAATGAGGCAAGCCGCGGGCAGCGGCGGCACGCCGGGTCGTAGTCCGTCAACACCGGCGCATCGTTGCGATCTGGCACAATCGTCCCTTTGTGGTCGGCAGGCATGCTGTAATCAACGAATCAAACTCGGAAACCGGCGACTGGCTAGCCGATGCCGATCCCGTTTCGCGCCGAATATATCGCACGCCCGAGCCCGGCCCCCCGATTCCCGATGCCTGGTCCCTGATGTTACCTCCCGAAACACGACTCGAAATATTGTCGCAGTTGCCCAAGCGGGCGACGCGCAAGCCGCCGCTCCTGTTCGTCCATGGTGGCTACTGTGACGCGTGGTGTTGGACGCCCTACTTCCTGCCTTGGTTCGCCGAGCGCGGCTGGCCCGCCTATGCACTGAGCCTGCGAGGACACGGCGCCAGCGGCGGACTCGGCTCGCTGTTCGTCGCCGGCCTCGACGATTTCGTCGCCGACGTCGAACAGGTCGCCGGACAGCTGGACGCCCCGCCGATCCTCATCGGACATTCGATGGGAGCGGCGGTCATCGAGAGAATGCTGGCGACGCGGCCCGTGCGCGCGGCCGCGCTGCTCGCGCCCGTGCCCCCCGCCGGATTGCTTTCCGTCGCCGCGCGACTGGCCGCAGCGCATCCGACCTACGTTTCGCAGCTCGCCCAGTTCGATCCATCGCAGCTCAGCGACGGCCTGCTCGCCACGCTGCGGCCCTTCTATTTCAGCGCGGGCGTCCCGAGAGCCATCCTCACTGAAGCGGAGCGGCACATGAACGTGGAATCGCCGCGCGCGCTGCTCGACATGTCGCTTCGGCTGCACATGGCGCTGCCGGAACGGCCCACGTCCCCAGTTCTGGTGCTTGGCGCGCATGACGACCGGATCTGCACGCCGACCGACGCCAAAGCCACCGCGCGGCATCACGGCGTCGACGCGACGATTCTGCCCGGCATGGCGCACATGCTGATGCTGGAACCGGAATGGGAAGCGGCGGCGGAAGCGCTGGCCGAATGGCTCGCGCTGAACAAGTAGGACCCGCCGTCGCCTGCCCCGGGCCCGAAGACGCAGGCCGTCCGACGCGTACGAAACAAACGAAACACAAATGGTCCCAGGGTGAAGTTTCCCTGCCGCACCTGCTCCCTAGACTGAATAGCAGTCGTCGCCGAAATCCGCGCGGCGTCGAGCACTCGTTAAGGAGCTTTACATGAGCGCATTCCTTGCAGTCTTGTACGGCGGCGTCGCCTACGCCTCATTTCTGGCGACGTTCCTTTATGCGATCGGTTTCGTGGGCAACCTGGTGGTACCGAAGTCGATTGACAGCGGGGCGTCGACCCCGCTGGCCAAGGCCCTGATCGTGAACCTGCTGTTGCTGGGCGTGTTCGCCGTGCAGCACAGCGTGATGGCGCGACCCGCGTTCAAGCGCTGGTGGACCCGAATCGTGCCGGAGCCGATCGAACGCAGTACGTACGTGTTGGCCGCTACGCTGGCGCTGGCCCTCTTGCTGTGGCAGTGGCGGCCGATCGCCGACCCGGTCATCTGGACGGTCGAAGGCAACGCCGCAGCCATGGTGCTGCAAGCCGTGTTCTGGCTCGGCTGGGCGGTGCTGTTGACCAGCACCTTCCTGATCAACCACTTCGAGCTCTTCGGGTTGCGGCAGGTATTCGCGCGGCTGCTCGGCCATACCATCCCGGCGCCGGAATTCAGGACGCCCTTCCTCTATCGCCACGTGCGCCATCCACTCTACGTCGGATTTTTGCTCGGCTTCTGGGCGACGCCGCACATGACCGCGGGCCACCTGCTCTTTTCGGTGGCGACCACCGGCTACATCCTGATAGGCATCTACTTTGAAGAGCGCGACCTGGTCGCGCAGTTTGGCGACCGCTATCGCCGCTATCGCGAACAGGTGGGAATGCTCCTGCCGTGGCCGCGCAAGTCGAGGAGTGAGACATGATCGGCACCTTCGTGACGTTTCGCTACGGAGACAATTTCGACGAGCAATCGGTGCGGAGGATCGCTGAAGCTTCACGTGCCAGGTTTGAGGGAATGCCGGGGCTACGCTCAAAGGCCTTCACGCTCAATTCCAAACAGCGTGAGGCCGCGAACTTCTATGTTTGGGATTCAGAGGAGGCAGCCAAAGGGTTTTTCACTGATGAGTTGCTTGTCCGGGTAACCGGTCTCTACGGTGTACGCCCCAGCATCGAGTTCGTGCAGGTTGTCGCCCTCGTCGAAAATATCCGCCCTGACGTCGTCCAGGGATGACGCCGTCGATAGAACCGACATCGCCTGCGATATCAGGTCCGGATCAGGATGCGCTATTTCCGGGCCGCGACCAGCGCGACGAATTCATCCGCCGGCAACGGCTTGCTCAACCAGAAGCCCTGGAAGCTGTCGCAGCCGTGGATGTCGAGGAATTCCAGCTGTTCGCGGCTGCCCACGCCTTCGGCGACGACCTTCAATCCCAGGCCCCGGGCGAGCCCGATGATCGCCTCGGTGATGGCGGCGTCCTGCGGATCGGTCTCGAGGTCGGCGATGAACGAGATGTCGATCTTGAGCGTGTCGATCGGGAAATGCTTCAGATGCGTCAGTGACGAGTAGCCGGTACCGAAGTCGTCGATCGCGACCGTAAAGCCTTCGTCGCGCAGCTGGTGCAGGACCTTGCGAATCGCGTCGAGGTCGTGCAGCAGGCTCGTCTCCGTGACCTCGAGCTCGATCCAGGACGGATCGCATTTTTCGGTCTTGACGATTTCCGAGATCCGTTGCGCCAGGTCTTCGCGGTAGAACTGCCGCGCGGAAAGGTTGACCGACACCTTGAGCTCCATGCCCGCCTTGCGCCACGCAACGCATTGCGCGGCCGCATTTTTCAGCACCCACTCGCCCAGCGCGTGAATCAGGCCGGATTCCTCGGCGAGTGGAATGAACACCTGGGGCGGGACGCTGCCATGCTCGGAGTCGGTCCAGCGCAACAGCGCCTCGGCGCCGACGATGGCGCGGTCGTGGATGCGCATCACGGGCTGGTAGTGCAGCCGCAGCGCGTTGTCCGCCAATGCCGAGCGCAGCGCGACCTCGAGCGTATGCTGGTGCAGCCGGTGCTCCGCCAGGTTGGCATCCAGGAACTGAAACGTGTTGCGGCCGAGTTCCTTGGACCGGTACATCGCGACGTCGGCGTGCTTAAGCAGCTCTTCCGGATCATCCGAGTCGTCGGGGTACACCGCAATGCCTATCGACGACGTGACGTAGATATCGTGCTCTTCGATCTCGAACGGCTGCGCGATCGCGTCGAGCAGCTTCTGCGCGATTCGCCCGAGTACCGCCGGATCGTCGAAGTCTTCGACGATCACCATGAACTCGTCGCCGCCCAGTCGCGCCAGCAGGTCGGTTTCGCGCAGCGCACCGGACAGCGCGGCGCTGACGCGCTTCAACAGCTCGTCGCCGATGCGGTGGCCGAGCGTGTCGTTGACGTTCTTGAAGCGGTCGAGGTCGATGAACAACACGCCAACGCGATGGCCGCTGCGTTTGGCCTGCGCGATCGCCTGCGTCAGACGCTCGTGCAGTAGCAACCGGTTGGGAAGCCCCGTCAGCGCGTCACGCGTGGCCAGGTATTGCAGGCGTTCTTCCGCCTGGACCCGTGACGAGACGTCCTGTACAAACGACAGGATGGAAACGATCCGGCCTTCCTCATCGAGCAGCGCCGAGTGGTACCACTCGCACCAGATCGTGCCGCCGTCCTTGCGGTGATTGCGCGTCAGGCCCGTCGCCCGAGGCTCTTCCCCACCCATCAGTTTTCCCACCAGGCCGGCAAAGCCTTCGCGGTCATTCTCGTGCACCAGCGGGCTGTCGGACAAGGGAATGCCGAGAATCGCGTCGGAACTCCAGCCGAAGATGCGCTCGGCCTGCGGTGACCAGCGAACCAGGCGGAAATCACGGTCCCACTCCAGCACCGCCAGCGGCGTATTGCTGATGTGCGACGACAGCATCCAGTTCGCGCGTCGCAGTTCTTCCTCGTTGCGCTTCTGGTCGTGAATGTCGGTGTGCACCGCGTAGATGCCGATCACGTTGCCCTCGGCATCGCGGTTGGGCGCGTAATGCACCGCTTCCCAACGCTGTTCGCCGACGGGCTGAGACAACAGCTTTTCCGTGGAAACGGTCTCGCCTTTCAGCACGCGGTCGAGCAGCGGCGACAATTGCGCGGCGCGCTCTTCGCCGTTCACTTCGGCGATTTGCCGTCCCATCAGTTCCTTGCGGTTCTCGCCCAGCCAATCCTCGTTGTGGCGATTGAGGAACAGGTACTTGTAGTCGCGGTCGATGTACGACACCCGCGCAGGAACGTTGTCCATGATGAGGCGCAACTCGGCTTCTGACGCGCGCAATGCTTCTTGCGCCTGCTTCAGGCCGTGGATGTCGTTCATCAGCACGAACGCGCCGTACACCTCGCCGGAAGGCGCCGCGTCGGGCACGACGCGAATCGTCATCCAGCGGCGCACGCCATTGGCGCCGGGCACGAGCCGGTCGAACGCCGTCGACTCCCCTTCCATCGCGCGGGTCAGCATTGCTTGCGCGCTCTGGTAGATGCCGTGCCCGACCACGTCGCGCAGGCGCATCTCGACGGCCTGGGCCTCGGTCAGACCGAAGAACTGCAGGAACGTCCGATTGACATAGTGGCAGCGCTCCTCGCGGTCGATGTAGGCAACCGGCGCAGGCACGCCGTCCATGATCGCGCGCAGCTGGCCTTCGCGCGCGGCCAGAGCATCCTGCGCCTGCTTCAAGTCCGTAATGTCGTGGCCGACGATGTACAGGCCCTTTAGCGTGCCGTCGAACTTCGAGTCAGGGACGATGCGCCCGCGCAACCAGCGCGTGCGGCCGATCGCGTCGACGATGGTCTGCTCGTAGGTCACCGCCTCGCCGGCGACGGCACGCAGGATGAAGGGCTCCAGCGCCTCGTAGTCTTCCGCGCCCGTGACTTCCGCCGACGTGCGTCCGATGACGCTGTTCCGTTCGAGCCCGGTCAACAGCAGGAACGATTCGTTGACGAACACGTAGCGGAGATTTTCGTCGAGGTAGACGACGGGCTCGGGAATGTTGTCCGTGAACAGGCGCAGCTGCTCCTCGCGCGCGGCCAGCGCCTGCTCGGTGAGCTTGAGGTCGTGAATGTCGTATTCGGTGCAATACAAACCACGCACTGTGCCGGACACGTCGAGATCGGGGGCGATGCGGCCATGCATCCAACGGTTCTGGCCCTGCGGCGTCGTGCCGACGCGCTCGTACTCGACGTGCTCGCCGTTTTGGGCGCGCTTGACGATCGGCCGGATGAATGTAGCGACGTCCGAGGCCATCACCTCGAACGGCGTCTTGCCGTAGATCTCGTCCTGCGGCTTGCAGACCGAGTTGGCGAAAGCCTGGTTCACGAACGTGTACTTGAGATTGCGGTCGAGGTAAGCGATCGGACCCGGAATGTTGTCCGCGAAAAGGCGCATCTGCGATTCCTGCGACTTCAGCGCGTCGCGAATCTTGATGTCGTCCTCGATGTCGGCCATTACGGCAAACGCGCCGCCAACGCGGCCCCCAACCTCGCGGTCGGGGAAGAGCGTGATGCGCGTCCAGCGCGATTCACCGGAGAGCTGGCGTTCGCGTCGCTCGTACGACACGGTCGCGCCGGAAAACGCGCGCTCGATGTAACCCTGCATTTCCGCCAGAGCATCCGCGGGCAGGACTTCCTTCAGTGCGTGCCCCAGGACGTCTTCGGCCGGTACGCCGATCCATGTCCCAAAGGGCTTGTTCGCGAAGCGCAGCTTGAGCTGGCGATCGAAGTACAGGATCGGCAGGCCGACGCTGTCGGTCACGAGCCGCAGCCTGTGCTCGCGCTGTCCCGCCTCGAGCTCCAGACGCTTCAGGTTATCGACATCGCTGTAAGTGACGATAAAGCCGCGGATGTTGCCTTGCATGGCACGATCCGGGTGATAGTCGACACGAATCCAGATGGGCTGCCGACCCGGGGTGACCAGTTGCCGCTCGAACACCGTACGTTCGCCTGCCAGGGCGGCGTCGATGTATGCGTGGTAGAGCTGGTGGACGTCGCGGCCAAGGACCTCGATCACCTCGCGTCCGAGGACCTCGTTAGCCCGCTTGCCCAGCCAATCCAGAAACGCTTTGTTGGCAAAGCGGTAGCGCTGGTTGCGGTCGACATAGGCGAGCGGCACGCCAAGCGCATTCAGCTTGTGCTGAGAGAGCGCGGCGAGCGCCTCCCGCTCCGTCGGCACGGCGAGGGTTGGCGGTAGAGCGAGCTCCAGGCGGTTCAGCGGTCGCGGCAGTGCCATGGCGCGGGCATTCTTCTCGTTAGCGGGCAACACAATGGCCGGCCGCGGAGGGCTTCCGAACGCCGAGGTTGGCATTCAGGATGGGCCTCGCAAGTCGACGATGTTCAACCATTTGCGTTTACAGTTGAACCATACAAGCAAGGATCAGGCCCGTGCTTGGCCATGGAAACCACGGGGCGCTCCAGGGCAAACAGTGCCCAAAAACGGGGGCGGTGCCCTCCGTGGAGATAAGCCCTGCCAGCGGGCGCCTGCGAGCAGATTCAAGCGGTTACAATCCGCGTCACCATGCAACGCGCGGCGGCACCCGGCAGATCGGGCCGTCGAGCGGTCTTTCGGAAACCGCCGTCAACCCCTCCTTCGGTCCCAGGAAGTCCATGTCGCTCACCGCCAAGTTTCGTTTCCCTAGCCTGGCCTTCCCCGTCGTTCTTGGACTGGTCCTGAGTTTGGTTAGCGTTGCCGCCACCGCCGCCATCGCCGGAACGCCGCCCGAACCGCCGGCCATCGCCGGCATCCCGATCGACTTCATCCTGTTCGGGCTGACACTGATGGGCGTCGCGCTGTTTCATCGCCACACGCTTCGGGTCGCGGTCATCGGCGTGGTGGTCATCACGCTCTTCAAGGTGCTGTTCTCCCCGTTTTCGGAAGGCGCGGGAATCGGCGGCCTGGTCGCGCACCTCGCGCACGAGTGGGTGCTGCTCGCCAACCTCCTCGGTCTCCTGTTGGGTTTCGCGCTGCTGTCCAAGCACTTCGAGAGCAGCCGCGTGCCCGCGATCCTGCCGCGCTACCTGCCCGAGGACTGGAAGGGCGGCTTCGTGCTGCTCATCATGATCTTCGTGCTGTCGAGCTTTCTCGACAACATTGCCGCGGCGCTGATCGGCGGGACCATCGCCAACGTGGTGTTCCGGGGCAAGGTGCACATTGGGTACCTGGCCGCCATCGTCGCAGCGTCGAACGCCGGCGGCTCCGGCAGCGTTGTCGGTGACACGACCACCACGATGATGTGGATCGCCGGCGTCAATCCCGTGCAGGTGTTCGAGGCGTACACGGCGGCCGGTCTCGCCGTGGTGATCTTCGGCATTCCCGCGGCGTTCCAGCAACACCGCTACTCGCCAATCAGCAAGGATGCCCCGCCAAACGTCCACGTCGACTGGGTGCGCGTCGCCATCGTCGCCGCGATCCTCGTCACCGCGATCGTCGTCAACGTCATCGTCAACACGCGTTTCAACGCGCTCTCAGACCAATTTCCATTCATCGGCGCGGCAGTTTGGCTGGCCATTCTCGTCTGCCTCCCGCTGCGCAGGCCGCATTGGGAGGAAATGCCGGGCGCGATCCGCGGCAGCATCTTCCTGCTGTCGCTGGTGCTTTCGGCGTCGATGATGCCGGTCCACAAATTGCCCGACGCGTCCTGGCAGGTGGCGTTCGGCCTGGGATTCGTTTCGGCCGTTTTCGACAATATTCCCCTCACCGCGCTCGCGCTGAAGCAAGGCGGCTACGACTGGGGCTTTCTCGCCTATGCGGTCGGCTTCGGTGGCTCGATGATCTGGTTCGGCTCGTCGGCAGGCGTCGCGCTGGCCAGTCAATTCCCGGCGGCGCGTTCCGCCGTCGCATGGGTGCGCGGCGGGTGGCACGTCGCGGTGGCCTACGTCATCGGCTTTATGTTCATGCTCGCGGTCCTCGGCTGGCATGCGGACCCGCACCTGGGTAAATCGCCCAAGGTCGCAGACGCGCCTCCCGTGGTCGTGCAACCCGCGAACGTCCGCGCGGACTGATTCGCCGGCTGCCATGCCCATCGTCGACGACATCGCGGGACTGCGGCGCATCCTCGCCCAATCGCGGACGATCGCGGTGGTCGGCCTCTCCGCCAACTGGTACCGCCCGAGCTTCTTCGCGGCGAAGTACATGCAGGACCACGGATACCGCATTGTCCCCGTCAACCCCACCTACGAAGAGGTGCTGGGCGAGCGGTGCTATCCGACGCTCGCTGCCATTCCCGGTCCGGTCGACATGGTGGACTGCTTCCGCAAGTCCGGCGAGATTCCCGCGCTGGCGCGGGAGGCCGTCGCAAAAGGCGCAAAGGTATTGTGGATGCAGCTCGGCATCCGCAACGACGAGGCGGCGCGCATCGCGACCGACGCCGGCCTCGACGTGGTCATGGACCGTTGCATGAAGATCGAGCACGCGCGCATTCTGGGCGGCCTGCACTGGGCCGGCATCAATACGGGCGTGATCTCGTCCCGGCGGCCGATAGCGGGATCCTGACCCTCATGGCCGACCGCAAATTCGCCTTCGACACGCTGTGCCTGCACGCGGGGCAGATCCCGGACGCCGCGACGGGCGCTCGCGCGCTGCCGATCTACCAGACGACGTCGTTCGTGTTCGACAGCGCCGACCACGCGGCCAGCCTGTTCAACCTGCAGACCTTCGGCAACGTTTATTCGCGCATTTCGAATCCGACCGTCGCGGCGCTGGAGGAGCGCATTGCGGCGCTGGAAGGCGGGCGCGCGGCGCTGGCCGCGGCGACCGGCATGGCCGCGCAGATGCTCGCCCTTCTCACCCTCTGCCGCAACGGCGATCACATCGTCGCATCGCGCTCGCTGTACGGCGGCACGTATTCGCAGCTGGCGGTGACCTTTGCCCAGTTCGGCATCGACGCCACGTTCGTCGACAGCGACGATCCCGAGAATTTCCGGCCGGCGATCAAGTCCAACACCAAGGCCGTCTATGTCGAGACGATCGGCAACCCGCAGCTCAACGTGGCGGACCTGTCGGCCATCGCGGCGATCGCCCACGCCGCGGACATTCCTCTGGTCGTGGACAACACGCTGGCATCGCCCTGGCTGTGCAGGCCCATCGAACACGGCGCGGACATCGTCATTCATTCGGTGACCAAATACCTGGGCGGCCACGGGACCACGATGGGCGGCGTGCTGGTCGAGTCCGGAAAATTTCCGTGGAACAACGGCAAATTCCCGCAGATGACCGAGGCTTCGCGCGGCTATCACGGCGTGCGCTTCGACGAAACCTTCGGCGATTTCGGCTTCACGATGAAGGCGCGGATGGAGACGATGCGCACGCTGGGCCCGACGCTGGCGCCGCTGTCCGCGTTCCTCTTGTTGCAGGGCGTCGAGACGCTGCATCTGCGCATGCCTCGCCATTGCGAATCCGCGCTCGCCGTGGCGCAGCATCTGGCCGCGCATCCCGCAGTCGAGTGGGTGAACTATCCGTTGCTCCCGGGGAACCGGTACGAGCCCCTCGCGCGCCGCTATCTGCCGCGCGGCGCAGGCGGCATCCTCACGTTCGGCGTACGCGGCGGCGCCGCCACCGGCGTCAAATTCATCGAGGGCGTGCAGTTCCTGTCGCATCTCGCCAACGTCGGCGATGCCAAGACGCTCGTGATCCATCCCGCATCCACGACGCACCGGCAGTTGGACGAGGCCGAGCAGCGCGCCGCAGGCGTACTTCCCGAAATGATCCGGCTGTCGGTGGGTCTGGAGGCTGTTGACGATATCATCTGGGACATCGATCAAAGTCTTGCGAAAGCCATCCGATGACGCGTTATGCAACCGTTCCCTGGCCGTGGGCGGGGCTTGTCCTCACGCTTGCGCTCCTCGGGCAGGAAATTCTCTTCCGCTGGTATGGCAACGACCCATCACTGTCGCAGTCGTTGTATCGCATCGCGGTGATGGCTCTCGGTGTGTCGTCTCTGGCGCTGATTCTCCTGCCGCCGCGCAGGATTGCCTATCTGCTGGGCTTCCTGGTCTGCGCCGGACTCATGGGGTGGGCGCTGTGGCTGCAATACGGACAGGGACTCGAACCCTGCCCGCTGTGCGCCTTCCAGAGGATTGCCGTGACGCTGATCGGGATCACTTTCCTCGCCGCGTTCTTCCACAATCCGCGCAACGTGGGTGCGGCAATGTACGCCGGCCTGGTGCTGGTGTTCGCCGGAGCAGGCAGCGCGTTCGCCGCACGGCACGTATGGCTGCAGTCGCTGCCCAAGGACCAGGTGCCCGCGTGCGGCATGGGCTTTTCCTACATGCTGGAAACGCTGCCGTTCATGGACGTCGTGAAGAAGGTCTTCGCAGGCGGCGGCGAATGCGCGGAAAAGGGCTGGGAATTCATGAGCCTCGCCATTCCCGGCTGGACTTTCGTGTTCTTCATCGCGATGACGGTCGTCGCGTTCGCGCT
>Ga0207683_10000212_pt1 | contig 50517 bp, 87 predicted proteins | sample KBSM73metaG_FD_184333 | JGI IMG/M metagenome (GOLD analysis project Ga0207683, IMG submission 184333) | Miscanthus rhizosphere microbial communities from Kellogg Biological Station, Michigan, USA - KBS M7-3 metaG (SPAdes) (version 2) | ecosystem: Host-associated > Plants > Roots > Rhizosphere >...
GCCTATGGATATTCGCTACTACATCCTGGCCTTGTGCATGGCAAGCATGCTCATAGGCTTTGCATTTGGTTACAGTCTGGCCGGGCGCTAGTCGCCCGGACCGTTCACCACCGGGCTCAACGCTGAGGCTAAGGCTCTTGGCATGGACCGATCCTGGCCGGTGAGCGCCTAGCAAATTGGTGCCGGCATAACGCTTGACAGGCATACGCCGATGGGGTATCTTATGCATATGGCAAGCGTAACCACCTACAGTGACTGCCCTACCTGCGAGAGCAGCCAGGCAGTTGATGCCAGCCCCTTCCTGGCTGATGTAACCAAATTCAGCCGCCGATACACCGGTGCAGGCCACATCACCACCTGCAAAGCCTGCCGCACCACCTGGGTTGCCAGCAGCCTTCGCAACGTAACCCTTCGCCGTGGCCCAGTCAGCACCCGCGAGTGTGACGGTGCATGCCTCAACGGCAAAACCTCTTGCAACTGCAAATGCAACGGACGATGCCACGGCGCAGGCAACTGCTACTGCGCCAAGTAGAAATCAGGGCAACAAAAAAGAACCCTCCCCGGGGACCAGCCGGGAGGGTTCTTTGAGGGGTACGGGAACTGTCTAGCGCGGCTGACCGGGAGGCAGGCTTGACTCTACCGGAGCAGAGGGGTTATCGGCCCTGAGGTTGGTGGTCAGTCCACCGACACGGCCGGCGAGTGCATCGAGCTTCTGCTGGCTAGCCTGTAGCTGAGCCACAGCAGCCTGAACCGCACCCGAGTTGTTAGCCGCAATCGCTGCAGCCAGGTCGGAAATCTCACCCTGAATCTCAGTGGCGAGACTATTTAGCTGTGTCTCAAGCCCGGCGATGCTCGATGCAATGCCAGTAACAGCCGTAGACAGATCATCACTTTGCGTCATCAGAATCCTCTGTCCTGCAAGAATGTTGCCGAGCACTAGATAAATCTGCTGGATTGCCTTGACTATCCATTGCTCGAATGTCTGTGGTGCCTCGCTGAGTGGTGGTGGTAGCAGATCGGGCACTAGCCTATTCTACTCCGGATCGCCTCATGGCACGCTGTGCTCGCGGTGCCTGCTGCCAGCTAGGTATCTGATTGAGCACCACGGCTAGCCCTGCGCTCACCGCTACCAGGCCCACCTTATATTCCTGAGGCAAGATATCGCCAAAGCCAAGCACAGCCGCAATCATCGCTTGAGCCGCAGTGAGCAGCGTAATCGCAATCCTGATGCCTAGCCCTTCGGTCATGGCAGTCGCACAGATCCGAGCAGCAGCATGACCACGTAGTAGACGATGAACAGAACGATCAGCCCAACTACCAGGCCGAATATCCTTTGCATCACCACCACCGGCTGGCTGAAATTCCAATTCGGGAAAAAGCAGGCCACCACCATGGCAAGGCCGATCAGAACGAACAGAACCTGTATCAACGTAACAATCATGGAAAACCTCCCGGCGTCGGGAACTTGTTAGTTTGAAGTCCCGCAACCTGCAAAGCGCCCAGTTGCGCTAGCGTCTGCTCTGGCGTAGTTCCATCACGCCAGACACAGAAGCCGGGAAACTTGGCTATCGTATTCAAGGGCCAGGTGCCCGGGGCGTTGCCTGGCAACGTTGGCAGAACAACGATCCCGAGCATGTTGCCTAGATCGTAGGCCAGGGCTAGCTCAGCCTCAGGGTCGGTGTGAAAATCTGACCAGTAGTGCTGGCCCATCATCGCATCGGCGTACGGAACCCACTCACTTATCCTGAGCGACTGCAGGGCACTCACACGGGGGTCAGGCTGTAGGGCTACCCAACCGGTAGTGCCGTGCCGTATGCGCTGCATGAATTGTTCGCCTAGCCCTTGCTGCGCCCATGGACCCCAAAACTGAGCGTAGGGCTCGATATCGAGCATGAGCCCATCGGCCAGGGTGTCCTCTACGATCATGGCAGTCATATCGGCCTGAGTCTGCCAGTTAGGCTGCAGCGGGTTTGTCCAGACGAAGTAGTACAGGCCCTGCTCATGGAAGTACGATGCCTGCTGGTCAATCTCTTGGTAGCTGCCGAGCGCAGCCGCAGAGCCATCGAAATTATCCATCCAGGCTGTGCCATCGAGAGCCTTGACCGTTACCCCAGTGAAACCATATCGCTTGCATCGCAAGGCTACAGACTGTGGCGTCTGCTGGCCCCACTGCCATACCTGCAGTAGCTTGAGGTAATGAGTGTCAGTCGGTACAGGCTCAGGCTCTAGCGTTGCACGTGAAACATTACTAGCCGTGATACGCCTGACGAGTGAGGTACTCAAAGTGCTTCCTCTACGCTATCGCCACCAAGCCAGTGCAGCACCCGGCCCGTAGCAAACACCTGAGCCGTGGTCCCATCATCCAGGGCAAACTCGTTACTCATCGGTGGGCCAAAGTCACGGTGAGCAGCCCAATACTTGTAGATGGCAGCGTCAGGGTTTGGAGCGTTGATCTTCGGGCTAGCCTTCGTCATTAGCTGCCAGGCATAGGCATGTACGTCTTCAATGGTCATGATGTGGTCACTTCCGTATGTGTATGTTGTGTGGTTTCCTGTATGTGATCCTCAATCTGAGTACGAGGCTCCATAAGTGAGCTAACTGGCCTGCGGCTTTTGTTGAGCACCCGAGCCATGGCCCTTCGAAAGAACATCGAACGGGCACCGTTGAACAGCGCGAGCAAGGCCTGAAGCAGCAAGCCGCCGGCAAGCACGTACAGCAACGCTGTGACATTCCAGCGCATGACGATAGTCAGTACCCACATCAGGCCAATCACCACCGATACGGTGACCACCATGACCCGTACGGCAGACGCTATTACCTCATCGTCTGCCACCATTTTTTCCGGATGTTCCTTGGCTGTACCTCGTAGCTCAAACCAATCGTCTAGAGCCAACGCAAAAATCATTAGCTTGAGCATCAGTGCTATGGTGCCAATCACCAGCACACTGAGCCCAAAGCCAAGAGCTATCTGAGCAGTCATTTACTTTTCATCCTCACCTAAAACGCCACCGCGAAACCTGGCCCGGGCTTCGAGCCTACGTAGGATCTGCTCCCTATGGTGAATGTTTAGGCGGGCCTCATCTAACTGATGCCGCCGCTCTGTTATATCCGGCAGCGGTAGATCATGTAGCGGTGGTGGCTCGCTTGATTCCGGAGGCCGCATGAACCTATGTGCCAACTTGCTGAGCCAACCCAGGAACATATCCCTTACCGTTCGCCAAGCCCCGTACCTACTACGTGGGCTAGAGCGCCTGTAGCCCGAGATGCTTGTGATCCGGTAAGCACTAGGGCCTGACGTAGCTCTGAGTTTTCTCGGGCTAACTCCGCGCACCGGCCTTCTGAGTCCTGTAGCCTGCTTCGCCATAGCTCTACGATCTCTTCATGATGACCACGGGTCAGCACAAAGCCCCATACAAAACCTATGGTAACGAAGACAAGCCCGGCTATGGCACCGTAGCGTGCCAGTGTTTCTGCAGCTAGAACCGGATCCACTGTTAGTCAGGCTGAGAGCCTAGTGTCTTGATGTGCTCGCGTAGGCTTTCGATCTCAGCAGTTGCCTCAGCGAACCTGCCAACAGCCTGAGACAGTTGGTTATTGACCAGCGTATGGATGGTTTCTAGCTGCTGCTCAGTATTCTTGTTTGAGTCTAGAACCCTGCTTTCCAATCGCTCTACAGCATCAACAGCTTTAGCAGCAGTGACAGTAGCTCGCCGGCTGGTAAAATACACCACTACACACAGAATCAATGGCGCAACAATGGCTATGATCCGCACCATATCGTCAGACATTAGAGTATCCCTAGCCCACCAGTATTCCTGACTACAACCTCAGGGTTATCGGTGACCTTGACGAAAACATCGTAGATCGTGTTTGCGGTCAAGGTGATAAGCCCGGGTGCCGGACCAACCAAACACCGAGCGTAGTACACCGGTGGTGTGACGGTAGCGTCTGTTTCCCAGGTGGCTGCTTTCCAATCGCCACCAGCCGGTGTGTTGCCTGCCGGTACGAAAGCCATCTGCAGGTTGTCTGCGGTTGGGTCAATGGCTACGCCATTAGCCGTAGCCCCTACGCCTACCCTGACGTATTCGGTACTCGCTGCCGACTGGATATGCACTTGTACACCCCCGATCTACTGCCGTGGCGTGCCAAGTACCCATCGGCTACCGGTTGGTCCGATTGACCACCGACCACCGACTTGACCATCTGACCATGGGCTACCGGGAGAACCGGTGTCCCAGGCAGCATCGCGGGCCACTGTAGCCGCCACCACAATTCTGAATGTCGCATCGCTGAACGCGGTTGCAAATACTCTTAGCCTGATGGTGGCGTCAGCGTTGCGCTGGATGCGAACACGAACGCGAGCAGTGGCGTCTAGGTATCGCCTGACCCCGACTGATATTCGTACAGTTGAGTCAACATAAGATCGTACAGCAGATCGGATCCTGGCTGTGGCATCCCGGTAGCCGCGAATGTTGACCCGGACCCGAGCAGTCGAATCCTTGTAGGCCCGTATCGCAACGATGGTGCGTACCGTGGCGTCCTTGAGGTTGCGCCCAAAGACCCGAATGCGTACCGTTGCATCGCGGGTGTTCTGAATGACGGTCTTGAGTCGGATCGTCGCATCGCGGTAGTTCCTGACCGCTGCAACGATCCTGGCCGTAGCATCCCGCCAGGTGGTAGAGCGAGTCTTGAGCCGTACCGTTGCATCCTTGTAGCTCTGGTTCTGAGCCGCAACCTTGATGCGTACGGTGGCGTCCCTGATGAACGCACCAAAGACTCTGATCCTGGCGGTGGCATCCCTGTAGCCACGAATATTTACCGCGACTCTTGCGGTAGCGTCCTTATAAGAAGTGATCGCCGTGCGAACCCGGAGCGTTGCGTCCCGGTAGTTCGTGATGCCGACCCTGACTCTGGCCGTAGCATCCTTGAACCCGGTGATTGCGGAACGGATCCGGACCGTGGCGTCCTTGAGGTTCCTGCCAAAGACGCGAATCCTGGCTGTAGCATCGTTCCAGGCAGTGCGCCCAACCCGGACCCTTGCCGTGGAATCCTTCCAGGCAGTGATTGCGGAACGAACACGGGCAGTAGCATCCCGGTAGCCGCGTATATCGGTCTTGACTCGGAATGTCGAATCACGCCAGGTTCGAGCCCAAACGATTACCCTGGCAGTCGAGTCCTTGTAGGCAAGAACACTTACCTTGACCCGGACAGTCGCATCCTTGTAAGCCAGAATGGCTGAACGGAAACGAACCGTTGCATCTTTCCAGGCTGTAATCGCTGAGCGAACCCTGAATGTCGCATCCTTGAGCGATGCATTCTGAGCCGCTACAACGATCCTGGCAGTGGCATCTTTCCAGGCGGTAGCTGCAGCCCTGATCCTGGCTGTAGCGTCCCTGAAACCCCTGATATCAACCTTGACGCGAGCCGTAGCATCACGCCAGTTGCGAATCGAAACATAGACCCGGAAGGTAGCGAATCGCCAGTTGGTAATCGCTGCCCGAATGCGGAATGTCGCATCCTTATAGGCTGTGGCAGCAGCCCTTATCCTGGCAGTCGCATCCTTCCAGGCAGTGATGGCCGAGCGAACGCGAAACGTTGCATCGTTCCAGTTGGTACGCCCAACCCTGATTCGAGCCGTAGCATCACGCCATGCGGTGATCGCTGCCCGGATCCTAAAAGTGGCAAACTTCCAGTTGGTTATCCCGACCCGGACCCGGGCTGTGGCGTCCTTGTATTGCGCTGCTACTGCAGAGACAAAAAGCAGTAGCAGAGACATCTAGCTAGTCAGCCCTTTTTGGTGAGAACCTGATGCAAGTCTGCTGCGACGTTGATGTGATACGCGAGCGCAAAATCTCTTGCCTCCACTGATCTCTGAGCCCAAGGTGGCCCAACGTTGTAGCCAGGTGCCGCAGGCTCAAAATCGCACGTCAAGCCCAGGTAGTGCTCTAACTCTTGCGACTCGCGCCAGGCAGCATTGAGGTACATGTAGAACGATTCACAGACCGGGGGCCACTTGTGGGTTGGGTCTTGAATCGCCCGGATCGAAGCCCAGTGCGGTGTAACGAACGTAGCGGTAGCCCCGGGCTTCATGATGCGCCATAGCTCATTGAAAAACGGGATGCGCTCTAGTCCACTCAGGTGCTCTAGAAAGTGGCTCGCATGAACCTCGTCTACCGAGTTGTCAGGCCAGGGCCATGGGTAGACCGTGAGATCGCAGATGATATCTGCGCCACTATCGGCGTAACTGTCTACGCCTACAAAGCCATCCATCTTCGTCTTGCCGGAGCCAAGGTTGAGCTTGAGTGCGGCAATGGTTTCTGTGGTCACAAAACCTTTTCTCCTGCAAGCGGGAAGATTCGGCCAGCCTGCCGACCGCAGTAGTGGTATTCATGCTGCTTGTAGGCGTGGCATCGTCGCTCAGTAACCCAGTCGCGGTGCTGCTTATTTCGCAGATGCTCCGATCTCTCAGGCCCGAGCAGTGGGTAATTCGAGAGGCTCACATCTGGAATCGGCTCGGGCACTGCTCTCACCACGTTCGATCCTCGCTATAGTCGTAATGACCAACAAGCACGCGGGTTGAGCAGGCCACTCGCTCACCGTGCTTTGCGCCTTCCTCAAAGTGCCAGAGATCCTGCGTAAAAGCTCTTGCTTGGCCGCCAGTAACAGATTGCTCAGTCTTGAACCACGGTGGCGTCATCTTCCGCAGGAAGTCGATTCGGAACAGGGTGCAGCCCATGCCCAGGCCATTGCATCGGCTCACTGAGTCAACGTCAGGTAGCCATGGCCGGAAGTTACGCGGTAGATCGGCAGGGTTGCCATAGCACATCGGCTGACCACCCTCGCCTTTAGTCCAGTAAAGCCCACCTACAGCATCGTAGGGGCCTGCCTCGATATCCTCTATGAGCTTGAGCAGCGCATCGGCAGGGAGCGTATTGTCAGTCTCTACCGTAAGCATGTATTTCCACGTCGATAGCTCAGGGTGCTCTAGGATGATCTCTACCGCCCGGTTATAGGCAGCACCTACTTCCAAGCCCTCAAGGCAAAATCGTGTGAATTTCTGATTCATCGGTGCCATCAGCCCAAGCCAAGACATAACCACCTTTGGCGGAATTGCCTTGATAGCCGGGATCACCATGACCGTAGAGCAGTCAGCGTAAGAGCGCGATTTGCTAAGCCGCTCCCGGGCCTCAACCATATGCTGGTTATGAAATCCCTCAGCCGGGACAATTAGGTTTGGCTCTGCCATCAGATCATGCGCCTTGCATCAAGGTTGAAAACTCCGGGGAATGCTGGTGGCGGGAAATAATGTTGGTCGGTGGGTAGTGACTGTAGCGCCAGGATGTATGCCTTGCTCGCACCACCTGAACCACCCCAGGATTGCGTTGCACTAATACCTTGGGCCGTGGCAAACGCCTGATCCATCCAGTGCGCCTCATCGCCGGCGGTATTATTTCTAGCCGTCCAACCACCAGGGGCAGCACTCCACGTAGTGACGTTGATGTTCTGGTGGAACGCTACAGCCATAGCGTCAGCGAGAGTAGTCGTATTGGTATTGGTGGCTAGCGTAGTCGAGTTGGCAGTCTCGACTTGGGCTGGAGGGGTATCAGGATCTAGAGGGTTCTCGTTAGCTACCGCGCCGGTGTAAGACACCATGACACAGTTGCGCCAAATAGATGTAAAAGTCCATGTATAGTTGGCTGGCTCGCTAGAAGCTCTGCGCCAGCCTACGCCACCGTAATAGCCGTTAGCAGTACCCTCTACAAGGATGTTCCAGCCGCCCGGCCAGGTCACTGCGCCGGTGTCATCCTTAGCCATAAAGAACAGCAGAATGTCACCATCGGTATTAGTTGGAACAGTGACCGTTACGTTCGCAGCAGCCGAGCCACCACCGTTCTGCTTGGCGTGAAAGGTAGGCGCAGCCAAGCTACATTCCTATGTTCCAATCGACGCCATCGAGCCTACCCTTAGCATCAAGGAATAGCTCCATGCGGTTCGCCTGATTGGTAGGGATAGCCTGATCGAGCGTATCACCGGGATTGACAGTTGTCTGGAACGTCCTACCGTTCGCGTTGACCACAGCTTTAGCTTTGAGTGGATATCTGCCCTGCGTATTATCGATCACGATGCGCGTGATAAGCAGCGTCTGATCATCCCAAAACATCGTGAGCGTTGCCGGGTTTTCTGGCATACCACTCGTCCACATAACCTTCGACTGAATAGCCATTTAGCTCACCATGTGCTATGCATAGCTTCGAGCACAAAGTGTGGCACGAAACCACCATGTACCCCGGTCTTGGTAATGCCCGTGATGTGGATTGACGCCGGTAGTGCAGCAGTACCTACCAGGCCAGCCCACGGTTCGTAACCCGAGTTGATCGAAGACACACCGTTGACACCAATGAACCCTGAGCGGTTCGTGCCAGTGATAGCACGGTAGCCACCGACCCAACCAAAGTTAGTGCTACTCATAGTGGTGCCCGAGCTACTCAGGATAATGCCCATCCAGTAGCTTGTCTGGCTGAACGTAAGGCTAGCCGAGAACTGGCTGCTATTGAGGGTCAAGTACCGATAGCCATTCCAGAGCGTAGACTGGTTACTCGTAGCAGGTGCAGTGATAGACCCGGTAGCCGAGTTGAGTATAGACAGAGTGCTAGACCCGCTCAGGGTGTAGATGCCTACCGAGTAGCGCAACGTCTGAGCTTGAGTGGTCGCGCTAGTGTTGGTATGGCTCGCAGTCATATCGATAAACAGCGTCTTAGCAGTCATGTTCCCTGGAAACACATCTGCCCCCTCATTCATCGGGAACAGATGCATTGAGCCGTTGATCGTGCCCACCGTAGTAAATGGGTTGGCGCTGCCGGCCCAGTCCATGTTGGCGAATCGCTGCATGGCCGGTACTCTCGGCCCCACGATGGTTATCTGGTTACCTGATGCGGCAGTTGACTGACTCAGCGTAATGAGGTTGGTGCCGACTAGCTGAAGGTCAGACTGAAAGCCAGTCGTACCGCCGGTATTACCATCGGTTGAGATGCCTATCTGCGTAGCAGGGTAATAAAGCGGCATTACATCTCCGTCAATCTAGCAGAGCCGTTAGCTGCCGCCCATATGCCATCTACAGCACCCTTGTAAAGAGGCTGTGGAAACTCGTAGTAGCCCATCGATGGGATCTGCACTGTATGGGACGTAGCACTAGCCGTAGTCCCAAACTTTAGGTACAGCACTTGAGTCGAATCGTTGAAGACCATACGTGCCCGGGCAGCCGCATTAGACGAAAGCAAGCTCACACTCGTAGCCGAGCTTGACACGTTGGAAAGTGTTGCGCTGGTCTTACCAATTTGTATAACGTCGGCGGCACCATCTGACTCGATGACCCACTTGTTGGTGCCGTTGATCGTGGCATCAATAACCTTTATTAGCTGAGCCTGCCCGGTCCCGAGCGTACCGTCCGTTACCTCATCGGTAAGAACAACAGACCCGGTCCCGGGCAGGGTAACAAGATCAGCCATCCTAGAACCTCAACCCCATCACCGGGAAACTCAGGTGCCCGGTCTGGTGGTACGCCATCGAGTAGACGTTGTCAGTACCGCGCACAAGCTTGCCCTGCTCTGTATCCCAGGCAGCGTAAATACAATTGCCCTCGTTATCGATCACGTGCCCTATGACGTGCGCCAGGGTTGCCCGAGATTCACCCGCAGTCACATGCGCCACCTTGAACTGGAACAGCCTGCCGGTGCCATCACCTGAGCCAAGCGTCACCCGCTCACCGTTGGGACAGAACAGGCTTACCGTAGCTCTGCCCTCGAATGGCACATCTTTCCAATCGATACCTTGCCACTCGCTGATCACTGTCCCATTGGCATTGCTGAGTTGCCAGTAAGGCCGACCCCTGAGCATCACCCGGAGCCGGCCAAAGCTATGCCTTGTATCCAATAGGGGCATACAGGTTGATTTCCTGGCCGTAGCTGTCTACGCCACCGTCTGCATAAGCAATGCTGTTGGCGTCAACCAGGCCCGCCAGAGCCTCTAGATCAACAGGCTCATACCCCTGGCCTGCCAGGTGGTCATTGATCGCTGCAAGCGTCTGAGGCTGCCCGTATCGCTCCAAATACGCCACCACTGCTCGCTCTTGTTTGCTTGGCATCAGATCCTCCCGGCGCCGGTAGATTCTATGAGTACGTATATTTTAGAGAGATAACCGGCGTATGCGTACCGGCCACGGTGTTTGCGCCCAGGAAGAGCCTGATGATCATTGACCACTGATCTGCAGTTACTGCCGCAGGGGTAAACGGTGCAGTGATGTAATCGTTGTCTCCCTGCAACCCCTGAAAGTTGGTGAGCCAGTTAGCGCCAGCCGTTGGGCTAACGGAACCGGTCGTACCATCGGTAACGGCAGCAGCGTTAGATGGCGCAGCCGCAGGCACACCCGCTGAGTCAACCCGACCGAAAGCGTTGCCCTTGAGATAGGCTCTGGCCGTAGCACCGGTGTCAGAAGCATGCCCACCGAGAATCGTTCCATCACCCCGGGAAATAGCACCGTGAGCGTTGGATGGGTAGGCAGTGAAGATCGGTGCCGATGCGAACGTGCCGACGTTGTCCCAGTCAAAGCGCAGGAACCGATACTGAGCCGTGTTGCTGTAAGCCACTGGCGTAGACGTGCCGCCACCAAAGACACCAAGCGAGGTAGTGTCAGCGGTGAACACGTACAGGAAGTCAACGCCAGCCGTACCCGAGAGTGGTCGGGTTACAGCAGGCCAGGATGCGCTAGCCGTAGAGCCCTGGTTGCTCAGGTCGCTAAACCGTAACTCCTGGCCCGTGCCTGCACCGGTAGCCGGTACGGTTGTCCAAGTTGGGCTAGCGTTGGTGCCCGTATTCAACTGAAAGCGCGCTGTGGTGAAATCGACCACGGGGGTAATTATCCTTTCGCTCGTTTGGGTCGCGCAGACTCAACGGAGCGACCATCAGTTTGTCCCTTGAGCACATTTAGCTCTTCCTCTTTGGCAGATGCATGCCGCCTTAGATCGTCAATCTCACGTAGCTTGGCGTAAGCTTCCTTGGCACTACTTTCGCTCAAGGCATCCAGATCCCGAGTCCTGGCATCGAGCAACTCATTGATGTGCAGATGACTAGCCACAAGCTTTTCGTTGAGTACCTCTAGCCGAGCTAGTCTATCGCGGTTACCCCTGCAAGCTTCCTTGTGTGCCTCAAACTCTGCTATGACCCTGGCGTGGCCCTCTTTGAGCCGGGCTATCTCGTAGTCGCGGTCTGAGATCACTACCTCTAGCTCGCCAATCTGGTTATGCAAGTCAGCCTGAGCACACCGATGGATCGCTGCAGCCGACATAGCCGCCACAAGGTTGACAGGCTCGCTACGTACAGCCTCAACCTCAGCGAGCATTGCCTCACGCTCTTTGATTAGCTCATGGTTCTGTGCCCTGAGCGCCTCGAATAGAGTGGTCATCCTGCAAAGCTAATCGAGCTAGCCCGGTTGCTGAACTGAAGCCCGCCCGGGCCTGCATCACGCCACACGAACCGGAAGCCAGTACCAAAGCAGTAAGTAACATCTGGCGCACCACCAAATATGCCACCAATCGCTCTACCTGAAGGAACAGGCAGGAACGGTGGTATCTGGTCAAACTGATAGTCGTATAGTTCTTGCGTCAACGCTCTGCTGCCGGCGGGCTGTACCCATACCTCACGCCCCAGTAGCCAGGGTGTATTGCCCCCGGTGCCGGTAGTAACAGTCTCTCTAACGCTCGATAGTGACGTTAGTGCCGGATCGCCAGGATGGGCATTCATATCGCGCAAACCAGAAATCATAGCTCCGTCATAGAGTGTCTTCCTGATCCGGAACGTGCCGTGAATACCGGGCGGATTGTTGGCGTATGTTCCCGGCCTATCAAAGGCTGCGAAGATTCCAGAGAATACTTGTGGCCCAAAGTTGAATGGGATACCAAGATGTGAGCCTGATGCGAATCGCGAGAGAGAGTTAGAATTATTGACCAATGTACCCCACTGATAATGCGGGTCAACGTTCCATTGATCATAGACGTGAGTGGCACCAAAATAGAGTGTGCGATATTGCATAAGGAATGACGGCATGAAATTCTGTTGCCACCAATAGATGGTATTTGGATTATAGGTATAGGTTGCTCCGGCTGGCCCGTGTGAAGACCACGCTTCCCAAATACCATCTTTGAGTACATATCCATCGTCTGGAACATCGAACGTCATGCGCCAGGCAAATATCTCACCACGCGCAAAGGCATAATGCGCCCACCAGGCATCAGACCGAATTGACGGTGGTGTAACGTACGATAGTGCCCAAGCGGGGTATAACACCGGGTCATACCAGAACGAATTGGTCGTATTGATTGGAGTATCCCAAAACGAATCATCATACTCCGGGTCCATGTAATGCCGCCCGGCAGAATCAAACGGAATATTCCCATATAAGGGAACCCCTGCTAATGTGAAGCCCAGTGCGTCTACTCCATTGAAGGCGTTTCCGTAAGTCGGACTCCAGCCAAGCTCTGAGCCAGAATCTTGCTGCCAGCCACCTATGCCAAGGCTAAGCATCCTCGTATTGGATGTGTTTAGCTCTATCACATCTTCTACCTCAGCGAGAGGATTGCCCCACGCTGCTTTGCCCTGATAAGTAAAGGCAGTGATGATCAGGTCGGTCGGGTCTGCTGGCAAATAGCGTAGCGTCGGAGGAACTGGCATAGCGATAATCTCGCCCGGGTTAGGCTGATTGTACGCATTGACAGTCAGCGTAATATCGCTACCAAGCTCTCCAAATAAGTCACCGACTTGTGAGAAATTAGGATCTGAGTTACCACGTCGGTATGGCGCACCATAGCTCTCAGTCCCAGGCTCGTTTCTCAAGCACAGAGTAATTGAACTCATGTGGCTAGTCACATCCCGATTGAGCTTGCCCCCATCGAGATAAAACGAGAACTCTGTTACTGGCAGCGGTAATGGATCTCCCTCTACCCATCCAGCAGGTAGTGCCGGTGCTCTAAACCGGCATGACCCCATAATCACACTGCACGTTGAATTACTCAGGCTCGCACTCAGATCGACACGGCTGAACGTGATACCGCGATTTCGGGTCTGCTGGTCACCATGGTGGAACTGTTGAAACGAAAACGGAATGCCGTTGTCAGGATCAGCAGGCCAAACAGTAATGCCGCCCTCAAAAGCACGCGGTAAAAACTCACCGCTGCCATCGAGCGTAACGTCATTGCCAAACGCACCCGTAAACTCATGATTGTGCGTATAGTCGGACCACCATTGCTTGGTAACGAACGGTGCAAAGCTACCATTGCCTCTGATATAGCTAGATGGTGGCGTAGCCATCGTAACCGTTGGAGTCGGCACCGTAGCAAGGTACGGGCTATCGGCACCCCATGGTAGTTGAAACAGCAGGATCACCACTACGCGGTCACCAATCTGAGTACCGAGCGGAACAGGCACGGTCAGCCTTGTGCCCCTCTGCGTACCGTACAGACTTATTCTGATCGTTGATGATCTACTAGCTGTATTTGTAAAAATAACGTAGCTAGATCGACTAGGTATACCGCCATAGATTAGTGGGTCTTGACCATATTGATTTACGCCGATCTCTGTTGCACTACCTGGCGATGTAGTCGAGTGGTCTGTATTCAAATCATAAGCTTCATTGAATGCGCCCACTATAGGTGATACGCCAACAGGTGAAAATAACCACTGGAAATCACTACCATTACCACCGGGCACCGGAGTGCTCAACGGATTTGACTCATCGTTGATTCTGGCATTCAAGCCTATACCACCGGGACCGGCCCCAACGGCTATGCAATCAGCCCGGAAGTGCAGATTAGTCATACCTAGTGGTATTGGTGGCGAATTGTATTCCCGGGGATTCGAGAACCCGGTGCCAGGATCATCAATATCGTATTGCCAGATCAACTCTTCGTCAGGTGTAGGCTCAAGAGTGAATTGATCGGTGTAGCTAACCAGTACAACCACCTAAGCTACCTTCCAAAACTCGGCTATGGTGTAAAGCTCATAGTCAGACGTGAAGTTGGTAACACGTCCAAAGCCATCTACGCCGTTTGAAGTCTCACATACATGCTGGATCTCTAGCACCGTTGGCCCGCTCAACACAAACAGCCCGTGCATCTCTGAGCGTTCGTGTGAGCTTGAGCCAGACGAGCGAGCGCCAGTGCCGATCAACAGATTTACGCCATTGGTGATATCGCGCAATCTGGCTTGATGATCGTTCACCTGCCAACCGGGCGCAGCAATCTGAGCTATCCACGTGCCTGCAGGCAAGATAATCTGGTTGCTAGATAACGTCACCAAGTTATGCGTATCTGCTTGAATGGTATTCAGCACCCGGGTCCGAAAAGCACCGCTGTTGAAAGCACCACCTGACGTGCCATCAGGTTGCCGTTCCTGAACATTGATGTACGGAACCCGACCACTCAGCGAACGAACCGGGTAGCCGTTCATGCTAACTTCCAGAACTCAACGGATGCGTAAACCTCTACGCCAAAGTTGCCAGCAACGCCAAGGCCCAAGGTGGCTACAGTAATCTGGCATCGATGGCGTAGCTCAAAAGACTTGGTGCCTTGCAACACCATGTAACCCCATACAAACGAGCGTACCGAGCTTGAGCTAGTTCCTGACGAAACGATGCCAGCAAGCTCAACCGTACCACGGTGAACAGTTACAGCATCGGTAACGTTGTACAGCAACGTCTGGTTACGAGCTACGAGGTACGCCGGGGCACTACCAAAATACTGGTATGTACCGGGTGGTAACGTCACCTGATTGCTTGCCAGGCTCGCCAGGCCATGACTGTCTACCACAATCGTATTGAGGACGCGAGTCTGGTCAGACCCAGTTGTAAACGTACCCCCATCGGTGTTCTGTGTTTTCTGATCTTGCACAAGGATGTAGGGCCTGCCGGCCTGAGGGTGAACGGGCCAACCAAAACTACCGTTCATGGGTAGTACGCTTCAGCCAGAAAGATGCTGCTGCCCTCATCGATGCTAAACGATGAATCACCGTTGTTTCTCAGTGACACAGTGCCCGTATTACCGCCACCGTATATCTCATAGGTGATATCACCAAGGCCCGGTGTGGTATCTACAAAATGCATCGTTGTGCCAGTGACGTGCCCAAAGGCTGTTGTTACCGTTGACCACAGATAGGTAGCGCCACCGGTAACTCTGTAGAAGGCTGCGCCGGTATAGTTAGATGCATTACTCATAGCTACCTCGGCTGTGAGTAAGACATACTGGCCGGCTAGAACGTTGGGCACCGTCAACTGCCATACCGTAGACCAACGATTCCAAGTATTGTTCCCGGTGACGGTAACATTGTCGGTGGGTACTGAGAACACCAGGCGTGTTGTTTGCCTGGGCCTCATTAGAAACCCGTTCACCCGTTAGAAGTCACCACCGTGTGCGACGATATCGAATGTCTCACCATTGTGAGTGCTAGCTCTCAGGATATAGGTAGCACTTGGCAGTACCAGCAATGGCGATTGCGTATCGGGGGTCATGATCTCATTGGTGTAGCCGAGCACCGTGGCGCTAGGGGTAATCGCAGTCACCGCTAGCTCGCGCCACAGCCTATTGTTAGTGCCATCGTAGACGTAGAACCTGACCATGCCAGCCGTAGTTGTGCCCGTAGCCATGATCTTGATGCGGTCTACCCTGGTCCCAAACGTAGAGCCTGCAATCACATCGCCAAGCGTGCCCGTGCCATCTCGGTTCGTGTTGGCCGTAGCGATACGAGCCATCCCGATCTTCGGGGTAAGAACAAATACCGGGTAGTTGTTAGCTGGCATTACTTCCTCACGTAAACGATTGAGCTAGGAACAGTCGGGCTGCAATAGGAGCCGGGCCACCAGTAGGACGCCAGGTACCGGGCGAGCCTGCCACTACACAAGTCCAGAAGCCACCCCAGGATCGATCAACTACGTAGTCACCAATATTGAAGGATCCGGTTACCGGCGCGGCTCCGTTCACCGCGCCTACATACCGGCTAGCATTCGCTGCACCGGTCAGGCCTGATGGCGCAAAGTCAGTAGCAGAAACCTCAGTTGAATATGTGCCGGTAGTGAGATTCGTAAACGAGATGTTATCTACGCCTACCGTAACGATGGCGGTAGCGGTATTAGAAAAATACCAGTGCGTGCCAGCGTTGACCGTTCCTTGTCTGACACCAACAATGAACATAAACGCGAAATCGACTGCCGCAGATGCATCCAGGGATCTGGTCATCCCTGCGGCTGCGCCTTGCCAGATGTAGATACCGTTCGTAGATAGAGTGCCCTGGTTCTTGACGAGCACACGGTCACCATCACTCATCGAAATACCATCGATAGTCGCGCCAGGTGATGCCAGGGTAATGCTCGAAACAGTAGCTACGCGAACAGGCTCTTTCTGCCGCTTACTTTCGTGTAAAAAGATACCGGTTGCTGCTGAGTGAAGTGGCATAAGTTACTCCCTGACCGTAAACGGATCTCCGTTTGAATCCGTGAATCCATCACCGTCAGCATCAACCAATGGCGGGTTACCAACATCAATCAAGTCAATGCGCTTCATGGCAATAGTCATCGTGATGCACGTCGCATTACCAATGAATTGGGACAGTGAGTAAATCAGTTGGTCACCCGGCTGCAGGCTAGTAATCCAGCCGGTAATGTCAATATCAACTTCTGCTTGATTGAGAAGCTGTATAGGTGACGGTGAAAGCGGTACACCACCTGCCGCGCCCCATGTACCCAGGCTTGCCAACCTGAGATCAATTGTGGCCGTACAGGAAATCGGCTGTAGCCTCAGGGACGTAGGATTCCAAGTCCCTGCCGCAAGGTGAACCCCAACGATCTGCCAGCCACCGGGCGGGATCTGAGGAATGCCGCACATGCCCGCAAACAGTGGCCTGATGCTGTTATCGAGGTTGATGATGATTGCGCCAGTCTGAGCCGGTGCAGACGATCCCCTATTGGGATCTACGTACGCCTTCCTGATAAGGCTACGGAACATCTCCGTAAGCGCCGGTTGGTTCCCAAAAGTACGAGAGTCCTTGTTGAGATCGTTACCGCCACCACCACCTGTAGTAAAAGACACTAGCCACCACCTACATAAGTCATCGTATGGCTCACCCGGCCATCGGCTGCATACTCTTTATCCACACGCTGTACCCATAGATCACCCGAGTGCCCGAGCCTCGATCCTGCCTGGATGTTGTGAACTTGGCCCGGGCCAATGTCACCGTTCCTTGGCGTGGTCATCCTCATCTTGACCAGCACCCGGTCAAGCTCGCCTAGCCAATACTCAGCCAGTGCCTGACAAGATATCCCGGCGCCGGGAGAACCCTCATTAGCTCGCTCGATCATCGGGCTATTGAAAGAAAACAGGTGCGAGCCACCACCGGCTACATACACCCTCGGCTCTAGGAAGTCACCAACCGCATAGCCAGACACCCTGACCGCATCGTAGGACTCCTGAAAACTACGATTGTTGGTAGCCTCAGTGATATCTACACCCTCGGTAAACTGCATCTCTGCGCCACTGTCTGGAAACGTGCTTATCTGCCTCCGGTAAACCTGACCACCTGTAGACTCGAACGTCCTGAAACCAAGGCTAATCTGGTCTATACGCTGCACATAGGAAAGCGCAGACTCGTTAGCTCGCCATGAGAACTCTTCGGGTGCTACGGTGCCAAGCGTTACCCCGGTGCCACCAATCGAGCCACCGTTAGTATCAACGCCAGCAATCCCAAGCACCGTAGAAACTATCGCCTCATCACTGGCCGGGCCACCGGTGATATCTTGCAGCAAATACCCCTCAGTCTGGCTAATCTCGCCCGGTGGCATGGTCTGCTCTAGAAACCACATCCTGCCACGGCACTGCATGCTGATTGAACGCGGGTAAAAGTTGTAATCAACGGCAGTCAAAATACCAGAGAACCAGTGTTCGCCATCCACGAAGATATTTACATCATCCCAAAAATTACCACCGGGCCACTCGCCAGCTATATCGACTTGAGCCGTACCGTAGCTCATATCGTAGCCAAGGCTAACGCGAGCCGCATAGGCATTACCGATGGTGCTGCCACCAAGGGTAACGTTGAGATCGAACGATCTAATCTCGCCTGGCAACTAGCTATCCGTAACAAGAAACTTCAGGGTTGCTGTAAGTTGCTCACTACCATATTGAGCATCGCCGGTAACATCCATCAGTATGGCCGTATGACCATCTCTACCATCTACGGACAGGCTGCCGGGTTGCCCCAGGTTCGCCATGAGTGCACCAAGCAGCGATACGTTCTGCAGTAGTACCTTCATATCTACGTACATTGGCCCACGCCCGGCAGTGTCAACATAGAAGTTGCTGCTACCGGGGATCTCCTGAACAGAGATCCTGCCGACTCGGTGCTCTGCGTAGCCATCCATATCAACGATGAAATTGACGCCAGCGAACGATGCCATCTACTGAGATGCTCCCGGGACAAAGAATGGTTGCCCTGGCAAACGCACCGGCGGTGGTGAGTCGGTAGCCTGCTCAGCCGTAATAAGGGCTTGCGCCATTACCTCCATGGCTTGGCCCTGCATTTGTGCGAGCATGTTTGCATCAAGTACCACAGGGTTATTGATCGTCACATCCACACTAGCCGGCACCTGAGCAAACGCACCGACCCTGGCTAGGCCCTGGTCAACCGTTGGTGTCAAGCCTGCCGCACCGGCTGCTATGTCACGGGTAACTGCTTGTGGCCCAAGCCCTGCCGCTGTAAGCAAGGCTGGATCTGAAACGGCACCTGATAACGCAGCCTTGAGATTCTGCTGAATCTGAGGGAATCCCTGATCAAACTGCTTTGCGAAAGTCTCGCCTACATTCAGCGCATCGGCAGCACCCTGGAATTGAGGTAACGCAGACTGGCCCTCTTTGACCCTATCTATAAAACCCTGGATATTATCGATGCTCTCTTGTGCTCCTGCCTTTGCCTCTGGCGTAAGAGCGAGAGCCAGCCTGATGTTAGCTAGCCCCTTGAGAACCTCAGCAAGCGCAACTGCCTTGCCCTGAATGTCGCCAATGTTCTCATCCCAGGCATGGCGAAACAGATCAACTGCTGTTATTGCTGACGCTATCGCCAGCAAAAACAAGGCAACTGGGCCAGCAGCGATAATCCATCCTACTGCCACCTTTGCAGCGTTTAGTAACCACGCTGTAGCAAACGCTGCAAACTTGACAATTAGCCCACCGATGGCGTTACCGATTACTGCAGCCGCAACGATAGCACCGGCCATGAGAAACTTGAGCACCGGGCCGATCTTATCGATGTTGGCAATGATGGCATCTGCAGCCTCAAGTACCTTGCCCTTGATGTTGCCCCAGTTGGTTAGCCATGCAGCAGCAAGCAAGCCAATCAGAGCCGCCAAAATAATGATCGGGTTGAATAGAGAGCCGATCACCGTGATAAATATTCCGAGCCCAAACAGGATCGGCCCAAGAGCAGCAGCCAGAGCTAAGAACTTGATGATATTTCCCTGCATGGCAGGATCGAGCTTGAGCCACCAATCCCTGAGGCTAGCAAGGGCAGGGATAACATCGGTCTTTATGGTGGCGATTGCCTCTGCTGCTGCAGCCTTGAACCCCGGCCAGGCCTCAATGGCAATAGCTTTTAGCTCATTTTTGAGTAGCTCGAACTGCTTGAGTGTAGATTGCGAGCGTAGCTCATTCTCAGTCTGTAGAGCAGTGCCCTCAGCAAAGGCATCATTAGCAATCTGCCTGGCCTTAGCAAGTTTCTCATGCGCTACAGCAAGACCTAGCAGCGTCTGCACATCCCTAACATTAGTGATGTTCGCGTCAGCCAGAGCCTTCACTACCGCGTCTGAGCCACCGGACTCACCAATCTTGGCTAGGCCCTCTACAACAGCCTGGAGCGCATCAGCCGGACTCGAATGCTGAAGTGCCTTGAACTCTTCGGTTGTCTTGCCAGCGAGTGTTGCAAACGCTTGTAGCTCCCCTTCGTTGCCGCCTTGCCCAAGCTTGTCTAGCTCGCCTCTGGTTTGGGCAATTTCACGCTTGTACTTTTCGATGGCTGCAGCGTTTGCCTGTACCGTAGCCGCCGGGGTGTTACGCCCAAACGCAGCCTGCCTAGCCTCAGCAGCAGCCAGTGAAGTACCAAGGTCAGTAAGCTTATCGTTATAGTCCTGAATCTTTTTAGCTGCCTCAGGGGCAACCTGACCAGGGCCAGCAACAGCAGATGCAATCTGTAGCGAAAGTCTCTGTAGTGCAGACGCACCTTCCTCTGGATTGAGGCCTGCCGCAATCACTGCAGACGAGAATGCGAGCGTATCCTGAATGCTGAACCCTAGAGCGTGGAACGTGCCCGAAATCCTCTTGGCTACATCCTGAATTTGCGCCTCTGAACCTTCCATATCGTTACCAAGAGCAACGATAGTTGAGCCGAGATTTTCAAACTGATCAGAACCAACCTTGTTTAGCGTCTTGATAACCGACAAGTCCTCGGCAGCAGCGGTTGAGGATTGATCGGTAGCGTTGGCAAACCTGGCTGCGAATGTCGTAAACGCACCAAGTTGCTCTTTGGGAATACCTAACTGGCCCGCTACCTTTGCAGTCTTGGCTAATTCGTCTGCGTCAAAGCCACCACCCTGAATAGTTTTGCTTGCATTGAGTAACTCTTGCCCAAGATCCTTTGTCTCATCGGCAGTCAGGTTCGCAGTCTTCCTGACGCCCTGCATGTTGTCTTCAAACGTTGCGCCAAACTTGGCTACAACCCCAACGCTCGCAACAATCGGAGCAGTAACGCCTTTGGTCAGGTCGCCACCGGCGGATTGCAGGTTTGCGCCAACTCGCCTGATCTGCTGAGAAAACTGGTTGATAGCATTGATCGCACCTGAGGCATCAGCCCCAACGGTGACGAATAGCTCTGCTACCGGTACCGGCATCTAGTTAGCCACCACCAAGGCTCTTGCTCATGCGCTTGGCCCTGGCCCTGCTTTCGGCTCGTTTACGCTCACGCTCACGCTCCTGATGCTCAAGGGTATAGAGCGCAATCCAGTGAGCAAACTCGTTACCACTCATAGATGCCACTAGCTGTGCCCGGGTCATGCCTAGCTCACGTGCCATCTGATACTCAAACCTCAGCGTCGGGTTCCTCTTCAACGCTTTTGGTGGCATCACTGACTGCCTCGTCAGACAAGCCAGAGGCGCGCATGATTTCCTTGAGCACAAAGCTCATTGCAGCCATGCTCTTTTCTTGGAGCTTGCCGTAGTCAGCCATCGTAAACTTCGGCTCTACGACACCCTCGATAAACAGCATCGCCTCAAGAGCCTCGTTATCGATCTCTTGCTGTTTGGTGACGATGTTGGTACGGGTTGCCCTCTTGCGTAGCTCACCCGCTTGCCGTTGCGTTAGCGTACGGATCTTGACTGCACCGTTCCACTGCTTTACGAACAGAGTCTTTTCCTCGATATCGTCAGCAGCGAGAACCTCAGCAGCACTGAGAATCCGTACGCTATTGCTTTCCTCAACGATAGCCATGTGCCCGTCCTTTCGGGGAGATGGGTTATGTTCCAACGCTCTATGCGTCGGTGATGGTGCCTACTACTGCCATCTCGGCAGTCCAAGTGGCCGTGTCATCGCCTGGAGTGTCAACCTCGTATGAGGCCAAGTATCCTGACCCTGATATCGTTCTGGTTCCACCACCAGAGCCAGCAGGCCGATAGGTGAACGTCTGGAGCGCCGGGGTAGCCGCGAGCATCATTGCGCTCAAGATGCCATCAACTACCGGGTCGTAGCCACCCTCAAGCGAGATCGTGCCCGAGTAAGGCCCAACCAATCGGGAAACCGGCTGCCCACCGATTGGGTTGATATCGTTGATATCACGCTCAATCGAGATGTTCACAGACGTTGTGTACTGTGAAATATCGTTGCCACCAATGCTAAAAGTGGCGATAGTACCTGGGCTAAATGGCATCTGCCTTCACCTCTGCTTCGGTTGATGTTTGAGCGAGCGGTGTTGCCGGTAGCTCAGGTAATGTTTGGCCGATAGTCCGGAAGCTACGCCTGGGTAAATGCCACTTCACTTCAATGGCCCGGACCACGATATTGAGGCCACGTAGAATTGTGCGCCAGAAAGGATCGTCCATCTTTTCGTTGGCAATGGCATGTGTGACGATGCTTAGCCCTCGCCTGATCTGTATCCAAAAGTCCCGCTCATCCCGCAACATCAGGCAATCGGTTGATACCTGACACGGTAAAACCCACCAAGATAGACGGTTGGTACACCATTCTCTTGATCTTTCCTCTGGTGGGGTTGCTCGCGGTTACATGAGGCAATCCTGATATCCCTGACTACGATGCCGTTATCAGGCACAGTTGCTAGCAACGTATCGATACGATCTGCAATCGGCTCAACAGTCGCGTAGCTAGAGCCACGGTCTACTGCCCTGACCAGATAGATGCCATTGGTAAACCGCGAGCGGAACGTGAGCACTTTGTCAGAACCACCAAGAAACGCGAACAGCAACAGCGGAAAGGTGGCCCCCTGCGGTGCCATCTCGCTGTAGATCCTGCCGCCAACAAGTGAGTTTACGCTCGCGTTGTTCTTGAACAGCGAGTACATCCACTCGTTGATTCTGGTGATATCTGCGCTCATCCAAGTGCTTGCCTTATTGCATCGGTCATATCGTTCTGGAACTCGGATCCGATGCTCTCAGCGGCTGGACGCAGGAAGCTTTGTGGTGGCTGAAATACCGTCCCTTCCTCTTGAAAGATGCCGTAGTGAGCAGCAACACCAACCACCACCACATAAGCCTTATCTGTTACATCCTGTAGCGAAATCACAAACTCAGGATGGATCTCGTCTAAGGCTTCCATATCAGGGTTTAGCCTCTCAGCCTGACCGACCCTGGTGTCATACGTGCTTGCATCTCCGTCATTGACGTAGATACTGGCTCGCAAAGCCCCGGTATCTACCGGCGCTAAGGACTCTGCAGCGAATGCCAGCGCATCGGCATTGAATGCCGTAGTCTGCTTGATAACCCTTGTCAACAAGGCTGCAACCTGAGCGGTCCTATCGACACGAATATCAACATGGACAGTTGCACGAAGGCCGGCGACTTTAGGCAACTATGACGTACCCATGGTGGTGCAGCGAGCCGTAATCGACGTACCAGAAGTCCAGTTGACTTCTACCGTGTTGGTAGCACTGTTGAACAGCGTGGTATCGAACGGGCCACAGACCTTGGTAGCCGATGCAGCCACAGCCACAGCCAGGTCAGCGATAGCGTAGGTAGCCGCGCCAACGCTGTACGTGCCGTTGGTGACAAAGGTTGCCGTGATGCTCGATGCAGACGAGTTGGTAATCTCGATGATCGTGCGCCCGGCGTTTGCAAACTCGTTACCGTTGGCTGCGTCAACAGCCGCCGGGGCCGATTGCACACTGCCAGACGCCGATGATGTGACTGGAGTAAACGGGGAACGTGCCATGTGCCTTTACCTCACTTTTTCTTGAGCACGCTGGCAGACACCACGCTACCGCAGGTCGGACAGACTGCTGAACTCTGAAACCTCATGCACTTTTCACAAGGCCAGTCCTCGCGCAACTCGTCAACAGGCTTCGGGTTGCCACAGTGGACGCACTTGCCGGGATCCTCGGTGGTCGTTTCTGCGCTTGATTCCTGCTTTTCAGCCATGAGCGTAAATATCCTTTCTCACGTGATCTCTTGCGCGGTTACTCTGCGCGCTAGCTCGAAACTTCCCGACTCAAAGCTCACAACCTCAAACGTCCTACCCTCAGCAGGCACATACAGCCGGTCGGTTGGCCGGATATCTGTGCCCTTGGCAAACACGAAAGTCCAGACCGTTACCGTCAACACCTGAGTAGCGTTCTCTCGCTCAACCGGCGTAATGCCAGTCCTGTAAAACGAGCATGGGATAGCCGCCAGGATCGAGTAGGTATCGGTTTGCCCACCGGTGTTATCAACCACCGACACCTTGCGGTACACCTGAACAGTGGCCGTAAACGTGCGTTCGATGATCCTGCTGCCCTTGGTAAAGTGCCTCGGTATCGGCATCAGGTAACGTACCCACTACCCTTGCGGTACAGGTCTACGATCTCGCCTGCCCGGGGAGGAAGTCTCCGGCCACCAATGGTCACACTGACCTCGTTGCCAAGCTTGTAGTTCTGCACACCAGGCATCGTGAGATCGAGTATCGGCATGGCGTCAGTCTCAGCCGCCATCATCGTTAGCTCGCGGATCGGTGGTGGGCAGTTGGCGAGCGTACAGTAGCTGAACTTGCCGGTCAGCCTGATGGAATTCTGGTAGGACGGAAAGTAGTACCGGCCTGCGTAGAACGCCTTGGTGATCTTGGTATAAGGCCGACCATCGAGCGCAGCATTGTTGGGCTCTAGGTAGTAGTCGGTGCCCAGTACCCAGGTGTTCTCAAACACCCCGTTACCATCGGCGTCAGTCTCAAGGGTAGTCAGGCTCAGGATATCGTCAGGTGGATAGAATTCCCAACCGCAATCTTTCCATGACAGGCTGTACGTTCGTACCTCATCGGCAGTCGTAGCGTAGAACCGTCTGCCCGTTACCTGCTCTACCCATAGGCTGGCTGATTCGAGGATCCTGTAGACCGCCATATCACGGCTCGAATCCTCAATGCCCATACGGTCCTTGAATTCGGTTGCGCTCGCGTAGAGGGCCATCAGACGCCTGCCAGAACCTGCTCAGTCTTGGCCGCGTACTCAAGCACCTTGCCCGCGACTTGATACCGCTCGTCAACACTGAGCCACCAACCAACCGGGATCGCTAGCTCATGAGCCGAGAATGCGTCTACTCCTGGCAATGGTCCCGAGTCCTTGGCAGCAGCCCGAAACGCGGTATGCACATCGTTGCGCTTATGCACTGGGCTCGCGTCTATGCCGTTCTCTTTCAGGTATGCCCGCATAGCCATCGGATCCTCTACAAGCAACGTGTAGAGCCACCACGAATGCCCTGAGCTATGCTCTGGCGTATTGATGCCTGGCGCACCCTTGAGTACCTTGCTGTAGAACCCGGCATTCTCCCGACACCGGGAGAGGTTGCGATTGACGTACGGCAGGTTGCCAATGCCCTGAGCCGCTGCAACGTTGTTCATGTGGTACTTGTAGCCAGCCTCAGCAATATCTTGCTCGCACCGGAAGTCAGCCGCGCCACTGGTCCGGTCAAGGCCATACCAGCGCAGCAACCTGGCCCGCTCGTAGTCCTTAGGCGGTACGAGCAGAGCGCCACCGTCTGTAGTGGTCAGGTGCTTGATTGCCTGAAAGCTCCACGCGACGTAGTCACCCCGGTTGCGCCTATCCACGAAAAAGCTATGGGCAGCGTCCTGAATCACCGGGATGCCGAAAGCCTTGAGCGCCAGGTAGTCAGCCGTAGCACCGGCCCAATCAACACCGATGATCGCCTTTGTCTGGCGAGTGATCTTGTTCTTTACGTCCAGGGGATCGATCAGGCCAGTCAGCGGGTCAACATCAGCCCAAACAATCTTGGCCCGACGATTTACCACTACGCCATTGGTAGCCGTACAGGTCATAGGCGTAGTAATGACTTCACTTCCTGCTCTAACTCCCGCGAGATGCAGTGCGAGATCAAGGGCAGACGTACAGGAATTCACTGCCAAAGGTGGTGGCGTTTCCAGTCCCAACATCTTTGACAATAGAAGCTCGAATTCCTGTACGTACTTGCCCTCTCCGATGTATAGCCGGCTCTCTACATCGGGAGTCAGAACCTGATGTACCAGCAACCTGGCCTCATCACTCATGAAGGGTCGGAACAGGTCAATCACGCCTTGCTCCTGAAGTAAACGTAACTCGCGTCCTCGCCTAGCTTGTCCCAGTAGTGCAGATCGTGCGTATGCACTGCAGCCGGGTTATCGAGCTTGGCCTGAGCCCATAGCTCAATCGCCATGTTGGATGCCTCGTTAGAGAGCCAAGAAACGATGTACTTACCGTAGCCGTGCCCCTGATGCTCTGGCAACACACCTGCCGATGGTGACCATCTGCCATCGTCGCGCTTGCTCATCATGCCGTAGCCGATAACCTCGCCATCGTGAGCGAACAGCCAGGCATAGACGCCATGCTGCGCTTTCTGCCACCAGGCTCGCTGCTCGTCTTCACTGATCACGGTGTTGTCAGACGAGAAACCCCATGCGCCCGAGTTGCGGATGAGGCGCATGCAATTTACATGGCCCCACGATTGAACCGGTATCGGCACAAGCCTAATTGCCACAGTCACCCTGCTTGCTCCCGCCTGCCGATGTTCCAGTGTTTGACCACCGGGCTCAGCCCATTCATATGCCACGTCCAAAACTCGTAAGGCACTTCGGTATCGTTGTCTATGAAGCCTACGCAGGCAACACAGAACAATTCCTCATCCCAGGTACAGACATACTCAAGGCTATGGCAACCCGGGCAGAGCGAAAGCTCAGGCATCTGGATCACGTCAGGTAACCACCCGAAACGTTGAGCACTGTCCCGGTAACGTAGTCGGCTGTAACCAGATAGCCGACTGCCTGCGCCACATCTTCCACCGTGCCATACCGATGCATCGGAATTTGCTCTTGAATCTTGAGCTTGTACCTGGCGTCCACCGCGTCAAACATGCCGGTGCCATCGATGAACCCCGGTGCAACTGCATTGACTGTTACCCCTTTGGAAGCCAATTCATGCGCTACCGCCTTGGTAAACCCGATCAGCCCTGCTTTGCTCGCGGCATAGCTCGATGGCCCAAGCCGACCATCCATGCCCACCACAGACGCTATGTTGACGATTCGGCCCCAACCTCGCTCAACCATGCCCTGACTCAGCAACTGAGTGAGGCTCACGGCTGCAGTGAGATTAGTCTCAATACAGCTATCCCAGGATTGTCGATCCATTGAGCGAATGCCCTTGCCTGCCGTGATGCCGGCATTGTTGACCAGAATATCGGCGTCAAGCTCGGTGATCACCAACCGCGTGGCAACGTTGATCTGCCTGATAGTGACCGCGCCCGGGTTCCACTGGTCAGCCATCGTCTTGGTTATCTGAGCCCCCTGCTCGTTATTCAGGTAGCCAGCCTCAACAGTCGCACCCTTACGCACCAACTCAAGAACAATTGCCCTGCCGATAGCAGAGCTTGCCCCAGTAACAATCGCGTGCCTGCCAACGAGTGGCCTGCGTCGGGTCTGTACTTCTAGGGCCTCGCCTGCCTCGAACTCGGTGATCACCCGGGCCTCGCCTGCGCCAGGATGGCGTCTATCCAGATCGCTCGCTCCGAGTAGTTCAAGTGGGTATCTCGAATCCAGTCAAAGTCACCCGAATACTCGCACGTAAACTTACCGATCTTGTCCTGATCGTTAGGCACCACCATGCAGTGCCCACCAATGTGGTTGCGAGCCATGAGCCCAGGATTTTCCCAGAAGATCGTGCCAAAGTAGCTCTTGAACCGGAACAAGAATAATTGCCCGGGCCACGTTTTCATAGCCCGCGCTATATCGTGCCTGGCGTTCTGCGTCCAAACATCATCGTCATCATTCAGGTGGATGTACTCACCCTGAGCCTGAGTGATGGCGTAGTTATGCTGGCAGTGACCCCAACAGTGGTGCCCGGCGTTATACGGCAGATAGCGAAAGCTTGAGCCAAAGCTAGAAACGATCTTCTGCGTTTCGGCTAGCTCTGACTCAAGCGTGTCGCCTACTACGATCACCTCATCGTTTGGTCCCATCTGATGAGCGATGCTGTGGAGGCACCGGGCCAAAGGCCTGTCATCCCGATGGGTTGCCACGATGAACGTGACCGAATCGTTCACCCTACTTTTTGGCTGACTTGTCCTCGGCAGCAGCCTCAGGGTTGGCCGGCTCTGCCGCAGTCATCTTGCCCTTGACCTCGTAGACCTCGCTGGCCTCGCGCCACTGGCTGGATCGCTGATCCCATACGTAGTTCTTGCCTGAGTAGCGCATCACCCCACCACGGGTAGTAGCAGCATTCAGGTCTACGTCATGGTCAACCTCACCGGTGTACTGCCCATTGGCGTCGTAGAGCTTCACTGGGTATTTCTGAGCCTCACCCTCAGCCATTGTCACACTCCCTTGTTCTCTGGTGGCTGGATCGCCTTGTTTTCGTATGCCTGCTTGTGGTGCCGTGCGCCCGGCCGTTTACCACCACTACCGGGCGCAACGTCACCCTTTGACTTACCGACTTTCCGGGCTTGGCGGGCACCAAACAACCGCACCAGAAACGGTTGCAAGGATTCCGGAAAGTCAGTGAGCCGCATCAGGGATTAGAGCCCTGTTACCTTGGTGAAAACAGCGGGTCGCCAGACAACAAATGCAACCCTCAATTCAGCCAAGATCGTCTGCATATTCCGGATAAATTGGTCATTCACGGTGCCCACACGCACAGCACCCTGCTCGCGGTCAAACAGGGTTGCGCCCTGGTTGAAGTCACCAACGAGAGCAGTACCGACCGGGAGATTCGGATCCTCGACTACCGGGATGCCCCAAAGGGTGCCGAAGCCGGTGAGCGATGGTGGACCGAAGAGGTATTGCCCTGGCGAGAGCGCAGTGTTAGCAGTCTCACGGCTCAAGCGAATGTTCTGCCAGTCAGTTGGGTTGAGCACAAACGCGGTTGGCCGGCCATAGCCAGTCCAGACCACCTGAGTGCGTCCCTTGTACAGAGCATCGATGCCCGAGTCAGAGCCCTTGGAAACCACGCCGATGCCTGCAGCATTCAGGATGCCGGTAAGGTTTTCACCAGAACCGTTACCAGAGACAATCTGGCTCTGAAGCTTCTGCTGAAGACCAAACAGCAAGCGGCTGTCAATAATGCCCCTGATAGCCGGTGCGTCTGCGAGCATCCTATTCGTAACTGGAATCCAATGGGCCATGGTACGAACAGTTGCCGTCTGCGTTGAATATGCGAGTGCAGACTCAGGTTTGCTACCTGAACCCGTACCTGCATCCAAAGCAGTAGCAACAAAGCCCGTTGCCTCAGCTACAAAGGCTGCGTTGTTAGTGAAGGTATCTTCCCTCACATACTCGATGGTGTCAGACTCAGTTGGTGTGCGATTGATTAGATTGATTACATTGAGGGGTGCCTGGAGAATATCGAGGAATCCAGGCTGATGATCCTCAATGACAAAGGCACCACCAGAGGTAGACGAACCACCGCGCAGCAGAGCCTTGGACTCGGCCCAGTCAAGCATGCTGGTTCCCTCGCTCATGGTCACGCCGATCTCGACGCGGCTCAGCGAGGAATCAAACAGGTTTTTCTGCTTGGCTTCGCGGTAGTCCTGGCTGGCGAGGAACTGGCGGCCCGGAGAAACACGCTTGCCCTCGGGTGTCTCGTCACCAGTGTAGGCAGGCCGACCAACCGGCTTCGCGTACCGGTCAATGCCTGCGAGGATGCGCGTCCTGCGCTGCTCGGCACTTTCGAGCGTACCAAGCTTGGCCTCAAGGCCATCTACGTCGGTGAGGATGCGCTGGATCTGCTCTCGATCCTCATTCGGCATGCTCTCGGGATCAGGGTATTTGCGCTCAAGAACGTCGGCTGAGTCAAGCAGTTTCTTGATCTCAGACCGGGCCTCAGCCACGCTCATCGTCATTGGTAGACTCCATTGCTGCGGGCACGTGCCCGGCGATACTCAATGGCGAGAGCGAGTGCGCTCTTGCCGGACGGTTTCTCAGGGTTCGGGGCAGTTGGCGGCTCAGCCACGTCAGCGGCTGTTTCTGCCTTCTGGCGCAACAACGTTTCCGCGTCAGTACGCACTGCGTCCAAGCCTGAGAACATCTCAAGCAGAGCGGTCAGGTCTGATCGCTTAGCCTCGGTCAACTCGAAGTCTCCCGCGCTGAGCTTTCGCAGCAAGTCGGCGGTACGCTCACGGAGCGTTCCCATGACTTCCTGGCAAACCTGCGACAACTGTAGCAAGCTCATATCGCCATAGGCAAGATCAATTCTCCCGACACCGGGAAGCTCTGTTTCGTAGATGGCCTTGACGATGCGTGCCAAAGCCTCTGGCGGTAGCTCTTTCACTGACTGCACCCTTGCCTGCTCATTCATAGGTAGGCTCACCACCGAATTCTCAAGTAGCTCTACGTCGGTCAAGCGTCTGATCTTGCCCTCTTCCTCAAACGAAAACTCGCCCGGGATGTAGCCGATGCTCATGCTCCTGACCGCGCCAGCCTTGAGCAACGTGTAGGCCTCAGAGCCGCGCTGTGTCTCAAGTAGTTCCCAGGTGCCAAGCAGGCCCTTGCCATCCTCGCGGATGGATTTCTCCACACCAATGGGCTCGCTCATCTGGTGTTGCCAGAGCAGGGGCCTGAATTCCCGCTGCCGCAGGGTGCGAGCGAACGCCCCCTTGTTGATGATGTCGCCTCCGAGATCCTCGTTACCAAAGGTGCTCGCGTATGCAGTGAATTCTTTTTTGCCTGCTGTGTCTTTTACGTCAACGAGATCCAGTGGGGTTGCCTTGTAAAGCACGGCTTCACTCTTCCTGCCGGCACTGCCGGCGAATATGCGACAAAGGGTTGACACCCTGCCGCCAATGGCGTATATTCAATCCATGGCAAGCGAATTCGGAAAACTCGGACAGGAAATCTGCCGCAACTGTGGGCAACGCCACTTCGAGCGCAGCCGCCAGAACCGCATTTGCGGTGGCATCAATCGGACGAGTGCCTACCTCGCCTCAGCAGCAGGGATCATCGAGAAGGCCCTTGAAGCCCGCGAGGAAGCCGAAGCCCGAATGGCAGCAGCCCGAGAGGCTATCGATGGTGGTTCTCGTCAGGCTCGTCACCTGGCAGCAGCCGAAGCCGCTTACCAACTCGCTTGGGAACTGGAGAACTAATGGACTTCCAATCAGAAGCTCTCGCCAAAGCCGTAGAGGCCCTGGCTCACATAACACTCGCAGGCAACCTGCTGGAGCAGGCATTCCTACTGGCCGGGGTTGATTCCCCTTATATGGATCTGGCGCACAAGGTTGACGCGGTGACCCGTGACGTTGATCAGGCCATCAAGGTCAGCAAGCTCGCAATGGAAACGCCGGCAACGCCGGTGTGCTGAGTAAAAAGGCTTGACACCACTACGCCATCGGAGTAGATTGGTGGTGGAAGGCAAGCAGATGGAAATCCCGAAGGTCTACGGCAACTGGGCACGCGAGATGATCAACACCTTTTGGACAAAGCCCCTTGATAAAGGCCGAAGCCCAATCATGAGCAAGGCTCAGATCCGCCAGCAGATCGTTCTCGGTATCGCTCGGCTTCAGGAAACCGATGGCTCGCCTGCCGATTGGACACATTGCGAGCATTGTGAGGGAACAGGGATTTACGAAGAGACTTCAGTTACCGACAAACAAGAGGAACGCACGGTTCGCGGGCTTTGCTACCAGTGTTTCGGCAAGGGTCGCCAATCAGCCGCAGATCGTAAACGAAATCGAAATTACAAGAGCATTCGCCAAGAGCGAGAAAGGGCTTACTAATGAACAAGACAATTGAACTGCCAGAGCACGCCGAAAAGGCTCACCGGGTCGTAGTCGGCATCAGCCGTAACGAGAACAAGCAGCGTGTGGTTTACGTCTACTGGCACCACAGCAAACTGCCTGGGCGCACTGACTGGGTTCACAACGAAACCGATGGCGATATCCGATGGCTAGCCGATTCGGTGATCGATGCGCTCTGCTTCGCCAACCCTGATATGGCTATCTTCGGCTCGTCAAGCCTCGACTTCCCGGATGACGAGTGATGGATTGGCCTCAGATTCGACTCATCCTGATTGTGGTGCTCATCCTCATGGGCACCACGTTCGCGCTGTACCTGCACTACCTGTACAAGATCGAGTTGCCCCGACGTAGGCAGCACCATGACTGGCAATACGTGCCACCGAAAAGGAAGAGATCATGAGCGAAAGAACAGTTAGATATTTCACCCGGGCCAGCCTCATCGCAGCCAACAAGGTTGCCATCAAGACTGACCGCAACCGCACGCTGTACCCCGACAAGCTTGAGCAGTTGCCCATCGGCATGAAATACCCCGTAGTCTGGTCATTCGTCCACAACGATTGCGAGATGCGGGTGATGATTGCCCTCGATGCCACGGGCTCAACCTGCTGGCTCGATATCCCATTCGAGACTTACCAGAAGCTCGATTATGACGTGGTTGAGTCATGAGATTCAGGCCCTCTGAGCGCATCAGGTCAACCAGGCTCTACAAGAGCTTGTGGCTCTTAGGCGCTTGCCTGGTGGCGAGCTACGTCATCATTGCCCTGATACAGGTCGGGTCAAACCCTCAGCGGTTTGGGCTCGCGGCTGTACCGGCCCAAGCCCAGGCTCAGACAACTATTTGGATTCGTACGCCCTCTGGTGTAGAGTACACCGACAGTGTAGATGGGCAGGTACGCTGTTACCGATATGGCGCATACACCGCATTCCAATGCATGCCCCTGGAGAAAACACCGTGAGAATCGTAGCCACCATCGTATTGCTCGCTACCTTCGTTGCCACGCCAGGTATCTCCCTGGCATGCGGGCAATACAAGAAATCCAACCCACCTTCGTGTTACCCCACAACGCCAACACCACAGCCAACGGCACCACCGATTGCCACTCCTGTACCACCAACGAGTACACCAGTCGCGACAGTAGCCCCAACACCAGCAGCCACATCAGTGCCTGCCAGCCCAGTCGCCATAGCCGTTCTACAAGTAGCGCCATCGGTGCCATCATCTCCTGTTATTGCTGCCCCTGTACAACAGAGCGACTCTGCAGGATCTTCCCGACGCCGGGATGAGTGGTGCCATTACGAGCCTACCACCGGCCTTTGGGAACTACGGGTTTGGGGTAAAGGCTCGCCTAATGATCGCCAGCCTATGACCAATGGTCTGTGTGAACAGGAAGCACCACAGCCCACGCCCACTGCTGCACCCGCTGTACCAAATCCAGTGCTAGCCATCGAGAGCGATGTGCCGATGCCTGTAGAGGTTGTAGTCCCTGAGTCCGTACCAGAGCAGCAGCCAGAGCAGCCGCAGACGCCAGAAGCGCAGCCGGAAGTAGAACAGCCCAGTGATCAGCCACAGCCGTGTGAAGTGCCTGTACAGATTCCCGAGTGGTCATGCCTGACTCCCGAAAGCGAGGTAAGCGAATGACAAAAGTGACCATCACCGGCATCTACGATCCCGACGTGCCGGTTGAGTTTCCCAACCCCGACTTTTCCTGGCTGATCGCCTATGTGCTTGACGCTCACAAGAATGCTCACAAGACAGACTGGCGAGAGCCAAAAGACTTCGAGCATATGGTCTACGAGCGAGCCATGGAGGCCATCTACGGCACTGACTATTGGGATTGGATCAACCGCAAGATGGATGAGGCTGACGAATGACCGGCAGCGAAATCAAGCAGTGGCGAGAAACCCACAAGCTCAGTCAGAAGCGTATGGCTGAGCTTCTGCACCTGGGCCGATCAGACACCGTGAGCCGTTGGGAACTCGGCTCACGTGAGCCCTCGCCATTCCTGTACCTTGCGCTTGAGGCTCTCGATGCCCGGCTGGCTGCCGAGAACGGGAACGCATGAGCTTCCTGCCAGACCTCCCATGGGGAACCATCGCAGTTGCTGGCATCATGATCTGGTCAGTGGTCACCGGTGGCTGGCCTAAACGCTTGCACTACTTCAGGCTCAACCCGGCGCTGCTCGTCTTGAACATATTTACCCTTACCGCCGTGGTCGGCTCGCTTGCCCTGATATGGGTCAAGACTGATGGCGAGGGGATCTTGTGGTGGTCTTGGGTAAGGATGCTTTCCGGTCAACCCGGCAGCATCTACACAGCACCACTGCACATCCCGTTCTTTGGCTGGCTGCTCATGGTTGCACTGCTCGTACGCCTGCCTGATATGGCTTACTACGAAGAGGTAACGTTCAGAGCTACAGCTAGCACGCTCAAGCAAATGGTTCTGTACTCAGCCATTTGGGCAGCACTGCATATTCTGGTTGGCGTACCGCTCATCGCCTGTATCGCTATAGGCGTCTTCGGTGGTCTGGTCTTCAACTGGCTATACCAGAATTGGGGGCTTGAGATTGCTGCCCGGGCTCACTTTCAGCAGAACCTCATCGTCATTGGCTTTATGGCAGTAAGCATCGCGGGGATTGTATGAACGCCACATGGGCTAGCCACATCGAACGTCTAGAGGCTAAGAATGCTGAGCTTGAACGCGAGCTAAAGCTTTATAAAGCTCTGCTGACTAGCACTACGAAAGCACTAGCTGCCGCGAGCGTTTCTCTTGAAAACGCTCAATCGCATCCTTCCACGCTTCGGGCCAGTTGAACAGGTTGTTATTGAGGCTATGCTCGGTGACAACCTTTGTTCGAGCCGCTCTCGCCATGCCCTTGCGTAGATCCTCAGATTCGATCAGTTGCGAGATCCTGTCCACTAGCTGATCTACACCTGAGGCTACAAAGGCATCAACGCCATCAGTAACCTCGCGCCCATAAACCGTTGGGCTCACCACACAAGCAGCCCCGGCCAGTGTGTACTCATACCACTTGATGCAGGATTTCGACGTGTTGAACACCATGGGCGCAACGGTGCAACAGCCGATATCAACGTTGATCAGGGCTCGCGGGTATTCCTCTAGCCCAAGCCACGGCAACCTCACCTGACGTTCCTCAGGCACCGACTCGGCCAGAGCTTTCGATTGGTGCCCCTGGCTCACGAACATCACGTGCGGGTACTTTTCAGCGAGGATTGTCCAGGCTTTACCAAGGTCTAACAGGTCAACGTCTTCCCGGGTTCCACCGGCCCAACCAACGGTGAGCTTGCCCTCTAGCTCGGGAACACGCCCAATGCCTCGCATGAGCAACCGGAACCACTGCACATCGATTGCGTTAGGCACAACGTACACCGGCACGTCCGGGTTGTAACCCTGCACCACGGTCTTTAGACGCTGCGTAGTGACGGTTACGCCATCGCACAAGCTCAGTAGCCTGATGCGTTCCTGGCGTTCCCATTCGAGTTGCTCGTAGCCCTTGGCTTTCTCTGACTCGAACAGTCGGGTTTGACGGTCAATGATGCGCGGGTTGAATACGTCATCATCAACCTCGTAGAGCCAGGCAAGCCCGGCGTTCCGAATCGCCTTGATCCAGACCTCGCCTACGTCCTTGACAGGCCAGACGATCCGGGGAGTCAGGATCGCATCGTACCGACCACTCGCCAGTAGAGGAAGCACCTTCATACTGTCCTCTTTGTGGCACCAGTCAGCGATGAACCCTCGCCTGCTCAACTCCGCGAACGGCTGCCAAACCCTCCAAAGTGAACACCCGGTTTCATCTCCGATCAACGCTAAAACCCGGGGCGCTCTATTCACTGTGGTACACTACGTTTACAAATGCCGTACAAAGCAGTGACCATGGTTTGCGATAGATGCGGTGTAACGTTCACTAGAAACCCAATCCCTTATCGCAGGAATAGAGGCACATTTACCAAGCGCAACTACTGCTCAACGAAGTGCCGATACGCAGGCCCAATCACCGACCGGGCTAAAACCTTTTGGGCTCAGGTTGACAAGTCTGGCGAATGCTGGCTGTGGCTCGGTGCCAAACGTTCGCGCTATGGCGGCTTCTGGCTCGATGGTTGGCAACACGCCCACCGGGCTGCTTGGATGCTGACCAATGGCCCAATCCCTGATGGCAAAGAGGTTTGCCATACATGCGACACTCCGGGCTGCGTCAGGCCCGACCATCTCTGGATCGGCACTCACGCTGAGAACCAAGCCGATATGGCAGCTAAGGGCAGATCACGCAACCGATTTACTGTCTAGCTCTGCCGAGATGCTTCGGGCCACGTTCTCAAACCCATGGGCCAGAGACAGGAATTCCTCCGGCGGCATGTATTCCTCGGCCATGATCTTGCCGGCCCGGGACCAGCGAATCATCACCATCCCAGGCCTTGACGCTGAGCCATCACCGTAAGCTATTTCCCATTGGAACGGGATAAGCTCGCTCTCTGGCTCGGCTAGCGCAGGCAGCAGATTGTTCTTACGCCGGCTCAACCGATGGCCTCAACCAGAGCCTTAGCCGCGTCACGGCATTTGCGCTGCCAGTCCTCAAAGCTTGTGTTCGCTGCCTGCTGCAGTCGCTCGATCTCGCCATGCAGCCTGAGCACATCGGTATGAACCTTCGCGTACTCATCGTCCTTGGCTTGGCCTGCCTGGATCGCATCGGCAACCCGGCCAGCCATCAGGTTTAGCTCTTGCTCATGCTTGGCACGGATCGAGCCCATCTGTGCCTCAAGGCTAGACACCGTACGCTGCAACTCATCGATGGTGCTCTGAGACTCATGCAGAGCCCCCTCAGCCTGCTCGGCCTGCTGCCTGGACGCCAGTACCTGCTCACGTAGCTTGCGCGTCTGTGCCTTTTCCCAGAGGCCTGAACGCTCACCCTGCCATCGCTGGATGGCGTCAAGCAGAATCTCGCCCGGCTCGCCACCTAGAACCGAGATTGCATACGCTGCCTCTTGCTGCAGCAGCATGATCTCGGTGAGCATCGCCGGAATGTCCTGCCTGTACCACGCCTCGTAGCCCTCTGGCGTCAGATGCGTCTGAACACGGCCACTGATCGCTGCTAGCTCGCCCGGTCCCAAGCGCACAAGAACACTCATTGCCTTGGATCTCCAAACACTGGTGTGACACTAAGTCTACAGTTTGGATGGGCCAGATCGGGTGCAGCATTGATGCTCACGGTAGTTCCGTTCCTCGCCTCACAGTAGCCATCGTAGTCACCATCATGGATCAGCAGATGCGTCACTACACCCTTGCCCAACTGCCTGTATCGGTCAATCGTGGCCTGCAGCACAGCCTTCTGAATCACCGTGTTCGCAACGGTCAAAGGCCTGTTTTTCCACGTAACCTCAAACAGACCATCGATGCCAGCAAACTCGGGCGTGCCATACGCTATCTGAGCCGGCGTAAGACCTCGCTGTAGCCCCTGTACGATGCGGTCAACGATCAGCCGCCTGGTAGTCGCATCAACCACCGCAGCCTCTGCCTGAGCCGCGAGAACGGCTTTCTGAATGGCTGGATCGTCAAGAGGCAACGGCCCCAGGTTGAACACCTTGAGCACCATCGTATGCACAGCCCGCCATGCAGTCACATACCAGCGAATGAAAAGTGCCGTGAGCAACGCAAGCTCAAGCTCATCATCCCGTGATTCACCCTCTTGCTTCTGCTCAAGCTCAGCCCTGGAACTTGCCACTCAGCAATGCCTTTTTGACTCGCCTCTGCTGGCTTGCCTGGAGCGCAACTAGATCGTCTTCCATCTGGTTCGCACTCACGTCTACCAACTGCTGTAACGCCCGGGCCAGTAACTCGTCTGAGCTTTCTTTGGATCCGGGCGGGCCACCGGCAGCAGGCTTATTCGCTGCTAGAGCCTGAGCCCTGGCGTCTGCCTCTGCTGCCTGAGCATCAAGCTCTTGCTGCCGTTGTTCCTCTACGTCAGTCGTAGCCTGATCAACCGTTACATACTGACCGCTCGTAGGCACAAACAGAATGTCCTCACCCGGCAACTCGGGATCGTAGCCAAGCTCAGTCAGTGCTATCTCCCGGGTGATCACACCTGTACTAAAGAGCTTCGAGATCCGATCAGCCTTGGCGTTCTCGTCTTCCTGTAACGATCTGACCTCGCCAAGGTCATGCTTGATCTGGATGCGCTTATCGCTCGAAAACTCCCTGGCGAGCTTGCGCGTCCACTTGCTCTCATCAAGCTTCCAGATGGGCGCAATCGTTACCTCGATAAAGTTTTCCGATACCTGCCTCAAGCTCGCAAAGTTAGTTGTCTGGTCAAGCCCAACACCTAGCCCTGCAACAGCCGGCGGAACGCCCATCACCGCTGCAATCCTAGTCTCGGGTACATCGTGTAACGCCTCAAGCGTCATCTGCTGTGGCGAGAAACCAAATTGCTCCATCTTCGCGCCACCGGTCATGACCGCAACGCTACCCCGGTTCTCACCCCCGAACTTGCGCTCAAGGTCATGCTTGATCTCTTCCAACTGCTTCGGGCTCAACATTGTCTCAGCAGGCAAGCTCGCAACCAGACCGGGGATGCCAAAGTTTCTCAGGATGGCGTCTTGATACTTGGTTGCCTCGGCGTCAGATGCAATCTCACGGAGCAGTCGCTTGAGTGGCGCAATACCCTTGCGTACATCGAGCGGGTCAACCCCAACCTTGAAGTGCATAACGTCCTCAACCGGGATCTGCTGCTTGCCCCGGCCATCGGACCGATCCATCTCGTACCAGTCAATGAAATTGTTGGACCCTCGCTCGGTATGCGGGCTCATCACTAGCGGGCTCACGGGCCAAAGCTCGATCACCGCGCCTACGCCATTGCGAACTTTGAGCAGATACGCATTGCCATCGGCGTGCCGTGCCCAGGCCAGCCACCAGCGGATTTCAAGCATATCTAGCTCGGGATGCGGCTCATCGAGCAAGTCCTGAATCGGGGAATTCTCAACCGGCTCAAGCTCGCCAGCATCGGTCTTCTGGTAAACCCGCAGCGGTGCCTCAATGGATGCGTTGGCGAGTGCCCTCAGGCAGGCAAATACCGCCGAGTTGTAGTCACCCTGAGCATGCTGAGGCAGCGTAGTACCGGCTGTGTAGACCAGATGGTTGATGTACTGCCAGTGGACCGTAGGATCGGCAGGCGTAAACTTCTGCTCCTGCCTACGGGCAACCGGGTGTGTGAACGCTTGACCAACCTTAGTCAGCGCAGCAGACCAACGAGACTCAGGCAACGCTCATCCTCCCGGCGTCGGTAAATTGGTGCTTGACACCGGTACACCACGGGTGTAAGGTACATACATGGCAAGCACAACGGTTCTGGTAAAAGAGGTTCGCGGGGTTCGAGTTTACGCAACGGGCCTTTCGGTAGTAGAGGCAGTTCGTTTCGTTATGGCTCGGGCTCAGGCCGATCCTGAGGTTACTCTTTTCGTTCGTGACGATGCCGGTAACGTCCTGGCAGCGGCTAGCGACGGTGAGGTTGAGGTTTTCTAATGGAGATCGTCAGCAAGCAGACCGTTGGCGTCGTAGCCTACTGTGGCGAGTGCGACCGGAAGCTCAAGGCCGGCGAGATCGTCATTCAGGTCCGAGTAGATGGAATCCTTGATCTACGTTGCGAGCAGTGCGCTCACTGCCAGAAAGGCTAACTGATGAACAAGCGATACGAAGCCAAGACCTACGATGGCGCAGGTTGGTACGTCAGAGACACAGTGCTCGGCTACAACGGTGGCCCGTACGAGAGCGAGGCTGAGGCTAAGCGCCAGGCCAAGGAATTCAACAAGTTAGACAGAGCCGGGCGTAAGGCTACAAAACCTGAACGCCCATAGTTAGTGGTGGCATCGCTGCCATAACCACGGCATCACCGGCGTCCGGGCTTCGGCCCAGGCGCTCGATGATATCGTCTTTGCTTTCGATCTGGATGCCGTGCATTCTCATCATCCAGCGAGCCGCACACAGATCGGAACGTAGCTCATTGTCTGGTGGCAGGCAGACCTCGTCACCGTTCTCGGGGTCCAAGGCTTCGCGCATTGACCAGTAGGCAAAGGCTCGGACGTTTACGAACCTCAGTAGATTTGTCCTGTCATGCCGTTTGGTGCCTGCTCCGAAATTCACCGGGACTACCGGTAGGTCAACCTCACGGCAGAGATCCACCACGGCTGCACCTGGCCCGATTACGTCAACGTTGATGATGCCGCCACGGGTTGCCGCCTCAGTGACGATGTTTCGGCCTTGGGTTCCGTCAGGTGTGTCCTGACCATCCCAACGTTTGACCTCAGCGAACCAGTTGCCCCAACGCTGAGCCAGGGCTGTTTTGGCAGCACCACCGCGAGCCACGTCAAGCCCTGAGCACGTAGCAGGCCCATCGGGCTTCGGTGTGGATCGCCATCGCCTCATGGCTGCGTCTACCCATGCTGAGGGTATGACTTGCCAGGGATCGTCCCTGCGTCCTACAGAGAAGTCTCCGAATAGTAGCTGCGAGCGCATCGGCTCGGGCAGGCCCTGAAGCACTGAGCCGTAGTCTGTGCTGGCTAGAAACTGGTTTTGCTTGAGGCTAGCCGGGATAAATGTTCTTGACCGGGGCCGGATCGTTTCGCCATTGTGCTCGAATGGCTTACCGTCCTCTAGCTCTACGTCCTTGTCATCGATGCGGGCAAACCAGCGTAGCTCGCCTGGTTTTGCGGGGTTGTCATGCTGTGAGTCTAGCCAGGGTGCCCAACGTCTGATAACCCATTCGCCTTCATCGCTAAGTGGTGGATTGCCTGCACCTACGATTCTTGTTCTTTGGTGAGGATCTGTTGAGCGCAGCCAACCTATGAGGAAAAGATACTGAGCCTCTAGAAACTCAGGTAGCTCATCGAAACCCTTGAAGTCATGGGCTCGGCCTCGCCACTTGGATAGGTCGGCTATTGTCTCGACTGCCCCGAATTCTATGGTGCGTCCATTGTTGAGCCGCCAGCCGTTGAGTCGGCCTACGAACCTACCGTATTGGCCTACGATGTTGCTTGTGCGCTGCAGCAGGCCCTCACCACCTCGTAGCTGAGTGTAGGTACGCCTGAAGATGATTGAGCGTTTCTGAGCGGTGAGTGAGAGCCCTAGTAACAGGTCTGACTTACCACCGCCGGCCTGACCACCAAAGTACAGTTCGTCTGCCTCACTCAGCCATGCCTCCGTCTGTGGTCCCGTTTGGGGAAGCCATATCGGGTCCGGCTGGGAGAGCAGCAAGATTAGCTCTTTCTCTGGCTGCGTCAAGGATGGTAAGGATGCGGTTGTCACGTTCCTGCTCGGTAAGTGTAATACGCTCGTCTATCTCGATTGGGCTACCGTCAGGGCCAGATATCTCCTGGCGCTTTGGTGCATCAAGGCCAAGCATGCTGGCACGGCGTTCCATGAGTCTGAGTGCGCGGTCAATGCTCAGTAGGTGCCCATCGAGCGCCTTGGCGTAAGCAACCTCAAACATCTTGTCGATGCGCTGTAGCTCAAGCTCTCTGACCTCATCGGCTGTTTCAGCAAGCTTTTGCTTGTCAGCCTTGAGCAGGTTCATAACGATCCTACGGGCGTAGCTCTTATCGTAGAGATCGAGGATCTTGGCTATCTCGGGGTAGCTCTTACCTGCTCGGCGTAGCTCTAGAGCTTTTTGATCTCGCTCGAAGTTGACCTTAGCGGGTACCGGCATAGGTGTACTAGTTAGCTTGACAGAACTCTACGGGCTTGGGGATCCATTGCTCAACGCCATTGAGTCTGACGAGAGCCTCACACGTAGCTGGCACTGGCGTGCTTGTAGCTGTAGCGGTTGGGTCAGGTGTGTTGGTTGACTGAGCGGTTGGTGTAGATGTGGCCGGAATTGGTGTAGCTGTAGATGGAATCGGTGTGCTGGTTGCCGGAACGGGTGTTGAGGTTGCACCGGCGCAAGTAGTATTCGGTGCTTGAAGCTCGGGGCATGACTGAACGTGAGCGTGTGGGCAGGTGTTTGGCGAGATTGTGCCGTTGGCGTTCTGCCAGTTGGTGCCCAGGCACCATGAGTCTGAGTGCGATGCTGAGGCAGGGTATGGTGGGTTTACGGCAACGTTGTTCCAGTGCCATCTGAGTGGTGTGTGCTGGCCCGAGTTGATCCAGCTAGTCATGTAGAACCGTGCGCCATTATTGAGCCACTCTTGCGGGATCCTGTTGTCAGCACCCGTTGCAGGGTTCACCGCGTACAGGCCATCGATCAGCAGGATAGGGTAGCCGTTTGAGTACAGGTGGACGCTGGTTCTCGTTAGCTCCATGCGAAACCGATCACGGCAATGCAGATCGTGGATGTTAGGGCCACATGAGCGCATCACGTCCTGAACACGTAGGCCACCTGAGTTAGGGATGACCCACTCACGGTAGCCACCCTGAATGCTTGAGGCTGTGCGGCTAGTGCCGATACCTTGGGTTTCCCATACGCGGCCCGGTCGGCCACCATTGTTGGTACAGACTCGGCCATCGTTTGGACATTCACCACCGGTGACGCGGTTGCTGTTGTCATACATGGCGCACACGATGGCGGGGTTTTCGAGCCGGCAGCCCATGGCACCACGCCCACCAAACTGCCCATAGCCATAGAGACTGTCTACAGTCCAGGGTGTTGGCGCGTCAGCCGGGCTCACGTCTAGCTCATAGTAATGGTCGGCACCACCCATGCCATCTGTGCCCTGCGCTGCGTCTGCCTCGACGGTCAGGGTGCCGTTTTGGAATGGGAATCGCTGGTTGGGAGAGATGAGGATGCCGCCTGAGAGCCTGAATGGCGATACGTCTACGAGATCCACCATCCAGTGATTCGAGTTGATGAATGCGCCAGACTTGAATCGGCTATCAAGGCGGGGAAATACCTTGTAGTCATAATCGCCATCATTCAGCGTCTGGATGGACGGACCGTCATTATCCCAGGTGTCAACCCACGATGCGCCGGTGTTGACTCGGGTTGGTGCCCCTGCTTGAGGCTGTGGGTAACACCAGATCGGATACTCGGGCTCTAGGCCCTGAGTGTTGTATTGAGTACCTGTAGTGTAGTTCTGGCTAATAAGATGCACCAATGGCGTACATGATGGATCGAAGTTAGGTAATACGCCATTCTGTGCGTACGCACTGACAACTATTGTCAGTGACGTAACAAGAGCGAGCAGTGCGGGTGCTAGCCTCTTTTTCATTAGCTCTAGTCTACTCGGCTAGAACGTTTCTTTGACCATTCCTGAGCCCGGTACTTTTCTATGTACTGCTTGACGAAGTACAGGCCATCGAGCCAGCGTTGATCTTGCTCTAGCCCACGATGGCTCGGGCAGACATACGTGATCTGCATCTTGGTGGCATCGGTGTACTTGCAGCCACCATCCTCTGGATCACAGTTAGCCAGGATGGCCCTGACCAGTTCTGAGCCTTGCTCACGTGAGCCGTGCCATTTGGCGTCTGCCTGTTGCGTCACCACCTGAGTACCTCCGGCAGAACCATACCCTAACGCACGATACATTCCGGGCATGGCTATGCCCGTGCGGGCAGTATGCTCCCGACGCCGGGAGATTGTCAACCGGTAGGTTGCTCGTACCAGAACTCGTCAGTGCCTAACCGGCCATGGCGAGGCTTAGTCTGAGCTAGAGGCATGCCTAGCTTGATCCAGTAGCGTGATAACGCAGCGCCTGCAGACTGACACGTCTGGCATATTCGGCTACCGAAGATACGTGGCCGCTGCATGCACTGAGCGCAACGCTTGCGCTTTATCTCACGCTGACACCGCGAGCATAAACGTAGCCCCATGGCTAGGTGGCTAACGCTTGCTGCTGGCCCACGGTCTTGCCACGGTACTTCTGCAGCAGTCCACCTGAACACCAGAGGGTGTCACCATCGGGAGCGCACTGCACCATCGCTCGTAGCTCACCAACCTCGCTGGTCATGACGTTGAGTACCAGTACCTCGGTATTGGCCGGCATGTAGCGTTTCTCGCCATGCCATGCTCCCCATAAGCCCTCGCGAATCTTGAAGCAGTCGCCTATGCCAAGTTGCTTGAGTGGCTCGATGTTCTCTACTGGCCCGGGTTCCGGATCCTTGAGATCGAAGCACATATGACCACGGTCACAAATTTCACAACGCCGCTTTACCGTTCTCTTGTTTGCCATATTCTGAGCTTACTACGTTTGTGAGTAATGTCAACTTTTTGTCATTTTGTATTTCTGACCAGCCAAGTGTTTTCGCCATACGCCGGATCACTACACCCCGAGAATAGATCGGCTCGGGCTCAAGGAATGTTTCACCGGCAAGTACGCTCTTGCGCCAGATACCTCTACGCTGCTTGATCTGTTCCTCGCTCAGCAGCATCTGACGCCACACTTTATGAGTAGCGAGCCAGTTGCCCGGCAGTGTTGCCCCGGCTCGCGTCAGGTCGGCTGAGATGCATACGGCCGTTTCAGGTCCGGCCTTGAATACACCACCACCACTGGGACTATGAGTACAACCCGGATCTACCGCCTGGCTATCAATCGCGTGCATCTCATGACACAAACAAGTCTTGAGCCGTACCTGCAGCAGGATCCACTCACGGGCTAGATGCTCAGCTATGTGAGCACTTGCCCCTTTGCTGCTCGTAGTGAGCGTAGCCAGTTCCTCGAAGTGCTCTAGCCAGAATTCAATGATCCGGGGTGAGTAGCCCGGCTCGAATGCGTCATCCGGTGCCACTAGACGCCCCTACCGCAATCTTCTGCATGCTGTAGGCATCCTCAGCACTCAATTCCCATACGCCATAGGATGCGATGCGCCCTAGAATGGCCTGCAGCCGTTCTACCTCTGCCAACGCTGCATCGCGTTCGTCACTACGCATTTTCTCTTGCAGCAGCATGTGATTGTAATCACGAACAAGCCCGACGTTTATAGCAGCCAGCCGCTCGATCTCAGCCAGTGCCCTGTCACGCTCTTTGTGTAATCGTTCGTAAGCTTCGATCAGCCGATAGAGCGCCGGCCAGGGGCCACTCGACTCAGCATCAGCCATGTATTGCTCGCGGGCACTGCTGAACGGTTCGATCTTATCGATCATCTCAACCCCAATAGCTTGGAGCACTTCGGCCATGCACCCCACCCTTGAGCCCTCAGCCCATGCTCTGCCACCTCAATCTGTTGCGACCGGGATGCAAGGTCAGGCCGACTCGCGTACTTCATGCCGCCATGACTCTTCCAAAACGTCATATCCATTTGCACGCCACCGTAGTAGCCGTTCCCGGTGTTTATGCCCCACCGGCCACCCGATTCGCATGCCGCTACCGCATCCCATACGCTCGCAATGCTCGCAGCGCTCGTAGGCCTTTGCACAGGCACCGGGCATGGTCCCTCGCCTACCAGGCACAGATACGTAGCCGCGTCATAACCCGACGTATTTACAGCCCCCTGAAGCTCTACGGGGTCTATCCCTCGCTGCTCGGCCACTGCCTGAACATCGTCTGTCACCGCTGCCACCAGCAACATCAATCCAGCCACTACCGCCACTATTCATTGCCTCCGATTCGCTCATGCGACTTGAGATGCTCAAGCATCGCCTTCGGCGTAAACACCACAGGCTTACCACAGATGCTGCACCTGGCCTTAGCCATCTTCGATGCCTGCAGAACTCGCTCATGATCATCGAGTGAAATTATCTTTTTGCTCATGGTTCCTCCAGTCCCAGGTCAATCGGTTGCCTGGCTACAGGCTTTTTTGGATGCCGCCCAAGACGTAGCTTTCTACGCTCTAGCCGACGCTGCCTGGCTTGTTCCCTCCGCTGCTTTTCGGCGTTCTCCCGCTCAAGCAATTTGGCGTCCCATGCCTGCTTTTCTGCTACCTCAGCCCATGAAAGCCCCAGGCTATATGGTGGGTAGTACCCCATCACAGCCGACGTAACAATGGTGCTCGATGTTTGGATGCCGCCCCAGGTGTCAAAAAGACTGGCAAACGTCGTAGTAGTCGGTAGATGGGTCAGTGTGACCGGCTGAGTGTAATCAACGTTGATCGGGAATTTGATCGGCCCATCGCTCACCAACTCCACGCCATCAATCTTCGGCATCGGATACTCGTATTGCCCGCCATCGTCTGCCTGGTCCGTCATCCCTTACCTCGAAGTTGTGCCCTCGCTCACACGTGAGCCAGATGCGATTGATCTTGTCACCATCGGCGTCATACCAGATTACCCCACCTGGCATCAGCGTTGCCTTGACGCGCCCATGCTCCGGGCAGTCAGGCCAGCGTCGGGCTTTCGTGCCATCCATCACATACCACTCGCTCGGTATAGTGCCCATCCCGCTGCCGGGTGACCACCCTTAGCTCATGCGGAACCCACTTGGCCCATAAGTGCATCTTGAGCCGCCATGCCTCTGTTTCGGTCACATGCGAGCCCTTGTAATCAATGTAGTACGTCCCATGAATCTGCTTGAGCGCCTTTGGATTACCAAACGGCTCGGACGGTATCACCCCGAAGTCAGGCTTATAGGTAGTCGCATGCCTCACCCGGTGATAGCCCTTGTTAGGTTGCCCTCGCTTATCAACGCACGGTGCCCCTGGCAGTGCTCCACAGCCCCTACAGCCCCTATCGGCCAGCAAGAATGGCTCTGGACGCCACCACTGCACTATGTCGCCTGCTATGCGCCTCTGCTCAAGCCAGGCAGCACACTCGGCCTCGCCAAGGCTATCGTAAGTCTCGCCATTCAGTACCGTCTTCTGAGCATGGTACTTCTGGCGTCTACCTCCCGACGCCGGGAGATTGATCGGCGTACCATCTATAGCAGTCAGCCTCTTGGATAACCGCTCTTCAGCAGCAGCCTGAGCCTCCAGCTTACGGAGTGTCCGGTAGAAACGCCTGCCTGGTGGCATCAGCGGTGACTCGATTCCCAGGCATCTTGCCATGCCGCCAGGTGCCAACCAAGCCAGGCAGCAGCCAGCAGGCTCAGGATGTAGGCAATGATCGGCCAGTAATCAGGCAGGCTCATCGGTGCCCAATATGCCACAGACCGCAGGTACAGCGATAGACCGTAAACTCGCTGCCCTTGCCGTACAGGTACTTGAACCGACACTTAGCTGTGGCCTTGTTGGGATACGCTACCTTGTCAGGCCTTGGACACCCCGGCTGCTTTGCGATGAATTCTCGCGGGTCATTGGCATGTTTATGACCCACGGGCTTCTGCCGCGAGCAGCTTATCGGCCAGAGCCTTGCCTTTGTCAGTGAGCGCAATAGACCTTGTCGGGGAACGCTGCCCACCACGCTTGCCAAACTGCGATTCCCAAATGCAGGTGTTGCAGGCATAGCCCCTACGCCTGAAGCTCCCGGTTTGGCGGTACTGCTTGCAGCGTTTGCAGCGTCGGTAAATTCCAACCAGTTCCATAGTCAAGTCCCTCTCTCTCTGTTCTTTGAATAGCTCGCTTACTACCTCAAGTAAGTCTTTCACCAGATGACACTGGCAGTCACTCGCCAGATGCAGTTTGGTCAGCGCAATCAACTCGTGGATTTCTCGCGCTGTTCTCATGCCGGTACCTTTCCTCGGCTGTGCGGAATGGTGTAGTGCTTGTTCCACTTGTGCGAGTCGATCCAGGCAGCACCCGGGATCGAGCCAAAGTCAGCCGGCTCTAGCGTCACCGTGCCAAGCTTGAAACACCGGTTACAGCGCAGCAGCCCGCTCTTGACCAGCATATCCCGGCGAGCCGGCGGCATCTTGTGCTCGGCCATGTAGCTGCAATCCCAACACGATAGGGTGTACCACTCAACCTGCTCGGGCATTTTGATTCGCGGCTGAGCCCGGGTGTGGTGAGCGCAAAACCACTTGTCCTCACCGATGGCAGCATCCCGGCAATAGTTCACCTGACACTTGCCCCGGGCAAACTTGCGCTCACTCCGGATCCTGTTGTTATTGCGAGTCGCGGTTGATGCCATATCTAACGGATCTCCTGCCAATGCGTACCTCTAACGATACGCTGGATAGTTCTCTGTGATACTCCGTATCTCCTGGCGCAAGCCCTGATTGCCAATCCCCCGCTGTGCAAGGTACGTATCTCACCAACCTGTACAGCGTTCAATCGAGCAGCCAGGTTAGACTCGCCGGGCAAACTTACGCCCATACGTGATCTGCCCTTGGCAATCATATCTTGCGTATTGTCTTTTTTGGTGCCTAGAAATAGGTGGCTCGGCCTGACACACGCCGGCACATCGCACCGGTGCAACACGCAAGCCTCATCGGCCACCGGGCCATGTTCCTGCTCGTAGCTAACTCTGTGAACCAACCTCAGCCGGCCAGCGTCCATATCCCATATCTGACCATAGCCATTGGGGTTCTTTGCCCCCTGCCATAGCCAGCAGTCATCGGTTTTGATTACCTTGGCCTCAAGCCTCTGAGATATCGGCGTTAGCTTTCGCATCATCTAATCTCAAATTCGGTAAATAACGGTGCATCTCCTGTAACCCGGGCATGCGCTTGCCCACCGTAACCCCCGGATAGCTCACACAGCACCGCGCCTCTGTTCATACGATCTGCCACCACGCCTACCGTGCCTGAGCCACCAAAACAATCGAGCACCGTCTGAGGCATCGGGTCTGGCGCACTCACCAGGCTCTTGATCTCGCCTTTACCATCGCACACCAGGCATAGCTCATCATTGAATAGCCCGACGCCACCACACTGCTCGCACTGGTCATAGCGCCACTCTGCATGAGCGCACGTTGGTTCCCAGCCGGTAGTCTTGGACTCATAAAATGCACCCCCAGTAGGCTGCTTGTCTGATCTGTTTACGGGAGATGGGTTACTGTCACCCCGCGTAACAGACGAGGGCCCAGCATTCCTGGGATTTACTAGCTCACCACGTTCCATCACCCTAGCCCATGGCGAGCCACACTCCGGGCACTGGCCCTTTTCGCTTGTGCTCGCCTTGACCATCGGCTCTACTAGCTTGATCGGGAAGGTGGCGTAGTGTGCGCCCTTGTACGGTGCCGGGTTCACTACTAACGCGAGCGGGTCGCCGTCCTCGTCAACCTCTAGCCCCTGCCAGGTCTGGAAAAAGAAATCGGCGTTCCGCAGGTTTCGCCCGGCGGGGTTGTATTCGTTGTTCCGTCTGATAAATTGCTCTCGCGCAATTCCGTCTTTTGTTGGCGGCCGGAATCCAATGGCGCTAACACCATCCCTACCTTTCGGCCCTTCTGGCCGGTTCACATCCTGATGCGCCTGCCGCACAGCATCAGCATCCCAAAAGTATTTCGGATTCTTAGCGAGGAGGTAAACGTATTCGACAGAAGTAGCCGGCCTATCGTTCACTGACTCCGGCATGCTGTTGCGCTTGAGCCATGGGATCTGCGAACGCAAGTACCAACCATCAGCCTGTAGTGCCATCGCCACGCGAGCCGGCATCATCATCAAGTCTTTTTGCTTGTAGCCGGGTCCACCGGGTGAACGCTGTTGTGCATTGGCATACTCCGGAGGATCACCCTGTAGCACCTTCATGGATGTTCTGCCGCGCCCACCGGTGAATCCCTGACGCTGTGCCTGATCACCGATCCCGTTATGCCCGGTCGGCCCTTTCCCGGAGCCGGCGTAGCTATCGCCTAGATTCATCCAGAGTGTTCCACTCCGGTGTAGCACCCTCCGGACTTCACGAAATACCTCTACCAAATGCTCAATGAATAACTCCGGAGTTGGCTCTAGCCCAAGTGACCCGGACCATGCACCACACTCACACCATGAGCCATGACCGCTAGCCTTGGTGGCGGGATCTATATTACCAGTCTTACCGGCGGCACTCCGGTTATTGAAACCCTCACGTCGGTAATCGTTGAATGAGTCCCAATTTGAAGTACCGCGTACCGGTAACTCACTACCCCACTCATGCTCATGCTCCGGATTGCCACCCCAAACAAGTGGCTCTAATCCATAATCCCGGAGTCCGTAGTACGGTGGGCTCGTAATGCAAGTCTGGATTGACTCCGGCTCCAGAGTCCGGAGCGTTTCCCGGCAATCACCCTGAAGCAGGAGTATGCTCATCAGAAGTCTGACGAGCCTGACGAACTAGACCCGGAGTCACTACTTGAGCTTGACCCGGAATCGCTGTAGCTCGAACTAGAGCTAGAAGATCCAGAGTCATAGCTGCCACCGCTGCTGTAGCCACCGGACCCGCCACCACCACCGGTGTCGCCATGGCTTACCTCAGTCGGGTGCGCCATAGCCTCACTGGCACTGTTGAGCAGTCCGGCCATGCGGTCACTCGCGTCCTGCAGCGATGGCAGGCTCACGCTCGGCATGCTAAACGATGGCATCTCGAACCTTGGCGATACCTCGCTTGTTTCACCAAAGCTCGATGTGTCCACCGCCGGGTCAACGTCAGGCATGACGTAGGTTGAATCACCGTAGCCGCCAAAGCCACCACCGTAGGTACTGACGCTACCGGCGCTAGGTCGGTAATGCGCTCCACGGGGCTTGCCGCAAACGCTGCAGTTCCTGTTTGCAACCCGGCCAAGCCAGCCGGCCTTGTACTCATGGTCCGTACTCATCGTTTCACCTCATCCATTCGCGTACTTGAGAGCAGCCTGAGCGACTGCCCATAGGAAATACAGAACCGTCCCGACTACAACCAGCCCGCCCAAAACAATAACAAGAGCGATGCAGCCGTATGCAGCGTCATCGCTCACGCAAAGAACCCCACATGGCCGAATGCCATGATCAGCAGCATTGCCACCACCAACACCGCGATTACCATGGTGCAGAGAAACGCCATATCCCATGGGAACGCGGAGTGATTGCTCACTCCGGATCCTCAACCTTCGGGTGCGCCCCGGTCGGCTTGTGGCATTCCAGGCACGTCGCATGGTGGCAGTGGCACTGGCACTGTAGCTCTACCTTGGCGAGTACCGGCTGCGGGCCAAGCTTTTCCTTGACCTTCACCCGTAGCTCTTTCACGCTCAGGTTATCTTTCACTGCCTCTGCCAGTAGCTCA
>Ga0207683_10000213_pt1 | contig 50464 bp, 48 predicted proteins | sample KBSM73metaG_FD_184333 | JGI IMG/M metagenome (GOLD analysis project Ga0207683, IMG submission 184333) | Miscanthus rhizosphere microbial communities from Kellogg Biological Station, Michigan, USA - KBS M7-3 metaG (SPAdes) (version 2) | ecosystem: Host-associated > Plants > Roots > Rhizosphere >...
CCCGGTCAGCGATCCCTACAACCTCTACTTCACGCCGGACGGCCGGTACGCGATCGTCGTCGCGGAGGCACGAAGCCGACTCGACTTCCGCACGGCTCACGGCATGCGACTCGTGCACTCCCTCGCGGTGCCGTGCCGCGGCGTCGATCACATGGATTTCAGCGCCGACGGGTCGACGCTGCTCGCGAGCTGCGAGTTCTCGGGCCAGATGATCGTGGTGAACGTCGCCCGCCAGGCGGTCGTACGCGTCCTGCGTCTCCCGCACGCGGGCAGCATGCCGCAGGACGTGAAGCTCTCACCCGACGGCCGAACCTACTTCGTCGCCGACATGACCGCGGGCGGGATCTGGCTGCTCGACGCCGGCACGTTCCGCATCCGCCGCTTCATCCGTACGGGAGCCGGGACGCACGGCCTCTATCCGAGCCGCGACGCGAAGCGGCTGTACGTGACCAACCGCGGGGCCGGCACCGTGAGCGTACTCAGCTTCGCCACGGACAGGATCGTCGGCACCTGGCACATCCCGAATGGCACGCCAGACATGGGAGGCGTGTCGGCCGACGGCCGCACGCTCTGGCTCTCGGGCCGCTACCGCTCCGAGGTGTACGCGATCGATACGCGCACGGGCCGCCTCCGCGCCCGCATCCCCGTCGGCTCCGGGCCGCACGGCCTGTGCGTCTGGCCGCAGCCCGGCCGCTACTCCCTCGGGCACACGGGGATCCTTCGTTGATCCCTCAGCAGTCGGCGTCGGCAAGGCGATGGGCGATCACGATCGGATCGCGCGTCATCGTCAGCGAGAAGGAGCCGGCGCCGGCGAACAGCACCGTCGACATGCCGCCGTCACCCCGAACGACGCACGTCGCGGCCCCCTTCGTCGTCCAGTACGGCGAGTAACTGACACGCAGCGCATCCGCACCGCGGCGGCGCGCGATGCCCGCGATCCGGTCGTGGCTGAACGCCGTCACCCGTACTCCCGCTGCGCCCGTCATCAGCCGTGCTCGGTGCGGCGCGGAGAAGATGGTGAACCCCGCGTGCCGCCACGCGAGCCGCAGGCCCGAGCCGTGCCGGCGCAGCAGGCGGGCCTCACTGCCGGCGCCGTGATCGTCCAGTGGATACGGCGTGAGCACGACGTACTCCACAGCGGAGCGCTCGAGCCACCGGCCGTACGCCGACCGTGTAAGGGTGCGGCGATAGAACAGGCGATTGCGGGCCATGTCGGTCTGGCGGAACCACCCCCGCGCCAGCGGGATTCCACGCGCCGGCAGGTAGTAGGCCTCCCAGCGCGCCGAGGTGGGTACGACCTCGACCCGGGCGCCCGGCGGCAGATGGTCGCGCAGATACGAGAGGGCGGGCGCCCAGGAGCTGGCACGAGAGCTGCTGGCGTCGGCTTGCTCTCCCACCTGGATCAGGTCGGGTGCCGCGGCGTAGACGAGCGCTGCTGCCGCGACGATCGACGCGATTCCTCCCCCTCGCCGCCGCACGGCCAGCAGGAGCAGAAGCGGGAAGACGGCATAGCGGAGTCGCGCGACGTTGTCGCCGACCGGGTTCGCAACGAGGAACGAGGCCAGGCTCACGACTGCCCAGCCGGAGAGCAGCAGCGCGATCGGGCGCGTCGCGCGGTCGCGGTAGGCGAGGAGCGTGCCCGCGAATGCAAGGGCCCCGACGGCGACCAGGTGCCAGACGAGGAACGGATACACGCCGGCGCCGGGAAACACGACGAGCATCGCGATCGCCTCGATCGCGGCGAGCGCGGCGAGTCCGCAACCGACGACCGCACGCGTTCGCCACGCACCGCGGCCCGAGAGGAAGACGGCCGTGACGACACCGACGAGGAAGAGGAATGCGAGTGGGCTCGCGGCGAGCGTCAGCGCCGAGCAAGCGAGCGCGATCGTCCGCCGGCCCCTCTGCAGTGCCGCGACGGCTGCGAGCAGGAGAGGCACACCGAGGACGTACGCATCGAGACCCGGCAGCAGTGGCAGCGCCGCTGCCGCCGCGAACGCCCTGGCGGGCCAGCGCGCGTCACGCCCCCACTCCCGCACGGCGATCGAGGCGAACAGCGCGCCGGCGGCGGCCGTGCACGCCACGACAAGAGCGACGACGCCGACCACCGCGGAAATGACAGGGGCGAGCACGCTGTAGGTGACCAGCGGATACGTGCCCGTGTACCAGTAGTTGTCCCACAACAGCACGCCGTGACTGACGAGCGACGCGCGATAGACGTGCGCCGCCAGATCCTGTGACGGAGGGGCGAAGAGAATCACCGCGAGCGCGCAGGCGGCTCCGATCAGGGCGCCGGCCAGCGGTTCCGAGCTGCGGATCGGCCGAGGCCGCCGGCGGGAGGGTATGCGCACCAGACGATCGTCCGCCCCCGCACCTGATCCTCGCCTGAACGTCGTTCGACGGCCTCTCAGACGGTTCTCAGAGCGTGCCGCAAGGATGGCGCCGGGGCAATCCGGATGTACTGGAGTTCTTCGTGATCGAAGTCCGCGACCTATCCAAGCGCTACGGCGACAAGCTCGCCGTAGATCACCTCACATTCACGGTACGCCCAGGCATGGTCACGGGCTTCCTCGGTCCGAACGGGGCCGGGAAGTCGACGACGATGCGGATGATCCTGGGTCTCGACCGGCCCACGACGGGGGCGGTCACGGTCAACGGCAAGGCCTACCGGGACCACCGGGCGCCCCTGCGCGAGGTCGGCGCCATCCTCGAGGCACGCGCGATCCACACAGGGCGATCCGCCTACAACCATCTCGTCGCGCTCGGTCAGACGCACGGAATCCCGCGCAGCCGCGTCGACGAGGTGATCGGGCTCGTCGGGCTCCAGGAGGTCGCGCGCAAGCGGGTCGGCACGTTCTCGCTCGGCATGGGTCAGCGCCTGGGCATCGCCGCCGCCCTGCTCGGTGACCCCAAGACATTGATCCTGGACGAGCCGTCGAACGGGCTCGACCCCGAGGGCATCCGCTGGATCCGCAATCTGCTGCGCTCGCTCGCCGACGAGGGGCGCACGATCCTCGTCTCCTCGCACCTCATGAGCGAGATGAGCATGATGGCCGACTGGCTGATCGTCGTCGGCCGCGGCCGTCTGATCGCGGACACCACGGTCGAGGAATTCGTGCATCTCGCCTCGGGGGACGCGGTACGCGTGCGCACGCCCGACATCGTGCGGCTGCGCTCGATCGCCGAGGGGCTCGACGGCGTCACCGTCAAGGAAGACCTGGACGGCGATGCATCCGCGCTCACGCTCCAGGGCATCTCCTGCGAGACCGTCGGCGAGCTTGCCGCGGCGAACCAGATCGTGCTCCACGAGCTGGCCCCCGAGCAGGCCTCTCTCGAAGAGGCCTTCATGCGGCTGACCGTCGACTCCGTCGAGTACATCGCGGCTCCGACCGCCAACGGCGCTTCCGTGGGAGCGTCCCGATGAGCGCCGCGACCCTCCCCGCCCAGGTCGGTGTCTCCCTCGGGCGCGTCGTGCGCTCGGAGTGGACGAAGCTGTGGTCGCTGCGCTCGACGCGCTGGGCGCTGCTCGTCTCCGTCGTGGCGATGGCCGGCCTGGGAATCCTCGTCTCCGCCGTCCAGATGGCCCACTGGAACCAGATGAGCCCGCGGGACCAGGCGACCTTCGACCCTGTCGATACGAGCCTCGGCGGATGGCATCTGGCACAGCTTGCGATCGGCGTTCTGGGAGTGCTCCTGATCACGGGCGAATACTCGACGGGTCAGATCCGCTCGACGTTCGCCGCGGTGCCGCACCGGCTGCCCGTGCTGTGGGCCAAAGCCGGCGTCTATGCAGCGATCACCTTCGTGCTCATGATCCTCGCCTCGTTCACGGCGTTCCTCGTCTCGCAGCCGATCCTCCGGCGACACCATGTCGAGACCACGCTCTCGAGCCCGCATGTCCTGCGCGCCGTTGTCGGCGCGGCGTTGTTCCTGACCGTGACAGGGCTGTTCGGCCTGAGCCTCGGCGCGCTCGTGCGCAACACGGCGGGAGGCATCACCGTCTTCGCGGGGCTGATGTTCGTCCTTCCGGGCATCACGGCGATCCTCCCGAACAGCTGGGGGGACAGCATCGATCCGTACCTGCCTCTGAGCGCCGGGACGGACATCCTCGCAATCCACTCCGACCCCAGTGCGCTCGCAGCCTGGCCAGGGTTCCTACTGTTTCTCGGCTACGCGCTGGCTGCGCTGGCGGTGAGCGCCTTCCTGCTCGTCCGCAGAGACGCCTGACAGCGGGGCCGCGAACCGGTCAGGTGCCGGTCAGGTTTGCGAGCCGATACTCAGACGGCCGCGGGTTTGTGTCCCTCCCGGTCCCGGCCCGCGGCACGTCATTTCACCAGTCGGTCACGACATCTTCACCGCACATCCACCCACGGCACCTGGCGCGCCGCGAGAGTGAACGCGACCGGGAGACGTTGCGACAGGAAGGTGGTGTGGTGAAGCGATTCCTGACCATGGGCTCCCTCGCGGGAGTGGCCGTGCTCGCCGCGGTTGCGGCGACCGCGGGCGGCGCGAGCGCCCATCAGGGCAAACCGGTGGCAAGGCACGTGCTGCTGCTCTCCGTCGACGGTCTCCACCAATCGGATCTCGCCTGGTACGTACGGCGACATCCGCGCTCGGCCCTTGCGAAGCTCATGCGCAAGGGCGTGGAGTTCACGCATGCGCAGACGCCGTTCCCTTCGGACTCGTTCCCGGGCATGGTCGGCCAGGTGACCGGTGGCAACCCGAAGACGACCGGCGTCTACTACGACGACTCGTGGAACAACGCGCTGCTCCCGGCCGGCACCACGAACTGCGCCGGCGCAACACCGGGCGCGGAGGTGACGTTCTTCGAGCAGGCGGACGTCGACCCGCTCGCGCTCGACGCCGGGCAGGGCCTCGCCGGGCTCCCGGACGGGATCCTGAAGATGACCGGCAACCCGTCGACCCTCATCGATCCCGCACAGCTCCCGGTCGATCCGGCCACCTGCAAGCCCGTCTACCCGCACTCCTACCTCAAGGTGAACACGATCTTCGAGGTCGCTCGCGCCGCCGGGTTGCGCACTGCCTGGTCCGACAAGCATCCCGCCTACGAGATCCTCAACGGGCCATCGGGCACCGGCATCCAGGATCTGTTCACGCCCGAGATCAACAGCGAGGCACCCACTCCGGGGTCGGCCAACGACTGGACGACCGACAACACGCTGACGATGCAGTACGACAGCTACAAGGTTCACGCCGTCCTCAACGAGATCGACGGCTTCGACCACAGTGGAACCACGAGCGTCGGCACGCCGGCGATCTTCGGCATGAACTTCCAGACCGTCTCGACCGCAGAGAAGCTCCCGGTGTCCGGCGGCCTCACGGGCGGCTACCTCGCTGACGGCGCCACGCCGGGCCCGCTGCTCGCGCGTGCGCTCGACTACGTCGACGCACAGATCGGTGCGATGGTCGCGGAGATCGACTCGCATGGCCTCGCAAGCAGCACGGTGATCATCGTCTCCGCCAAGCACGGGCAGTCGCCGCAGAGGCCGTCGGACCTGACGCGCATTCCCGACGGCCCGATCATCGACGGGCTCAACGCCGCCTGGTCGGCGGCACACCCCGGCGCCGGCGACCTCGTGGCGTTCTCGATCGACGACGACGCGATGCTGATCTGGCTCCACGACCGCTCGGCCGCCGCGACGTCGTTCGCGAAGTCCTACCTCCTCGGTCACTCCGGGGTCGGCAACGACATCGACGGCAACCCCAAGCCGTACACGAGCTCGGGGCTCGCACAGGCCTACGCCGGCGCGGATGCAGCCGCGGTCTTCGGCGTGGCGCCCGGCGACGCCCGGGTTCCCGACGTGCTGGGCATCGCCCAGCACGGCTCCGTCTACACGGGCAAGCAGGGGAAGATCGCCGAGCACGGCGGAAACGACGCGCAGGATCGCGACGTACCCGTGCTCGTCAGCGGCCGCCCGCTCGCTCACGGCCACTGGCGGCATCTCGTCGACTCCCCCGTGGAGACGACGCAGATCGCACCCACGATCCTGCAGCTGCTCGGCCTCGATCCGCAATCCCTGCAGGCCGTCCAGGCCGAGGGAACTGCGGCCCTGCCGCTGCACTAGCGACGTCGCGGCCGGCTCACGTGCGGAGCCGGCCGCGCGGCGCGTCGCCTACGCCATCAGTTCCGAGTCGTGCTCCTCGAAGATCGCCGCGTAGTCGGTGCGGTCCCCGGCATGCAGGGCCTCGATCAGGCGGTGAATCCTGGGCGCCATGACGAGCAGGTAGCGCGCCGGGCCAGGGCCTGGATTCCAGTAGGCGTGCGGCGTTCCTCGCGGCACGAGCAGCGAGTCGCCGGCGACGACCTCGCGCTCCTCACCGCCGACCTGAAAGCCGAGGCGGCCCTCCAGCACGATCCAGGCCTCGTCGTCCGATCGGTGCACGTGCATCGCTGCGATGGGCCGGCCAGGATGGTCGCCAGGATCGGTCCAGTCGACGACCACGAACGACTCGCTGACGATCACGGTCGAAGGGTATCCTCCCGCACGTTGTTGCCCATTCTGAGCACGCCGCGGCTGGCGATCCGCCCGCTGACCGACGCGGACCGGCATGCGTGCCGCACCGTCCTCGTCCCGACCGACGAGGAGGCCTTCCGGCGCTGGTTTGCGTGGGCCGTCGGCGCCCCGGCGGTGCTCTCGGACCTGCATCAACCGCCCTACGGCGAGCGCGCAGTGGTGCTCACGTCGACGAGCGAGGTGATCGGGCTCGTCGGGCTCGTCCCGCTGCTGGGTCCCTTCGCGCAGCTCGAGGGCTCGCCTCCCGGCGGCGCGTGGACGCCCGAGCTCGGGCTCTACTGGGCGCTCTCGCCCGAGTGTCGCGGACACGGCTACGCCACGGAGGCGGCTGCCGAGCTGTGCCGGGCACTCTTCCGCGAGCTCAATCCCTGGCGCCTGCTCGCGACGACCGAGCACACCAACATCGCGTCCCAGGCAGTCATGCGCCGCCTCGGCATGCGAATGCTCGCCAATCCGCACCCCGAGCCCGCCTGGCTGCAGGTCGTCGGGGTGCTCGACACTGCGCCTGCCGGACCAGGCTGAGCGACTACGCAGGTCTCTCCCACACGGAGACGTGCGTGCCGCTGTCGCTCGTGAACGGCTCTCGGCTCCAGTCGCTCCAGCGCTCGCGCAAGCGCATCCCGGCGATCTGGGCCATGAGGTCGAGCTCGGCCGGCCACACGTAGCGGAAGGGAATCGAGAAGCGCTCGAGCCGTCCGCCGACGATCTCGAGGTGGTGCGAGACGAGGCCCTGGTTCGCGACGTCGTACTCGTCGATTCCCCATTTCGAGTCGCTGACGTGAAACGGGCGGAACGTCTCGCCGGGCGGGAGCAGCCGGAGCTCCGGCAGATGCACCTCGACGACGAAGCATCCACCCGGCTCGAGGTGCGCCGCAACGTTGCGAAAGCACTCGACCTGGGCCGCCTGCGTCGTCAGGTTCATGATCGTGTTGAAGACGAGGTAGGCGACGGCGAAGGAGCCGCCCGCAGTCGTCGTGGAGAAGTCGCCGATCGCGACCGGAATGTCGGCGCCGCCCGGCTTGGCCCGCAAGCGCGCGGCCATCGCCTGCGACAGCTCGATCCCGGCCACGGGCACGCCGCGCTGCGCGAGCGGAAGCGCGATCCGTCCCGTCCCGATGCCGAGCTCCAGCGCCCGCCCCGTCCCGGCCAGCGCGGCGATGAAGTCGACGACCGCATCGACACGCGCCGGCTCGAACATGTCTGCGACCGATTCGTCGTAGCGGCGGGCGACCTGCTCGCCGAAATAGCCGTCGTCACCAGGCACGCGGGGAACCTACTGCAACACGGGCACCCGGTTGAGGTGATCGGGAGGGCCTGTCACGATTGCCGGACCGATGTGGGTGCAGCGCGACATCACGCTCCAGGCACGGCCACGCGGCTTCCACCTCGTCACGCGCGAGGTCGTCGGCGAGCTGGCCGAGCTGGCCGAGATCCGAGCCGGGCTGCTGCACGTCCACATCCAGCACACCTCGGCCTCGCTGACGCTCAACGAGAACGCCTCGGCCGACGTGCGGCGTGACTTCGAGACCTGGTTCAGCGCCGCGGTGCCGGAATCGTTCGGCGGCTGGACCCACACCCTCGAGGGCTCGGACGACATGCCCGCCCACATCAAGGCCTCGCTGCTCGGGCCGTCGGTCACGGTCCCCGTGCGCAACGGGCGCGCGCATCTCGGCACCTGGCAGGGCATCTACCTGTGCGAGCACCGCGACCATGGCGGCCCGCGCACGCTCACGCTGACGCTCAACGGCGAATAGCCGTCAGGCGACGCGCTCGATCTCCCACGCCCGCGCGACGGACACGGCGATCTCGCGGAGGGCAGCAGCGGTCCATGGCGAGGCATCGCCCGAGGTGATCGAGACGCTGTTCGGTTTGTGACGCCTACGGAGTCAGCGCCGCGAGATCCCGGGGAGCCCACCCGATCGCGGGTGCCACATCGCGCGCGATCGTCTCGAGCATCCCGGCGTTGTACTCGACGCCGAGCTGGCTTGGGACCGTGAGGAGGATCGTGTCCGCGGCCTGGACGGCCGCGTCGCCGGCGAGCTCCGCGGCGATGCGGTCGGGCTCCCCGGAGTAGGTGCGGCCGAAGCGGCTGATCGCGCCGTCGAGCCAGCCGACCTGATCCTCGTTCCTGTCCGAGCCGAACAGCTGCCGGTCCAGATCCGAGGTGATCGGCATGACGCTGCGGCTGACCGAGACCCGCGGCTCGCCCTCGTGATTCGCCTTCCGCCACGCCTCGCGAAACAGCCCGATCTGCTCGGCTTGGAGTTCGTCGAACGGCACCTGCGTGTCCTCCAGGAGCAGCGTCGAGCTCATCAGGTTGTAGCCGTTCTCGCCCGCCCAGACGGCGGTCTCGCGCGAACCCGAACCCCACCAGATGCGGTCGGCGAGCCCGGGCGAATGCGGCTGGACTGGGAGGAACGTGTCACCGGGCCGCCCGCCCTCGTCAGCGCGAACGACGCCTGCCCCCGCGACCGCGGCTCTGAAGAGGCGCGCCTTCTCCCGCGCCTCGTCGGGGTCGATCGAGTAGCCGAACGCCTCCGCGCCGCGCCAGGCCGGCTCCGGCGAACCGCGACTGATGCCCAGCTGGAGGCGACCGCCTGCCAGCAAATCCGCCGCCGCCGCCGTCTCGGCCATGTAGAGCGGATTCTCGTAGCGCACGTCGATCACGCCGGTCCCGATCTCGATCCGGCTCGTCTTCACGCCGATCGCGGCGAGAAGCGGGAACGGAGACGCGAGCTGGCGGGCGAAATGGTGGACGCGGACGAACGCGCCGTCGATCCCGATCTCCTCGGCGGCGACGGCAAGCTCCACCGTCTGGTGAAGCGCGTCGGCCGCGCTTCGGGTGAGCCCGCCGCCTGGGTGCCAGGCGCCGAACGAGAGGAAGCCGATCTTCTTCGCATGCGTCATGTCGTCTTGCTCAACGCCCTCGACGCACGGGTATTCCACCGGGCAGCGGCATCCCCGTGCACGCATGCGACCAGTGTTTCGCGCCGGCATCGAAGGGCTACTCCTCCCGAGCACCGACGTGAGACGACAGGAGAGCGGTATGACTGACCGACTGAAGGGCACCAAGATCGCGTTCCTTGCGACCGACATGTTCGAGCAGGTCGAGTTGACCGGGCCGTGGGAGGCCTTGAAGGGCGCCGGGGCTCAGCTCGAGCTGGTCTCTCTGGAAAGCGGCGAGATCCAGGGCTTCAATCACTTCGACAAGGCCGACCGGTTCACGGTCGATCACACGGTCGAGGGCGCCGAGGCATCCGACTACGACGCCCTCGTGCTCCCCGGTGGTGTCGGCAATCCCGACGCTCTGCGGATGAACGAGAACGCCGTCCGATTCGTGCGCGAGTTCTTCGCCCAGGACAAGCCCGTCGGCGCGATCTGCCATGCACCATGGGTGCTGATCGAGGCCGACGTCGTGCGCGACCGCAACGTCACATCCTGGCCGTCGCTCACCACCGACCTCGAGAACGCCGGCGCCCATCGCGTCGACCAGGAGGTCGTGCTCGACGGCAACCTCGTGACGAGCCGCAAGCCCGACGACATCCCCGCCTTCAACGAGAAGCTGATCGAGCTGATCGGGGCTGCCACCAAGGCGGGCTCGAGCGCGTAGCGCGACGTCGTTGCAGCACTGTCAAGCCGTGCGGGGCCGCCTCACTCGAGCAGTTCCTGCAGCGCCGCGTCGATGAATTGCTGCGACGCAGGCTCGAGCGGAGCCATGTGGCCCCAGGTCGAGGGGATCACACGGCACTCGGCGTTCGTCATGTGCTGCGCCTCGTACTCGGCGTCGACGGGCGGAAAGTAGCGGTCGAGCTCGGCCGGCAGGATGATCGCCCGCGCGCTGATGGCGCCCAGCGCGGCCTCGAAGTTCTCCGCGAAGCTCGCGTGGTCGCCGATGTCGTTGTGCCACCAGGTCGCCATCTGGGCCAAGAGGTCGTTCGCGTCGGACTTGAGGAAGAAGCCCTCCCAGAAGAGCTCGATGAACTCCGGGACGTCCTTGGCGCCGAAGAGCCGGTACTCCTTGCCGCGGTAGAACGGCTCGCTGAGTCCCCAGCCGGCGTAGACCGCGGCCATCGCGCGCAGGCCGGCCACGGGCGGGCGGTCGTAGAATCCCTCGTTCCACGCCGAGTCGCCCTTGATGGCCGCGATGTTGCCGGCGAGGAAGACCTTGTTGTAGTCGGCCGTGCGGGCCGAGCCCGCGATCGGCGCGATGGCATCGACCATGTCCGGATACGCGGCAGCCCACGCGTAGACCTGACAGGCGCCCATCGACCAGCTCGTCGCCAGCCGGATCCGCTCGACGCCGAGGCCCTCGGTCAGCAGGCGGTGCTGCGCCCGCACGTTGTCGTAGGTCGTGACGCGCGGGAAGCGGCCCCGCTCGAACGGCGGCGGCGTGTTGGACGGCGACGAGGAGACACCGGCACCGAAGTGGTTCGGCACGACGATGAACCAGCGCTCCGGGTCGAGCGCGCGGCCCGGCCCGGTCATCACGAACGCCGTGTCGGCCGGCACGGCGGTGAACCAGGTCGGGCAGAGGACGACATTGTCACGCGCTGCGTTCAACTCGCCGAGCGTGAGGTAGCCGATCCGCGCGTTCGGCAACACGGAGCCCTTCTGCAGGGCGAAGTCGCCCAGCTCGAAGATGCGGTGCTCGCTCATTGGGGCCTCCTTCCGAGGGCTGCAACGGGCAGACGATAGACATCCTCCTCATGACGGCGGCGGCGGTCGCGGCCTCGGGCGTGTTATCCGACCCGCGTCCAGGCGCCGGCGACGATCTGACTCTCCTTGTTGTTGGGCGAGCCACACGCGTCTGCGCCGTCGTGCGCGATCGTGAGCAGGTCGGCCGAAACCGCCCAGACGTAGTCAACCGGCGCATTCGTCTCCTGGCACCACCCGTTGCCTCCCCGTTTCGTGATCGCCGGGTCGAACGGGTTCGTCCAGATCCCGCCGCGCAACTCAAAGCGGCCATCCGCGGGATACGCGGCGTCGATCCAGTTCTCGTAGCCCTGAGGATCCTTGATGCGCCAGCCGGCCCGGTCGACGGAGATGATCCACAGACCCCCCGGGGTCTCCGATCCTGCTTCGTCCTGCGTGACCTGACGCTGCCAGGTAGCAGCGAGTGGCGCGGGCGGAGCCAAGGCGGGCAGCACACGGGCGACCGTCGTCCTCTGCGCGGTCGTTCCGTCGGCAGCTTTCGCACGCACCGTGAACCGGTGCGTGCCGGGCGCGAGCGCAGACGTCACCAGCCAGTTGCCATCGTCCCCGTAGCTGTACGGTGCGTTCTTCTCGACCCAGCTCTTCCTCCCGTCGATCAGAAACTCGACCTCGACGACGCGTACCGTGCCGCCCTTCGGGCGGGCGAGCCAGTGGATGCGGTGCGGCAGGACGTTCTTGCCCTGGAGCGACGAGGTGACCGCGAAGGGTTGTGCACGCCGCCCTGTGCTCTGTGCCAGGGCGGAGGTGGATGCGATCAGGCATGCGGCGCCGATGCCGGCGAACGCCCAGGTGCGTGTGAAGTGCTGAAGCATCGCTGCTAGCCGGCCTGAGGCGCTGCGCGCGGAACGTGGAGCCGGGACGGGCTCTGGCTCCGGTACAGGGCGACGCTCGTCACGAGAATCCAGACCGGGAGCGCGAAGAGAGCGAAGAACCCGACGGGAGTCAGGCACGCGAAGCCGAGCACCAGGCCGGCGATGGCGATCAGCCGCGGGAGGGCGCGGGTGCGCAGGCCGCCGATCCCGCTCGCGAGCAGCAGGACTCCGAAGCCCGCCATCCAGGGCACCCAGTCGTACGACTGCAGCTGAGCGAGCGTGTACGTCGCATCGACCTCGTGGTGGTGCGCGGCGGTCGCGACCGCCGCGCAGAGGCTGCCCGTCACACCAAGTCCCACGGCCGCCGTGATCCCTCCGGCGAGGGCGATCGGCGAGTAGAGCGCCTCACCGGCCTCGCCCGATCGCAAGGCGCGCCGGAGCTCGGCCGCAAAGGCGAGCAGGAACAGCATGCCGAAGGGGATCAGGATCAGCGAGCTGATGAGTTGCATGCCGTAGTGGCTGTGCCAGTACGCATAGATGTCTGCCTTCGATCCGCTGTTGTCGGGCTCGCCGGCGGTCAGCACGAGGCCCGTGGCGAGGACGGCGGCAAACAGCACGCCCGAGAGCGGGAGCAGGCGCCGGAGACGGTCGGTGGTAGGCATGCGTTCCTTCCGGTCGATGGATTGGCATGCCTGCAGCCTCGTCCGCCCGTGCTCCCGGGTACCAGAGGCGCCTGTCCCGGATACCCGGGAAATCTGCGCCGGATCCGTGACTTCGCACGTGCGACAGCGCACAATCAGCTTCATGCCCGCCGTCTTGGCCTCCACTTCGCCTCTACCGGTAGCGGAGGGGCGAGCAGGCACCGCCCGCGTGGCGGCCGCGTGCACGCTCGCCGCCGTCGCGCTCGGCCTGCTCGCAGCGGCGGTCGCACTCACGCTCCTCGACACCGAAAGCACGTGGTGGATCGCGTCGTCGGCAGCGGTGGCGGTGCCCGCGGTCGCAGGCCTGCTCATCGCCCTCTACCGGCCGTCCAATCCGATCGGCTGGCTCTTGCTCGCCGATGCGGTCAACGTCGCCTTCGGGTTCCTCGCCACGCCGTACGCGCACTATGCCCTGATCACGAACCCCGGATCGCTGCCGGGTGCGCGCTGGATGCTGCTGTGGAGCTCCGCAGGCTGGCCGGCGCTCTTCGCGCTTCCGGTCGCACTCGTGCTCGCCTTCCCGAACGGCCGCCTCCCGAGCCGCCGCTGGCGCCCGATCGCCATCGCTACCGTCGTCTCGTTCGCGGCACTCCAGGTCGCGGTGCTCTTCGAGCCGCAGAACTATGTCGCGCCCTACACGCATGTGACGAGTCCCCTGCCTTCGCTTCCTGCGATCGTCCGGACGGCACTCACACCGTTCTGGCTCGGAGCCTTCGCGAGCTTGTTCGCTGCCGCCTGGGCTGTGCGATCGCGCTTCCGGCGGGCGGCTGGCGTCGAGCGTCTCCAGCTCCTCTGGCTCGCGTACGGTGCCGTGTTGATTCCCCTCACACTCATCGCCTGTCTGGTCGAGAGCGCGGTGGGCAATGGCGGCGAAGGTCCGGCGACCCCGATCGTGCTTGTCGTCGGGCTCACTGTCGTACCTGCGGCGATCGGCATCGCCGTCTTCCGCTACCGGCTCTTCGACATCGAGTTGATCTTCAGCCGGACACTGGTCTACGCCACGCTGACAACCGGCGTTGTGGCGGGGTATCTCGTGATCTTCCTCGCCGTGGATCAACTCGTCGGCATCCGAGGCGTCGCCGGCGTCATCGCCGCGGCGCTCGTGGCGATGGGATTCCAGCCATTGCGGGAAGTGCTGCAGCGACGCGTGCATCGGCTCGTCTATGGCGACCGTTCCGATCCCTATGCAGCCCTGGCGCGACTCGGCCAGCGCCTTCAGTCGGCGCCCGATCCGAGCGAGGTGTTCACGACGATCGTCGACGGCGTGTCGGCGGCGCTCCGCCTCGGGTACTGCGCCGTCTCGCTGCGACGCGACGACACGCTGGAGGTCGCCGCAGAACAGGGGATACGCGGGCGAGAACCCGAGTTCGTCCTGCCCCTCTCCTACCAAGGCGACGAGATCGGACAGCTCATCGCGGAGCCCGCGCCGCGCAGCGTGCTGTCCGCGACCGATCGGCAACTGCTCGACGACCTTGCGCGGCAGGCCGGCGCCGCAGTGCACAGCGTCCGTGTCATGTCCGACTTGCAGCGCTCGCGCGAGCGTCTGATCGCCGCGCGTGAGGAAGAGCGCCTGCGCCTACGGAGGGATCTGCATGACGGGCTCGGCCCCACGCTGGCTGCACTCGTCTTCAAGATCGGGCTGATCCGCGACAGCGTGCGCGACGACCCCGCGCGATCGGATCGGCTGCTCCAGGAGCTCGGCGGCGAGACGAAGAACGCGATCGCCGATATCCGCAGTCTCGTCTATGCCCTCCGGCCGCCCGCGCTCGACGAGCTGGGGCTCGTCGGAGCCCTGCGCGAGCAGGCCGCGCTGCTCGGCGAGAGCACGGGCCTCGAGATCGCAGTCGCGAGCCCGCACCTCCCGGAGCTGCCTCCCGCGGTCGAGGTCGCCGCGTACCGCATCGTGACCGAGGCGCTCACCAACGTGGCGCGGCACGCTCAGGCGAGTCGCTGCGACGTCGAACTGGACCTGCGTGACGGCCTCGAGATCGATGTGTACGACGACGGCATCGGGTTCGCCGAGAGCGCCCGCCCAGGCGTCGGTCTGCGATCCATGCGCGAACGGGCCGACGAGCTCGGGGGCAGCTTCACCGCCGGGAAGTGCGCGCCGCACGGCACTCGGATCCAGGTCCGGCTTCCGGTTCCACCTTGAGTGAGAGCTTGCGCGTGCTCGTCGCCGACGACCACCCGCTGTTCCGCCAGGGTCTGCGGGCGGCGCTGGACGCCGTGCCGGGACTCGAGGTCGTCGCCGAAGCTGCCGATGGCGCGGAGGCCGTCCGGCTGGCGATCGAGCTGGCACCCGATGTCGTGCTCATGGATCTCCAGATGCCCGAGCTCTCGGGAGTGGACGCCACGCGGCAGATCCTGAAGGAGCGACCCCAGACGCACATTCTCGTGCTGACCATGTTCGACGGCGACAGCTCGGTCTTCGCCGCCGTCCGCGCCGGCGCCAAGGGATTCCTGCTGAAGGGCGCCGATCAGCAGGACGTCGCGCGCGCGATCCGCACCGTCGCCGCGGGGGAGGCCGTCTTCGGCAGCGCCATCGCCTCACGGCTCGTCAGTTATTTCACAGCCAACCGCACGCCCGCGTTCCCAGAGCTCACGCCCCGCGAATACGAAGTCCTGGAGCTCCTCGCGAACGGCCGCAACAATCAGGCGATCGCCGACGAGCTCGGCCTCAGCCTCAAGACCGTGCGCAACAACGTGTCCGCGATCTTCACGAAGCTCCGCGTGGCCGACCGAGCGCAGGCCATGCTCAAGGCCCGCGAAAGCGGCCTCGGCCGCGACAGCTGAGGCTCGCGCGCGTCCAGAAGGGGCGCGGTGGACAGGGGCGGTCCGCTGCGAGTCCTTGGTCGTTCCCGTGGTATCGATCCAACACCCGACTCGGGTAGTCTCGTGCGGCGATCGTTGCCCGAGTCGAGTGGGCTGCGGGGACATCGGGCGGAGAGCTGTGGGGGCTGCGTGATCACTGTCGATGAGCTGGCCGCGATTCCGCTCTTTTCGGCGCTCGCGCCGAATGAGCTGGAGTACCTTGTCGGCGTCGTCGAGGACGTCCGCCTCATCCCCGGGGAGTACGTGGCGCACGAAGGCGAAGGGCGGTTCCTCGCGGTAGTGGTCGAGGGGAAAACCGAGCTGACAAAGCTCGTGAACGGCGACGAGCAGGTCATCGGCGTTCGGCTCCCTGGGGAGCTTGGAGGCGAGATCCCGATGACACTCGGCACGCCGTTGCCGGCCAGCATGCGGGCCGTCGAGGCGTCGCGAGTGCTGAAGCTGAGCGTCGAGGTGTTCCACACGCTCGCCGCTATGGCTCCTCAGGTCTCGGCGACGGTCGGCGCCGCCGCGCTGAAGCGCCTGGAGATGCTGAGAACGGCGACTGCCCAGCCGCTCGAGCCGGCGATGTTCGTGATCGGTCCGCGCCTCGCCCCGGGAGTCCACACCGCCGAGAGCTTCCTTCATCGCAATCAGATTGCCCACGATCGCCTGGACCCCGACGACCCCGCCGCTCTTGCACTCACCGGAAGTGAAGCCGCCGTGGCCGCCCCCTATCCGGTCGTGGAGCTGCGCGACGGCACTCGGCTGATTGCGCCGACGATGCGAGTCATTGCCACGGTCGCCGGATTGACGGTGGCGCCGGGCCGGGCGCGTTACGACGTGGTGATCGTGGGTGGCGGGCCGGCAGGCCTGACAGCGGCGGTCAACGGCGCCTCCGAAGGCCTGCAAACGGGCGTGATCGAGTCCTTCGCTCCGGGCGGGCAAGCGGGCACCTCGACCCGGATCGAGAACTACACGGGGTTCCCGTTCGGCGTCTCCGGAGACGATCTCGCGAGACGGGCGCTGCAACAAGCGAAGCGCCTCGGCGCCGAGATCGTCGTGACCCGCCAAGTCGAAGGTATCGACCCTGCCGACCTGACGGTCACGCTCGATGGCGGCGACGTTCTCCGAACGAAGTCGATCATCCTCGCGATGGGCGTGGAGTGGCGGCGCCTCAACGTCGCTTCGGTGGATCGATTCGTCGGCTCCGGCGTCTACTACGGCGCGGCACGCAGCGACGCCGCTCTGGCGCAGGGAAACGATGTGTACCTGATTGGCGCGGGCAATTCTGCCGGCCAGGCCGCCATCTTCTTCTCCAGCCACGCCCGGTCGGTGACGCTCCTGGTGCGGGGCGAGTCGCTCGCCGCGAGCATGTCGCAGTACCTGATCGAGCAGATCGCAACGAAGGCGAACATCCGCGTGGAGACGCGATCCGAGGTCGTCGGGGTTCACGGCGACGAACAACTCGAAGCGATCGAGATCATCGATCGAAGGGCCGGCACGACAGCTCGACGCACTACGAGGGCGCTCTTCGTCCTCATCGGCGCCGAAGCGGCGACCGACTGGCTCCCCTCGGAGATCGCGCGCGACGAGCACGGCTTCATCGTGACCGGAACCGAGGCGATGAAGGCGGTACAGTGGACAGCCGATCGGGAGCCGTTCGCTCTCGAGACGAGCGCCCCAGGGATCTTCGCCATCGGCGATGTCCGCTCGGGATCGGTCAAGCGCGTCGCCGCCGCCGTTGGTGAGGGCGGCATGGCGATCGCCTTCGCGCACCGCTACCTGCAGCTCTCCCCGTAACCTCGGCCGCCGCAGCGCGAGTTGGCATGCGCGGCGGACGGCCACGTCACGGCGGGACTCGGCAGCCAAGCCAGGCAGCGCGGTCGCAGATCGGCTCCGACTACGATGTAGTAATGCCACCGAGCGACCGCAGACCCGCGATGCAGCGCGCGAGCAAGGACCCCATTGCCGGCGAGCTCGGCGCATCGCAGGCCGAGATCATGAACGTCGTCTGGGACACTCAAGGCGCGACCGTGCCCGAGATCCACGCGGCGATCAACAGGAAGCGGAAATCCGCTGCCGCCTACACGACCGTATTGACGCTTGTGCAGCGTCTCTACGCACGGAACCTGCTGGTGCGCGAGCCCGAAGGGCGGACGTTCCGCTACCGCGCGGCCCAGAGCCGGGACGAGCTCATCGCGGCGTGGTCCGACGAGATGATCGATCGCCTGATCGACGACTACGGCCAGATCGCGATCGCCCGGCTCGACGATCGCCTGCAATCTCTCGACGCCGAGCGACGGGCCAAGCTGCGCGACGCGCGACGCAAGCAATGACCGAGCGCGCAGATCTCGTCCTTGCAGCGTTCCTCGTGCTCACAGCGGCCGCGCTGGCCACGCTGCTCGGCGCGCTCGCCGCGATCGGCTTTCAAGGCCTGACGGGCGTCGCCGCCGTCAGCGCCGGGTGCGCGAGCGCCTGCGTGCTGCTCGCGGCCGAGCTGCGTCAGCTCCCGGTCGCGCTCCTCGTCGTGGCAGCCACCGCCGTCGCGTCGGCGGTGGCGTTCGCCGTCGCGCTGCGCGCAATCTGGCGAGAACAGCGGCTGATTCGCGCACTGCCGATCGTCTCGCTTGCGCAGAGCGGCTACGGCGACGCACTTCCGGGCATGGACGACACCCGCATCTACGTGCTCCCGTCGCGCAGACAGGGCGCGCTCTGCGTCGGCGTGCTCCGCCCGCGCATCGTCGTGACGAGTGCTCTCCTCGACGCCCTCGACGACGACGAGCGGAAGGCGGTCGTCGCGCACGAGCGCAGCCATGTCGAGACGCGTGCGCCGCTCAAGCTCGCACTCCTCCGCCTCATCGTGCGCACGTTCTTCTGGGCCCCCGTCCTTCGCGACCTCGGTGCGCGCTACGTCCTCCTGAGCGAGCTTGCGGCCGACCGCGCCGCGACCGAGGCGACGAGCCCTGCCGCTCTCGCCGGTGCGCTCTCGCAGGCGCTCGCGACACCCGCGCTCGGCGGAAGCGCCGGTCTCGCCGATCATGCCGGTGCCCGCATCGATCGGCTGTTCGACGAGCATGCGCGACTCCCGCGACTCGTGACTCCCGTGCGCGCGGTCGCGACCGCCGCCGCGCTTGCGATCGTCGCGGCACTCGCCGCCTCGTCGCCGCGCCCGAGCAAGGGCGAGAGCGCTCAACTGCACGCGCGCGTGGGCAACGTGCTCGCACACCACCTCGAGGCCCGGCTGATCGGATTCGCGATCACGGTGGCCGTTGTGTCGCTCGCGTTCACGGTGGTGCGCAGGTGGGCCCGGCGCCCGCATCCGGCTCCTCGCAGCGCGGCGCTCGCCGGCGGCGCGGCCATCGCGCGCTCGCGCGCCTAGAGCGACTGGCAGGCGCGGCCGCCGCGCTGACGTAGCTACGTGCAGCTCGACCTCCGCCGGCGGGTCGTCGCCGCTCCTCGAACGGGAACGCCGCCCCGCGCCGTCACGATGTGGCGGAGCGGGGCGGCGTTCGCGGCGTGCTGTCTAGTAGCCGCTTGGAGCGCCGGTCGCGGAGGTTGGCTTTGGCGCGGTCTTCACGATCTTCTTGCCCGAGGACGACAGGACGTACCACTCGGCGCCGAATGCGTCGACGTTCTGCCCGGCAACCTGGCCGGACCGCACGTCCTGCGCGAAGCGATAGAGCGGGTGTCCGGCATACGTGACCTGCGACGTCCCGTCGGCGCGCTTCGTCACGCCGAGGAGCGAGCCCTTCAAGCGCGCTCCCGCGGTGGGCTTGCCGTGCGTCAGCAGCGGCGGCCAGTAGGTCGCACACGCGCCGTAGCAGGAGCTGCGGCCGCGCTTGTCCTTCTCGAACAGGTAGAGCGTGCGCCCCTTCGCGTCCGCGAGGACGCCGCCCAGCGGCGTGCGGCCCAGAGCGACCTTGGCCGCCGGGGCTTTGGGCACCGCCGGGGTGGCCGCGAATGAGGCAGCCGGGGTGGCCACCACGGGCGCCGCCGTGGCTGCGATCGTGAGGATGGAGAGCAGTGTCTTCATGGTGCGCGAGCCTTTCGGTGTGAGTTACTACTATAGTTATGTAGTAGTATCACATCTCGAAGGCGCCCGCCCCCACCGCATCACTGCCCCGTCCGACCCGGACGCCGGGCGGCGGCCACGTCCGGGCGACTACTACATACACAGAGTAGCTGACTCAGAAGGAGCGTTCGACATGACCCGTGAGCCCATCGACGACCACGACTGCCGCAGCGCGTATGGCGAGGCCGCCGCCTCGGGCGGCTCCACGCTCTCGCGGAGCGCGGCGATGACGCGGCAGAAGATGATGACGCGCGCGACCATCGGCCTCGGGGGGGCGCTGGGGGCGATCATCGCTGTGCCCGCCGCCGTGGCCGTGCTCGCGCCCGGCTTCAAGCGTGCCACGAGCTACCCCGTCGACATCGGTCCCGCGACGCTCTACCCCGAGGTCCCGAAGGGCGAGGTTCCCTGGCACACCGTCACGTTCTCGCGTGCGCCGAACGATGCGTCCGGACTCGCGCGCCGCCTGGCCTACGTCCGCAACGACGGCGACGGCACGTTCACCGCGATCAGCAATACCTGCATGCACGTCGGCTGCCCGGTCCAGTCGAACGCGACGGGATTCGCGTGCCCGTGCCACGGCGGGCAATACGACAGCGAGGGACGCCGCACCGCGGGGCCGCCCGTCCGCCCGCTCAACCGCTACGAAACCTCGGTCGACGAGAACGGGCACCTGATCCTCGGGCAGCTCTACGCGCTCGACAACGACCTCAACCGCCATCCCATCAAGGCGCCCGGGGAGCCCGTCACGGGCGTGCTCTCCGACGCCTATCCCGAAGTGCCGCTCGACTGATGGCTGCCGGATGCGTCAACGAGCGGGAGGTCTTGTCGAAGCCATCGCGGATCTGCCGGTGGGGCAGCCGCTAGGTGCGGTTGGTCTCCCGGTGCTTGCACCCCGGCCAGCAGCACGGCCGGCGCTGCCCATCTTCCAGCTCCTCGCGGGTCCTGCGAATGCGACGCTCCCGCGTCGCCTGCTGCTTGGCATCCTCAACCCAGCAGATGAACTCGTTGCGCGCCAAGGGCGTGATGTCCTTCCAAGCACCGAGCGCCGTGGGATTGGCGATCAGCACCTCGCGCAGGTCTGCGGGTAGCTCGTGCACTACCCCACCGGGCACTCGCTGGCTCGTCACGAGGCAACGGTAACGCGCCGGAGGGGCGCGGCTGCGCATGCCCGGGCCGTGCCGGGGAGGCCAGTACGGGAGCAACGCAAGCAACCAAGCCACTTCCAGCACGACGGCTCTGCTCTCACTTGGACAGACCGCGCGAGCACCATTCCACGTCGAGGGTGGTGGAACGTGGCCCCCAAAACCCCGGATGGGGGATCTAATCGCCGTGAAGGGCGCCGACCCCTACTCGGGTGAGGCACACGGACTCGTCCCTCGGTGGCTGGGATAGCGATCGACTGGGAGCGTTGGTCACGAACGTTCCCGGCGCGATCTATCGCTGCTCGCCCTCGTTCGACTGGGCGATGGAGTTCATCTCGGAGACGATCGAGCCGATCACGGGCTACCCGCCGGCGGAGTTCGTTCACAACCATGTGCGCACCTACGCGAGTGTCATCCACCCGGATGATCGCGAACGCGTGGAAGAGGTCGTCACCGAAGCTCTCGGCCGGCGCGCGCCGTTCGAGCTCGAGTACCGCGTTCTTCATGTTGACGGGTCGCTGCGGTGGGTGCTGGAGCGTGGTCAGGGCATTTTCGACGAGCACGGCGAAGTGGCGTTCCTGGATGGCGTGATCTGCGACATCACTGCTCGTAAGTTGGCCGAGGACCGTCTCGCGTTTCTGGCCTACCACGATCCGCTGACCGGCCTCCCAAATCGCATGCTGTTCCGCGAGCATCTCGACGTCGCCTTGCGTCGCGCCGCGCGCGCAGGCGCAAGCGTTGCCGTCTGCTTCGTCGATCTGGACGGGTTCAAGCTCGTGAATGACAGCTTCGGACACGCCGTCGGCGACGATCTGTTGATCGAGGTGGCAGCGCGCCTCGGGAATGTGGTGCGTGATCAAGATGTCGTCGCGCGTCAGGGCGGTGACGAGTTCCTGATCCTGCTCGCGGACCTTCCGACCGGAGTCGCGGGTGGTCGCTCCGCGGTCGACGTGGCCGTGACGGTCGCGACCGCGATTCGCGCTGCACTGCAACAGCCAATCGGTCTCTCAGAGGCGGAGATCGCGGTCAATGCGAGCGTCGGGATCAGCGTCTACCCCAACGACGCGGCGGACGCGGACGCGCTGCTCAAGCACTCGGACATCGCGATGTATCTGGCCAAGGAGCAGGGCCGGAACGATCACGCGATCTATGTCAGCGATGGCCGCGACTACCGTCGCCAGCTCTCGCTCGCCTCGAGGCTGGGCGCGGCCATCAGCAACGGCGAGCTCGTCCTCCACTACCAGCCCCTCGTCGATCTGGGGAACGGTTCGATCGTCGGCGCTGAAGCGCTCGTGCGGTGGCAGGACAGCGAGCGCGGGCTGATCCCGCCCGGCGATTTCATTCCGATCGCCGAACGCACGGGCTTGATCAGACCGCTCAGCGACTGGGTCATCGACCAGGCCTGCAAGCAAACCGCCGCCTGGGCCGCGGAGGGCCTCGATCTCTACGTCTCGATCAACCTGCCGGCCAGCTTCTGGCGGCCAACGATGATCCGCCACGTCCTCGACACGATCGAGTCCTTCGGCCTCAACCCCAACCGCATGATGGTCGAGATCACCGAATCCGCGATGCTCAGCAACGACCGTGTCACCGCCCCGATCCTCGAAGAACTTCATAGCCGCGGCCTCAAGGTCGCCGTCGACGACTTCGGCACCGGGCACTCCTCGCTGAGTCGCCTCACTCAGATGCACGTGACCACGCTCAAGATCGATCGCGCTTTCATTGCCGACCTACCCGCGAACGAGAACGCCGCGGTACTCGTCCGGTCGATCATCCAACTCGCTCACAACCTCGGCCTACAGCCGCTTGCCGAAGGCATCGAGACACCTGCACAGGCCGCGTTCCTGACCCGCCACGGATGCAGCCTCGGTCAGGGATTCCTCTACAGCCCAGCCGTACCGGCAGACCAGTTCGCATCGATCTACCACTCGCTGAACCGCGCCGCGGCGTGAGCTCGAGCGAAAGTAGGACAGCGCGAAACCGCATGATCAAGCGAGGCGGGCCCCCCGCAATCCGAACACTCGTGAACGTCTCGTGGAAGGACATCGAGAGACGTTCTGGAGCATCGTCGAGCGCCAGCGGTATGTTCGGGCTGCGCGCCGAAGGGTCACGAGCAGCCGCTATTTGAGGTCGAATCGCCCGCGCGACGTCAGCGGCGTCTTGAGTGTCACCTCGGGGAGGTACTCGTCCAGGAACACGCGCGCGACGAGCTCCTGCCGCGAGGCGACGCCGAGCTTCTCGTAGAGGCTCTTGACGTGATCCTCGACGGTGTGCGGGGACAGAACGAGCGCCTCGGCCAGCTCTGCTCGCGACAGGCCGCGGGCAAGGAGCGTGGCGACCTCGCGCTCGCGAGCCGTCGCGCCGAAGGCCTCGAGCCGGACGGTCGCTGAGCGGGCGCCGCCGGCCCGCTCCAGCACGACGGCGATACGGCCGTCGCCGGGGGGCCCGGGCAGCGACGCGTGCAGCGTGATCCATCCGTCGCTGCCGGGAACCGTCACGACGTTCGATCCGCCTTGACCGGCCTCCGGCGCGCCGCGCACGAACGAGGCGAGCGCGAGCACGGGCGTGGCAATCGCATCGTCGGCGTAGTCGGGTCCGTCGGGGCGCAGCGAGGCGAGCAGCTCGCGCGCCGGGGGCGTGATGAGCTCGACATCGTCCTGTGGACCGAGGACGACGAGCCCGGGCGCGTCGACGCCCGTCCCGCGGCGTGCTGCATCGAAGCGCAGCGATGCACGGATCCCCCGGGCAATCGCGCCCGCAGCGGCGGCGAGCGCGTCGACGTCACGCTGCTCGAACGGTCCGCTTGCGGCGCGGCGGGCAATGTGAACCGCGCCCCAGACGCGGCCGCGGATGACGAAGGCGGCGCGCAGCTCGTGGGGGATATCGGCCGGGAGGAGCAGGTCGCGGTAACGAGGGCTGCGCTGCGGGTCGCCGCGCGTGACGTGGTCCAGGATCCCGACGGGCACGCGCTGCGCCGCCAGCCCGGCGAAGGTGTTGACGTCCTCGACCAGGTACTCGCTGCGCACGACCAGCTCCCCCGCTGCCTGGGTCTCGTCCGGCGCGAAGACACCCCGCTCGATCAGCTCGTCGGGCGAGTCGCTTGTCATCAGGCGCGTGTGCGGGTCCAGTGTGTGCCAGCAGCTGGCGTCGTTCTCGATGACCTTGCGGAGCCGGGGGGCGAGCTCGGCGAAGAACTGCCTCCGCGGCAGTCCCCGGGCGCTGAGCAGATCGACCTCGTCGATCAGGCGCTCGGGCGACCCTGCCATGCGAGCAAGTGTCTCACAACGCGCAGCCAAAATCCCCACGCGCGCGGGGATGGTGGCTGCGCGTCACGGCGCTCATGCTGCAGGCATGGAGTCGATCAACAACGGAGGCACAACGATGAGCGCGTCGCAGGACACCCTCGCACCCATCGCCCACCGGCCCGGCGAGGGAGAGCACCTCTGGTTCTTCGGGGGCCTCACGACCATCAAGGCCGACGGCGCCGAGACCGGCGGTCGCGTGATGGTCACCGAGCAGCTCATGCCCCGCGGTAGCGGCTCGCCGCTGCACGTCCACCACAACGAGGACGAGTGGTTCTACGTCCTCGATGGCGAGCTCACGATCTGGGTCGAGGGCACGACGGTCGCGGCGGGCGCCGGCTCGTTCGTGTTCGGCCCGCGCGACGTTCCGCACACGTTCGTCGTCAGTTCCGAGCAGGCGCGCTTCCTGCTGGTGACGGAACCGGCCGGATTCGAGGGCTTCGTCCGCGCGCTCGCCGCCCCAGCGGCCGCAGCGGAGATCCCGCCCGCCCCGACGGCGCCGCCGGACATGGGGCCAGTGCTCCGGGCCGCCGCCGACTACGGGCTCGAGATCCTCGGCCCTCCAGGCATCCCGGCCTGACACCGCATTGCGGGTCTGGAGGGCGCCCGTGGCCAGGCCCTCCGGCGGGTCGCTTCACGAGAGATTCGTGACTCGGCTGGTCAGGCCGGCGGTGCGGCTGACTTCGGGTAGTCGAGTTGGAGCGAAGTCGGGATCGGGCTGGACGGCCGCCGTCATGCGGCCCCGAGCACGCGGCGCACGTTGTCGGTAGCGTCGACCGCGGTCAGCGCGGCGGTCTCCATCGAGACGAACTCGGAGACCCAGTCGCCGGCCAGGAAGATGCGGTCGGCGATGCCGCGGTCGAGCGCCGCCTGCGCGCGCCAGCGCCCGGGCGCGGCGAACGGCCCGGCGTGCTCCCAGACCTTGACCCAGGTCTCGGCGATGTGCCGGCGCACCTGGGGATACATCAGGTCGAGGTCGGCGAGGAACGTGTCGCGCACGGCGTCCTCCGAGGCCCCGAGCAACGCGCGGGCGCGCCGGCCGCCGCCGTAGACCATGATCACGCTGCCCTGCTTCTGCCCCACGCCGTGCATGAAGTTGGCGTGGTTGAAGAACATGTTGAAGCGCAGGTCTGGCGTGAGCACCGAGTAGAGGTCATCCCACGGCATCGGCGTCGTCTCGTCGGTACGGATGCTGAGCACGGCCATCGGCCCGAACGTCACGTCGCCGAGCGCCGAGCGGATCTCGGGCGTGATCGCGTCTCCGAGGACGCCGGGCAGCAACGGCGCCGGGACGGCCACGATGGCGGTGCGCGCGCGGATCTCGCCTGCGCCGTCAGGGCCGGCGTAGGCGATGCGCACCCCCGCGCCGTCGAGGCTCATGGACGTCACGGTGGTGCTGAGGCGGACGATCGGCCCGAGTGACTCTCCGAGGGCGTCTGGCAGGAGGCCCGAGCCGCCGCGCATGTTGCGGCCGAGGTCGCCGGTGTCCCAGACGTGCGCGAAGAGCGCCGACATGGCCGACTGCGAGATCTCGTCCGGATCGGCCAGCGAGCGGTTCGAGAGCGCCTCGAAGATACGGAACGCGTCCGGCTGCAGGTTGCCGAGGAAGTCGAGGAACGTCTCGTCGCCGCGGTGCTTGAGCGCGCGCAGGCGGACGTCGGCGTCGGTCTCCCCCGGGCCGCGCGAAAGCAGCTTCATGTACGCGTCGGCATCGCGTTTGACCTTGAGACCGGCGCGCGCGAAGGAGACTCGGCCGGCGGCCGAGAGCGGCAGGCGGAGCGGCAGCAGCTCGGGGCGCACGTCGCGCACGATGCGCCCGCCGAGGTGGATATTGAGCATCGACCCCGTGATTGGCATGACCTCCAGCCCGAGCTCGCCGACGATCTTGCCAATCACCGAGTCGGGCGGCGGGAACATGTGCGCACCGACGCTGAGCGCGAGGTCGCCGCGCTGCTGCGACCAGATGCGGCCGCCGACGCGGTCAGACGCCTCGAGCACCACCGGGTCGCGGTCGCGCAGATGGTGCGCCGAGACGAGGCCGGCGATCCCCCCGCCGACGATCACGACATCTCGCTCCTCAGCCACGGGTCACCTCATGTCGAGTGCGCGAGTGCGGCCGGCCCGCGAGAACGCGCACGACGGAGTCCGGGTCGAAGAGGAACGAGACCTGACGCCGGCGACGACGCTCAGCGCGGCTCAGTGCAGGCGCGTGCGATGTCGTGCTGGACACCCGGCCATGGTACGCGCCTCCGACGGCGCCAGCCCTTCGCGCACACACGACTGAGGCCGCGTTTCCGTCGCGATGCGAGAGCGAAGACCTCTTGAGGGTCGGCGCGAGCGATGCGTCCGCACGCCTCCGTGATGGGGAGCCCAAGCCGAGTCGCGTGCCTGCGGGACCGAGCTGCCTTGCAGGCAGCCACGTGGATCCACGGAGAGCGCATGGCTAAGCCCTTTCCGAAACGACGCCCGTATGAGCGCGGTATGAGCGGAGCCCTCCGCTCATACCGTTTCCGCCACTTCAGCAACACGCAAAGCGCTGGAAAACCCCATACTTGAGCCAAATGGCGGGGTGACGGAGCGGTCTAACGTGGCTGCCTTGAAAGCAGCTAGACAACCGCTGAGGTTGTCTCGAGGGTTCGAATCCCTCCCCCGCCGCTCACGGGCCGGGCGGGATCAGCGCAGCAGCAGCGCGCGGGCCGTCTCGTGCAGCGTGCGCGTGATCTCGGTATCGGAGAGGCCCGTGCGCTCGAGCTCGCGGTAGGTCTCGTAACTCGTGAGCACCATCAGCAGGGCGAACGCGCGGCGCTGCGTGGTTCCCGGCGGGAGGCACTTGCGGCGCTGGAGGCTGCGTGAGAGCCGTTCCATCTCCCCGTGGCGGTCGGCGCGCTGGCGCTCGACGAAGTTGCGAGCGCCCGGGTCGATCTCGGCCACCCCGTAGATCGCCGCGAAGACTGCGTTCTCCGCCGACCAGAAGGCGACGACATTCGCGATCGTGCCGCTCAGGGCCTGCTCGGGGTCATCTGCTCCGATCGCCGCGCGGATCGCGAGCAGCGACGGGTGAAGCGAGAGCGTGTCGCAGATCGCATCGACCAGGTCGAGGCGCGAGGCGAAGTGCTGGTAGAGGGTCGCGCGGGAGACGCCGGCGCGATCGGCGACTTCCTCGACCGTGCTCTCGTGGTAGGTGCCCTCGACCAGCAGCTCCCTCACCGCGGCCACGATGCGCGCCCGGGTCTCCTCGGCCTTGCGCGTGACGCGGCGCGGACGGTATGCGCGATTCGACGACATTGACGAACAGTCTAGACAAAGCGTCTACTTTTCGCTACGCTCGACACACAGTCTAGACATCGTGTCTAGAAATTCATCGATCGGGAAGGAGCAGGACATGCCGAAGGCTTCGAAGCAGACGGCCCCCCGGGCCGAGGACATGGGAGTGATGGAGGGGCGCTACGCCGAGGTCGGCGGCTACACCGTGGCGTTCGAGTCGTTCCGCGAGGACGCCGACGGCACGCCGCTCTTCAGGGGCTTGCCGGACGACCGCTGCCAGAGCCCGCACTGGGGCTACGTCGTCTCCGGCTCGCTGACGTTCCGCTACGCCGATCACGACGAGGTCTACGAGGCCGGGGACGCGTACTACGCCCCGCCGGGGCACGTGCCCGTGATCGCAGCGGGCACCGACGTGGTCGAGTTCAGCCCGACCGGCGAGTACGAGAAGACGATGGCGGTCGTCGGCCGCAATCTGGCCGCCCTGCAGGCCCGCGCCTGAGCGCCTCGTCAGTACCCGGCGAGCGAGTCGATGACTCCGAGCAGCGGCTCGCCCGCCCGGAAGCGCGCAACGTTCTGCTCGACGCGACGCATGAGCGCCGCGTCGAGCTGCGCGCGCGTGTTCGCCACGTGCGGCGTGATCAGGGCGCGCGGCTCGGTCCAGAGCGGATGGCCGTCGGGCAGCGGCTCGGGGTCCGTCACCTCGAGCAACGCGCCCCGCAGGCGGTTGCCCCGCAATGCCGCGACGAGCGCGTCGGTGTCGACCAGCCCGCCCCGCGCGACGTTGACGAGCACTCCCCCGGGACCGAGCAGCGCCAGCTCGCGCGCGCCGATCATGCCCTGCGTCTCGGGCGTGAGCGGAGCGCAGAGCACGACGTAGTCGCTGCGCTCGAGCAGCCTGTCCAGGTCGCGCGGCCCGAACGAGCGGTCGGCCCCGGGTACCTCGCCGCCCGAGCGGGTGAGCGCGAGCACGCGCACGTCGAACGGCTGCAGCCGGCGGATCGTCTCGCGGCCGATGGCACCCGCACCGACGATGCCGATCGTGCTGCCGGCCAGGGGCACGCCCTCCAGCTCGGGCTTCAGCCACGTCTGCGCGCGCGCACACTCGGGCAGCCGCTTGGCGGCGGCGAGCAGGAGCGCCAGAACGTACTCGGCGACGGCCGCGGCATAGGCCCCGGCGGCCGACGTCCAGACACGCTCGCCGTTCACGAGGCCGTGCTCGACCCATGGCTCGATGCCGGCGGAGTCGAGTTGCACCCACTCGACGGACTCGCGCAGGAGCGAGCGTGCCAGCGGGACCTGCTCGGGCTTGAGATGGTGATAGCCGTACCAGACGACGACGTTGGCCTCGCCTGCCGGCACGATCTCGCCGCCTGCGCGGCGCACCGCCTCGACGAGGCCGCCGGGCGCCTCGGGCGACAGCCACACGCGGGCGGCCTTGGGAGCTGTGCTCTGCATCGCCTCATAGCATGACGTCCCATGGGAACCTTTGACCGCATCGCTCCGCTGACTCTGCTGATCGACGACCTTGCCTACGAGCGCACCGCGGAAACGGTCTCCAGCGGATTCGAGCGCGTCTCGACCGTGATCGTGATGCGCGGCGGCGGCCAGGAGGGGCGCGGCGAGGACATCTGTTATGCGCCGACCGATCACGACCTGTTCCCTGCTCCGGAGTCGCTCGAGCTGACGGGCTCTCACACGATCGGCACGCTCTCGCAGCAGCTCGACGGGCACCCGCTGTTCACCGGGGAACCGAGCATGCACGCGTCGCTCGACTACCGCCGCTGGGCCTTCGAGAGCGCCGCGCTCGATCTGGCGCTGCGCCAGGCGGGCGCGACCCTGGGGGAGGTCGTGGGCCGCGAGCGGGCGCCGCTGCGCTTCGTGGTCTCGACGCGGCACGACCTGCGCGACTGGCTGGCCGTCGCGCCCGAGCTCGAGTTCAAGGTCGACCCCATTCCCGGTGAGTGGGACGTGGAGCACATGGACGCGCTGGCCGCCACCGGGCGCGTGCGCGTCTGCGACCTCAAGGCCCACTACGTCGGCACGCCCGTCGACACGATGCCGGACGCGAGCTTCCACCGCCAGATCGCCGAGCATTTCCCCGGCGCTGTGATCGAGGACCCGTCGCTCGCAGCCGATGTCCTGCACGCGCTGGACGGCTCGTTCGACCGCCTCTCCTTCGATGCTCCCATCCACTCGCTCGCCGATGTCGACGCGCTGCCGATGCGCATCCGGCACCTCAACATCAAGCCCTCGCGCTTCGGCCCGTTGTCGCGCCTGTTCGAGTGCATCGACGCCAGCCTGGAGCGAGGCGTCGAGCTGTACGGCGGCGGCCAGTTCGAGCTCGGCGTCGGACGTGCCCAGATCCAGGAGATCGCCAGCCTCTTCTACCCGGACACGCCGAACGACGTCGCGCCGCCCGCCTACAACGCGCCCGAGCCGGTGGCCGGGCTCCCCCAGAGCCCGCTTCCGCCGCCGCCCCGCCGCGCAGGGTTCGGCGCGTGATCGCAGTCGCGCTCGCCGCAGCGGCGCTCGTCGTCGCGCCGCCGAAGCCGGCCATCGTGCAGAAGCCCATCCCGTTCGGGCCACAGCGGCGCGCCGAGATGGCCGCGTACTCCAAGCGCCACTACGGGACGGCTCAGTGGCGCCTGATCGCGCCGAAGGTGATCGTCGAGCACTACACGGCCAGTGACACCTTCTCGAGCGCCTACAACACCTTCGCACCCGATCACGCGGACTCCGAGTTGCATGAATTGCCGAACGTCTGCGCGCACTTCGTGATCGACACCGACGGGACGATCTATCAGCTCGTGCCACTCACGATCCGCTGCCGCCACACCGTCGGGCTCAACTACACCGCGATCGGCATCGAGCACGTCGGGCGCTCTGCCACCGGCATCCTCTCCAACGCGCGCCAGATCGCGGCCTCGCTCGCGCTCACGCGCTGGCTCATGGCGCGCTTTCACATCAGCGGGCGCAACGTGATCGGCCACGCCGAGAGCCTCTCGAGCCCCTACCACCACGAGCTCGTGGCAGCCCTGCGCACCCAGACCCACAGCGACTGGAACGCCAGCGAGATGAAGCGCTACCGCGCACTGCTCGCGAAGGCCTGAAACCGCCGTGAAAAACAGCGCCGGCCGCGGCGCCACGAGGGCGCCGCGGCCGGCGGCCGGGCTAGCTGCAGACGGTGACTAGGCCGAAGCCTCGTCGTCGCGCCGGCCAAGGCGGCGGAGCACGAGGCCCGCTGCGAGCAGACCGCCACCCACGCCGACGAAGAGGAACACGTCGGAGCCCGTGAACGGCAGGTTGTGAGCCACACCCACGGCCGGTGCGGCCGTGGTCTTGGGCTTGACCTTCGTGATGACCGACTCGACTGCACCCTGTCCGCCGTACTGCTTGAGCAGCGGGCTCTTGAGCGCGGCCTTGAGCTGGGCATTCGTGTAATGACCGTCGACCTTGCCGTCCTTGGCAACGTCCTTGACGATCGCCTGCGTCGTCCCGCCACTACTGGCGAGCGCCACTGCCGGCATCACACAAAGTGCGAGCGCGACGAGCGGAAGGATGAAACGTGTAGTGCGCATGAAGACTCTCCCCTTTTCCCTGTTTTCTGCAGCTAGCGGGCTCCACGTCCGCCGGCCATGACTCCCAAGGTGCTGAGCATGATTCCGGCGTCTGTGGCGAACGACTGGTGCTTGACGTAGTAGAGGTCGTAGGACAATTTCTCGAGCGTCTCCTCGATCGACGCTGCGTAGGGCGCATACACCTGAGCCCAGCCCGTGATGCCTGGGCGGACGAGGTGGCGCGGTTCGTAGAAGGGCAGCTGGCGAGCGATCTCGGCGACCAGCTCCGGGCGCTCCGGGCGCGGCCCGACGAGCGCCATCTCGCCGCTCACGACGTTCCACAACTGCGGGAGCTCGTCGATGCGGAAGCGGCGGATGAAAGCTCCGACGCGCGTGATGCGAGGATCGCCCTCGGACGCCCACTCCGGGGCGCCGGAGGCCTCGGCATCGGTGCGCATGGAGCGGAACTTGATGATCGTGAAGCGGCGGCCGCCCTCGCCCACGCGCACCTGGCGGTAGAGCACCGGGCCTGGCGAGTCGAGCTTGACCGCGAGAGCGATGAGCAGCATCAGCGGGGCGGTGACGACGGCGGCCACCGTGGCCACCGCGATGTCGACGCTCCGGCGTGCGACCGAGGCCTGCAGGCGACGGTGCAGCGTGAGCGCCTCGATGAACCACGCGGCGTTGATCTCCTCCACGGGGACGCAGCCGAAGGCGCGCTCGTAGAGGTCGCTCAGCTCGAGCACCGCGGGCGTGCGGTCGCCGACGCCGAGCAGATGCTCGAGCAGTGGCAGTCGATGCCGGCTGGCGGTGAGGACGATCGCGTCGACGTCGTGCGCTCGGACGATCTCGGGCAGCCGGTCGAGCTCGCCCAGGATCGGCACGACCGCGTGCGAGAGGTTGCCGACGAAGCCGACCAACTCGACGCCGTGCGCCTCGCGCTTGTCGAACGCGCCGGCGAGCCTCGCAGCCTCCTCACCCGCGCCCAGGCCCAGCACGCGCAAAGGGCTCTCGGTCGTCCGCGTGCGGTGCTGGCGCACGTCCCAGCCGGCAATCGCGAGAAAGCCGAAGAGGGATGCGGCGAGGAGCCGGAGAGGCTCGACGCCCGTGTTCAGGAGGGCAGCGGATGCGATGACGAGCGCCGTGACGAGTGTGGCGGCCTGGGCATGGCGGACGAGTCGGACAGCGAGCGCGCGGTGGTACTCACCCCGGTCGCGCAGGAAGGCCGAGCCGACCAGCCAGGCGGCGGTGGTCGCGACAGCAGCCGCCACGAGACCGGTGGCCGAAGCACCGAACGCGATCACCCAGGCAACCAATGTCAGCGAGGCGAGGACGAGGTGCGCGGCCCGTTCCCGGCCAACCGCAAGCGAACGCGCAGGGACCGTCAGCGGATAGGTGACGCTTCCTGCATTCGCAACACGTGGAGTGACTGCCATCAACCGATTCCAATGCTTCTGGGGTGTTACAAGCACCCCACTCTGGACAGGAGTGCTCGCCGAATGCTGCAGACACGAAGGTCTGCAGGCACAGCACGAGCATATGCAGATTTCTGCAGGTTGCAACCCCCCACCTTGCAGCTCCCCCAATTGGGTGCTTCATGCAACCCACGTCACAAACTTCAGTGCGTGGCGGTGAGCGTCAGCCGCACGTCTCGGGTGCCGCCTCCGCCGCCGATCAGCAGCACCAGAAGCGTTCCCTGGCGGCCGTTCAGGCGCACGGCCGCGCCCGCAAGCGCGCGCTCCTGCGCGCCGCGCCGCACCACGATTCCGACCCGCCGCGCGCCCGTGCGCCGCAGCGTGACGGCGTCCGCGGAGGTGGGCACGCGCCACAGACGCAGGCTCAGAGGCGGCATCGTCGCGCGCAGCACGAGCCGTCCTCCGGGGCGGAGTCTGGCTGTCCGCCGGGCACGCAGGGCCTTGCCGACCAGGGGGTCGTCGAGCGCAGTGCGCGCGAAACGGACGAATGCCGCCTCGAGGGCGTGCCGCCCGCCGAGCGCGCCGGCGACCAGCGCCAGCCCGTTCGGGTCACTGTCCGCGCGCGTTGCAGCAGCTGCGAGCAGGCGCCGCACGAAACCGGCGTGGGCGTGCTCGAGTTGCTCGATCAGCCACCAGGCCCCGTATTCGTGGAGATCGCCGTCCTGCCAGTACGGCTCCTCGGTACCCGCCCCCCCAAGGGCCACCCTGTAGATCTCGCGATCGACGTCAGGGGGGGCGGCGATGCCCTCCATCCAGACCGCCGTCGCTTCGGCGAGCCACTCCGGCAGTCGCCCGCGCGACTCGCCGATCTGGATGGCGTGGAACAGCTCGTGCGCCAGCGTCACGCGCAGCTGCTCGGCGCCCGTCGTGGTGAGCGGAGCAACCTCGGCCGGGGCGTAGTCGTTGTCGACGACGATGTAGCTGAAGCCCGAGCCGGGCGGATCGGCCACCGTGGCAGCGAGCTCCCCGAGGTCGTGCGAGGCGAGGTCGCAGACATAGAGGTCGTAACGCGCGTCGCCGCCGCGCTCGGCGCCATCGCCGTCGTCGGCCGGCGGAGGCGGAAAGCCGAGCGCGGTCTCGCGCGTCCAGGCCTGCTCGGCCGCCTCGCCGACGGCGACGATCCAGTCCGGCACTCCGCCCACGCGCGTGATGGTTTGCGCCGGACTGTCGCGGTCGGCGGGATCGGCGACGTAGTGCACGCGCACGTGTCCCTGAGGCGTGTCGTAGGGCGGCGCCTCCGGCACGCGGTAGGTGCACACGGTGCCGCTCGCGTCCGGCGGGCGACCGTCCGCACGGGCGAGCGGCGCGATCGCGAGCGTCAGCAACAGGCTCAGCATCCCCACGAGGCGGCAGTGCGACATCGTCCTCACTCTGGCAGCAGGTTGGACCACCGGTACCATCAACCGGCATGCGTCGAGTGCCAGCCATCGTGGCGTGCCTGCTCGCGGCGCTCGTGCTGGCCCCGGCCGCGCTCGCAGACACGCGCTCGCGCGACCTGCGGGTGGCCACGACGACGAAGATCGACACGCTCAATCCGCTGATCGGCACGCTCTCGGCCGAATATCGCGTGTGGGCGCTGAACTACGACCTGCTGATCGCGTTCGACCAGAAGTCGATGCAGCCGGACAAGCTGCACTCGCTGGCCGCGAGCTGGGAGCCCTCGAAGGACGGGAAGACGTGGACGTACTACCTCCGGCCGGACCTCAAGTGGTCGGATGGCAAGCCGCTGACCGCGCACGACGTCGTCTGGACGATGAACTTCCTGGCGAAGTACGTGAAGTCGAGCGCCGTCGCGGCTGTCAAGCGCTGGCAGGCGGTCGGCGACCTCACGGTCGTCGCCCACATGAAGCACCCGTCGGTCGAGATGGAGTCGCTCTGGATCTACATCCTCCCCGAGCACGTCTGGAAGGCGGCCAATCCCAAGAAGTGGGAGGAGTTCAAGCCGCCGCTCCCGCTGGTCGGCTCGGGCCCGTACACCGTCACGAGCTGGAATGCCAACGGCACGACGGTGATGGAGCGCAATCCGTACTTCCGTGAAGCGAACAGCGGGCCCCAGCGCGTGCTGATGACCTACTACGGCGACGAGAACGGGGCGGTCACGGACCTCGAGCAGAACCGGCTCGACGTGATGCCCGCGGACACGCTCAACGCGCCCGACGTGCCGCGACTCGAGCGCACGAGCGGCGTGCACGTCTATCACTCGCCGGCCATCGGCCTCGAATACTGGGTCTTCAACCTCGCTCCGCGCGTCACCTCGCGGGTCCACAAGGAGGTCGTCCGGAGCCGGGCGGTGCGCGTGGCCCTGGCCTGGGCGATCGATCGCTCCGCGCTCGTGAAGGCGGCCCTCCAGGGCTACGGAGCGCCCGGCAACACGCAGCTCTCGCGCAACTACGGCGAGTACACGCTCGACCTCTCCAAGGATCCCGTCCTCGGTTACCACTACGACCCCGAGAAGGCGAAGCGCATCCTCGACCAGGCCGGCTGGCGAGTCGGTCCCGACGGCATCCGCCGCAACCCGGACGGCGTGCGCGCGTCGTTCGAGCTCGCCTACGCAGGCCTCTCGACCGAGAAGAGCGCAGTCACGCTGATTCGCGCGTGGGCGCGCGACGTCGGGATCGAGATCAACGTGCGCGTGTACGACAACGACAAGCTGATCAACCTCGAGTTCAACATGGACGGCAAGAAGCTCACGCCCGACTTCGACACCGAGATCTGGTCGATCGGCGGCGACCCGACGCCCGAGTTCCTGCTCTCGCTGTTCACGAAGGACCAGATCGGCGTCTGGAACGACTCGGGCTATACCGACGCGAACTACGAGCGCCTCTTCAAGCGCGAGACGCAGGAGACCGATCAGTCGGCGCGAGTCGACGAGATCCATCAGCTGCAGCACATCGCCACGGCCGACCTGCCCTACATCGAGCTGTACGAGCCCGACGACCTCGGTGCGGTCAACACGCGTACCTGGCAGAACTGGACGACGCAGCCCTCGCCCGACGGTCAGCCGATCACGTCCTACGGCTGGAGCACGATCGTCGCCCTGAAGCCCGGCGAGCTCGCGAGCACGAGCTACCCCGGCGTCCCCTGGGCGATCGCCGGGCTGGTCGCGCTCGCGATTCTCGCGGTCGGGTCGTCCTTCCTCGCCTCCAGGCGCGAGCAGCGCGAGCCCATCGAGGTCGCGGACGCCCCGACGGTCGCGGACGCCCCGGCGTGACGCGGCTGATCGCCCAGAAGGTCGCGCTCGCGCTGATCACGCTCGCGTTCGTGCTGACGTTCAACTTCTTCCTCTTCCGCGCGGTCGGCGATCCCCGCGACGATCTCCTGCGCGTGCCGCACATGTCGGCGCCCGAGCGGGCGCACCTGATCCACGCGCGCGGCCTCGACCGCTCGGAGCTCGATCAGTACGGCATCTACGTCCGCAACACGCTCAGCGGCCAGCTCGAGACGAGCTACCACTCGGGCCGCCCCGTCACGGACGTGATCGGCGAGGCGCTGCCGAACACGCTCATCCTCGCGCTGCCCGCGACGCTGCTGGCCGCTCTGCTCGGCACGTGGATGGGCATCATCTCGGCGCGGCGCCGCGGCGGCACCGCCGACGGCGCGCTCACGGGCAGTGCGCTGACGCTCTACTCCATGCCGGAGCAGTTCCTCGCCATCGTCGTCGTGCTCGTGTTCTCGATCTGGCTGAAGGCGTTCCCGAGCCAGCTCTCCGAGGAGCCCGGGTCGAGCGCCACCGGTCTCAGTCACGTCTGGGACGTGACCCAGCACGCGGTCCTGCCGGTGCTCACGCTGACGGCGAGCATCCTCGCGAGCTGGAGCCTGATCATGCGCGCCTCGCTGACGGAGACGATGCACGCCGACTACATGACGACCGCGCGCGCAGTCGGGCTGTCACCGAGGCGGGCCGTGCTGCGCCACGCGGTGCCAAACGCGCTCCTGCCCGTGATCGCGCTGACCGCCATCTCGCTCGGCTACGTCGTGGGCGGCGTGATCTTCATCGAGTCGGTGTTCTCGTGGCCCGGCATCGGGCAGCTCACCTACGACGCGCTGCTCAACCGCGATCTGCCCGTGCTCCAGGGTGTCTTCCTGCTCACGTCCGCGGCCGTGATCCTGCTCAACCTGGTCGCCGACCTCGTCATCATGGCCCTCGACCCACGCGTGCGAGCCACCTGATGGCGGTCTCCAGCGAGACGGTCGCTCAGCTGCTCGGATCGGAGCGCGGCCCGCTCGCGCGCTGGCTGGTCGGAGCGGTGCGCGTCGTGCGCGCCATCGGCCGCCGCCCCCTCGGGGCATTCGGGCTGATCACGATCGCGATCGTCGTCGCCCTGGCGCTGCTCGGCCCCGCGCTCGCGCCGCAGGACCCACTCGCGAGCAGCAGCTTCGACTTCGCCAACCGCATGCAGAGCCCGTCCAGCGCACACTGGCTCGGAACCGACGAATCGGGCCGCGACCTGTTCTCGCAGTTCCTGCTCGGAGCGCGCGTCTCGCTGATCGTCGGGCTCGTGGCCGGCATCGCGTCCGCCGTCATCGGCGCCGCAGTCGGCATCTGCGCGGGCTACTTCGGCGGCTGGGCCGATCGCGGCCTGACGTTCCTCGACGACTGGTTCCTGGTGCTCCCGTTCGTCCCGTTCGCGGTGCTCATGGCGGCGCTGCTCCAGGACGACGCCGAGAGCATCCCGGGCGGTCAGACCGGCATCATCGTGCTCGTGCTCGCGATCACCGGCTGGGCCGGGACGACGCGCATCGTGCGCGCGCAGGTGCTCTCGCTGCGCGAGCGCCAGTTCGTGGAGCGCGCACGCTCGCAGGGGGCCTCGCACGTCTGGATCATGCGCCGCCACATCCTGCCCAACGTGATGCCGATCGTGTGGGCCAACACGGTGCTGATCGTCGCGCTCTCCGTGCTGGGCGAGGCGGGCCTCTCGTACTTCGGCCTCGGCGACCCGGACTCGTTCTCCTGGGGCACGGTGCTCTACAACGGCTTCCAGGCGGGTGCGATCAATCAGGGCGCGTGGTGGTACGTGCTGCCTCCGGGCATCGCGATCACGCTCTTCGTGCTCGCGTTCTTCGCCGTGGGCCAGGTCATCGACGAGTCATCCACACCGCAGGCGCGACGACTGTGAGCGATCCCGTCCTGACCGTCGACGACCTCCACGTCGGGTACCCCGGCGAGGAGGGCGACATCGAGATCGTCACCGGCGTCTCGTTCGAGTTGCAGCGCGGCGAGGCACTCGGCCTCGCCGGCGAGTCGGGCTGCGGCAAGACGACGACGGCGCTCGCGATCATGAAGCTGCTCGCGCCCGGGCTGCGGCAGATCTCGGGAACCGTCGACCTGCAGACGGCCAACGGCGTGGTGCACCTGCAGAAGCGCACCGAGCGCGGCATGCGCGACGTGCGCTGGACGGAGATCTCGCTCGTGTTCCAGGGCGCCATCGGCGCGCTCGATCCGGTGCAGCGCGTGTCGCGCCAGATCGGAGACGCCATCCGCCTGCACGATCCCGAGGCGGATCGCACGGCGGTGCGGGAGCGCGTGAAGGAACTGCTGGAGCGCGTCGGCATCAGCGGCGAGCGTGCAAGCCAGTACCCGCACGAGTTCTCGGGCGGCATGCGCCAGCGCGTGATGATCGCGCTGGCGCTGGCCTGTGAGCCCGAGGTGATCATCGCGGACGAGCCGACGACAGCGCTCGACGTGATGACACAGGCGCAGGTGCTCGCGCTGCTCGAGGAGCTGCGGCGCGACCTCGGGCTCGCGCTGCTGCTGATCACGCACGACCTGGCGGTGATCGCGGAGACCTGCGAGCGGGTCGCGGTGATGTACGCCGGCAGCATCGTCGAGACCGGGCCGACCGATGCCGTCTTCGCGGTGCCGCAGCATCCCTACACGCAGCGACTGCTCGGTGCGTTCCCGCTGGTCGGGGGCGAGCGCGCCTTGCCGCCGGCGATCCCCGGGACGCCGCCGGATCCCGCCGATCCGCCCTCCGGCTGCCGCTTCCATCCCCGCTGCCACCTCGCGCGCGAGGCGTGCTGGCACGGCGAGATGGCGCTGCGCCCGGTCGGCGATGACCACGATTCGGCGTGCCTGTTCGCGCCGCTGCAGCAGACGGCCGTCGCCGGAGGCGTGCGCTGAGCACTCCCCCGCCTCCGCCCGTGCCGCTGGCCAGCGCCGTCACACCGCTGGCGGAGGCGCGCGGTCTCGAGGTCACGTTCCGTCGCCGCGGTCGCGTCGTCCGAGCTCTCGACGGCGTCGACCTCGAGTGGCGCCAGGACGAGGTGCTCGGCGTCGTCGGCGAATCGGGCTGCGGCAAGACGACGCTGGCACGGACGCTGCTCGGGCTCGAGCTGCCGAGCGCCGGCGAGCTGCGCTTCGAGGGCGAGGTGCTCGACCGTGGCGGCACCCGCACGCTGCGGCGCAAGGTGCAGATGGTGTTCCAGGATCCGTATCAGTCGCTCAACCCGCGCATGCGCGTGAGCGAGCTGGTGCAGGAGCCGCTGCGCATGCAGGGCATGCCGCGCGGCGAGCGCATCTTGCGCGCCGCGACGGCACTCGAGGACGCGGGCCTGGCGCCCGCGGAACGCTTCTGGCACCGGTATCCCTTCGAGCTCTCCGGCGGACAGCGGCAGCGCGTCGCGATCGCGAGCGCGCTCGCGCCGGAGCCGGCGGGGCTCGTGTGCGACGAGCCGGTCTCGGCGCTCGACGTGTCCGTGCGCGCGCAGGTGCTCCACCTGCTGCTCGGCCTGCGCCGTGCGCGCGGCCTTGCACTCCTCCTGATCACGCACGACATCGGCCTCGCCTGGTCGCTCTGCGATCGCGTCGCCGTCATGTACCTCGGGCGCGTGGTCGAGCTCGGCACCGCCGCCGACGTGCTCGAGCGCCCGCAGCACCCCTACACGCAGGCGCTCATCGCGGTTGCGCCGAGCACGCGCCCGCGACCCGGAGGCCGCGCGGCGATCCTCGAGGGCGAAGTGCCCGACGCCTCCCGGCTGCCCAGCGGCTGCCGCTTCCACCCGCGTTGCCCGCGCGCGCGGGAGCGCTGCGCCGAGGAAGACGTCGGGCCGCGGCCGAGCGGAGCCGCCGGTCAGACCGCGGCGTGCTGGTACCCCGGCATGGAGCGGCCCGTGCGCGCCGTCGCGCCTACGGCCTGACGACGAACGTCGCTCGGCCGATCAGGGCGCCGAACGTGGGCGAGGCGCCCTTGTGCCTGACCGCCGGCCACACGTACCAGACGTACGTGCCGGCCTCCAGCGTGCGCACCGGGCGGTAGGACGTGCGGGAGGGCCAGGCCACGAGTACGCGCTTGCCGTTGCGGAACACCTGGAGGTTGTAGTACGCGGAACGCCGGTGCGCCTTCCAGCTCAGCCGGGGCGCGGCCCGCAGAACGCTGCCCGTCAGCGGCCTCAGCGGGACGAGCGCGGCCAGCGTCACGGGCACCCTCGCGGGCGGCGAGACATTGCCGGTGTGGTCGAAGGCGAAGAGGGCGACGTGCGCGCGCTGGCCGACGCGCAGCGAGAGGACCGCCGACGCTCCGCGCCCCCGGTAGATCACGCGGCCGTCGGCAGGCGCGCGGGGCGATCGCACCTTGTTGAGCACGGCCACGACGCGGTCGAGGTCGTCGGCGGCCGGGTTCACCCAGCGCAGTCTCACCGGCACGATTCCCGTTCGCTGCTTGCGGCGCGGAAGGACTGCCTTCAGCTTCGTCGGCGCCTTCGGCGCGACCCGGTCGAGCGCCGCGGCGCCGGCCGTCCCGGTCGAGCCCAGCGGCGCGGCGGGGCCCACGGGCGCGAGGTTGGCGATCGTCAGCGTGAGCCGTGCGGTCGCGCTGTGACCCGCGTTGTCGGTGACCACGTTGCACACCTCGTAGGTGCCGTTGGCCATTGCGGTCGTATCCCACACCGAGGTCAGCACCTGGCCGGACGCGCACGCCCCGGGCGCCCCGGCGTGCAAGACGCTCGAGGCGACCCCCGAGACCGCGTCCGCGCTCGTGCCCGAGACTCCCACACTGCCGCTCACGACCCCCGCCGGAGACTGACCGGTGACGGCGACGGTGGCGCTGGGGTTGGTCGTGTCGACCGAGACCGTCACGCCCGGCCCGTCCGCGGTCGTCAGCAGATCCGCCACCCTGATGTGGTAGCAGTAGGTGCCGTCGACGGGCCTGCCCGTGAAGTCCGTGGTCGAGTTGCCCTGGAACGTCGTGATCGGGCCGCCCTGCTCGGGCGGGCTCGTGCAGGCGCCCGACGCGCGATAGACGGATTGAGAGACGTTGAGCGGATCTTCGGCGGGCGTCCAGTGCAGCGTCAGCGGGGAGGCGTACGGCGCACTGGTCAGCACGGGTGCTGCCGCCGGGGCCGTGGCCGCGAGCGCATTGGCAGGGAACAGCACGGCGCCGACCGCGATGAGGGCCACGAAGATCGAGCGTCGGGCCATGTCGAGCGTCCTCCGTGCCACCCTGGCTGGGGCGGCGTTCAGCCGGCGGCGGTTGAACGGGGTTGAACGTACCCAGAGATGCGCGCGAGGTAGCGCCACGGTTCGGCAGACTGGCCGAAAACTGACCGTTCGGGCAGGTTGCCTCCCCGAAGGGTCTGGCGCCCGGGCCGCCAGCCGCCTGCGCTGCGAGCATTGCGCGCATGCCGCATCTCCGCTACGAGCAGCACACCTGGCCGGAACTGGCCGAGCTCGCGGCCCGCGACGACGTCGTGGTCGTGATCCCGACGGCGACGCTCGAGGACCACGGGCATCACCTGCCGATCGACACGGACGTGCGGCTGATCGAGGAGGTCGCCCGCGGGGCCTGCGAGCACGTCAACGCGGCCGGCGGCACCGCACTGCTGTTCCCGACCGCGGTGCACGGCTACACGCCGCACCACCTCCACTTCCCGGGCACCGTCACACTGCGCTGGAACGTCTTCGTCGAGTACCTGCTCGACCTCGGCCGGTCGCTCTGCCATCACGGCTTCGACCGCATCCTCATGGTCAACGGGCACGGCTCCAATCAGCCGCTCGTCGACATCGCCGCACGGCTCGTCAACGTCGAGCACCCGTCGGCAATCTGCGCGTCCTGCTGGTACCTCGTGACGCCGGAGTCCAAGCGGTTGCTCGAGGAGCTGCGCGAATCTGGCCGCGGCGGCATGGCGCACGCGTGCGAGCTCGAGACCTCGCTCTACCTCGCCATCGAGCCCGGCCTCGTGCAGATGGAGCGCGCAGTCAAGGAGATCCCGCCCCAGACGGAGTTCATGTGGATGGACTGGAGCGACGGCCCGCTCTCCTACATGCCGCACTGGAGCGCGCTGTCGGACTCCGGCGTCACGGGCGACGCGACGCTCGCGACCGCCGAGAAAGGCAGTCGCTGGCTGGCACGCGCCCAGGAGGAGATCGCGCAGTTCATCTGCGAGGTGCGCGACCGCGCGCATCCGCAGCCGGTCGATCACCACTGACGGGCCCGTGCGGAAAACCCCGCACTAGTGTGAGTTGCATGAGTCTCCCTGCAGCCATCGGTCTGCCGCGGCCGCGTGCCGCCGTGCTGGCGCGGATTGCCTGGCTGGCCCTGCCCGCGATCGCCACGCTCGCGCTCGCGGCCCAGGATGGCGGCTCGCAGCCCGGCGACTGGATGCCGTGGGCAGTGGTGGCCGTGCTGGCGGCCGGCGCGCTGCTGGCATTCGACGTCATGCGCCTGCGCCGCGGCCTCGGTCTGGTCGCGCTCGGCTGCATCGCCGGACTCGCCCTCTGGAGCGGTCTCTCGGTGCTCTGGGCCTGGCTGCCCGGCGACGCCGCAGGCGAGGCCTCGCGCACGCTCTTCTACGCCTCGGCGTTCGCGATCGTCCTGCTGGCGATACGCACGCAGCGCGATGCCGCGACCATGGTCGGGCTGATCGCGGCCGCCACGGGGCTCGTCACGCTGTACGGCTGCGTGCGGCTCGCCCAGGGCGCGCCCGACTCCTGGATGATCTATCAGCGCGTGGGCTGGCCCACCGGCTATCCCAACACGTCCGCGTCGCTGGGCGTGCTCGGATTCTGGACGCTCGTCGGCGTCGGCGCGGAACGGCGGCTGGCCTGGCCGGCGCGCTCCCTCGCCCTGGCGGCTGCCGTGCCGGCGATCGGCTTCGCGCTGCTCACCCAGAGCCGTGGCGCCGCGCTCACGCTGATCCTCGTCTCGCCCTTCGCCATCGCGCTCGTCCGCGAGCGGTTGCGCCTGACGGCGTTCACGCTCGTGGCGCTGACCGGGCTCCTGCCCGCGATTCCCGCCCTGCGCACGGCCATCGACACGGGCAGCGAGTCCGACGCGGGCACCGCGGCCGCGCGCCTCCTGCTCGGAGGCGTCTTCGTCGCGGTCATCGGCGCTGCCATCGCGGTCGCCGACCAGCGGGTGTCGATCTCGCCGGAGCGCCGGCGCGCCCTCGGACGCGGCGCTGCCGTGGCCACGGCGATCGTCGTCGTGCTGCTGGCCGGCGTCGCACTGCAGAAGGACGCGCCGGGGCGCATCTCCAGCGCCTTCCACTCGTTCACGAAGGTCGACGCCACGGACGACGGTGGCCCGCACCTGCTGTCGGTGGAGTCCAATCGCTGGGACTTCTGGAAGGTCGCGGCGAAGGATCTCGGCGCGCGGCCCCTGACGGGCTACGGCGCCGGGAGCTTCGGACCTACGTACCTCCGCCGGGGGCACAGCAGCGAGATGCCTGCACAGGCCCACGGGCAGTTGCAGGAGCTCGCGGCCACGCTCGGCCTGCCGGGCCTGCTGCTCGCGAGCGCGGTCGGCGCGATCGGCCTCGCAGGGCTGTTGCGCCGGCGCAAGCAGCCCTCGGCCGCGCTCGCCGGTGCCGCCGTGGGCACGGCCTGCGTGCTCGCGCACGCGCAGGTGGACTGGCACTGGCAGGTGCCCGCAGTCGCCCTCCCGGTCGTCGCGCTCGTCGCCTGCGGCGCCGCGTTGCACCCGATGGGATCGTTCATCCCCCGGCGCGCCGCGCGCATCAGCGGCGGCATCGTGCTCGCCATCGCGGTGCTGTGGGTGATTCCGGGGTTTGCCGCCGAGCGCCTGATCGAGCGCGCCGTCGCCAACGACGATCCCGCCGCCGCCAAGACGGCCGCGACCCTCTCTCCCTTCGACCCGGCGCCTCTGCGTCTCGCCGCCCAGCTCGAGGGGTCGCCGCGCGGGCTCGGCGACGCGATCGCGGCCGCCGACCGCGGCCCGCAGGAATGGAGCTCGTGGGCCGTCGTCGCGCGGCTCGCGGGCAACGACAAGGCGCTCGTGGCGCGCGCCTGCGCCCGCGCTCGCAGCGAAAACCCCCGACTCGAATCGTGCCCCTGAGATGACGACGACTCTTGTCGCGCGCGATGCCACTGCGCCGCGCTGCTTCGCCCACGATCTGCCCGACGAGCTGTTCTCGTCCGACGCGCTCGACGAGATCTGCCGCGCGGCCGCCGCCCGCGACCAGCTCACCGTGCAGATCCCCGACACCTCGCGCGAGCGCCTCGGACAGCGACCCGAGCTGACGCAACCGCGCTATCCGATCCTGCAGGACGCGCTCGAGCGTCCCGTGCACTACCGCATCTTCAACACGGCGACGTGGGGCCCGCGCAGCCACGCCGAGTGCCGCGCGCGGCTGTTCGAGCTCGCCGGCCCGGATGCGAGGCTCGGCGACATCCCGCGCGAGACCGTCGTGCGCGTGTTCTCGCCCGGCGCACTCGTCGCGTTGCACGGCGACCCCGACGCGAAGCTCGTCGCCGGCATCGCGGGCACGACGGTGTGGTGGGTGCGGCCGGTGTACGCGATGACGCAGCTCCAGCACGAGAACCTGTTGCGGGGCGAGTTCTTCCTGCCGTTCACCGACCACGCGGAGGAGGTCCCGCTCCAGCTCGATCCGGGCGGCGCGTGCTTCGTCCCCGCACGCTGGGCGCACTGGCTCGACCACCCGTGCGACGGTGCCAGCGTGACCTTCGACGTCGGCTTCTACACGCGCACCGACCTGCGCGCCCGCAAGGTCTACGACGTCAACTGGCTGATGCGCAAGGCGCAGCTCTCGCCCGGCGGGCCCGGTGGTCGACTCGATCGTCTCAAGTGCCTCGCCTTCGACGGGATCAGCACCGCGACGCGGCGCGGCCTGCAGTACCGGGGGCACGTGTGACCGCAGCACGCGGGCGCGTGCTCGTCCTCGACGGCGACACGCGCGCGGGGCTCGAGATGGCACGCCGGCTGCACCGGCTGGGGGAGCGCGTCGCCATCGCCTCCTCCGAGACGCATGCGAGCGGCATGCGCACCCGGGCGGCCGAGGCGCGCGTCGTGCTGCCCGATCCGCGCGCGGCGTTCGACGCGTATGCGGACGGGATCGTCGAGTCGCTCGGCGCCGGCGATGTGGCGCTCTGCAGCGGCGAGCGCGCGCTCGAGGCGCTGCGCGCGCGCCGCGAGGCGATCGCCGAGCGCGGAGCCGTGGCCGCAATCGCATCGGAGGCGGCGCTCACGATCGCGGGATCCAAGCAGCTCACGCTCGACCGGGCCACGTCGCTGGGAATCGAGTCGCCGCGCTCGCTGCAGGTCTCGACACCTGAGCAGACCCTGGCCGGCGCCGACGAGCTCGGCTATCCGCTCGTCGTCAAGCCGCTGGCATCCTGGCGCGCCCTGCCCGGAGGCGGGGGCGAGACGGTGGCGCCGATGCTCGCGTACGACCATGCCGGCCTCGAGCAGGTGGCGCACCGTCTCGTGCGGCCCGACGCGCCGGCGCTGCTGCAGCAGGTCGCGACCGGCGTGCGCGAGACGCACAAGTTCGTGCTCCAGGATGGCCGCCTGATCGCGCGGCTCGTGATGGTCGCCGAGCGCTGCTGGCCCCCGCTCGGCGGCTCGTCCGTGATGCGCGTGACGGTCGAGCCCCCCGCCGACTCCTATGCCCTCGCCCTGGCGCTCGTGACGGACGCGGGCCTCGAAGGCGTCTCCGAGGTGGAGTTCCGCCGCGACGCCGGCGGCCGCCCGCTGCTCATGGAGATCAACGCGCGCATCTCCCAATCGGTCGCCCTTGCGCACCGCGCGGGCGTCGAGCTCGCCCAGCTGCAGCTCCGCTGGGCGCGCGGCGAGCACCTCGAGCCGGCTGCCGACTTCCGCCGCGGCGTCCGCCTCGGCTGGCCCGCCGGCGAGGCCCGCCTGCTCGCGTGCGGCCTGATCGGCCGCCTCGATCCGCGTCCGAGCCCGCTCGGCGAGCTCCGCGACATCGCCCGCGACTACACCCTCGGCCACGCGGGCCTGGAGGGCCTGGACCGCCACGACCTGGCACCGACCGCAGCAGCGCTGACCTTCACGCTCCGAAGCGCAGGCGGCTGGCTCCGCCGAGCCTCGACCCGAGGTTGAGATTCGAGCACCCGGGGTCAGACCCGGGGTGCTCGGGTCAGACCCGGGGTGCTCGGGTCAGACCCCGGGTGTTCGGAGACCCGCGTGCTCGTTGTGCAATGTCGAGGGCCAGAGCCCGAGCGTTGCGTCCTGCGTGCTAGGCGCGGTGGGCTCGGCCCTTGCCTGTGGCCGTGCCGATCAGGTCGAAGAGGCGGACCTTCACTCCGTCGCGGGGGCCTCCGGGCGGCTTGGGGGCCAGCTTGGCTCGGCGGAGCATCCAGTTCACGTCGTAGACCTTGCGCTCGCGGATCGTGGCCGGCGTCCAGTAGGAGAGCTCGAAGGAGACGGCGGGCTCGGGGCCGGGGTGCTCCAGCCAGTGCGGCCAGCGCGGCGGCGCAGCGCAGGCGTCGCCGACTGCGAGGTCGAAGGTCTCCACCGGCGAGAGCTCGCGCCAGCCCAGGAACATGCCGCCGCGCATGAGCGACTCGATCTCGAGCGGGCTGAGGTTCGAGGGCGGGCCGAAGTGCCAGAGCGTGCGGCCCCCGACGCCGCAGTTGACCTGCGTGTTGCCGTCGCCGTGCAGCGCGGCCGGGGCATCGGCCGAGAACACGCGGATGACGATGTTCGGGCTGTGGATCGGCTCGCTCTCGTGCGGACGCACCTGCTCGAGGACGCCCTTCGCGGCCTCTTCGTACTCCGGTGCCCACTCCTCGAGGTTGTCGAAGTGCAGGTGCAGGCCGCGGCGCCCGAGATCCTCCGGGATCGAGCTTTCGAGTGTCGTGTAGGTCGCGTGCTGACCGTTGCGGACGCGGTCGCTGTCGGCGAGTTGCGCGACGAAGCGGCCCTCGGGGGCGCGCTTCACGAGCGCGTCGAGGCGGTCGAGCGCGAACAGGTCGGGATCGAGCGAGTGCTTGAAGCCAAACGGGGCGTCCACGTTGTACCTCTCAGGAAGACGGTGCGTTGCGGCGCGGGTTGAGTGCGCCGGACAGATAGAGACGGTGCAGGCGCTCGCTGCGCTTGAGGCGCTTGCGAAGTGCGATCGCCAGTTGCACCCGTGTGACGTAGGCGTGACCCGCGACGCCGCGGGCGAGACCGAAGCCCTGGTGCAGGGGCTCGAAGCGATCCGCGAGGTCGCGCTTGAACTGCTCGGCGCCGCCCAGGTACTCGACGCGTCGCGCTCCCCGCTCCGAGGCGGCGGCGAGGCTGCGGCGCAGGGCCACCAGGCCCGGCCCGTAGCGCGACAGGTCGGCGTCGAAGGCGTTGCGGTGCAGGTAGATCGAGCTCCCCGCCACGAACCAGTTGTGGAACGCGATCGGCCGCCCGTCGAGGCGCAGCGTGAGCATTGCGAAGCGGCCCTCGTCGGCGAGTTGCGGGAGTGCCGCGCGCTGGAAGCGCTGCCCCTCGGGCAGGCCGAACGTCGAGCCGTCGGGCCGTCCCTGCCAGCGCATGTGATGAAGCGCGAAGACGTCGGGCAGGTCCCTGAGCACCGCCTCGCCCGTCGTGGCGAGCGACTCCTCCAGGTTGCCGAGCTCGCCCAGCTGACGCTCACGGCGGCGATCCTGATTGCGGCGGTTCGAGCTCGTGTGGCGCTTGTAGGCGTCCTCCCAGCCGTCGGGCATGTCGGTCACGGGCGACTCGACCCGCTGAACCACGCGCATGCGCGAGCCGGCGGCCGCCGACAGCACGCTGCCTGACGGCAGGCCGAACACGTCCAGCGCCTCCATGCTCGAGTCGGGCAGTGCGGCGAGCAGCTTGCGCGCCGTTTCGGGCGACTCGCCCGGAGCGAGCACGATGTCGCCGAGCGCCGACTCGTGCGCGCCCGCGAACATCGCGACGCGCGTGCGCCCGGCCTGCCGGAGGGCGAACGGCGCGAAGCCGACGAGCTCGTCCCCGCGCTCGGCCACGACGACGTACGGCTCGCTCGCGAACGCGGCCTCGGCGAACCAGGCGCGCACCCAGGCCGAGAAGAGATACGGGCTCGGGCGCGGCATGGCTTCGACCAGCGTGTCCCACGCGGTATCCAGCTGAGCGAGGCCATCAATGTCGGTCAGCGCGCGAACCCTGAGCGCCGTGGCAGTGAGTGGAACCATCGCCTCTCAACCTAGTGGCGTTCTCGACCACAATGGGACGCCATGGACATCGACCCGCAATCCCGCTGACGCCCCGGCTGCTCGTGATCGTGACGCTCGCCGAGGCGGGCGGTGCGCAGACCTTCGCGGCCACGCTCGTGGCGGGACTGCGCGAGCGTTACGAGGTCGAGGTCGCCGCGCGCGGGCCGGGAGCGCTGGCCGACGCCTGCGCGGACCTCGGCGTGCCCTTTCACCACGTCCGCCACCTGGTACGCAATCCGCATCCGTACCACGACATCGCCGCCGTACGCGAGCTGCGCTCGCTTGCGCGCGTGGTGGCGCCGGACATCGTGCAGATCAACTCGTCGAAGGCCGGCGTGCTGGCCCGGCTCGCGCTCGCCGGCCTGGGGACTCGCACCGTCTTCACCGCGCACGGCTGGGCGTTCTCGGGGCGCGGCGGCGCCGCGGGCGCCCTGTACGCGGGCAGCGAGCAGGCGGTTGCGCCTCTGACCGATGCGATCGTGTGCGTCTCGAGCCACGACCTCCAGCTCGCGCGCGAGCGCGGGATCTCACCGCGCGAGGGCCTGCACGTGATCCACAACGGAGTGGATGCGCCCCTTGCGCTGCCCACGCGCCGCCCACCCGGCGGCCGCCTCGTGCTCGGTTGCACTGCGAGACTCGCACCGCCGAAGGACCTCATCACGCTGCTCGACGCGCTCGCGCACCCGGGCTGCGAGGCCTGGGAGCTGCGCGTGTTCGGCGAGGGCCCGGACCGCGAGGAGATCGAGCGCCATCGCGATGCGCTCGGCCTGACCGATCGCGTGCGGTTGCTCGGCCATCGCACGGACGTCGCGGAGCAGCTCGGCGATTGCGATGCGTTCGTGCTGATCACCGATTGGGAGGGCCTGCCGTACTCGATCCTCGAGGCGATGGCCGCGGGCCTTCCGGTGCTCGCGACGCGCGTCGGCGGCATCCCCGATCTCGTGGTGCCGGGCTCGACGGGCGAGCTCGTGGCGCCGCGGGATGCGGCCGAGGCCGCCCGCGTGCTCGCAGCCTGGGCCGCCGACCCATCGGCCCTGCCGCCGCTCGGCCGCGCCGCCCACGAGCGTGCCCGCGACTCGTTCTCCCGTGAGCGCATGGTCGGGCGCTACGACGCGCTGTTCGGCTCGCTCCTGAACTAGGCGGCGAGCGACTGCGCGACGCGCTGTGCGGCGAACTCTGCGCCCTCGACGAAGCGCGAGAGCGGCCCGAAGCGGCCTTCCGCGGGAAAGCCGACGAGCGAGAGCTGCGGCACGCTCGTGCGGAATGCCCGGTCGAGCACCGGCCAGCCGTCGCGGATCTCGACGCGCGCGCGCAGCTCGGGCGCGAGCACGGAGAGCCCGTCGCGGCTGAAGGCGAAGCCGCACGCGACGATGCACGCGTCGACTTCGCGGCTCGTACCGTCGCTCAGCGCCAGCACCAGGCCACCCGGGCGCGCTTCGACACCCTGCACCTCGACGCCCTCGCTGATCGGGATCACGCCGTCGACGTGGCGGCGCAGCCAGGGCGCTGCGCCCGGGCGCAGCAGACGCGCGTTGAGGCGCGCGCGCAGTGCATGCGGCAAGACAGCGAATGCGTCGGGGTGCAGGGCGAAGCGGTTGATGGGCGGCGGCCCGAAGCCGACCACCGGGTAGGCGATGCGATAGAGGCGCTGGCGCAGCGCGCCGCGCGGCGTGTGCGGCTCGCGCTCGGCGAACCAGCGCACGCGCGAGCGCACGATCAGCTCGACGCTCGCCGCCTCTGCGCGCAGGGCGAGCAGGGCGCTCTCGACGCCGTTGTTGCCGGCGCCGATGACGGCCACGCGCTTGCCCGCGAGATCGTCGTAGCCGCTGCGCTCGAGCACGATGCGCACGCGCGGATCGTCGCAGCGGGCGAGCGCCGGCGGGACGCGCGGGAACGGCGTGACGCCGAGGGCGAGCACGGCTGCGCGGGCCTGCACCTCGTCGCCGGCCGAGGTCGTCACGCGCACGCCGCCGTCTGCCAGCGCGATGTGCGCAACGTCGCTGGGATCGCTCTCGGGGACGAAGCGCCGCCCAAACCACTCGGCATACGAGAGGAAGTGCGGCAGCGGGAGTGGCTCGAGGCGCACCGCCTCACCGCTCTGCACCCAGGCCTCGAGCGTGCCTGCGCCGCCAGGGGCCGAGAGGTTGGTGTGATCCCAGTCCGAGCGCAGCAGCATGTCGGGCGGCATCAACCGCCGCCACGTCCGCATCGGCTCGCCGAAGGTGCGCGCGCTGCCGTTGAGCGACGCGTGCGCGGCCACCGACAGCCCGAACGGACCGGCGCCCACGACTGCGGTGTCGATGCGATCCACGTTTCTCAACCTAGACGTTCCTGCTAGCTTCGATCGGTGCGCGCACGCGATCACGGCTTCGCACCGGGGCTGCTCCCCCCGGGAGCGGCCAATGCGATCACCGATGTGGCCGGCGTGCGCGTCGGGCACGCCAATCACGTGGCCGATCACACCGGAGTCACGGCCGTGTGGCCGCACGGCGGCGACCCGTGGAGCGACTGGTACTTCTGCGCCACCTCGGCCCTGAACGGCGCCGGTGAGCTGACCGGGACGAACGAGATCGAGGAATGGGGCTGCCAGGAAGTGCCCGTCCTGCTCACCGGCACGCCCTATGTGGGCGCCGTGCACACCGGTGTCACGCACACGCTGACGGCGCGCCAGCC
>Ga0207683_10000215_pt1 | contig 50395 bp, 61 predicted proteins | sample KBSM73metaG_FD_184333 | JGI IMG/M metagenome (GOLD analysis project Ga0207683, IMG submission 184333) | Miscanthus rhizosphere microbial communities from Kellogg Biological Station, Michigan, USA - KBS M7-3 metaG (SPAdes) (version 2) | ecosystem: Host-associated > Plants > Roots > Rhizosphere >...
ATCGTCAGGGGGCGTGACGCTTCCGGTCACGTCGTCCTCACCGTGGTCGTCCGCGGCGACAAGACCCACGGCTACCAGCTGCGCGCCGCCAACGGTGGCAAGCAGTCCAAGTGGCTCAAGCTCAAGAACAAGCGCGTCGTCCTCGTGGCGACGCTGAGCCCCGGCCTCCGCCCAAGCCTCGCGAAGGCCAGCTGACCCAAGGAGGAATACCTCACCCCGACAGCGCGCGGACCTCACTCCGCGCCCCGAGCGCCGGGCGCCGCGACGATGACCCAGAAGGTCGTCGCGGCGCCTGTCGCATTTTTCGGCCCTGCTTGGGCCTTCCGGCCGCGACTGCTACTGTTAGCCTAATGGTTAACGATCCGTTCAAGGCGCTTTCGCACCCGATCCGCCGCGGCATCGTCGAACGCCTCGCCGCTGGACCGGCGACGGTCGGCGAGGCCACCGGCGGCTTCGGGGTCTCGAAGCCCGCGATCTCCAAGCACCTGAAGGTGCTGGAGGAGACGGGCGTCGTGACGCGCGTGGTCGAGGGCCGGACGCACCGCCTCTCGCTCGACACCCTCGCGCTCGGCGAAGCAGCCGACTGGATGGATAGCCAGCGCGTCCTCTGGGGACGCCTGTTCGATGTCGTCGACGAGTACCTGAAGGAGGAGGGATCCCGATGAAGATGCCGACGATCGTGTCGCCGCAGGAGTGGGATGCAGCGCGGGAGGAGCTGCTCGTGAAGGAGAAGGAGCTGACCCGCGCCCGCGATGCGCTGGCCGCAGCGCGCCGCCGGATGCCGAGGATGGCCGTTGAGAAGGACTACGCGTTCGACGGCCCCGCCGGGCGGGCGAGCCTGCTCGACCTGTTCGAGGGGCGCCGCCAGCTGATCGTCTACCGCTACTTCTACGAGCCCGGTGTGGCCGGCTGGCCGGATTCCGGCTGCTACGGCTGCTCGATGGTCGCAGACCAGGTCGCCCACCTGGCCCATCTGAACGCCCGCGACACCACGCTGGCGTTCGTCTCGCGCGCGCCGCAGGAGAACATCGCGCGCTGGCGCGGGCACATGGGGTGGGAGATCCCGTGGTACACGCTCACCGACGACTTCGACGCCGACTTCGGCGTGGACGAGTGGCACGGCACCAACGTCTTCTTCCGCGAAGGCGACCGGATCTTCCGCACCTACTTCATCAACAGCCGCGGCGACGAGACGATGGGCAGCACGTGGAGCTACCTCGACATCACCGCGCTGGGACGCCAGGAAGAATGGGAGGACTCGCCGGAGGGCTACCCGCAGACGCCGCCCTACAAGTGGTGGAACCTCCACGACCGCTACGGCGAGGCATCGTGATCGCCCACGTGGGAGGAGTGCCGGTCGAAGAGTTCCTGCCGGCGCTGGCCGGCACCGGCACCGGTCTCATGGTGATGGGCGCCGGGCTGGTCCAGCGCCTGCGACGCCGACGGGAGCCCGGAAGATGACCGCCACCAAGACGCTGCACATCGAGCGCACCTTCGAGGCGCCCGCCGAGGCGGTCTTCGACGCGTGGACGAGCGAGGAGGTGCTGCTGCGCTGGTGGCACGCCGGGCACGACTGGGAGACGACCGAGGCCGAAGTCGACTTGCGGGTGGGCGGGGTGGTGCGGGTCGTGATGCGCAACCCGCACATGCACGAGGAGTACGGCGGTGGCGGCCACTACACGGAGATCGACCCGCCGACCCGCCTGGCGTTCACGTGGACCTGGGACGGCGATACGAGGCAGACCCTGATCGAGGTCGACTTCGAGGAGACCGACGGGAGCACGAAGGTCAGCTTCACGCACAGCCGCCTCTGGGACGAGGAGGCTGCGCGAGACCACGAAGACGGGTGGTGCAAGCTCTTCGACAACCTCGAGCGCACCCTCGAGGGGACTCGCTCGGAAGGAGGGCAGTGAGCGCCGTGCCGGTCGTTCCCTCGGCCTAACGCCCGAAAACGGCCTCGCGGGGCATGCTCGGCACCTGATGGCCGCTGCGGTTCGGGAACGAGACCGTGCCGGCCTGGACGATGCATGGCACCAGCAGGATGGCGAGCGAGAGAACGATTGAGCGAACGATCACGGGGTGCCTCTTCGGATCGACGATGCACGCGCCACTGTCCGCCGGCGCAGCGATTCCTGGCAAGCCCAGATCGGGGGAGCTCGCTCCCCGCGGCGAAGTCAGCCGACGTTCTCGATGATCTTCACGAGCTCGTCCAGCCGGTAGCCCTGCTGGCGGGCGAAGGAGACGAGCTCCTTGGCCTGGGCGACGACGGCTCCCCGCTGCGGCGTGCCGGTGACCGTGATCCCGCGGCCGCGGCGGAACTCGAGCAGTCCCTCGTCGCGCAGCTCGCGCAGGGCGCGCAGCACGGTGTTCGTGTTGACCCCCAGCACCGCTGCCAGGTCCTTGGCAGGCGGCAGGCGCTCGCCCGGCTTCGCCTCGCCTTCGGCGATCGCACGCCGGATCTCGGCCGCGACCTGCTCGTGCAACTGCGTGGGTGCGTTGCGATCGACCCTGACGTTCCTCATGGTGCCAACAATCATAGTGTCATCGACTCGGCGGGTAGCATCTCGCTCCCAATGGACACCTCCACCAAGGTGCTGTCCGGGCGCAACGCCCTCGTGATCGGTGGCGGCGGCGGAGGAATCGGGCGCGCAATCACCCGCGGACTGGCGCACGCTGGGTGCGCAGTGGCCGTGGCGGATGCCGACCGGGAGCGCGCGGAGGAGGCCGCTGCGGAGATCGCCGCTGCGGGCGCCACCTCCATCGGCCTCTCGGGCGACGTGCGATCGCCGCAGGATCTCGATGGATTCGTGCAGCAAAGTGCGCTGGAGCTCGGCTCCCTCGACGTGCTCGTCACCGTCGTCGGGGGTCAACTCGCATTCGTGCCTGCGGCCCGCCTGCATGAGATGCGCGACGACGACTGGCGACTCATGTTCGACCTCAATCTCCACTACGTGGCACGGGCCGTCCGAGCCGCGCTCCTCGTGTTCCTGGCGCAGGGCCGGGGCGGGTCGATCGTGAGCGTCGGGTCGATCACGGCCCACTCGGCGAGCCCGATGCAGGCTGCCTACGGCGCGGCGAAGGCCGGGTTGGCGAGCCTGGCCAGGTCCGTCGCCGCCGAATACAGCCCGGACGGCATCCGCATGAACCTCGTCAGCTGCGGTCCGATCGCGACTCCCGTCGCCGGCGCGGCGCAGGTCGGCTCGTCGGACTGGATCCCCATGGGCCGTCCGGGGGAATCACGCGAGGTCGCGGATGCAGTGGTGTTCCTGGCCTCGCCCCAGTCCTCCTACGTCACGGGTCAGAGTCTCGTCCTCGATGGCGGCGCGACGGCGATCGGGCCATTCCCCGGCGTGAGACCGTGACGAGACCGCGCGACGACCCGGCTTCTCAGATTCCCGCGATCTCGTGCGCGCGGGCGATGATGCGGAGCGTCGCGAGCGCGTCGGCCGGTTCCACCGGCGGTGCCGCGCCATCCAGCATCGTCGCGGCAACGCCCTCGTAGAAGCCGGAGTAGTCCCCGCGCTCGGTCTGCACCCGAACGGCCGGTGCATGCGAGCCCTCGATGCCGAGCGTGCCCCAGGCCTCCTCGGGCATGAGCCCGAAGTCCGCGTCGGCAGGCGAGGCGCCCGCGAGCAGCGCGGGCTCCTGTCCGTCGAGGCCGTAGACCTTGTACCCCGCGGTCGAGCCGAGGACCCGGAAGCGCGGCCCGCTCTGAGCGGCGAACCTGCTCATCGTGAGGTGCGAGCGAGTGCCGTTGTCGTGCTGCAGCGAGAGGAACGCCTCGTCGGCGCTGACCGAGCCGGGCCGCAGGACCGAGAGCTCCGCCGTGGTCACGGTCGCCGGGCCGAAGAGCTGCAGCGCCTGGTCGACGAGGTGGCTGCCGAGGTCGAACACGATCCCGGCGCCCTGGCTCGTGGTGGTCGTGTCCTGCCAGCGCTGCCTCACCTGGGGCGACCAGCGCTCGAAGGTCGACTCGAAGCGATGCACCTGCCCGAGCGCTCCCTCGCGGATCAGCTTGCGGAGCGTGAGGAAGTCGCCGTCCCACCGGCGGTTCTGGAAGACCATGAGCGGCAGCTCCGCCGAGGCCGCGGCGTCGATGAGTTGCTCGGCCTCGCCGACGGACGCCGCGAAGGGCTTGTCGATGACCAGGGCCGTTCCGGAGGCGAGAGCCGACAGGCCCTGCTCGAGATGCACGTGGGCGGGCGAGGCGAGCACCACGAGGTCGAAGCGCCGAGCGAGCAGTTCCTCGGGCGAGCCGACGATCTCGGCTCCCGGGTGATCCTGTGCGGCTTGCGCCCGTCGGCCGGCGTCGCCCGTCGAGATGGCCTCGATCGAGAATCGCGGGTCCGCCGCGATGAACGGGGCGTGGAAGATGCGCCCGGAGAGGCCGTAGCCGATGATCGCCGTGCGGATTCGCGCGCTGTCAGGCATCGGCCCAGACTAACGGCGACAGGGTGCGGATAACCGCACCCGGCTGCTCGGGTTATCCGCCCTGCGACAACACGTGCAGACCGGACTCGTGCCGGAAGGTACGTACGCAATCGTTGCCCGGATGCCGACGGCTGCCGAAGGACTGCGCCTCCACAAGACGCTGGGGCGCCTCGATGCGCTCGCGTTCGTCATCACCGCGGTCGTCGTGCTCGACACGGTCGGTGCCGTCGCGGTGGGTGGCGCTCAGGCCTTTCTCTGGCTCGCGCTGATGGGGCTGTTGTTCCTGATTCCCTCGGCTCTGATCACGGCGGAGCTTGGTGCCGCGCTGCCACACGAAGGTGGTCACTACGTGTGGACGAGCCGCGCGTTCGGGCGCACTGCCGGCGGGTTCTCGTCACTCCTCTACTGGGTCGAGTCACCGATCTGGATCGGCGGCTCGCTCGCGATCACGGCCCTCGCCGTGGTCGATCGCTTCTTCTTCGGCGTCGCCGGCCGGGCCACGCTGATCGGCGCGTGTGCCTTCGTCGCATTGACAATCGGACTCGCGCTCCTGCCGATGCGCCTTGCCCGCTTCGTGCCGATCGTGGGCGCTGTGTCGCGTGTGGCGGTGCTCGGCGGCTTCACGCTCGCCATCAGCGTGTACGCGATCCGGAACGGCCTGCACGGGGTCGGTGAGATGACGGATGTCTCGCCGTCCTTCGCGGTTTTCGCGGCCGTCGTTCCGGTGTTGCTCTACAACTATCTCGGCTTCGACGTCCCCGCGACGGCGGCCGGCGAGATGCGCAATCCGCAGCGCGATTTGCCACGCGCGATGTTGTATGGCGGCCTGTGGACATTCGTGCTCTATGCGCTGCCGGTTGCCGCCGTGTTGCTCGTGCTCCCGGCAGGCGCAGTGACATCGCTGCACGGCTTCATCGATGCGATCGACGCCGTCTTCGCCACGTTCGGGGGCCACGTCGCCGCCGACGGCACCACCCATCTGACGGGCGCGGGCCTCGTGCTCGGCGACCTGTGCGCCGCCGGCCTCGTGCTCGTCTTGCTGACGAGCGGCGCGACGTGGCTGATGGGGTCGGTGCGAAGCCAGGCCGTGGCGTGCCTCGACGGGGCGGGCCCGCCTGCCCTCGGCGGCCTGACGAGAAGAGGCACGCCGCGACGTCTCGTCCTCGTCTCCGGCGCCATCGCGATGGCGCTCGCAGTCGGCGCCTACGTGGCATCCAACTCCGACGCCGATCGCTACTTCACGGCGGCGCTCTCGCTGGCGATCGCGACGGTCGCCCTGTCCTATGTGGGCGTCTTCGCGGCACTTCCGCGCCTCCGCCGCACGCACCCGCACATCGACCGGCCGTATCGGATCCCCGGGGGGACGGCCGGCGCCTACGCGGCCAGCGGCCTGGCTCTCGCCTGGACGCTCGGCTCACTCGCGCTGCTGCTGTGGCCGCCCGATCTGCCCTCGGCATTCGCCGGTGAGCGCGTGGCGTTCGAGCTCACGCAGGTCATTCCGCTCACGCTTCTCGTGCTCGTCGGCGCCGCCTTCGCAGCTCGCGGCCGGCGCAGCGCCTCGCACAGTCGCCTCGCGCACGTCCCCGGCGGCACCGCGTGAGCCAGGGCGTGCCCCGGATGCGGGGCGGCGACCCCGTGGCCTAGCATTGCGAGCATGGAGCGCGTGACCGGAATCGGCGGAGTGTTCCAGCGCGCCGGACAGGCCGCGAGCCTGCGCAGCTGGTATGCCGAGCAGCTCGGCATCGACATCTCCGAGTGGGGCACGAAGACATTCGAGTCGGCGCCGGGCGCTTCCACGACCTGGGCTGTCTTCGAGCATGACACCGAGTACTTCGGGCGACCGGACCAGGCCTTCATGGTGAACTTCCGCGTGGCCGATCTCGACGCGATGCTGGCCCAGTTGCGCTCGGCTGGAGTCGAGGTGATCGATGCGCTGGAGGAGTCGGAGTACGGGCGCTTCGGATGGGCAGTCGATCCTGAAGGCACCCGGTTCGAGCTCTGGGAGCCTCCGCCCGGCCACTGACGGGCGTGTCCTGAAGCGTCACCGCCGGCGCGGTGCCGGCGGCGCCACACAGTCGGTCGTTGCTCGAGACGGGCCGGCGGCTGCATGCTCCTTGTGCCTCGGCAAAGCAGTACGCCCGCCCCAGACGTGCGGGGCGGGCGCTGCATTCCGAACCGACAGGTCGAGCTAGCCGCTGATGTTGCCCACGTTGCCACCACGTGCCGGGTCGGCATTCACCCAGTCGCCGTTGGATGCAGTGTGGTAGTGGTACTCCCAGCCGTGATTGACGGCGGTCGTGCTACCGGGCAGGAACGCGGCGACCATCGCCGCCGTGGTGCACGGGTCGGCACACGTCGCATCCGGGTTGTAGTTCCCGCCCGTGGCGACGACCACATCGAAGCCGGTGAACGTGCCGTGCACGCCGCCGGTCTGCAGCGGGCCGGGGCACGGCGAGGCCATCGGGCCGGCGACACCCGGGATGGTCACGAACGTTCCCTTGTACGTTCGGATGACGTTGATCGTGCCGTCGTCCTGGGGCAAGAACTGGAGCGTGCGCGTGTAGGTGTCGGTGGCCCAGTCGTTGCCACAAACGCTGGAGTCGCCGCCGGTCACGTGAGTCACGACGAAGCCCGGAGCATTGCTCCCGTTCGAGCCGTCGTGACCATTGTTGCCTGCGGATCCGCCGTCGCCCTTCGAGCCACCGTCACCTTTCGAGCCCGTGCTGCCATTGTCGCCCTTGGAGCCGCTATGGCCGTTTGCTCCAGGTGCGCCGGGCGTGCCGGGGGCGCCAGGCTTGCCGGTGCAGATCGCAGCCGCCAGGTCGGCGCTGAGCTTGCCGCACGAAACCGAGCCGAACTTGATCTGACGGTTGCCGACGGCGTTCGTCTTGAGCGCACCGTGCGCGCCGGCGGCATGATTGACGCCGTTCATCGAGCTCTTGGTCACGCCGACGAGCGCTGGAGGACTCGTGGCGGCGAAGGCCGTCACCGTTCCGAGACTGAGAAGTGCGGCAGCGATCGCCACCGTCTTGCGGGTCTTGCGGGTCATATGTCGCCCCTCTCGAGGGGTTGGCTCGGCGGATCCGCCGATGCATCCCATGCCGGGGCACGCCGACGCCGACCTGCTCGCATCCTCGATTTTTGGAGTCGGCGGGCGTGCCAGCGGTCGTGCGATTCGCTGTCGCGCGATGCCCGGTTGTCTCGACGTGCAAGTCAACGCAAGGTGGTCGGCAGCAAATCTGCTACCACGACCCTACCCCTTTTGTGGTCTATTAGCAAGGATTGTCTGCATGTACTACAAGTGGTGTTCTTCCTGCAAAACGGCCTATTTCTCTCTGTCACAGATGTAAGCATTGTGTGGTTGCTGCGCGCTGTTCAAGGTTCTCGGTTGCGCGGCCGATCTGACAAGAATGCGCGTGCGGCGATTCCCCAGTCGAGTGTTCGCGGTGCTCTGCTTGGCCACGGTATTTGCAGCCGGTGGGGCCACGGCAAGCGCGATGGTGGGTGGTACCGACCAGGTCAGCGACACGTTCGCCGCGCCCGTCGCATTCGTCGAGGTTTCCACGGCGAGCGGCACCGAGGCGTGCTCCGGAACCCTGATCTCGCCGACCGTCGTGATGACGGCCGCGCACTGCGTCTACGACACGAGTCCGTCGGGCAACCTGCTCGGCATCGCGGATCCGTCGGACATCTCGGTACGCGTCGGATCGCCGACCGTCTCCGATGATGCACTCGCCTCGCGCGCGGGCGTGGTTGCGGTGCTGCCGCAGCCGCGCTACCGCTGGAACGCGACCAGTCACATTCACGACATCGCGCTCCTCGCCCTCGACCGCCCACTGCTGCAAACCCCGGCGACGCTGGCAGATAGGCCACCTGATGAGGGCAAATCACTTCTGATGGCGGGATATGGCCGTACCTCGGCAGATGACGGCGAGCGGCCGGGCGCGCTGCGGGTCGGCCTGATCGAAGCAGCCACTCCGGCCTCGTGCAGGCTCGTCTCGCAGAGCTTCGATCCATCCTGGCTGTTCTGTGGTGCTGCGGCGGCGACCAACACTGCCGAGCCGGGGGGCACGGCTTGCTACGGCGATTCGGGCGGGCCGGCTTTCGCGTTCGAGAACGCCGACCGGAACGTCGTCGTCGAGGGCGTCATCAGCTACGTCTCGCGAACCGATTGCGCGTCCGCCCGCTCCTACCTGGTGCTCGTGGCGAGCGAGCGCGGCTTCATCGATCGCGCCCTCGCGACGTCGCCGCCGATGTGGCGTCATCTGCGCGACGATCCGCCGACCGCGACGATCAGACCGGTGAGGCTCCGCGTCGGCCAGGCGGGCGTCGTCGCCCTGCGCATCAACGACGACAGGAGCCGCCGCGCGCGCGTCGACATCGCCTTCTTCACGCACGGAGGCAAGCGCATCGCGAGCGCATACAGAGGTGTAGCCACGAACCGCTGGGTGCGCTTCACGCTTCTGCGTCAAATGCAGCGGTTCAACGGCTATGTCTGCGCGCAGGGCACCGACGGCACCCGGAAGCCGTCGAACATGGCTTGTGCGTCCGACATCGTCGAGTAGCGCCCTCAGGCGGGCGTCGGCCGGATCGAAGTCTGCCCCTTTTTGCGTACGCGCGAGGCATTTACGTGATTGGGTGCGAGGCCACATCCATTGGACAGGGAGGGTTTTACGTGACCGCACTCATACGCTTGTACGCCCGCCTCGCGCACCGAGAGCGAGGACAGACGATGGCGGAGTACGCGGTCGTTCTCGCTGTCATTGCCATCGGCATCTTCGCCGCGCTCGGCTTCCTCAGCGGAGCAATCGGCGGCGCTCTCGGCGCCATCACGCGAGACCTCTAGATCTGCGCACCCGCGGGGTCAGGCACGCACGAGTGCGTGCCTGACCCCGGCATGCTCACTCGAAATCGTCGGGCCAGGGGAGCGGAAACAGCTCGCGGTAGGGCCGGGCCTCGTCGACCACGCGGGCGACCGAGGGCCACGCCATGAGGTCGCGGTAGTAGCGCGCCACGTTCGGCTGAAGCCGCTCGTCCCACCGGTGCACCGCGCGGGCGTAGAAGAGGGCGGGCGCCGCAGCGCAGTCGGCGATCGTGAAGGAGCGGCCGGCCGTCCACGTGCCGGTGGAGGCGAGCTGACCGTCGAGGATCCCGTAGGCGGTGTCGAGCGTGCGTCGTGCCTCCGACACTCCCTCGGTGTCGCGGCGGCCGTCGGGACGCAGCTCGTCGCCCACGATCTTCTGCATGGGATTCATCACGTACTGGTCGTGGAAGCGATCCCAGAGCCGGGCCTGGAGCGCAGCCGCCGGGTCCCCTGGGACGAGCCGCGGCCCGCCCGGCGCCAGGCTGTCGAGATACTCGATGATCGTCGTCGACTCCGGGAGCATGAGACCGGCGGTCTCGTCGCGGAGGACGGGCATCTTCTCGAGCGGCCAGAGCGACGCGAGCTCGCGGCGCGAGGCCTCGTCGGTGATCAGCCGCGTGCCGAATGGAAGGTCGAGCTCGTACAGCGCGATCAGCACCTTCTGGCAATACGACGCAAACGGGTGCTCGTGCAGGATGAGGCGGTGCGAGTCCACGTGCGCTCCTCTCGGGATGGCCTTGGCCGACAGACCGTCTCGCGGGGGCGGAATCATCGCCCGCGGGTCGTCAGCGCGCGACGGCCGCCGTGCCGAACTGCTTCTCGAGCACCGGCTTGACCTCCGCGGCGAACAGCTCGACCGTACGGCGCGCCTCGTCGTAGGTCATGTCTCCGGTCGGCACCTGAATCGCGATGTGGTCGACGAGCCCGCTCTCGAGCACCGCCGCGAGGCGCTCGACGATCTGCTCGGGCACTCCGGCCCCGGCGGTCACCGTCTCCTCGATGTGCGCGAGGATCGCGTTGAGCGGCCCGATCGCCCGTTCGCAGTCGGCCTGCGAGAGGATGAGGTGGTCGCGCGTATGGACGGCCTTCGTGCGCCGCACGAGTCCGTCGACGCCGCGGCGGGAGATCGCCAGCGCCTCCTTCTCGGTCGGTGCGATCGCGAGGATCAGCGTGAGGCCGACGCGTGGCCTGGCGTTCGGGCCGTCGAGCCGGAGCGTGTCCGCGCGATGCCGCTCCCAGTTCTCGACATAGGCGTCGTAGGTGCTCTGCGGCACTCCGCCTGCGCACATCAGGCTCATGCCGTGGCGGCCGGCCGTCACCGGGTTGCCGGGATACCAGAACGGAATGGGATCCTGCAGCGGCCGGGTCGCGAGCGGGACGGTGGGGAAGTCGTGGTAGACACTGCCGGCGCTCGAGATCTCGCCGGTGGCGAAGGCGTTGCAGATGATGCCGAGCGTGTCCTCGAAGCGCTCCCGCGACTGCGTCCACGTGCTGCCGAACCACGCGTGCTCGATGGGCGCGACGCCGCGCCCGACGCCGAAGTCGAGGCGGCCTCCCGTCAGCTGATCCGCGACGCACATGTCCTCGATGATCTGGACCGGATGGTGCAGTGGGAGGAGCTTCACCATCGGCCCGAGTCGGATGCTCTTCGTGACCTGCGATGCCGCGCCGATGAAGATCTCCTGCGTCGGCGCCAGGCACAGTCCCGAGCCGTGATGCTCCGCGAGGTGGAAGCTCTCGAACCCCGCCTCGTCGGCCAGCTTCGCGAGCTCCAGGCGATCCTGGAAGATCCGCTGCGTGGGCGTTCCCGGGATGTCCTCGATGTGGTCGAAGATGCCGAACGTGGGAGTCACGGCGCGAACCTTACGGGGTCGAGGATTCGTGGCGCGACGACGCGGGTAGGGGAGTGCGCAAGAACATCAACGCACCTCCACAGAGGAGTCCTCATGTCCGCGACAGCACTTCCCCTTGCGATCGCCGGCACCGGCTACGGCCTCATCGGCCTTCTGGTGATCATCGTGCTCGTGCTCCTGATCTGGCGGCTCATCTAGGAAGTCCGCCGCGCGCCGGCGGCGGTCATTCCCCGATGATCGCCGCGGCGCGAATCGGCGAGCCGTAGGCCGGCTCGAGCCGAAGCGGGAGACCGACGAACAGGAAGCGCTGGTTGACGACGTCCTTGAGGTTGTTGAGGTTCTCGTAGTGCGTGAGGCGGCGCTCGCCGCACGCGCGGTGCGTCGGATACTCGTCCGTGAGATAGACGAGGTCGGGAGAGATCGTCTCGACGCCGAAGATCTTCACGCCTCGATCGGCCATCCAGTGGACGGCTTCGGCGGAGATCCCGCAGAAGCCGTCCAGGAACGCCGGCGTCCCGGCCGTCCGGTTGTAGTGGTCGGAGCAGAAGAGCAGGATGTCGCCGTCGCGGATCTCCTGGCCGGATGCGGCAACGGCTGCCTCGACCTCGGCGGCGCTCACATCGTGACCGCGCGGGTACTCGCGGATGTCGACGCAGACCGCATCGCCGCAGAAGAGATCGAGCGGCATCTCGCCGATGGTGTCGCCGCCTCTCAGGTAGTGCCCGATGGCGTCGACGTGGGTGGCGGCGTGATTCGACGTGATGATGAGCTCGGCGTTGAACGACGGGCGGCCCTCGGGGGCATCCGAATGCACGATGTGCCGCAGGATCTGGCTCGGTGCGAAGAACGGATGCAGCTGGCTCTCCCGCGAGAGCGGCTGCGAGAGGTCGACGACTCGTCGTGTCACGGATTCCCACCCTTTCCTGCAGTCGTGGCTGTCACGGCGGCCCAGTCTGACGTCGGGGCCGGGCGAAGACAAGAGCGCGGGCTAGGATCCGCACAGTGGACGGGGTTCACGACATGGGTGGCATGCACGGGTTCGGGCCTGTCGTCCCGGACGATGCGATCTTCCACGCCGGGTGGGAAGCCAGGCTCTTCGCGCTGACCGAGGTGGCGGACGCGCTTGGACTCACCGCGGGGCATTTCCGCGAGACGATCGAGGCGATGCCGCCCGGCACCTATCTCACGTCGTCGTACTACGAGCGCTGGCTCTTCGGCCTCGAGCGCCGTCTGCAGCGCGCCGGGACGATTGCGTCCCAGGACGTGGACGGCGTGATGGCGCGGCTCGGAGATGACCTGCCGCAGCGGCGCGACCCGGCGCTCGCCGCGGAGTGCATCGAGGAACGCCGGAGCGGCGACCCCCTGCCTCGTGCCGCCGCCCCGCGCTTCGCGCCGGGCGAGCATGTGCGCGTCCGCCGGATGCGGCCGGGAGGCCACACGCGCTGCCCGCGCTACGTCCGCGGCGCGACCGGAGTCGTCGGACGCGTGCACGGCGACGACCTGCTGCCCGATGCCGTCGCACGCGGCGAGGAGGCTCCGCCCGAGGCGGTCTACGCCGTGGGGTTCAGCTCCGCCGATCTGTTCGGCGCCGGGGGAGAGCCTGCGTTTCAGGTCTTCGTCGACCTCTCGGAGTCGTATCTCGAGGAGCCCGCATGACGGCAGGAGAGAGTGCGAGCGACATGCACGTCATGCGGCTCGCCGGCAACCTGCTCGGCTTCTACGACGGGCGCGGGCCTGCAACGGCCTCGGCGCCGATCGACAACTGGGTCGACGACGGGGCGCTCTCGCTCGGCATCTGCAGCTTCGCCATCGTCGACGGTGCCGAGGCGATCGTCTACGACACGCACGTGTCGATCGCTCACGCGCGCCGGATCCGCGAGACGGTCGAGCAGCTCGGGGCGCGCAGCATTCGCGTCGTCCTCAGCCATTGGCACCTCGACCACATCGCCGGCACGGAGGCGTTCGCCGACTGCGAGATCATCGCCAACGCCACGACGGCAGCGCTCCTGGCCGATCACCGCAGCGCGATCGAGGCTGGAACGCACGAGGGCCCGCCGGCGATCTCCCCGCTGATCCTGCCGACCACGGTCTTCGACGGCGGTCTCCGCCTCGAGTTGCCCAGCTTCGAGGTCGAGCTCGCCGAATTCGAGATCCACAGCCGCGATGCCACCGTCATGCACCTGCCGCACGCCGGCATCCTGCTCGCCGGTGACACGGTCGAGGACACCGTCACCTACGTCAGCGAGCCCGATCGCCTCGAGGCGCACATCGGCGAGCTCGAGCGGATGCGGGGTCTGGGCGCGGGCACGATCCTCCCGAACCACGGCAGCCGCGAGATCATCCAGGGCGGGGGATACGCCCCGACTCTGATCGACGCGACGCAGCAGTACGTCCGCAATCTGCTCGGCACCGCGAGCGACCCTTCCGAGCTTCACCTCGACCTGAGGGCGTTCGTCGGCGAAGAGCTCGGGGCTGGATGGATCTCCTGGTTCGAGCCGTACGAGCGCGTCCACCAGAGCAACCTCGCGGCCGTCCGGACCGCCTGACCGGAGCGGCGCTCAGCCGAGCCCGAGCGTGCCCGTGAGGCCGCCCTCGTCCGGGCTCGTCGCGCGCGTTCTGCGCAGTACGAGCCCGGTCAGCGCGAGCACGCTGAGCGTGACCAGGAGCATCAGCGTGGCAAAGGCGTTGATGGCCGGCGTGACGCCGAAGCGCACGGCGGCGAACACCACCATCGGCCAGGTCTGCGTCGTCCCGCCTGCGGTGAACGCCGAGAGCACGTAATCGTCGAACGAGAACACGAACGAGAGCATCGCCGCCGCGAGCACGGCCGGGTAGAGGCGCGGCAGGGTGATCTGGCGGAACGTCGACAGCGGCCCCGCGCCGAGATCGAAGCTGGCCTCCTCGAGCGCCGACCCCATCCCGACGAAGCGCGCGCGGACGATCAGCGTCACGAGCGACGTGTTGAAGACGGTGTGCCCGAACAGGATCGTCGCCTGGCCGAGCTGGGGAAACGGCGACACGCGAGCGTGGAAGCGCACGAAGAAGATCAGCGACGCGACGGCGATCACGATCTCAGGCACCACGAGCGTGAGATAGACGAGCGCGTCGAAGGGCATGCGCCAGCGGCGCCGCATGCGGCTCAGCGCGAGTGCGGCCGCGGTTCCGAGGATCGTCGAGATGATCGCGCTCGCGAGTGCGATGCGAAGGCTGGTGGTCAGCGCGCTGCGGTACACGGGGTTGTTCCAGGCGTCGCCGAACCAGTGAGTCGTGAAGCCGTTCCACACTGTCACGTGCTGATTGCTGTTGAAGGCGAAGACGACGACGACGACGATCGGCGCGTAGAGGAACGCATAGACCAGCATGGCCCAGCCGGTCAGTGCGCCGTTTCCGCCGATGCGGGGCCGGCTAGGCACCGAACTGCTGCTCCTTCGTGGCGAACGCGAGGTAGACGATCAGGAAGAGGCTGAGCACGAGCAGCAGCGCAATGGCCATGGCGGCGCCGAACGGCCAGTTCTGCGCGACGAGGAACTGGTCGCCCACGGCGTTGCCGACGAACTCGCGTTTGCCGCCGCCGAGCAGCGAAGGGATGACGTACTCGCCCGTCATGGGGATGAAGACGAGCAGCACGCCGGTCACGAGGCCCGGCAGCGTGAGTGGCAGCGTGACCTGGCGGAACGCCCGGAACGGCGACGACCCGAGGTCGAGGGCGGCGTCGACGAGGCTCCAGTCCATGCGCTCGAGCGACGCGTAGACGGGCAGGATCAGGAGTGGCATGTAGTTGTAGACCAGCCCGATTCCGATCGCCTGCGTCGTGTAGAGGGGACGCCACCCGCCGAAGCCCAGGTCGTGCACGAACGACACGAGAAAGCCCTGGGGATCGAGAATGATGAACCAGGCGTACGTGCGGATCAGGAACGACGTCAGGAACGGGATGATCACGAGGATCAGCGCGAGCGACTTGCCGCCGCTGAGGCAGCGCGCCATCCAGTAGGCCATCGGATAGCCGACGAGCAGCGTCAGCACCGTTCCGAGTGCGGCCATGGTCAGTGTCGTCTTGAAGATGTCGAGGTAGAGCGGGTCCCAGAGCTCGCGGAAGTTGACGGCGCTCAGCGCGTAGGAGACCTGCCCGAAGCCCACGGTGTTCGCGAGCGAGAACACCACGAGGATCGCGAGCGGCGCGAGGAAGAAGATCGCGTCGTAGACGAGCACGGGCAGCGCCAGCCAGCCCGGGTAGCGCGGAGCGAACGACCGTCCTCGGCGGGGCGGTGCGGCGCCGCTCTCGGGCGTCACGCTTCGAGCCCGGCGGGCATGGCGACTTCCTCGAGCAACATGGCGGCCTCGGGCGACCAGCGGACGACGACCGCGTCGCCGGGGGAGAGCTGCTCGACCATGGCGCCGGCCGCCGCGCGCTGCTCGCGCGCGACGATCTGCCCACCGCCGGGGAGCTCGGCGATCAGCTGCACCTGGTCGCCCAGGATCATGGCCGCGATCAGCGTCCCCACGGCGCAATTGCTGGACGTCGCGGGGGCGGATCTAGCCTCGATCACCACGTTCTCGGGCCGCACGCCGATCCGGACCCTGGCGCCCCGCCGGGCACCGCCGAGCCCGCGCACCATGAGCGGTCCGACTGCTGCCGCCCAGCCGTCGCCGGCCTCGACGACCTCGCCCTCGAGGAAGTTCATGTCGCCGATGAACCCGGCCACGAAGGCACTGGCGGGGCGGTCGTAGATCACGAGCGGGCGGTCGAGTTGCTCGATGCGCCCGCCCGACATGACGGCGATGCGGTCGCTCATCGACATCGCCTCCTCCTGGTCGTGCGTCACGTAGACGAACGTGAGGTCGAGCTGGGTCTGCATGCGCTTGAGCTCGATCTGCATCTCGCGGCGCAGCTTGAGGTCGAGCGCGCCGAGCGGCTCGTCGAGCAGCAGGACACGCGGCCGCAGCACCAGTGCGCGCGCAAGGGCGACGCGCTGCTGTTGCCCGCCGGACAGCTCCCGCGGCCGGCGATTCGCGAGGCTGCGAAGCTGCACGAGCTCGAGCGCCTCGTCCGCGAGTCGCGTGCGCTCGCTCCCGGCGACGCGCCGCTGCTTGAGACCGTAGGCCACGTTCTCGAGCACCGACATGTGCGGGAACAGCGCGTAGTGCTGGAACACGGTGTTGACGTTGCGCCGGTAGGGAGGAATGCCGACCGCGTCGATGCCGCCGATCAGGATCGATCCCTCGGTCGGCTGCTCGAAGCCGGCCAGCAACCGCAATGCGGTCGTCTTGCCGCACCCCGACGGGCCGAGCAGCGAGAGGAACTCGCCGCGGCGCACGGCGAGGTCCACCCCGTCGATGGCCGTGACGAGGCCGAAGCGCTTGACGACACCGACCAATTCGGCGTCGAATTCCGCGCCTGCCGACTCGGCCGTCATGGAGTTGCCGCGACCGCTCAGGCGGCCTTGAACTGATCCCAGATCTTCACGCGCTTCGACAGGCCGTCGGGCGTCGTCGCGAGGATCTCGTAGTCCTTGAACACGCGCGGCGGAAACACGATCTTCGGGTTCTTCGCCGCCGCGCCCACGCTCTTGAACGACGCAGGCGTCGGCACCTCGTACGACACGTAGCGCATCTCGGCGGCATTCACCTTGGGCTGGAGCACGAAGTTGATCCATGCGTGCGCAGCCTCGGGGTGCGGCGCGTCGGCCGAGATCGCCCAGTTGTCGATCCACAGCTCGGAGCGACCCGTGGGCAGCACGACGCGGATGTCGTTCTTGGCCTTGCGGGCCGCCTGTGCGCGCAGGCCGTCGCCGGAATAGGTGATGCCCAGGTCGATCTTGCCCGCCGAGAAGTCGTCGAGGTAGACCTCGTTGATCGTGGTGACGTACGGCTTGACCGAGAGCAGCAGCTTGCTGGCAGCGTCCAGCTCCTTGTCGCTCTTCGTGTTCATCGAGTAGCCGAGCGCGTTGAGTGCGACCCCGATGACCTCCGCCGGGCTCTCGATGAAGTTGACGTGCAGACCCTTCGCGTGCGGCAGGAAGTCGAAGAAATCCTTCCAGGAGTTCAGTGTCGACTTGACGCGGTCGGTGCGATAGGTGAAGGCCGTGACTCCCGCGTCCTTGGGCACCGAGTACTTGTTGCCCGGGTCGTAGGACAGCTTGCGCCACTGCGCGCCGAGGTATTTGAGGTTGGGGATCTTCGAGTGGTCGAGGGGCGCCAGCAGGCCGAGCCCGCCGTCCCCCTTCTCGATGCGGACGTGATCGCCGTCCGGGACGACGATGTCGTAGGTCTTCTGGCCCTTGGTGGTCTGCAGCTGCGTCAGGAGTTGCTCGTTCGACGTGTAGTACGTCGTGTGCAGCTTGACGCCGGCCTGCTTGGCGAACGTCTTGAGGTTCGCCGGATCCTGGTACTGCGCCCAGCTGTAGATGTTGAGCTGGCCTTCGTTGGCGGAGCCCGCGGCGAGAGCTCTCGGCGCCGCCGCGAGCCCGGCGGCCGCGACCCCTCCGAGCACGAGCGCCTCGCGACGCGTCAGGCGTGCGTCACCGTACGAATCGGCCATGGCCTACTCCCTTCGGACGAGCTCGGATGGGCGAAGATACCGGACCCGTCGCCCGGCCGTCACGCGGCGGGTCAGGCCGGCGTGCGGACCACGGTGAACCTGGCACAGGCGAGATCGCCGTTGCGGGCGAGCTCCTCCAGTTGCAGCTCGAGCCGGCGCGGCAGCAGGGGCGCGCCTGCCCCGAGCGTGACCGGCGCGATCGAGACGATGACCTCGTCCAGCAGTCCGGCGTCGGCGAACTGGCCGGCCAGGTCGCCGCCACCCACGATCCAGACGTTGCGATCGCCGGCGGCGCGCGTCATCGCCTGGTGGACGCCCGTGACATCCCCGCTCGTGAACTCGATCCGCGCGCCCGGCACCACCGGGAGCTGCCGATGCGTGAAGACCCAGCACGGAATCTCGTACGGCCACTCCCAGTCCGACGGGTCCTTGCCCGAGAACTCGTGGTCGAGGATCCACTCGTACGTCGTCGCGCCCATCGCCAGCGCGCCGGTGCGCGCGATGAACTCGCCGTAGTTCATCGGCCCCTCACGGTCGTGCTCGCGCGTGAACAGCCACTCCAGCGAGTTGTCGGGATCGGCGATGAAGCCGTCCAGGGTGGTCGCGGTGTAGTACTGCGTGAGGCTCAAAGCTGCGATCCCTTCCTCGGCGGAGGCTGCACCATAGGCAGGGTCGCAGCTGCGCCGACGCGCATGTGGACCAGTCATGCTCCGCCACATCGCAGGCCGTCCTCGACATGATGCGTGACCGTTTGAAAGGGACGGCGCTGTGGTGCGCCGCGCTCCTGGCGCTGGCCGCACTCGGCAGCGCGGTGACGGCGGGCGCGTCCGGCACTGCGCCGACGGTCAAGGTGTTCTTCGGCCAGGGTGAGCAGCTGGTGGCCGTGTCGCGGCCCGGCGCGACCGTCCAGGACGCGCTGACGGCGCTCGTCGCCGGGCCGACGAGCGCGGAGCAGAAGCAGGCGTTCCGCAGCTACGTCCCGCCGGCCACGCGCGTGCGCAGCGTGACGCAGAACGGCCCCGTCGCCACGGTCGACCTCGGCGTGGGCTTCCTGCAGGGACCGGCGGTGGACACGACGCTCGCGCGCCTGGATCAGGTCGTGAGCACCGTGACTGCCATTCCCGGCGTGACGTCGGTGCGCTTGCTGATCAACGGTGGCACGCCGCTCGGGCTGTTCCCGGGGGTCGACGCGACGATCCCGCTGACGCGCGCGGCGCTGGCCACCCCGAACGTCCCTGCGACCGCGCCCGTCGTGCAGCCGGGCGGGCAGGCGAGCGCGGGCACCCTGGCCCTGCAGCAGCAGCTTGCCGGCCTCGGCTACCTGCTGCAGTCCGGCGCCGACGGAGTCGACGGGCCGGCGACACGGACGGCGCTGGTCGCATTCCAGAAGTGGCAGGGCCTGCCGCGCACGGGCCTTGCAGACACGCGCACGCGCGCGGCGCTCGCGACCGCCGAGCGGCCCGCGCCGATCAAGCAGGGGCCGGCCGGACGGCGGCTCGAGGTGCTGGTCGACCGTCAGGTGGTGCTCGCGATCGAGGACAACCAGGTCGTGCGCGCCCTCGACGTCTCCACGGGCAAGCCGTCGACTCCGACGCCGATCGGCTCGTTCAAGGTCTATGCCAAGTTTGCGCGCTGGTGGTCGGTGCCGTTCCGCGAATGGCTGCTCTGGGCCGCGCCCTTCAACGGCGGCGTGGCGACGCACCAGTACCCCGACGTGCCGCCGTTCGCTGCCTCGCACGGGTGCGTGCGCGTGACGCCGCCGAACGCGCACTGGCTGTTCGACTTCCTCTCCGTCGGCACGCCCGTGAACGTGATCGCGAGCTCCGGGTGAACGCGCGCCTGGTTGCGCTGCTCGCCGCGCTCGCCCTGCTCTGGGCGGCGCCGCTCGCGCGAGCCGATCCGCCGCCGACGTTGCAGCCCGGTGTCCTCACCGTGGGCCTCAACATGCCCAGCCCGGGCTTCCAAGTCGGAGCCGTGCGCGCCCACGGCGTCGTGTTCGCGCGCGGCCTCGAGATCGACCTGGCGAATGCGCTGGCCGCGCGCCTCGGGATCCCGCGCGTCGTCTTCTACCAGGAGCCGCAGTTCGGGCGCCTGATCGCGCCGGGCCCGAAGCCCTGGGACATCGCGCTCGCGGAGGTGACGATCACGCCGGAGCGCGCCGCCGCCGTCGCCTTCAGCATTCCGTACCTCGCGGCCGACCAGGGCGTCCTGCTGCGACTCGGCCTCCCGGCGACGCCCCGCTCGATCGCCCAACTGGCGCGCCTGCGCCTCTGCTCGCAGAGCGGCACCACGTCGGCCACGCTGGTCGCGACGCAGGTGAATCCGGTCAAGCCCGCCCGGCTCTTCGGCAATACGACGCTGATGCTCGACGCGCTCCAGAAGGGCCGCTGCGACGCTGTCATCTACGACGCCCCGATTCTCGCGACGCTGCGCGCGCAGGTGCCCCGGCGCTACGGGCCGCTCGCCGGGGTCATCAGGACACAGGAGAGCTACGGCGTGCTGCTGCCGACGGGCAGCGCATTGCTGCCGATCGTCGACGAGGCACTCGGCGCGATCATCGGCCAGGGCACGCTGACGGCGATCTCGAAGCGCTGGATGAGCACCGACCTGAGCAAGCTCCCCGTCTTGCGCTGAGTCATGCCTGACGCTCCAGCTCCAAGGCGAGCATGGAGCGCACGGCGAAGAACAGGCCGACGGCGACCAGCGTCATAGCCCGTGGATCGATCGCTGGGACAGCCTGGTTGGCGGCGTGCCGTATCACCGTCCGCACTAGTCTGCGCGGCATGTCGTTCGCAGAGTTCTCGGGCTCGATCCCGCGGCACTACGACGAGTACCTCGCGCCCGTGATGTTCGAGCCCTACGCGGCAGACCTCGTCGGCCGCCTGCGCATGAGCGACGGGATGCGCGTCCTGGAGCTGGCGTGCGGCACCGGAGTCGTGACGCGGCGCCTGCGCGCCGCGCTACCCGAGTCTGCGACGCTCGTCGCGACCGACCTCAACGAGGCGATGGTCTCCTACGCGCGCGAGGCCGTGCCGGCGCCGGGGATCGAATGGCAGACCGCCGACGCGCAGGCGCTGCCATTCGCCGACGCGTCGTTCGATGCCGTGGTCTGCCAGTTCGGGATCATGTTCCTCCCCGACACCGCGCTCGGGTTCGCCGAGGCGCACCGCGTGCTCGTTCCCGGCGGGGCGCTGCTCGCAAACGCGTGGCTCTCGCTCGCCTCCAATCCCGTGCACGCCAGCATCGACGAGGCCGTCGCCGCGTTGTACCCCGACGATCCGCCCCGCTTCCTCGACGTGCCCTACGGCTACCACGACCGGGGCCGCATCCTGGCCGATGCCGCAGCCGGCGGCTTCTCCGACGTGCACCTGGATGAGGTGCACGTGCAGGCTCAGGGCCCGTCCGCGCGCGACTACGTCACGGGCTTCGTGCGCGGCACCCCGCTCAATCACGGCCTGACGCAGCGCGGCGCCGACCTCGATGAGGTTGTGCTCCAGGTTGCCGACGTCGTGGGCGCTCGCCACGGTGTTGCGCCCGTCACGGTCGATCTCGCCGCAACCGTGATCACTGCCGCCCGCGACCGCTGACGCGTTCAGAGGAAGCTGACGACGCCCGGAAGGACCGTTCGCGGCGAACCGCGGGCCGGACTCTCGCTGGAGGGATCCGGCCGCTCCGATGGCGAGTGGCGCGAACGTGAGCGGGGCAATGATCCGGCTCGTTGCGCCGCTTGCCCAGCCTCAGGGTCTGAGCTCGCCTCATGTATCGTCTGATGCATGACGGCGGCAGAGCGCAGACGTCCGGGTGAGGTCGCGTTCCTGTTCCTCGCGGCCGGTCTCGCCGAGGCGGTACGCGCGCTCGGCTGGGCGGCGTCGTTCGTCGTCTATGCGTTCGCGCTGAGTGCCGTCGCCCTCGTGTTCTGGCTCTTCGCGTTCGCCGGGTAGTTCTCACACCGCGATCGTGAGGCTCTCGATGTCGCTCGGGTAGTCGGTGAGGATGTCGATGCCGTCGGGCGTGACCGCGACGGTGTCGGAGTGGCGGAAGCCGCCGATGGCCGCGTCGTAGACACCGGGCTCGATCGTGAAGACCATGCCCGGCTCGATCGGCGTGTGATCGCCCAGGTCGAGGAAGGGTGCCTCGTGGTTGCGCAGGCCGATCGCATGGCCCGTGTGCTGGCGCCAGTTGGGCAACAAGTCGTTCTGCTCGAAGTACCGCATCACGGCGCCGTCGACGTCCGCGCAGGTGACACCGGGGCGAAGTGCGCCGAAGGCGACCTGTTGCGCGGCGACCGCATGCTCGAAGAGGCGGCGTGCCCCGTCGCTCGGCGGCCCGATGATCATGGCCCGCTCGAGCTCGGCGTGGTAGCCCCAGATGGGCGCGCTCGTCTCCGTCACGAGCACGTCGCCCACCTGGAACTGGATGTTGTGCGCGACCGCATGCGCCCACGAGCTGCGCAGGCCGATCTGACCGCGATATCCGGCCGACGCGCCGTCGGCCGATCCCTGCTGACCGCCGAAGCGGTCGCCGAGTGCCTGCAGCATCGCGAGCGTGGCTTCGTGGCCTGCACGCAGGGAGGCCTCGGCCTCGGTGGCGCCCGGCCGGGAGAATTCCTGCAGCAGCCGGTGTGCATGCTCGCACCAGCGGGCGCTCTCGCGGATCAGGGCGAGCTCGTTCTCGCTCTTGCGCACCATCATGGCCTCGATGGCGGACCCGAGCGGCGCGACGGTGGCGGACGTCGTCTCGCTCAGAGCGGGGCCCTGGTACCCGAGGATTCCCGGGTAGCCGTCCTGATCGGCGCCGATGGAGCCCTGGATTCCCATGTCGGCCAGCACGCGCCCGAGGATCCGCATCGGGTGCTCGATACCGGGATACTCGGGATAGGACTCGACTCGCTCGAAGGCCGTCTCGGCGCGGACGCGCTCGACCTCGAATTCGGGCACGAACGCCATCATGTCCCCGCTCGCGCCCTGCGCGAATACGACGGGTCGCTCGGTCGAGAGGAAGCCGAAGGCCGTGAAGTACTGGATGTAGTGCTGATCGAAGAGGACGTAGCCCGCGAGGCCCGCGCCTCGCACCTGCTCGAGCAGTCGCTCGCGACGCGCCTGCAGCTCTTCCGCCGGGATGCCGTGACGCAACTCCATTCCCTGAACCACCTCTCCTCGACCGGGGACAGGTGGCCAATCATGCATTGCTAGTCAGCTGCTCGCATCCGATTGTTGCGCGGGTTGTGCTCGACCTCCGCGAGCCCGAGAGCCTCGAGCACGGGGGGGACGTAGACGCCGAAGCGGCCGCGCAGGCCCTGCTTGAGCCCGTACCAGCCACCGACCGGGTTGTCGGCGGAGCGCCCCCAGGCCTCGACCGTGCCCTCGGCTGCGGGCTTCTGCTCGTCGGCCGCGCCGAGCGGCATCCAGTCGCCGTGCGCTTTCAGCATCGCGTGCAGGTCGTCGATGCAGCGCAGGTCATAGCGCAGCTCGGTCTTCCCGACCCGGACGACGAGTGCCGGCGGGTCGAGTGCATCGTCGCGGAAGGCCTCGAACTCCGATGACAGCGGAGGTGTCTTGAGGGTCCAAGGGGTCTCACGCGTACCGCTGCCGGCAGGTGTCATGTCCGCTCCTTCGCTCGCTCACAGTGCACGCCGCTTGAGGCGCAACCGACGCGGATCGTAACATGATAGTTACCGATCTTCCTCCTCGGCGGCGTGCTCGAGCGCGGGCAGGACGAGCGTCCACGCACGCTCGAATCCGGGAGCGCCCGTTGCCCACAGGTCGGCGCTCTCGGGCTTGGGCCGGTGCTGGACGACGACGCGGGTGCCACCGTTCTCCTCCGCGAAGCGCACGACGACCTCGGTCGGGTGCTCGGCGTCGGTGCCGGGGTAGAAGTCGAGGATCAGGCGCTTCGCCGGCTCCCAGACCAGTACCCGGCCGAGCTCGACCTCCCGGCCGTCGCCCGCGCGCTCCCAGAAGCGGCCGTCCGCGAGCATTCGGATGTCGCTGCGCGGATCGCTCGTATGCCGCAGTCCTTCGGGCCACCAATCGGATGCCCGCTCGGTAAACAGCGTGAATGCCCGAGCCGGAGGGCACACGAGATACGCCGACTTCTCGATCATTCCTTCGCGAGCTCCTCGAGCCGCGACAGCGCCGTGTCCCAGAACTCGTCGAGGAAGTCGCGCACCGACGCGAACCCTTGCACCCGGACCGCGTAGACGCTGCGCGCGCCCTGCGTGCGGTGCTCGACCAGCCCGGCGTCTTCGAGTACGCGCAGGTGGCGCGAGATCGCGGGGCGGCTGACGGGGAACCGCGTCGCGAGCTCTCCGACCGCGAGCGGCGATGTCCGCAGGGTCGTGAGGATGTCGCGGCGGACGGGGTTTCCGAGTGCGTCGAGAGCGTGCAAGGTGGTAGCAGCGATGTTACCATCCGTGGGCCGCGGCACTCGCGGCCTCACCAGGAGGCTCCGGATGGGAAAGGTCGTCGTTCGCTACAAGGTAAAGCCCGAGCGCGTCGAGGAGAACGAGCGCCTGATCGGGCAGGTCTACGAGGAGCTCGCCGAGAGCGCGCCCGAGGGTCTTCGCTACGCGACGTTCCGGCTCGACGACGGCGTGAGCTTCGTGCACATCGCGTCGATCGACACCGCGGACGGAAGCAACCCGCTGCGCGGGATCGCGGCGTTCGCCGAGTTCGGTCGCGACATCGCCGCGCGCTGCGACGAGCCACCGGTCGTCCAGGACTCGCAGCTCGTCGGTTCGTACGGCTTCTTCACGTAGTCTCGGGAGGCAGTGACCCGCACGCTGTCTCTCTGCCCGGTGCTGCTGGTGGCCGCCCTGGTCGGGCTCGCCGCCGGGGGCAGCGAGGCCGGGTGGCAGAGCCACTCACCGCTGCCGGAGCCGCGGAGCGAGGTCGCGGCGGGCCGGGCCGCGAGCGAGCTCGTCGTGGTTGGAGGGTTCACGGCCGACGGGCACAACTCGGCACGCGCAGACGCCTACTGGCCCGCGGGCGACCGCTGGCGGCGCATGGCCGACCTGCCCGCCGCGGTCGACCACGCGGCCGGCGCGAGCGCGAACGGGCGGATGTACGTGGTGGGCGGCTATGGAGCCGACCGGCAGCCGCTGCGCAGCGTGTTCGTGCTCGACGGCGGTTTCTGGCGCGCGCTTCCACGCATGCCGGGCGGGCGCGCTGCGGCTGCCGCGGCGGTCGCGAACGGCCGCCTGTACGTGCTCGGAGGGCGCAACGGCCGTCGGGCCCTCGCCCGCGACGCGTTCGAGTTCACGCTCGCAACGGGGCGCTGGGAGAGGATCCCTGGCCCCGCGCCGCGCGAGCATCTGGCGGCCGCGAGCTCGCGAGGCCGCGTGTATGCGATCGGCGGTCGCGCCGCCGGCATCGATACGAACTCGGCCCGCTTCGAGGTCTACGACCCCGCCACGAGGACCTGGCGCCGGCTCGCCCCGTTGCCCGAAGCGCGCGGAGGCACGGGCGCGGCCGCGATCGGCGGGCGGATCGTCTCGGTCGGGGGCGAGCAGCCTGCAGGCACGATCCGCACGGTCTACTCCTACGACACGGCGACGAAGCGCTGGTCGCGCCTCCCCGATCTCCCGACGCCGCGCCACGGCCTCGGTGTCGTGGAGGAGGGCGGCAGCATCTGGGTGCTCGCGGGCGGCCCGGTCCCCGGCCTCACCGTGAGCGGCGCGGTCGAGTCCCTGAAGCCGTAGCAGCATAGGATTGGCGCCCATGCGACGCCTGGCGTTCCCCATGGTGGGCGTTGCCGCTGTGGCTGCCGCGCTCGTACCTGCTGCGGCGGCGAGCGGCGGCGGCCGGACCGCGCTGCAGCGGCCGCTGCACCTCCCGCACCTCGCGCCGGGCGCCGCGTGCCCAGTCTCTCACGCCGATCGCTCGGTGCGCTTCGACCGCTTCGGGATCGCTCGCGGAATCGGGCCCGGGCCGGCGTATCCCATCGGTCTGGCGCACGGCGTCCTCGTGCTCGTTCCCTCTCCGGAAGGCGGGATCTGGGCGGGGCAGAAGGTGCTGTGGTTCGTGCACCCGCGCTACAGCGGCCCGGTGCTCGTGCGCGGCCGGCGGCTCGACGGGCCTGGGCTCGTGCGCTTCGGTCGCGGCGTCCTCCCCGCCGCGGAACTGCACCTGCCTGCAGGCACGCGCGAGCAACCGTCGTTCACCCGCCTGCGCTCACTGGGCTGCTACGCGTACCAGATCGACGGCTTGGGCTTCAGTCGCGTGATCGTCTTCAGGGCGACCGGTCGCATCGAGCGCGCGCCATGATCTCCGCGATCACCGGGCCCTTGGCCTCGGCGTAGTAGTTCATGTCGCGCCATTGCCGTCCGGCGAGCTCGCGCTTGGTGCTCTCGTACAGGTGCCGGTCCTCGGCGTGGGCACGCAGCCAGTCGCGCAGCGTGAGGTAGTCGCTGCTCTCCTTGCAGCCGGTCGGCCAGACGTGCAGGTGCACATCGTGCGCGGGCGTCCGGAACATGCGGTGGCGCGGCTCCCTGACGCGAAGCTCGAAGCCCGTCGCCTCGAGGGCACCGGCGTAGTCCTCTTCGCGGCCGGGGTCGTCGACCTCGACGAGCACGTCGATGATCGGCTTGGCCGCCAGATCCGGTACCGACGTGGAGCCGATGTGCTCGATGCGCCGCGCCAGCGGCCCGAGCGCTGCGGCGATGCTCCGGCGCTCGGCGGCGAAGCGCGACCGCCAGCGCGGGTCGTACGCGACGATCTCGACACGGCCGGGCTCCCGCCCGCCGATGAGCACGGCGTCGAGCTCGTCGTCGAGGTGCGTCGAGCTGCGCGGAGCGCTGTCCATGGGACCGCAAGGGTACGCGGATAGGCTTCCCGCTCTGCCGCTCGCGCTCACGCACTTCACCGACCCCGCCTGTCCGTTCGCGTTCTCCGCCGAGCCGGTGCGCATTCGCCTGCGCTGGCATTACGGCGAGCAACTGCACTGGACGACGCGGATGATCGTGCTGACGCTCGAGCCGGGGGAGGCCGAGAAGCTGGCCACGGGCGCGGGCTCCCTCCAGCCCAGGTACGGGATGCCGATCGACCCGGCGCCGTATCCGCGGCCCGCGTCCTCCGAGCCCGCCTGCCGCGCGGTCGTGGCGGCGCGGCTGCATGCACCGGAGCTCCAGGAGCCGCTCCTGCGGCGGCTGCGCGTGCGCGTCATGCTGGCCGGCCTCCTCGACGACCCCGAGCTGATCGCCGCTGCGGCGCGCGACGTGGGCCTCGACCCCGGCGAGTTGCAGGCGTGGTGCGCGGGCGACGACGTCGAGGCGGCGCTGCAGTCGGACATCGCAGCCGCCCGCGATCCGCTGCCTGCGGCGCGAGCGCTCAACCACAAGCTCGGCGGTCCCGCCGAGGAGCGGCGCTACACCGCGCCGAGTTACGAGATCACGTCCGCCGACGGAATGGCGGTCATCGCCGTGCCCGGCTTCAATCCCGTCGAGGCGTACGAGACGGCGATCGCAAACCTCGCTCCGGAGCTCGAGCGGCGACCGAAGCCCGAATCCGTCGAGGAAGTGCTTGCGTGGGCCGGCGAACCCCTCGCCACGGCCGAGGTGTCGCTCGTCACGCAGCTCAGTCCGTCCAAGACGCGCGTGGCTCTCAGCCGCGTCGCGCGCCCGCATGCGGCGGGCGCCGACCTGTACTGGACGCTCGGCTAGACGCCCTAGAAGCCGTCGTCGACGAGCCGGCTGGAGCCCGACGCGATGTCGCTCGCGATCGACGCGAAGATCGTGGTCAGCGCGCTCGCGGTCGCCGTGCTGCTGAAGTGACCCGGCGAAGCGATGGCCGCGACCGCGTCGTGCGACGTGATGTTCGGGCTCTCGAGGTCGCTCCCGTTGGTGCTTGCGAAGTGGAAGCAGAGGGCCGTGCCGGTCGTGCACGGGACGTCGTACTTGGGGTTGGTGCCCGTGCCCTTCTTGAGGAAGACACCGCGCGTGCAGTTCTTGCTGCCGAGCGAATAGCCGATGCTGTAGATGGTCGTGCCCGTCGCCTTGATCGCGGTTGCAGCGTCGACGCCCGCCTGGCACGGCTTCTGGTCGTCGCTGCCGCCCTGCGGGAACTTCGCGTCGGATTTGCTGTAGACGCTCCCGATGTTGGCCTCGCCGTCAGTCAGGAAGACGATGAAGTTGGGAACGTTGATGCGCCCGTGCAGCAGAAGCTCGGCCTGGCCTTGCCGGAGCGCCTCGCTGTAGGAGGTGAGCCCATCGGACGGGATGCAGGCGTTCTCGTTGCCCGAGAGCGTGTGGATGTAGAGCCCGGAGGTCAGCACCGGTTTGCCGGCGCTGTCCTTGTAGTTGCCGTTGAGCGCGTCGGTGAGATATCCGCGTCCCGCCTTGTCGTAGCCGTCATAGGCGTAGTAGCCGTTGTAGCCGCCGTTGTGGAACGTCGGGAGGTCGGAAGGGAATCCGGTGGTCGGTGATTCGCTGTTGTAGGGCGCGGCGCAGACGCCCGTCGTGGTCGACTGGACGGGCGGGAACGCCACCATGCCGATCTGCGCGTAGGGTGGATTGAGAATCCCCAGCATCGACTGGACGCCCGCCTTTGCGCCGTTCATGTCGGTGCAGTCGGGGAGGCACATCGAGCCCGTGCGGTCGATCACGATCACGACGTCCACAGGTGTGGATGAGCACGGACTGCAGGCGTTGGCGTGCGCAGACACGTCGAAGTGGTTGATGCCGAACAGCCCTGCAAACCACGTGTTCGTGCTGGCGGTGCCGTTGACGTAGAGCTCGTTCGGGTTGACGGACGCGTTGCAGCCGGTCGCGATGATGGCCGTCGCCGTGCACTTCAGCTGATAGGAGAAGCCGAAGGCGGGAAGGTTCGCCGGCGTGTTGTCCTTGAAGTACGTGAGGGCCGTCGCCGGCGCCAGGGTCGAGCTCGGGAGATCCTGCGCGCCGGCGAGCGCGGCGGAGTCCACCGCACTCTGCAACTGGCGCTTCGCGTAATAGGCGTAGCCGACATCGATCGAGAACGCCGCCACTCCCAGCATGCCGACCAGCGCGAGCGCGACGATCGGCAGAATCTGGCCGCGCTGTCCACGTGCCTGTCGCATCCCGTCTCCTCCGGAAATCCGGTTGGCGGGTCGCGATCTCCTACACGAGGCCCTAGGTCGCACCGTGGTACAGATCGGGGGATGCGTCTATGACTCCAACGGGGGAGTCGCCGGCGCGCCGGAGTCCCCCGTCGGGGGCACGCGCGGCCGGCGCGGCTCGGCGATCGTTCAGGCATGCCGGACATCTACGCCTTCGAGCAGTGCCCGTTCCGCGACATGGCGCACGCCGTGGCGGACCGGAGCTCCATCGTGCGCCACGCCGCCCGCGCGCTGTGGCCCTCGGCCAGCCGCGCGGAGCGCGTCGAGATCTCGGACGAGGGCATCGCAGCCTGGACGCTCGTCGGCGAGACCCACCTCGCGTGGGACGAGGTCACCGCGATCGGCGAGGAGCGGACACTGCTCGGCGGCAAGACGCTGCGCATTCGCGGCGCCGGCGGCCAGATCGATGTCGCGCCGGTCCTGCCGGGGTACGACGAGCTCGAGCGCCGCGTCTTCGCCGGGCAGGCCGCCGCCGTCGCGGCCTAGAGGAACGGGCCGCGCCGGCGCTCGGCGCCTCTCAGATCTGAATGATGTCCGAGACCTGAACCGGCGCCCCGTCGGCGAGGGCGTCTGCGAGCGCGTGGAGCGCTGAAGCGACTCGCGTCTCGTGGCGCGCCCAGACGGCGGCCGCGAAGGCGGTGGTCACGACGCGGTCTCGGTGACCGCACTCGGGGCAGTGGCGATCGACGATCACGCCGTCGTGGCAGCCATCGGCCTGCAGGGGCGAGATCAACCGGCTGCTGCAACGCGGGCAGCGAACGAGCGGATTGGCCGGGCGCACGCTCACGTCGCCGACTCCGCGACGGCGCACTGTGCTCGGTTCCCCATTCCAGACCTCCCGATGCGGCATGTCTGTCGCGCAAGCGCGACGAGCGCCGCCGGCGGTTGGGGAGGCGGGTGCCAGTCGGGAGGCTCGGACCGGCTGAACGGACTTTAGCGCAAACGAATCACGGTCCGCGTTCGGGCGTGCTCTCGTCGGGCGCTGAGGCCAGCCTCGCTCCCGAGCCGCCATCCCTGTCGACACCCGGGTTGGCCGGCAGCAGAAGATGCCCGTCGAGCACTGCCTGGGCGACATGCACGAGCTTCTGCCCGCTGTGGCGCGCATGATCCCGCAACATCGCGAATGCCTGGCGCTCGTCGACCTGGTAGCGCTCCATCAGGATCCCCTTGGCGCGCTCGGTCTGCGCGCGCCGGCCGAACGCGCCCTGCAGGTTGTGGTACTCGGCGAAGCGGCGGAGTGTGATGTCGAGCGCGCTCTGCAGCTGCTCCGGCGAGCCGTCGACGATGTACGCGAACACGCCTCGCTTGGCGGCCTCGTCGACGAAGTCGGCGTCGTGTCCCTCGAGCACCGCAATCACGGGGCACTCGGCCTCGCGCACGATCCGCTCGATCAATTCCAGTGCGTGCGAGGAGCTCGTTCCGAGCCCGACGAGCGCGACGTCGGGGTGCTCCGCCGACGTGAGTGCGCCCACCTCCACGACGTGGGTCGAACCGGCGATCACCGTGTGGCCGAGTCCCGAGACGAGCGTCGTCACCAGTGCGATGCGGTCCTCACGCTCGTTTGCGATCAAGACTCGCAGGTGATGATGGTCGGTCGTCATTCTGGACTCCTCTCCGGGGCGGGCGACGGGTGGCCGGTCACGTCGTCCGCGATGACGGCATCGACCCATGCGTGGCGTGGGTTCCGAGCCAGCGCCTGGTAGCGGGCATCGCCCGCCACCACGTCGACGACTGCGAAAAACTCGTTCTGGCGTATGACCGAGGCGGTCTCGGGGTTCTCGTGGTTGATCTGGACGATGAAGTGGCTGCCGTAGCTGCGCACGTCCTCGTACTCGGCGAGCGTCGGCGCCACGTTCGCCCGGCAGGCGGGGTCGCCGCATTCGCACCGCAACTCGCGGCGGGCCGTCCCGATCGTCAGCTTTGCGTTCAACCGCTCGGTCGCCTCGTTGACGTCACGAACCAGGCACTGCTGGTCGCCCTCACGGGACGTGCCGAGGCAAGCCTGCCCAGGCATGTCGTTTCCCATGGTGCGACTCCCGGCATCGATAGGTCTGCCGCCACATGCGGCGCGGTCCTCAGGCCTTCCGGGTGTTTGGGAAAGCATCGCCAGCCAGGAGTTGGGGCCAACGAGGGGCATGGTAACAGTGGAGGCCCCGGCGACCAACTGCGCAATCCGGGCTAGGCTGCCCGCGATGACCGCTTCCGGAGATGTGCCGGCCGGCCCGTTGACGGGCGAGGAACTGCGGTTGATCGACGCGTGGTGGCGCGCCGCGAACTACCTCTCCGTCGGGCAGATCTACCTGCTCGGCAATGCTCTGCTGCGCGAGCCGCTCGCTCCCGAGCACGTCAAGCCCCGCCTGCTCGGCCACTGGGGAACGACGCCGGGTCTCAATCTCGTGTGGGCCCACCTCAACCGGCTGATCACGGCGCGCGACCGCAGCGTGCTGTACGTGACCGGGCCCGGTCACGGCGGCCCCGGCATCGTGGCCAACGCCTACCTCGAAGGCACCTACAGCGAGTTGTACGCGCGGGTCGCCCGCGACGAGCCCGGGCTCGAGCACCTGTTCCGCCAGTTCTCGTTCCCGGGAGGCATTCCGAGCCACGCGGCGCCCGAGACTCCCGGGTCGATCCACGAGGGTGGCGAGCTCGGCTACGCGCTGGCCCACGCGTTCGGCGCGGCCTTCGACAACCCGGATCTGACCGTGGCCTGCGTGGTCGGTGACGGCGAGGCCGAGACCGGACCGCTGGCGGCGAGCTGGCACGGCAACAAGTTCCTCAACCCCGTGACCGACGGCGCCGTCCTGCCGATCCTGCACCTCAACGGCTACAAGATCGCGAACCCGACGGTGCTCGCCCGCATCCCGGAGCACGAGCTGCGTTCGCTGCTCGCAGGCTGTGGCTGGCGGCCGTTGTTCGTCACCGGCGGCTTCGACGGCGAGGATCCCGCTCGCGTCCACCAGCTTCTCGCCGAGACGCTCGACGAGGCCTTCGACGAGATCACACGCATTCAGGTCATGGCCCGGGGCGGTCGCCTGCCCGAGCGGCCGACCTGGCCCATGCTCGTGCTGCGAACGCCGAAGGGCTGGACGTGTCCGCGGTTCGTCGACGGCAAGCCCGTCGAGGGCACCTGGCGGGCGCACCAGGTGCCGCTCACGGAGGTGCGAGAGAACGAGGGGCACCGGCAGCTGCTCGAGGAGTGGATGCGGAGCTATCGCCCCGGCGAGCTCTTCGACCAGTCCGGGACGCTGATGGCCGAGATCGCGGCGCTCGCGCCCGCCGGCGAGCGGAGGATGAGCGCGAACCCGCACGCGAATGGCGGCACGCTGCTGCGCGACCTGCTCCTGCCCGACTTCCGTGACTATGGCGTGGAAGTCGCGGCGCCCGGGAGCCGGCGCAGCGAGGCGACGCGTGTGCTCGGCACCTACCTGCGCGACGTCATCTCGGCCAATCGCGACATCTTCCGCATCGTCGGCCCCGACGAGACGGCGTCCAACCGGCTGACGGCCGTGTTCGAGACGACGACACGTGCCTGGCAGGGCGAGCGCGCGGCGACCGACGAGGACCTCGGGCCCGACGGGCGCGTGCTCGAGGTGCTCTCCGAGCATCTCTGCCAGGGCTGGCTGGAGGGCTACCTGCTGACCGGGCGACACGGGCTGTTCAACTGCTACGAGGCCTTCATCCACATCATCGACTCGATGTTCAATCAGCACGCCAAGTGGCTCAAGACATCGGCGCGCATCCCGTGGCGCAGGCCGCTCGCGTCGCTCAATTACCTGCTGACGTCACACGTGTGGCAGCAGGATCACAACGGCTTCTCACACCAGGATCCGGGTTTCATCGACCACGTTGTCAACAAGAAGGCCGAGGTCATTCGCGTCTATCTGCCGCCCGACACGAATTGCCTGTTGTCGGTGATGGATCACTGCCTGCGCAGTCGCCACTACGTGAATGTGGTCGTGGCGGGCAAGGCCCCGGCACTCACCTACCTCTCGATGGAGGACGCGATCGCGCACTGCACACGTGGCATCGGCATCTGGGAGTGGGCGTCGAGCGATGACGACCACGAGCCCGACGTCGTCATGGGGTGCTGTGGCGATGTGCCGACGCTCGAGACACTCGCGGCCGTCTCGCTGCTGCGCCGGCATCTGCCCGAACTGCGCGTCCGGGTCGTCAACGTGGTGGACCTCATGCGCCTGCAGTCCGCCAGCGAGCATCCCCATGGGCTGCCGGATGCGGAGTTCGACGCGCTGTTCACATCTGACCGGCCTGTCATCTTCGCCTACCACGGCTATCCCTGGCTGATTCACCGGCTGACGTACCGGCGGGCCAATCACGCCAATCTGCACGTGCGCGGCTACAAGGAGGAGGGCACGACAACGACGCCCTTCGACATGGTGATGCTCAACGACCTCGACCGCTTCCACCTCGTGATGGACGTGATCGATCGCGTCCCCGGGCTGTCCGAGCACTCCGCGCACCTGCGGCAGGACATGCAGGACGCGCGGCTGCGCAGCCGGGCCTACACGCGCGAGCACGGCGAGGACGCCCCAGACGTCTCCGGCTGGACCTGGCCGGGCTGATCGCTTGGCGAGCGTCCTCGTCGTCAACGCCGGCTCGACGAGCCTCAAGCTCTCGCTGGTCGACGAGGAGGGCAGCAGCAGCGCGCTCACGTCGCTCGGCGAGGCGCCGGCCGACATCGCAGGGATCGGTCATCGCGTGGTGCACGGCGGCCCGGCCTTTCGCGCGCCCGTGCTGCTGGACGACGCGATGCTGGCCGAGTTGCGCGCGCTCGTCGATCTCGCTCCTCTCCACAACGCGCCGGCACTCGAGGCGATCGACGCGACGCGCCGCGCGTTTCCGGCAGTGCCGCAGGTCGCGGTGTTCGACACCGAGTTCCACGCGACCATGCCCGCCGAGGCGTCCACCTCTGCGGTACCCGAGCGCTGGCGCACGCAGTGGCACATCCGGCGCTACGGCTTTCACGGGCTCTCGGTGCAGTGGGCGAGCGAGCAGGTGCGCGTGGAGCGACTCGTCGTGTGCCACCTCGGTGGCGGGTGTTCCGTGAGCGCCGTCCTCGACGGCCGCTCGGTGGACACGACGATGGGCTTCAGCCCGCTGGAAGGCGTCACGATGGCGACGCGCTCGGGCTCGCTCGACCCGGCGGCGATCCTCTACTTGCTGCGGCGCGGGGCCGGCAGCGCCGACGAGATCGAGCAGGTGCTCGAGCGAGAGTCGGGGCTGCTCGGGCTGTCGGGGCTCTCCTCCGGCGTGGAGGAGCTCGAGCGCTCGGCCGAGCCGGCGGCGCGGCTGGCGCTCGAGGTCTACTGCTACCGCATCGCCACGGCCATCGGGGCGATGGCCGTGGCGCTCGGCGGGCTCGACGCGGTCGTCTTCAGCGGAGGCGTGGGGGAGGGCTCCGCGCTCGTCCGGGCACGCGTCTGCGGACGCCTCGGCTTGCTCGGCGTCGAGCTCAGCGACGAGCTCAACGCCGCTGCCACTCCGGATGCCGAGATCGCGGCGGCCGGCTCTGCGGTACGGGTCGTTGTCCTACGGGCACGCGAGGACGTGATCGCGGCACGCGCCGTGCGCGCCGAGCTCGCTAGTCGGCCCACCAGCCCTGGATGAGCTCGCCGTCGCCTTCGTGGTGCGGGCCGAACGCGAGCATCTGCAGCCCGTCGGATCCGGCTTCGAAGGAGCGCATGACGCCGGGAGCGACGCGCACGGCGTCGAGCTTGGCGATGTCGAGAATCTCGTCGTCGAGCTTCATCCGGCCGGACCCGGCCATCACGACGTAGACCTCTTCGGCCTCGTCGTGCTTGTGCCCGAACGGCTGGCGCTTGTCGGGCTTCAGCATGTACAGGCTGACGCCCGTGTCCTCCGCCTCGAGGTCGCCGCGGCAGAAGCGGGCCTCCTGGACCTCGCCCAGCCCGAACTTCACGGCGGAGTCCTCGACGTCGGTCAATTGCTTGAGCGTATAGGGCGGAGTCATGCAGATTCCTCTCGTAGGGCTTCTCCGTACAGCACCCCCGGGTCGTACGACGCCTCGACCTCGCGGCGAACGTCGGCCTCGCGCCGCTGCTCTTCCAGCGCGAATCCGGCGATCGACTTGCTCGGGCTCCTCACGTCGTCCGGGTCCGGCCAGCGCTCGGGCTGCCACAGATCGGACCGGATGAAGGCCTTGCCACAGTGGCTGAACACCTGACGCACCTCGACGTCGGCGACGAACCATGGCCTGCGCCCGTCGACGGCGCACGACTCGACCAGCTCCTCGTCGCGCGTGAGGCGGGCGAAGCCGTTGACTCGCAGTGTCTCTGAGATGCCGGGTACCACGAACAGCAGTCCGATGCCTGGTCGCTCGACGAGGTTCTGCACACCGTCGAAGCGGCGATTGCCGGGAAACTCGGGGATCAGCAGACGGGTATCCGAGAGCACGCGGACGAAACCCGCCGGGCCACCCTTGGGGCCTGCGTCGCACGAGCCGTCGGCGCCCGTCGTCGCCATGACCAGGAACGGAGCCGCCGCGATGAACTCGCGTGTGGCCTCGTCGAGCGCCGTCATCTCCTTGGCCACGACGCGGGGAAGCGGCTCACCGAACAACTCGCGCAGTTGCGAGGCCGAGGAGATGGTGCCGAGGTGTCCGTCGCTCACGCCGACACCTTATCGACCGTCCGACATTTCCCCTTCAAGGGGGATATCGGGTATGGCATGTCCGGGAGTTACTGGCGCCAGTTGCAAGCGGCGCCTCACCCCCGGGGCGCCCAACTCGGGAGGCTCGGAAATGCGCAACCTCATCACCAGGCTCTACCTGCTCACCCAGCGCGACAGCGGCCAGACGATGGCCGAGTATGCAGTCGTCCTTGCAGTCATCGCCGTTGGCATCTTCGGCGCGCTCACCTTCCTCTCCGGCTCCATCTCCGGCGCGCTCGACTCGGTCACCAACGAGATCTAGATCCCGCGCGAAAAACCGCGGGCCGTGTGGCCCGCGTCTTCTTCTTCAAGATCGAGAGAGGCGCCGGATCGGCGCCTCTCTCATTTTTCCCGCGGGCATACTCCCGGGATGCCGGAGCTGCACCTGACGTATCTCAACCGGCCCGACGTCGAGGGCCTCGCGCTCACGGACGACGAGATCCTGGGCGCCGTGGAAGGCGGGTTGCGCGCCCAGGGACTGGGCGAGACGGTGATCGAGCCTCGCGTGCACCTGCGGCCCGACGACGCATTCCGCGGCCACTTCAACGTGCTGCGCGGGTACATCGCGCCGCTCGGCCTCGCCGGCGTCAAGGTGGTGGGCGACTACGTCGACAACTACCGGCGCGGCCTGCCTTCCGAGAACGGCCTGCTCACGCTGTACGACCCGCGCACGGGGGTGCCGCAGGCCGTGATCGACGCGGCCGGACTCACGGACATGCGCACGGGCGCCGTCACGGCGCTGGGCGCGCGCCACCTCGCGCGCAAGGACGCGCGGGTGCTCGGGCACATCGGCGCCCGCGGCACGGCCTACTGGAACGTGCGCCTGCTCGCCCACCTGTTCGACCTCGACGAGATCCGCGTCCACTCGCGCCGGCCCGAGAGCCGGGTCGCCTTCGGTGCCCGGCTGGAGCGCGATCTGGGCCGTCCCGTGCGCGTCTGCGACGACTGGGAGCAGGTCGTTCGCGGAGCCGACATCGTGGTCGAGGCCGCGCGCCTCGAGCAGCCGGAGCCGCTGCTGCGCACGGAGTGGGTCAAGCCCGGTGCGCTGGTCGTCCCGTACGGCACGATGAGCGCCGTCGAGCTCTCGCTGACCGATGTCATGGACAAGCTCGTGGTCGACGACTGGGGCCAGTGCCGCAGCGGGCCGTTCGGGTCGCTGCGTGCGCACGTCGAGGCCGGCAAGCTCTCGGAGGACACGCTCTACGGCGAGCTCGGCGAGATCGTGGCCGGGGCGAAGCCGGGGCGCGAGCGCGAGGACGAGACGATCCTGTTCTGGCATCGCGGCCTGAGCCTCAGCGACATCGCCCTGGGTCACGCGATGCTCGACAAGGCAGCTCGCCTGGGGATCGGCCAGCGGCTGCGCTACGCCTGATCGCCGAGGCGGGCCGCGGACCGGCGCGCGGCCCGCGGCACCGTCGCCTCAGGCGACCGTGAAGCTCCCCTTCATCGAGGAGGCGTGCGGATCGCAGACGTACTTGTACGTGCCCTTCTTGAGCGTCAGGACGACGATCTTGGTGCCGGTGAACGGCACGCTCGTGATCACCTTGTTCACGCCCGGGCCCGTCAGATGGAAGTCGTGGATCGCGGCCTGATCCTTGACCGTGAATGCGTAGGCGATGCCCGCCTTGAGCGTGGTCACGGCCTTTCCGCCGAGTGTCAGCTTGATCGAGAAGCCCGGCCCGACGGAGCCGTCGACCTTCTTCGGGCTTCCGGCCGATCCAGCGGTCGCGACGCCGCCCAGCGCGACGAGCAGTGCGAGCGCGCCGAGCATGGTTGCGAGCACGACCTTGTTGGTCACGCGGTGCATGTCAGTCCTCTCCCATTCGGTTGCCGGATCGGCACCTCGCCGACCCATCCACGGCACCGTCGGGCACGCGCTCATGCGCTCGCACCGTGGCTCACCCCCTGGGTTTGCCGTGTCGGCGGGCGGCCGGTCAGCCACGGGCGGTGACCTCCCACACGGTCGATGGGCGGAGGCCGCCGGCGGAGACCTCCGCCACCGCGGACAGCGCGGCGAGCAGTGGCGCACCACACTGCACGAGCGGGCGCTCCGCCTCCTCGCCGGTCTCCCAGAGGACGACGAGCAGCCCGGTGCCCGTCTCGCGGTCGAGCAGGCTGAGCGCCCCGGAGAAGCCCGCCTGCCCTCGCAGGGCGACGACGAGCTCGCGCCGGATCACCTGGCTGAGCTCGTCGACGCGGTCGGGAGCCGTCGTGCTCTCGATCAGCTGCGCATACATCAGCAGGTGAGCGAGCCCGCCATGGCATGACCGGCGGCGACGACGGCCATGAAGGCCGCGAGCGCGGCGGCGCCTCGCCAGCCGGTCCAGCTGTGGTGCCGCTGGTCGGATCGATGCAGGGGCTGGTACATGGTTCCTCTCCCAGGCGTGTCGTCTCGATGTGATGAGCCATCCGACAGACAGCCTCCAGCCGATGGAGAGGGGCTCGCACCGTGGCGGCCCCCCTGGGTTTGTCACACGCACGCGGACGCCCGCTACTCTCGGCAGGAGATGGAGCTCGCTGCGGTGCCGGGGGTCCCGCTGCTCGAGCGGAGCGAGGAGCTCGCCCGGATCGAGTCGGCTCTCGCGCGCGCTCGCACGGGGCGAGGCAGCTTTCTCGTCATCGAGGGACCGGCCGGCATCGGCAAGACGGCTGTGCTGTCGGCCGCCCGGACTGCAGCCGCGGGGCGGGACATGCGCGTCCTGCGCTCGCGCGGCGCCGAGCTCGAGCGCGATTTCGCCTTCGGCGTCGTGCGGCAGCTCTTCGAGCCGGTGCTCGCCGAGGCCGCGGCCGGCGAGCGAGCGGACTGGCTGCAGGGTGCTGCGGGCGTGGCCGCGGGCCTGCTCAACCTCCCGGGCGGCGAGCACGGCCGGCACGCCGCGGGCGGCGTCGATCCGTCGTTCGCGATCCTGCACGGGCTCTACTGGCTGTGCGCCAACCTCGCGTCTCAGCGTGCGCTCTGCCTCGTCGTCGACGATGCGCACTGGGCAGACGGGCCGTCGCTGCGCTACCTGGCCTTCCTGCTGACACGGCTCGAGGAGCTCGACGTCGCGCTCGTCGTCGCCAGCCGACCGCGCGAGAGCGGGGCGGAGGCGGACCTGCTGGCGGCGATCACCACGGACGCCTCGGCCGAGGTGGTGCGCCTCGCGCCACTGACGCGCGCAGCGGTCGAGCATTTCGTCGAGGCCGCGTTCGGCCGGCCCCCGGAGCCCGCGTTCACCGATACCTGCCTGCGCGCGACACGGGGAACGCCGTTCCTGCTGCGCGCGCTCGTGGACGCCCTGGCCGAGGAGGGCATCGCACCCGATGCGGCCTCCGCGCCGCGCGTCGAGCGCATCGGAGCGCGCACCATCGGCCGGTCTCTGCGGCTTCGGCTCGCTCGCCTGCCGGAACCTGCGGGGCGGCTGGCCCGGGCAGTCGCCGTGCTGGAGCGGGGGGAGCTGATCCAGGCCGCGCGACTGGCGGGCCTCGGCGAGGCCGAAGCCGCGGAGGCCGCCGACGTGCTCGCCGCGGCGAGCATCCTCGAGTACGGACGCCCCCTCGCCTTCGTTCATCCGATCGTCCGCACGGGGATCTACACCGACCTCTCGAGCGGCGAGCGTTCCCAGGGCCATCGCGGGGCAGCCCAGCTGTTCGCCACACAGCCGGGGGCGAGCGAGCTCGTGGCCGAGCACCTTCTGGTCAGCGATGCTGCCGGCGACGCGTGGGTCGTGGAACGTCTCGTCGAGGCCGCGCGGTCCGCCACGCGCAGTGGTGCGCCCGAGTCGGCCGCGGTGTACCTCCGGCGCGCGCTGGCCGAGCCGCCGCGGCCCGAGTTGCAGCCCGACCTGCTGCTCGAGCTGGGCATGGCGGAGGCGAGTGCGGGCCTGCCGGACTGGCCGCGCGATCTGCAGGCGGCGGTCGACGTGGCGCCGGACGAGGCGAGTGGTGCAGCGGCTTCGATGGTGCTCGCGCTGGCCCTCAGTCGCGCACAGCGGCCGGCCGAGGCCGTCGAGGTGCTCGACCGTGCCCTGCCGGCGCTCGCCGGCGGTCATGAGGAGCTCGCACTCCTGCTCGAGGTCGCCGCCGTGGGCGCGGGGATGAACGGCGCTGTCACGGCGCCCATCGTGGCGGCGCGCCGCCAGGCTCTGCGCGAGCGGGCGACGCGAGACCTGTCGGCGCCTCCGGAGCTGCTCGCCGTGTCGGCCTTCATCGCGGTGCTCACCAACGAGCCGGCCGACGTCGGGGCCCGGCTCGCGCTGCGCGCGCTGGAGGCTGCGCCGCCGGCGCGCGATCAGGCCGACGAGCGGCCCTGGTTCTCGTTCGCGACGTGGTTCTCGCAGGTGACCGTCTCGCTGATCTGGGCCGAGCGCTACGACGAGGTGCGGCCACTGCTCGACGGCTCGATCGCCGAGGCGCGAGCGACGGGCGACTCCAGCCGCCTTGCGGTCGGCCTCGCGCATCGCGGCTGGCTCGCGCTCCGGCTGGGCGATCTCGGCGCAGCCGAGACCGACACGCGCACGGCGCTCGCCGCGGCCGAGCTGCCGGCGCCGGCGATGTACCGCGTGCTCAACGGCGGGGTCCTCGTGAAGGCGCTCATCGATCAGGGCGAGCTGGCCGAGGCCGAGCGGGCACTCGCTCCGCTCGATGCCGAGGCCGAGGTGGGCTCGCTCACCGCCGCCGTATTGCGCATCTCGCGCGGCCGCTTGCGCGTGGAGCAGGGGAGGATTGCGGACGGGCTCGCAGACTTCCTCGCGGTCGGCGCGCTCGCAACGCGCACCTTCGTCACCTGCCCGAGCTATCTCCCGTGGCGATCCGAGGCCGCGCTCGCCCACCTCGCCCTCGGCGAGACCGACGCCGCGAAACGCCTGGCGCAGGAGGAGCTGGAGCTCGCGCGCGCGTTCGGTGCGCCGCGCGCCCTGGGCGTGGCGCAGAGCGCGGCCGGCGTCGTCGCCGGCGGCGATGCCGGCGAGGCCCTGCTGCGGGAGGCGGTCGACACGCTCGGAGCCTGTGGCGCGAAGCTGGACCGCGCGCGGGCGCTCACCGACCTCGGCGCGCTCCTGCGTCGCCGCAACCGGCGCAGCCAGGCGCGCGAGCTGTTGCGGAAGGCGCTCGACGCGGCGCATCGCGCGGGCGCCGTGCCGCTTGCGGCGCGCGCCGAGACGGAGCTTCGTGCCACGGGTGCGCGGCCGCGGCGCGTCGTCCTCAGCGGCGTCGAGTCGCTCACCGCGAGCGAGCGCCGCGTCGCGGAGCTCGCGAGTCAGGATCTGACGAACCGGGAGATCGCACAGACCCTGTTCGTCACGGCGCGCACGGTCGAGGGGCACCTCACGAGCGTCTTCCGCAAGCTCCAGCTCGTCTCGCGTGATCAGCTCGCCGCTGCGCTGTCCGGCGGCGCCGCGGAGGGATAGCGCAAGGACAGGGGGTCGTCCACGGTGCGAGCACGCGGGCCTCCGGTCGATGCTGGCCGGATGTACGCGCAACTCGTGCCGTGCGGCACCGCACTCGAACGGCGCCGCGAGCTGGAACGGCTGATCGCCGACCAGATGATCCCGGCGCTCAGGCAGGAACCGGGCTTCGCAGGCGCGTGGAACCTCGTGGACGGCACCACGGGCTCGGCCATGCTGATCGTGCTGTGGGAATCGGCCGAGCAGGCGCGACGACCACGTGAGGCATACGGTCTCGCTTGTCAGTGCGCATTCGCGAGCCTCGCAGCCGTCGCGAACTGCGACTCCCGGCCGGCCTCGGTCTGGGAAGTCGGCGCCCGCATCTGACGACGCGGCAAAAACAGGGGGCTGTCCCCGGTGCGAGGAAGCGCCCGGCGCGGTGACGCTTGCAGGTACCGCGGGCCATCGGCCCGCCTTTCGACACCTCACTCATCAGGAGCTTTTCACCGTGCGAAGCACTACCCTCATCGAGATCGATCGCAGGCTCTCCCGTCAGGCGGTCCCATTGCACGCCCCCTCGTACGCGCACGGCCCGAGCGAGGTCCCGCTGCTCGGCGAGACGATCGGCGAGTGCCTGCGCAGGACCGTGGCGCGCTTTGGCCGGCGCGAGGCGCTCGTCGTGCCGCACCAGGACTACCGCGCGACCTACGACGAGCTCTGGGACCAGGTCGATGTCGCAGCTCGCGCGCTGCTCGCGCACGGAGTCGGCATGGGTGAGCGCGTCGGCATCTGGGCGCCCAACCGCTACGAGTGGGTCGTGACGCAGCTCGCGGCCGCGCGCGTCGGCGCGATCCTCGTCACGATCAATCCGGCATACGAGTCGGGCGAGCTCGCCTACGCACTGAAGAAGGCCGGCGTGAGCGTGCTCGTCCTCTCCCGCGGCTTCCGCAAGGCGGACTACGTGGGCATGCTCGCCGGCGTGCGCGGCAGCTGCCCCGATCTGCGCGAGGCCATCGTGCTCGAGGACGACTGGGAGGAGTTCCTGGCCGCGAGCGAGCGTGTCGGCGACGAGGAGCTCGCCGAGCGCGAGGCCTGGCTGCAGTTCGACGACGCGATCAACATCCAGTACACGTCGGGCACGACGGGCTTTCCGAAGGGCGCGACGCTCACCCACCACAACATCCTCAACAACGCGTACTTCACGGCGCGCACGCTCGACTACGGCGAAGTCGATCGCGCCTGCGTGCCCGTGCCGTTCTACCACTGCTTCGGCATGGTGCTCGGGACGCTCGCGTGCATCACCCACGGGGCGTGCATCGTCGTGCCCGGGGAGGCATTCGATCCCGGCGCCGTGCTCGAGACGGTGGCGAACGAGCGCTGCACGTCGCTCTGCGGCGTGCCCACGATGTTCATCGCCGAGCTCGAGCACCCCGAGTTCGGGCGCTTCGATCTCTCCTCCCTGCGCACGGGGATGATGGGCGGCGCGCCGTGCCCGGTCGAGGTGATGAAGAAGGTGCGGACGCAGATGCACATGGACGAGGTGACGATCGTCTGCGGCATGACCGAGACCTCGCCGGTCTCGACGCAGACGGCGCTCGACGAGCCGATCGAGAAGCAGGTCACGACGGTCGGGCGCGTGCACCCGCACCTGGAGATGAAGATCGTCGATCCCGCGACGGGCGTCATCGTGCCGCGCGGGACCCCCGGCGAGCAGTGCACGCGGGGCTACAGCGTCATGCTCGGCTACTGGGACGACGACCAGGCCACACACCACGCCATCGATACGGCCGGGTGGATGCACACCGGCGACATCGCCGTGATGGATGACGAGGGCTACGTCAGCATCGTGGGCCGGATCAAGGACATGATCATCCGCGGCGGCGAGAACGTGTATCCGCGTGAGATCGAGGAGTTCCTCTACGGCCTCCCGGAGGTCAGCGACGCCCAGGTCATCGGCGTGCCCAGCGAGCGCTACGGCGAGGAGGTCATGGCCTGGGTCAAGCTGCGCGAAGGTGCGAGCATGAGCGAGGAGGAGCTGAGCGAGGCCTGCTCGGGCCGGATCGCGCGCTTCAAGATCCCGCGCTACTGGCGGATCGTCGACTCGTTCCCGATGACCGTCACGGGCAAGGTCCAGAAGTACCGCATGCGCGAGATCGCGATCGAGGAGCTCGGGCTGTGAGCGCGCCGGAGCTCGAGACGGTCTGCGTCTCCACGCCGCTCGAGTACGCGCAGGCCGCGCTGCTGCTGGGCGAGCAGCGCGCCTGGACCGAGGCGCTGGTCGGCCAGGCCCTGGCCGAGATCCAGCCGTCGTCCCGCCAGGAGTACGCCCACCTCGCCGACTTCTACGCGCCGCCCCACGGAGCGATGCTGCTCGCGCGGCTCGAGGGCGAGCCGGTCGGCGTGGTGGCGGTGCGCCGGCTCGACGGCGCACGCGGTGAGGGCAAGCGCCTCTTCGTCCGGCCTCCCGCCCGGGGCTTCGGGGTCGCGCGCAGGCTCCTGGTCGAGATGTTCGCGCTGGCCCGGGCGCTCGGCTTCAAGTCGCTCTACATCGAGACGACGCCCGGCAAGATGGCCGAGCAGTACGAGTGGTACCGCCGGCTCGGCTTCCGCGAGACGTGCAAGCTCAACTTCGCCGACCTGGACAGCGTCGTGGCCATGGAGCTGCCGCTCTGAGCCCGGCGGGCGACACGCCCTCGATGGATTGCTATGGGGAGAGGGCGCCGCTCAGCAGCTCGAGGCCGATGCCCGTGGTCAGCAGGCGCTCCTTGCGGTTTCCGAGCAGTTGCTGCGTCCAGTCCGTGAATCCGCCGTCGACGAGCTCCAGATGCTCGCCGGCCGGAGTGTCGATCGAGATCTGCACGCAGACATCTCGGTAGTACTCGAGAGCACGGTCACGCTCGTGGTCGAGCACCACGGTGGCCACGGGAAACTCGGCCGCGAGCGGCTCGATCACCGTGCGCGCGAGCATGTCCTCACGTCCAGGCCCGATCGGCGTGACGTCGATGCGGAGCGTGCGCGGATTCACGCGCGTGTCGCCGAGCCCGCGCAGCAGCCGCACGTAGAAGCGCAGGTGCTCGGCGAGCGTCTCGCTCTCGAACTGGAATCCGCCCTCGTCCCGGCCGGCGGTGCACATGCCGAGCAGGGCGAAATGCTGGGAGAAGCGCGGATCGTCCCAGACCTGGGCGCGCAGCGTCCGGTGCGACGCGGCCAGGCGCACGCGTTCGCTGCTCCCGCGGTCCGAGGCGAGCAGCGCTCGCCGGCGGAGCGCGCACTCGAGCGCGAGCACGTTGGTCGGATCGGACACGACCTCGGTGCCTCGCGTGGTCGCGAGCACGCTGTTCTGATCGACCGTGGTGATCGCGGCGGCGGTTCCGAGCGGGCAGACGGGCGAGAGCGCGAGGACTTCGTAGCCGGCGGGCAGGTGCTGGTGCGCGCGCTGCTCGAGCGCGAGCAGCACCGCGGGGTCGCGCGTGCTGGGGTGCACGAAGCGATCGCGCTCGTAGCGATCGAGCAGGTCGACCGGGCGCGTTCGCCCGGCACGCCGCCGGGAGACCGCCATGAGCAGCGACTGCAGATCGGCGGGCGGCAGCCGCTCCGCCAGCAGGTCGGCGATGCCGGTCACGCCGAGCCGGCGCTCGATGCGCCTCAGGATGTCAGCCTCTGCGTCGGCCACGTGCGGGAGCCTACGACGTCCGCGAGCTGCGAGGTCTCCGGTTGCGGTAGCGTCCTCGCATGCGGACGGGGAGGGTCTGGGGGCTTGCGCTGCTGGTGCTCGCGGGGGTCGCGGGCACGGCCGGTGCCGCCGGAGGGCCGCAGGCCTGGCCGACGGCCGCGGACGTGCGCTCCTACACCCCCGGGCTCGATGCGAAGGACGCCCTCTGCGTCGCGAACTTCTACCGCGGGCGCCTCTCGCGCAAGGCCTGGCTGACGCCGTACTTCAAGCTCACGCCGGCGCAGAAGGCGGTGACCGACGCCGGCTTCGACCATTGCCAGACGAAGGCCCAGCGGATCGCCCTGGTCGAGCGGCAGGAGACGATCTACTTCGGCAAGCACCCGGCCAACGCGTGCGTCGCGCGCGCACTGGAGGGCCGCACCCGGGCGCAGCGAATCGCGCTCGACTCGCTCGCGACCCAGGTGCGCGAGGATGACAAGGTCTTCCGCCGCTGCGGCCTGATCGGACAGCTCTACGCCACGCTCGGCCTGGCCACGAAGCTCGTGCTGACGAAGTCCGAGCAGCAGTGCGCGAACCGCGTGGGCTCGGCCGACCCCGTGCGACTGCGCTCGAAGGCGCCCACCGCCGCCGAGCGCAAGGCGGTCGGAACCGTCTACGACCGTTGCGTCGGCCGCAAGACGGAGGAGGCGATGTGGCGCCGGCTGCTGAGGAACTACAAGCCTGCGGACGCGATCCCGTGCGTGGTGAAGCACTCCGTGAGCATCACCTTCGTCACGTTCTTCACCGACTCGGACAAGTTGCAGCGCCAGGCCAAGGCCGCCGCCGCGGCCTGCCGCGTCAAGTAACGCTCAGCGTGCGGCCACGCGCACCGGCGCCGGCGCGCGCAGGTCGGTCAGCGCGGCGGGGCCGGCGTAGCGCGCGAGCATCGCCGCGACAGCCTCCACGGCCGTGCGCAGCCGCTCCTGCGGAGGGCCCGCCAGCGCTGCCCACGGCGCTCCCGACTCCTCCGCGTGGCGACGGTAGGTCGCATCCATGAACGCCCTCGTGTCGCCGTCGTAGCGCAGCCCCGTGACGTCCATCTGGAACGGCGTGTCGATGCTGGTCAGCAGGTAGAGGTCGTAGCGGCGCAGGTAGGCGTCGAGCTCGGGCGCGCGGTAGCCCACGTAGAGCTCGTGGAAGAGCGACGTCGCGAAGGCGTCCGTGTCGACGATGACGATGCGGTTCGCGTAGCGCGCAGCGCGGTCCTCGTTCCAGTTCTGCCGCTTCGAGATGATCTCGAAGTCGGGCGTCGACCAGACGTAGCGCAGGCGGTCGGGCAGTGTCTCGGTGTAGTCGCGCCCGTACTCGGGCACCCAGACCGTCGCCAGGGCGTCGGCCAGGTCGCGCGCGACCGTCGTCTTGCCCGTGCTCTCCGCGCCCAGCACGCACACGCGCCGCACGACGGATGCCCGCGTCCCGCCCGGGAGCTGATCCAGCGCGGCCAGCGCATCGGCTCGCACGACGTCGCTCTCGATGCCGGGCAGCCGGTCGATCTCGACGTGCCGCCGCCCGAGCGCTGCGCTCCAGCCGTCATGGCCCGCGCCCGTGAAGCAGATGTCCGGCTCGGAGCCCAGGCGTGCGCCTACCGCCTCGGCCGGATCGTCGCCGGCCGGCACGGCATGCACCTGTACCTGCGGGTGCTCGGCGAAGGCGTCGCGGATCCAGCCCGTGCGCAGCTCGGGCGCGAGTCCGTCGTCGGGCTCGTGCACGACGACGACGTCGAGCGCGTCGACGAGACCGCGCGCGCGTTCGATGAGATGCTGGTGCCCGCGGTGGAACGGTGCGAACCGTCCGGCCGCCACGCCGCGCGACTCGGGGCTCGCCATGGGCGGAACGATGCCCGATGGCCGGGCGAAGCGCCAGCGCCACCCGTCTCGGCGACCGCCAGAGCGTCAGGCGTAGCCGCCCCGCCAGTCCCGGCGACGGCGCCAGACGGCGGGCCAGGTCGACGAGCGGCGGCGCGCGACCGACGCGGCGAGCGCACGCACGCCCGTGCCGACCTGGAGCAATGCGACGGCGGTGGCCGCGCGCCTGGGCGACCAGTGCTTGCGCGCGAGCGCGACGCGGCAGCGCAGGTTCATCTCGCGCTTGTCGACCGAGTGGGAGGACGCCCCGACGTGGTGGAGGATCACGGCGTCGGGCGTGATCGCCGGGTGGTAGCCGCGCTTGCGCGCGCGCGTCGCGAGGTCTGCGTCCTCGCCGTACATGAAGAACGACTCGTCGAAGCCGTCGAGCTGCTCCCAGACCGCCCGTGGCGTCAGGCACAGGCAGCCGGTGACGATGTCGACCTGGCGCTCACTGTCACGCGACCAGCCTGCGAGCGACTCCGGGTTGAAGAGCTGCGACCCGCGGAAGAGCGACGAGAGGCCCGACGCGAAGCAGACGAGGCTCCAGAGGCTCTGCGCGCCCCAGCACGAGCCGGGGTCGAGCTCTCCGTCGGGACGCAGCGTGCGCCCGCCGACGAGGCCGGCCTCGGGGTGCGCGCGCGCGTACCGCAGCAGTGCCCCCAGCGTGTTTCCGACGAGCTCCGTGTCGGGGTTCAGCATGAGCACGTACTCGCCGCTCGCGGCCCGGGCACCGACGTTCGAGCCGGCCGCGAATCCGATGTTCTCGTCCAGGGCAATCAGCCGCACGCCGGGGAACTCGTCGCGGACGAGCTCCGCGCTGCCGTCGCCCGAGGCGTTCTCGACGACGATGACCTCATACGAGCAGTCGGCGACCTCGCGTTGCAGCGAAGCCAGGCACGCCCGCAGCAGCGCGGGCACCTTGTACGAGACGATCACGACAGAGATGTCCGGAGCCATTCCGGACACCATCCAATCACGCGACGGCTGCCGGAAGACCCCCCGTAAGGCGAGATGCGCTCAAGCGCGCAGGGTTGCCGGCCACGATCGCCGCGGCCGGCACGGAGCGGCGCACGACGGACCCGGCTCCGATCACGGCGCCGTCGCCGATCTCGACTCCGGCCGTGATGATCGAGCCCGCTCCGATCCAGACGTCGTCGCCGATGACGATGTCGCGCTCGCGCGTGATCTGCGACTTGATCGTCTGCTCGGGATCGAGCGAGTAGTCCGATGCCGTCACGAACACACCCGGGCCGAGCAGGCAGTCATGGCCGATGATGATGCGGCCTTCGCGGTCGCCGGCCCACAGGTGCACGTGATCGCCGACGCGCGTGCGGTCGCCGAGCGTGATGCGCTCGGCGTTCGCGAACGCGGCCAGCGGCGACAGGCGGACGCCCTGCCCGCAGCTCAGCAGGCGACGCTGCGTGACGTGCGTGCGGTTGTACCAGTGGACGATCCGGAAGAGCCCCGCGTAGGCGCGGGGATCGAACGTCGACCGAGTAAATGCGATGGCGCGCCGTGCGTCCACTTCTCCCCCTCCCAAGGGTCACGCGAGCCACGCCAGCGTACGACGAGCCCTCGCGTCTTCCGCCTAGCCGTACGTCGAGGGGCTGCCCCCCGAACGGCTATGCGGTCGCGTACGCCTTGATGAGGATGTCGGCAACCTCTGCGCGCGTGAACTCCTCCGGCGGCCGCTCGCCGCGGGCGAGCATCTCACGCACCATCGTGCCCGAGAGGAAGACGTGGGCCTCGCGGTCGTGCGGGCACGTCTTGCCCGACGCCATCGAGCCGCACGTGCGGCAGAAGAACGAATGCTCGAACATCATCGGCTCGATGCCGAGCGCCGTGGCGTCGAGCTCGTCGAAGATCTCCTGCGCGTCGTAGGTGCCGTAGTAGCTGCCGACGCCGGCGTGGTCGCGGCCGACGATGAAGTGCGAGCAGCCGTAGTTCTTGCGGCAGATCGCGTGCCAGACGGCCTCGCGCGGGCCGCCGTAGCGCATGGCGGCGGGGAACGCCGCCAGGAGCGCGCGGCCGGCGGGGTAATAGTTGTCGAGCAGCGAGTGGTAGCAGTCGACGCGCACCGCCGCGGGCACGTCGTCACCCTTGGTCTCGCCCACGAGCGGGTGGATGAGGATGCCGTCGACGACCTCGAGCGCGGCCTTCGTGACGTACTCGTGGGCGCGATGGATCGGGTTGCGCGTCTGGAACCCGACGACGCGCTTCCAGCCGCGCTCGGCGAACGCCGCGCGCGTCTGCTCGGGGTCGAGCGCGAGCTCGGGGAACGCCGGCTCGGGGCGCTCGAACACGTTGATCTCGCCTGCGAGGTACTGGCCGGGCTGGCCGTACAGGCGGGCGACGCCCGGGTGCGCATCCTCGGTCGTGCGGAAGCACAGCTCGGCTTCGTGCTTCGCGTCGTAGGGGAACACCTCCGCGACGTCGAGCACGGCCAGCAGCGTTCCGTCCTCGGCGGCCAGGGCCACCTGCTCGCCGCGCGGCGCCTCGGCGACCGCGAGCGTCACGGGCAGCGCCCAGATGGTGCCGTCGGCGAGCTGCATGCTCTCGACGACGCCCTCGTAGTCCGCACGGCCCATGAAGCCGCGCAGCGGCGAGAGCGCGCCGCTCGCGAGCATGTCGAGGTCTGCCAGCTCACGCCCGCTGAGCGTGATCCGCTCGAGCGATTCCACGCCTTCGGGGCGCTCGCCCGTGCGCGTGACGAGCGTTCCGCCGTGCGGTGGGATCAGTCCGGCGGTCACGCTGCCACCGCGGCCTTGACCAGGCCGCGCTGCTCGAGGTAGTCGACGACGCGGGCGGCGCTCTCCTCGGGGGACTCGCTCTCGGTGTCGATCGTGAGCTCGGGCGACGTCGGCTCCTCGTAGGGATCGCTGATGCCCGTGAACTCCTTGATCTCGCCGGCGATCGCCTTCGCGTAGAGCCCCTTGGTGTCGCGGCGGACGCACTCGTCGACCGAGGCGTGCACGTGGACGCAGACGAACGGGCCGAACTCCTCGACCAGCTCGCGCGCTGCCTGGCGCGTCTCCTCGTAGGGGGAGATGGCCGAGACGACCGTGACGCCGCCGTGGCGCGTGACGCGGCTCGAGACCCAGCCGATGCGCTGGATGTTGGTGTCGCGGTCCTCCTTGGAGAACCCGAGGCCCTTGGAGAGGTGCGTGCGCACGACGTCGCCGTCGAGCGGCTCGACCACCCGGCCGCGGCGCTCGAGCTCGGGAATCACGAGGTCGGCGATCGTGGACTTGCCGGCTCCCGACAGGCCCGTGAACCAGATTGTGAATCCCTGCGTCTCCGTCATCTCCAGATCTCCTTATCGCGTAAAGAAGGCAAAGTAATACAGCTTGACGTTCGGGGTGCCCGCTCGCGGCCCTTCGTCCAGGTCCGGCAAGCCCATCGGCACCCACGCGCCCGCCTAGACTTGAAGACGTGGCGACGTGTCGACACCACTCTGTGGACACTCCTGTGAGAGTGTCAACCTCTGAGCGCCGATCCCGGACGAATGGCTAGCCGCGTGTCCGAGCGCGCTCCCGACGTCACGCTCAAGATCCCCCGGCCGCTCTACGAGCAGCTCGGCCAGGTCATCGACGGCACCGGCTTCCGCTCGGTCACGGAGTTCGCCGTGTACGTGCTGCGCGACCTGGTCGCGAGCCACGGCGCGGACGCATCTGGCGCACCGGCCGAGCAGCTTTCCCGTGAGGAGCTCGACGCGGTGCGCCGGCGCCTCGAGGCGCTCGGCTACCTGTAGCGCTGGGAGCTGGTTTCAAAAGTGGCGGGGCGTTCGGAGGTCTCGAATCGCCTGCGGTCTGCCAGTCGGGCGCCGCGGTTTCTCGGGTGCTGACGGGTGGGCGCCCGACTGTCAGACCTGCGGCGACCCTGGCCCGCTCAAAGTGCCGAGCGTGCCCGGGGCTTCGCGGGAACGGATCCCGGCTCTTGAATGGGTTCCAACCGGATCTGCGAGCCGGGATCCGCTCCCGCTCGCTTCGAGCCCCCCGACCACGAACGC
>Ga0207683_10000218_pt1 | contig 50151 bp, 48 predicted proteins | sample KBSM73metaG_FD_184333 | JGI IMG/M metagenome (GOLD analysis project Ga0207683, IMG submission 184333) | Miscanthus rhizosphere microbial communities from Kellogg Biological Station, Michigan, USA - KBS M7-3 metaG (SPAdes) (version 2) | ecosystem: Host-associated > Plants > Roots > Rhizosphere >...
GGCTTGCGGTCCTCGAAGAACCAGAGGACGCAGTAGCCGATGCCGAGGAACAGCAGCACGAGGCCGATGCCGTTGGGCGTGCCGTCCTCGATCATCGAGTAGAAGGAGAACGCGAGGCCGAGGGCCACCAGGATGACGCCCTTGCGGAGGTCGGACGCCGCGGCGCGCTGCCGGAATTGCCGCGCCTGCTCGTACAGCGGGAAGCCGGCCGGCGGCCGCCCGCCCTGGCTCGCGTCGAGCGCGGCCATCGCGTCGGCGGGCGCCACGCCCTTTTCCGCGAGTCTCAGCATCGTCTCGTTCAGCATGCGGTTCTTGCGCATCTTGTACCAGATCAGCAGCACGATGATGAGGAGCGGCACCAGGAACACGAGCAGCACGGAGAGGAACACGAGGCCCGCGAGCCACGGCGCGTCCTGGACGAAGCTTTCGAACGAGTCGTACTCGCGGTCGCCGCCGAAGGCCTCGACGTGCACGCGCTTCCTGCCCTTTTCGACGCGGATGCCGTGCCGGTCGATCGTGATGTCCGTGCTCTTCGGTTCGTCGGCGCCGGTGTCGGCGTCCGCGTCCGCGTCGGGGGCGGCCGGCTTGGCGGCCTCGGGGACGGGCGCGCTCCGGGCGGCGGCGTCGGCCTTCGCGGCCGGGGGGGCGGCCTTGCCGGGCGCGGCCGTCGTGTCGGCTGCCTGGACGATGACGAGCGGCTGGCCGGCGGCAGGCCGCACGAAGCTGGTGTGCGCCAGCCACGCGGCGAGGGCGGCGGCCAGCGCGGCGCCCAGCACGAGGCGGCGGGCGGCGGGCAAACGGCTGTTCATGGGGTCTCCCGTGGATTCATCACCCCTTGGATGCAGCGTCACGGCCATTCGGATTCGCCGGCTTGGCGCCCACGCAACACCGGTCCGCGGTGCGGGCCGGCGGCGCGGCGGAATGACCGTTACCCCATGCTATCATCGACGACGACTTCCCAGCGGCAGCCCGGCCGCCGCTGTCGCTCTCCTGGAGATCGCCGTCGTCCGCGCTGACTTGCCGCCCGCCGCCCGGTTTCGCCTGCCGCAGGCCGGCCCCCGCTTCCGACCGTTTCAGCGCTTCCTAACGCTCGCCGCCGCCGTCCTGCTACTCGGGGCGATGCCGGCCGCGCGCGGCCAGGAGGGCGACACCGTCACGCTCAACTTCGTCAACGCGGACATCGAGGCCGTCGTCCGCGCCGTGGCCGAGATCACCGGCCGCAACTTCGTCCTCGATCCGAAAGTGAAGGGCACGATCAACATCGTCTCGGCCCGGCCGGTGCCGAAGGCGCTGGTCTATCCGACGCTGCTGTCGGCGCTGCGGCTGCAGGGTTTCGCGGCGATCGAGGGCGACGGCGTCGTCAAGATCGTCGCCGAAGCCGACGCCAAGCAGCAGGGCGGCCCCGTGGGCCGCGGCGCGGCGGCCGGCGGCGGCGACCGCCTCGTGACGCAGGTGATCACGCTTCGCAACGAATCGGCCGCGCAGCTCGTCAACGTGCTGCGGCCGCTGATCTCGCCCAACAACGCCATCGCCGCGTACCCGGCGAACAACGCGCTCATCATCACCGACTACGCCGACAACCTGCGCCGGATCGAGCGGATCATCGCGTCGCTCGACCAGCCGCCCGCGTCGGAGCCGCTGCTCGTCACCGTCAAGAACGCGTCCGCGCTCGACATCGTCGCGCTGATCAACCGGTCGTTCAGCGAAAGCGGCGGCACCGCCGCGGCCGGTGTTCCCGATCTCTCGCAGCGGCTGTCGCTCGTGGCCGACGCGCGCTCGAACAGCGTGCTCATCCGCTCCGACAGCCCCGCCCGCGCGGCGCGCGTGCGGACGCTGATCGAGCAGCTCGACACGCCGCAGCGCGTCGGCGGCAACATGTTCATCGTCTACCTGAAGAACGCCGATGCCGCGCGCGTGGCTGAGACGCTCCGCGGACTGTTCGGCGGCGGGGGCGGCGGCGATCGCGGCGCGGCCGCCACCGTCGCGGCGGCGACGCCCGCGACGCTGGCCGCGGGCGCCGCCTCCGGCGGATTGCCGAGCGCCACGCCGTCGGCGATGACGGCGCCGCTGACGCCGGCCAGCAGCACGTCGTCGACCCCCGGGTCGTTCCAGGCCGGCGCCGCAGTGATCCAGGCGGACGTCGCCAACAACGCGCTGATCATCATGGCGCCCGAGCCCGTGTACAACAACCTTCGCGCGATCATCGAGAAGCTGGACGTCCGGCGCGCGCAGGTCTACGTCGAGGCGCTGATCGTCGAGGTCACGTCCGATCGCGCGGCGGAGTTCGGCATCCAGTGGCAGGTGTTGACGGGCGCCGATCCGCGGAGGACGGGCGTGCAGGGGATCGGCGGCACGAACTTCGGCGTGCGCGGCGGCGGCAGCAACATCGTCGACGCGTCGATCAACCTCGGCAGCCTGGGGCAGGGCCTCAACCTCGGCATCATCAACGGCTCGATCACGATCCCCGGGCTCGGCGTGATCAGCAACCTCGGCCTGCTGATCCGCGCGCTGTCGAGCGATGCGAAAGCGAACATCCTCTCGACGCCCACGCTGCTCGCGCTCGACAACGAGGAAGCGCGGATCATGGTGGGCCAGAACGTGCCGCTCGTCACGGGCCAGTACTCGACGACCGGCTCGTCGTCGACGGTGCAGCCGTTCCAGACGATCGAGCGCCGCGACGTCGGCATCCTGCTCCGCGTGAAGCCGCAGATCACCGAAGGCGGCACCGTGCGCATGGGCCTCTACCAGGAAGTCTCGCGGGTGCAGGACACCGTCGGCACCACCGGATCGAGCGGCACCAATTCGCTCGGCCCCACGCTGTCGAAGCGCTCGCTCGAGTCGTCGGTGATCGTCGACGACCAGCAGATCATCGTGCTCGGCGGCCTCATCCAGGACACGTTCACCGACACGACCGACAAGGTGCCGGGCTTAGGCGACCTGCAGGCGATCGGCGGACTGTTCCGCTACGACACGCGCACGCGCACCAAGACCAACCTTCTGGTGTTCCTGAAGCCCACGGTGATCCGCACGTCGGCCGACGGCCGCGCGATCACCTCCGAGCGCTACGACTATCTGCGCGGCGAGCAGCAGATGGACCGCCCCGAGGCGCGCCCGTTCTGGCCCGATCCGACGTACCCCGAGGTTCCGCCCACGCCCGCGATGCCCGGCTCGCCCGGCGGATCGGCGACGGTGCCCCCGCCCGACCCGCCCAGGCCCGTGCCCTGGCCGTGGCTCATTCCGCCGCCACCGTCGACGCCCGGGCCGCCGGCGCGCTAGCGCCCGCGCTACGCGAGTCGTCCTCGCTGCCATGAGCGCTTCCGCTGCCGCGCCCGCCGCCGTTCAGGACCCGGCGCTGTCCGCCCGGATCCCCTACGCCTTCGCGCAGGCGCACGGCGTGCTCGTCTACGGCCGCGACGGCGACGACATCGTCCTGCTGCTGCGGCCTGACGCCACGGTGGACGGCATCGCCGAAGTCCGCCGCATCATCGCGGGATCGCTCGTGACGCGATCGGTCGCGGCCGACGCGTTCGCCGCCGAGCTCGCGCGCGCCTACAACCAGGGCGGCGCCGGCGCGATCGTCTGGAACGACGACGGCGTGCGCGGCGGCGATCTCGCGCGGCTGCTGCAGGAGCTGCCGCAGGCGGAGGACCTGCTCGACTCCGGCACGCAGGCGCCGGTGATCCGCATGATCAACGCGCTGCTGCTGCAGGCGCTGCGCGAGCGCGCGTCCGACCTGCACTTCGAGCCGTACGAAGCGCGCTCGGTCGTGCGCTTCCGCGTCGACGGCGTGCTGCGCGACGTCATCGAGCCGCCGCGTGCGCTGCATGCCGCGCTGGTGTCGCGGCTCAAGATCATGGCGAGCCTCGACATCGCGGAGAAGCGGCTGCCGCAGGATGGGCGCATTGCGCTGAAGCTCGGCGACAAGCAGGTCGACGTGCGGGTGTCGACGCTGCCCACCGGCGCGGGCGAGCGCGTGGTGCTGCGGCTACTCGACAAGGATTCGGCGCGGCTCGACCTCGCGGCGCTGGGGATGAGCGCGCCCACGCTCGTGGTCATCGACCGCCTGATCCGCGAGCCGCACGGCATCGTGCTCGTGACCGGCCCTACGGGCTCCGGCAAGACGACGACGCTGTACGCGGCGCTGTCGCGGCTGCCGCGGGGCACGACCAACATGATGACGGTCGAGGATCCGATCGAGTACGCACTCGACGGCGTCGCGCAGACGCAGGTGAGCCCGCGCGTCGACCTCACGTTCGCGCGCGCGCTCCGCGCGATCCTGCGGCAGGATCCGGACGTCATCATGATCGGGGAGATCCGCGACCTCGAGACCGCGCAGATCGCCGTGCAGGCGTCGCTCACCGGCCACCTGGTGCTCGCCACGCTGCATACCAACGATGCGGCGAGCGCGGTCACGCGGCTCGCCGACATGGGCGTGGAGCCGTACCTGCTGGCGTCGAGCCTGCTCGGCGTGCTGGCGCAGCGTCTCGTGCGCACGCTTTGTCCGGTGTGCCGAACCGCCGCGCCGCCGAGCCCCGGCGAGGCCAAGCTGGTCGCGGGCCTCGGCCTGCCGGCGTCGCAGCCGGTGTGGACCGCGCCCGGCTGCGCGCAGTGCAACGACAGCGGATACCGCGGCCGCAGCGGCGTGTACGAGCTCCTCGTCGTCGACGATGCGATGCGCCGGATGATCCACGACGGCGCCAGCGAGCCGGCGCTGCGCGACGCGGCGCTGCGCTCGGGCATGCGGACGCTGCGCGTCGACGGCGCGCGCTGGATCGCCGAAGGCGCGACGTCGCTGGCCGAGCTGGTGCGCGTCACGCGCGATCAATGAGGGTCCCCCCGAACGGCGCTTCGCGCCGGTTCCCCATCCGATGAGCGTCGCGTATCGCTGGGAGGCGGTGGACAGCGAGGGCAGGGTGCGGCGCGGCCACCTCGAGGCCGATTCGCCGCGCGCCGCCCGCGACCGCCTGCGCGCCGACGGGCTGACGCCCACGGTGGTGGATGCGGCGGCCGCGCGCGCCGACCCGCAGGGCGCCGTGCGCCTGCCGCCGGAGCAGGTCGCGCTGCTCACGCGCCAGCTCGCCACGCTTGCGCAGTCCGGCATGCCGCTCGACCAGGCGCTGACGGCCGTGGCGGAACAGGCGGACGACGCGCGGGCGGCGAAGGTGATCGCGGCGCTTCGCACCCACATCGCCACCGGCGAGTCGCTGCCCGCGGCGATGGCGCGCTTTCCGCGGACCTTCGGCGACCTCTATCGCGGCCTCGTCGCGGCCGGCAGCGAGACGGGACGACTGCCCGAAGTGCTGACGCGGCTGTCGGATTACCTCGAAGCGCGCGCGGCGCTCCGGCAGAAATTCACCACGGCGCTGATCTACCCCGCGCTCGTGACCGCGATCGCGCTGGCGGTGATCGTCGTGCTGCTGACGTACGTCGTGCCGCAGGTCGTCGGCGTGTACCAGCAGAGCCGCCAGACGCTGCCGTGGCTCACCCAGGCGCTGATCGCGACGTCGGCGTTCTTCCGCGTCACCGGCGTGTTCTGGCTCGCCGCCGCGGCGCTCGGCGCGGTGGCGTTCGCGCTCGCGTACCGGCGCCGCACTTTTCGCGTGCGCTGGCATCGCTTCCTGCTGCGGCTGCCCGGTGTCGGCCGGCTGCTGCGCAGCCTCGACACCGCGCGGTTCGCGAGCACGCTCGCCATCCTCGTCGGCAGCGGCGCGCCGCTGCTGCGCTCGCTCGAAGCGGCGGGGGACGTCGTGCGGATGATCCCGCTCGCCGACGCCGCCCGGTCGGCCGGCGGGCTGGTCCGCGAAGGCGTCTCGGTGGCGCGCGCGCTGAAGGAGCAGAAGGTGTTCCCGCCGGTGCTCGTGCACCTCGTCGCCAACGGCGAGCAGAGCGGCACGCTGGCACCGATGCTGGAGCGCGCCGCCGGCGAGCTCGAGCGCGAGGCGGAGCGGCGGCTCACGTGGGTGACGGCGCTCGTGCAGCCGGTGCTGATCGTCGCGATGGGCGGCATCGTGCTCGTGCTGGTGCTCGCGGTGATGCTGCCGATCGTCTCGATGAACCAGCTCGTGCGCTGAGCGTTCGACCGTCCCCCCGCGTATTCCGATAGCGGGATAAGGCTTCGTCCTACAGCGCGTCCCCGCGCCGCCGACTATCGTGGACCCTCCCATCGCATGGAGGCAGCCATGAAGCTAGGACGCACCAGCACTCGTACCCCGGATGACTTCGCGAGCGACCTCGCTACCCTGATCGACGAGGGCCGGGCGCTGCTCACTGCGGTGATGGACAAGCAGGGCAAGCGCGCGGTCAGCGACGGCAAGAGCGCGCTGCAGGACGCGTTCGACCAGGTGAGCGACACGATCGCCAACATCCAGTCGTCGGCGACGCGCGCGGCGACGCAGGGCGTTCGCCAGGGTGCCCGTTATGCCCGCGTCGCGGACACGTACGTCCGTGACAACCCATGGCCCGTGGTCGCGAGCGGCATCGCCATCGGCGTGCTGGCAACGTTGTGGTGGAACCAGCGCCGCTGACGGCCCAGGGCACGCCGGAGCGTGCGGCAGCGCTGGCCGGCCCGCCCGCCGGGCGACCCGCCCATTTTTCGATGATCCGCGGGTTCGCGCTCGCGGATTTTTTTACGCTGGCCAACGCGGCCTGCGGCGTGGCGGGCGTGTTCTGTGCGATGGCCTTCGTAGGCACGCGCGGCGCCGCGTATTTCTGGTGGGCTACAGTGCTGGCGCCGCTCGCGTTCGCGTTCGACGTCCTCGATGGCCGGGTCGCCCGCATGCGCCACACCCATTCGGTGTTCGGACGCGAGCTCGACTCGCTGGCGGACGTCATTTCGTTCGGCGTGGCGCCGGCCGCGCTCGGCTTCGCCGCGGGGCTGCAGGGCGGCTGGGACTGGGTCGCGCTGATCTACTTCGTCTGCTGCGGCGTGAGCCGTCTCGCCCGCTTCAACGTGACCGCCGAGACCTTGTCCGCGGGCAGCGACAAGGTGGCGTATTTCGAAGGCACGCCGATTCCGACGAGCGTGGTGCTGACGGCCGTGCTCGCGCTCGCCGCCTGGCAGGACCGGCTGGGACCGAAGCTCTACGGCGGCGAATGGGTGCTGGGCCCCTGGACGCTGCATCCGCTTGCGCTGCTGTTCGTCCTGTCGGGCACGCTGATGATCAGCAAGACGCTTCGCATCCCGAAGCTCTAGGTTCGGGCGACGCATGCGCCACGCCGCTTCCGGATCGCTCGGGCCCGCGCTGCGGTGGGGCGCCATCGTCGCCGGGGTGCTGATCGTCGCCGTGGCTCTTGCAGCCGTCTTCCTGCCCTGGAACGCGCTGCGCGGACTTCTCGCGGGTCACGTGGGCCGCGAGCTCAATCGCGACGTGACCATCGGGCACCTCGACGTCAAGCTCGGGCGGATCACGCAACTCACGATCGACGACCTGTCGATCGGCAACGCGGCATGGTCGGCCGACCGGGAGATGGCGCACGCCGACCGCATGGTCCTCTATTTCAGCCTGAAGTCGCTGCTGAGGCTCGAGCCCGACTACGTGCAGCTCGTGCGGCCGGCGGTGCTCGCCGAGCGCAACGCCGACGGCGCGCCGAACTGGGATTTCGGCGGCGCGGCGGCGGACTTCTGGCCGCATCTCGCGGCGATCGACGTCCGCGACGGCAGCGTCCACTATCGCGATCCCGCGCTGAAGGCGGACCTCGTCCTCACGCTCGAGACCCGGGCCGCGGAGGGCGAGCCCGCGTCGCTGCGGCTCGCCGGCAAGGGCACGCTCCGCGGCGAGGCGTTCGAGCTGACCGGCAAGAGCATCGGGCTCGTGGCGCTTCGCAACGTGGGCGATCCGTATCCGCTGACGGTGACGATGCGCTCGGGCAAGACGCGCGCCGACTTCGACGGGACGATCGTGCCCGGCGATCCGGAAAACGTGCGCGGCACGCTGCGGCTGCAGGGGCCGGACCTGTCGGAGCTGTATCCGATCGTGCCGGCGCCGATGCCCTGGACGCCGCCGTATCAGCTCGCGGGCGAGCTCGCGCACGGCAAGGGCCTGTGGATGTTCCGGCGCTTCAAGGGCGTCGTCGGCAAGAGCGACCTGTCGGGGGACTTCAAGGTCGACGTGTCGTCGCGCCGCGCGAAGACGACCGCGGATCTCAAGTCGGCGAAATTCGACTACTACGACCTGGGCGGCTTCATCGGACTGCCGCCCGGCGACGCGGCGCGCCCCAAGTCCACGGCGCAGCAGGCGGAGGCGAGGCGGCGAGCGGGCTCGGATCGCGTGATTTCGGACAAGCGCCTCGACTTCACCGGCATGCGCGAATACGACGTCGAGGTGAAGTTCCAGGGCACCGCCGTGCAGTGGGCCGGCCTGCCGATGGAGAACCTTCGCGCCTACCTCAAGCTCGAGAACGGCGTGCTGCGGTTCCAGCCGCTCGATTTCGGGGTCGCCGGCGGCCACGTCGTGAGCAACGTCGTGCTCGACGTGAATCCCGCGGTGGCCAAGGCGCAGGTGCAGATCGACGCGCGGAATGTGGAGCTGAAGCGGATCTTTCCGCGCCTCGCCGCGCCGGGCGGGTCGGCGGGGCGCTTCGCCGGACGGGCGCGCTTCAACGCCGACGGCAACAGCGTCGCGCAGCTCGTGGCGAGCGCCAACGGCGATGCCGCCGTCTCGATGCGCGGCGGCGAAGCGAGCACGCTGGCGCTCGTCCTCACGAATCTCGACCTCGCCCGTGCCGCGGAGCTCGTCCTCAAGGGCGACGAGACGGCGCAGATCCGCTGCGCGGTCACCGCGGTGCACGCGACCGGCGGCGTGCTGACGCCGCAGATCCTCACGATCGACTCCGACGCGATGGTGATCACGGGCGAGGGCACGATCGACCTGAAGGACGAGCGCTACGACCTTCGCCTCAAGGGCGACTCGAAAAAGGCGAGCCTCTTCGCGTTGCGAGGTCCGATCGTGATCGGCGGCACGTTCCGCCATCCGGTCGTCGGGCCGGCGCCCGGTCCGATCGTCGCACGTGTGGGCATCGCCGCCGGTCTCGCCGTGCTGGCGCCGCCGCTGGCGTGGCTGCCGTTTCTCGACGCCGGCGACGCCGAGGACGTCGATTGCCGCGCGCTCGGCGACAAGGCGAAGGTCGAGACCGGCACGACCGAGCGCATCGCGCGCCCGGCGGGCAAAGGCGCGAAGGGCGGAACCCCGCGCGCCGCGCCGTCCTCCCAGACGGCGGCCGCGCAGCCCTGAGCGTCGAAACGGTCGCCGCACCGCGTCCGCGGCAGCTGTCGGCCGAGTCCTACACCCCATTCGGAGGCGGCCGCTATCGGGATTTGCGTGTTTCCACGAGATTGTCGCTCAGTGCTGTCGTCACCAATCGCGCGGCCGAATGCCGTCCGTACCCGAGGGAGCGCCATGAAGTCGATCCTGGATCCTGAATTCAAGTACACATCGAGCGTCAACACCGACATCGCGAAGACCTTCGCGCGCATCCGTCGCGAGCAGCAGCGCACGGCGAACGCAGCGCGCAGCGCGCCCGCCCGCTCGCAACCGGCGAACGTCGCCGCGTTCGACCGCCGCATCCGCACCGACGGCCGCGCGGCCTGACCTCGGCTCGGCGCCCCGCGCTGTGGCCGTGCTGCCGGACAAGGACGCGCTCGACGCCTGCCGGCGGTGCCCGCTTTGGGCGAAGGCCACGCAGGCGGTTGGCGGCGAGGGCAACCGGAAGGCGGCGCTGCTCCTGATCGGCGAGCAACCCGGCGACCAGGAGGACCTGAAGGGCCAGCCTTTCGTGGGTCCGGCCGGGCGCCTGCTTCGCGAGCTGCTGGCCGCCGCCGGCATCGCCCGCGGGGATTACTACCTCACCAACGCCGTCAAGCATTTCAAGTGGGAGCCGCGCGGAACGCGGCGCATCCACAAGACTCCGGCGCAGAAGGAAGTGGACGCGTGCCGCGTCTGGCTCGACGCGGAGATCGCGGCGGTCGCGCCGGCCGTGATCGTCACGCTCGGCGCCACCGCGCTCGCGGCGGTGCTCGGCAAGCGGGCCGGAATCGCGATGTCGCGCGGGCGGACGCTCCGCCATCCGAGCGGCGCCGCGATCGTCGCCACCTATCATCCGTCGGCGCTGCTGCGGGCGCCGACGCGCGAAGACATGACGCGGCTGCGCGACGCGTTCGCCGACGACATCGCGCGCGCCCGGACGCTCGGGTTCGAGCACGCCACGTGAAGACGCGCGTGCACTTCTCTTCCGACGCCGATCCCGGCATCGGCCGCACCGGATCCAACGGCGACTTCGCATACCTGCACGCCAACGGCCGGCCCGTGCGCGACCGGGCGACGCTCGCGCGCATCGGCGCGCTGGTGATTCCGCCCGCATGGACCGACGTGTGGATCTGCCCGAGCGCCCACGGCCACATGCAGGCGACCGGCCGCGACGCGCGCAAGCGCAAGCAATACCTCTATCACGCCGGGTGGGTGGCGGAGCGCGACTCCGACAAGTTCGAGGCGCTCGCGGGTTTTGCCGCCGTCCTGCCGCGCATCCGGCGCGCCGTCCGCCGCGATCTCGCACGGCCGGGCGTCGCGAAGGAGCGCGTGCTCGCCGCGATCGTCCAGCTGATGGATCGCACGTTCATCCGCGTCGGCGGCGAGCGGCACCGGCGCGAGAACGGATCGTTCGGCTTGACGACGCTGCGCAACCGCCACGTCAAGGCGCGGGGCGCGTCGGTGACGCTCGATTTCCGCGGCAAATCGGGGAAGCATCACAGGATCGAGATCGACGACGCGCGCGTCGCCCGGGTGGTGCGCCGCTGTCTCGACCTCCCCGGCGAGGTCCTGTTCCAGTACGAGGACGGCGACGCGCGCCGCAGCTTGTCAGCGCCCGACGTCAACGACTACCTGCGCCGCATTTCGGGCGCGGCGATCACGAGCAAGGATTTCCGCACGTGGGGCGGCACCGTTTGCGCCGCCACCTATCTCGCCAGGGCCGGACCGCCCGCCGACAAGACGGCGGCGAAGCGGTGCGTGCGCGAGGCGATCAAGGCGACGTCGCTGGTGCTCGGCAACACGCCCGCCGTGTGCAAGCGGAGCTACATCGCGCCCGTCGTCTTCGCCGCGTACGACGCCGGGACGCTGCCCGAGGGACGTCCGCTGGCCGGCATGCGCAAAGGCGAATGCGCGGTCGTCGCGCTGCTTGCGCAGGGCGTGCGACCCCCGTCGGACGTGCCGTCGAAGCGGCGGATGCGACCCGCACGCCATGTGCGGCCGCATCCGGAGGCGCGCGTCCCGGCGTAAGGTCGCTCGCGCGTCAGCGCGGCGTCGTCGTGCGTTGCGCCTTCGCGCGCTGCTGCGCGAGCGCCCACGCCACGTGCTCGCGCACGAGCGGCGACGGGTCGTCGGCGCGGCGCTCCAGGGCCGCGACGATCGCCGGCGCCGGCGTGGCGTTGCCAAGGCCCACGGCCAGGTTGCGAAGCCAGCGCTCGTGGCCGATGCGACGGATGGCGCTGCCGCGCATGCGCGCGTCGAACTCCGCTTCGCTCCAGGCGAACAGCGTGACGAGATCGGCGTCGTCGAGGCCGTGGCGGATCGCGGCGAAGTCCGCCTCCGCGGTGGGTTGCGCGAAGCGGTTCCACGGGCAGGCGAGCTGGCAGTCGTCGCAGCCGTAGACGCGGTTGCCGATCAGCGGACGCAGCGCCTCGGGAATGCTGCCGGCGAGCTCGATCGTGAGGTACGAGATGCAGCGGCGCGCGTCGAGCTCGTACGGCGCGACGATCGCACCGGTCGGGCAGGCGCCGATGCAGCTCGTGCAGGTGCCGCAGTGGGCGGCCGCCGGCGGCGTCACCGGCAGCGGGAGATCGGTGTAGATCTCGCCCAGGAAGAAATAGGAGCCGGTCTCGCGCGTGAGCAGCAGCGTGTGCTTGCCGCGCCAGCCCAGGCCGGCGCGCGCCGCGAGCGCGACTTCGAGCACCGGCGCGCTGTCGGTGAAGACGCGATGGCCGAACGGACCGACTTCTTCCGCGATGCGCGCGGCCAGGCGCGCGAGGCGCGCGCGCAGCACCTTGTGATAGTCGCGGCCGAGCGCGTAACGGGCGACGTAGGCCTTGCGCGAATCGGCCAGGACCTCGGCCGGCGCGCGCGCGGCGGCGGGCGCGTAGTCCATGCGGGCGGAGATGACGCGCACCGTGCCGGGCACGAGCTCGGCCGGCCGCGCGCGGGCCGCGCCGTGCCGCGCCATATAATCCATCTCGCCGTGCCGTCCCGCGGCCAGCCAGCTCAGGAGCCGCGCTTCGTCGTCGGCGAGGTCCACGCCCGCAATGCCGATTTCCTGGAAGCCGATGTCGCGGCCCCAATGCCGGATCGCCGTCGCGAGCGCGGCCCAGTCGCGCGCCGGCGCGCCGGCAGTCGACGTCTCGGTCGCGGACAACGGTGGCTTCGCGTTCATCGGCGGTAGCGTAGCGCACGCGCGTGCGGGGCACTGACCGATGCGCGCCGTCGTGCTCGATCTGCCGGACGCCGCCGCAACGATGCGAGCGGGGAGCGCGCTCGCCGCGGCGCTCGCGGGCGGCATGGTGGTGACGCTCGACGGCGACCTCGGCGCCGGCAAGACGACGCTGGTGCGGGGCGTGCTGCGCGCTCGCGGCGTGACCGGCGCGATCAAGAGTCCGACGTACGCGCTGGTTGAACATTATCCGCTGTCGAGCATATACTTCTATCACATTGATTTTTATCGCTTCGACAATCCCGAAGAATGGGAAACCAGCGGCCTGGCGGAATGCTTTCGCGACGACACCGTATGCCTGATCGAATGGCCGCGGCGGGTGGCGTCGCGGCTGCCGCCGGCGGATCTCGCGCTGACGCTCGCGCCGGCGGGCGAGGGCCGCACGCTGACGGCGCGCGCCGGTTCGGCGGCGGGTGAGCGATGCGTCGCGGCGATCGTCCACGCCTTTCCCGCCGCGACGCCGGCGACCTGATCGTCGTTTCGCCGTCGCGCCGCCGCGCGCTGCGCTGGCTGCTGCTGCCCGCGCTGCCGTGGGCCGTCGGTGACGCGCGGAGCGCTGCCGTCGCGCGCATCGCGTCGGCGCGGATCTGGCCGGCGCAGGAATACACGCGACTGATCCTGGAGTCGCCGGCGCAGATCGAGTACCAGCTCGTGCAGCTCGGCACCCCGCCGCGCGTCGTGCTGGACCTCGCGCGCGTCGAGCCCACGCCCGAGCTGATCGCGCTGGCGACGCGCGTGCAGGGCACCGATCCCTACATCGCGGCGATCCGCATCGGCGCGCCCTCCGGCGGATTCCTCCGCGTCGTCCTCGACGTGAAAGGCGACGTCACGCCGCAGGTATTCGCGCTGCCGCCCGTCGCGGAGTTCGGCCACCGCCTCGTCGTCGATCTCTATCCGGTCGTGCCGCTCGACCCGCTGATGGCCCTCCTCGAAAGCGAAGCGAAGAAGGCGGCGGTGGCCGCGGCCATTGCGGCGGCGACGCCCGCGCCGGTGCCCGCGCCTGTGCCCGCGCCCGCGCTCGCGCAGCCAGGGCCGCGCGCCGTGACGCCGCCGGCCCCACCTGTGCTTCGGTCCGATGCGCGCAAAGCAGCGCCGCTCCCCGGTGCGCGCCCCATCACCGTCGCGATCGATCCCGGCCACGGTGGTGAGGACCCCGGCGCGATCGGTCGCCGCGGCACGTACGAAAAAACCGTGACGCTCGCGATCGCGCGCAAGCTGAAGGCGATCCTCGACGCCGAGCCGGGCATGCGCGCGATGCTCACGCGCGACGACGACTATTTCGTGCCGCTGCGTGCCCGCGTGCAGAAGGCGCGGCGCGTGCAGGCGGATCTCTTCATCTCGATTCACGCCGACGCGTTTCGCGAGCCGCAGGCGCGGGGCTCGTCGGTGTTCGCGCTGTCGGACACCGGCGCCACCAGCGCCGCCGCGCGCTGGCTCGCGCAGAAGGAGAACGCGTCGGACCTGATCGGCGGCGTCAACCTGGACGCGCGCGACCCGATGCTGGCCCGCACGCTGCTCGACCTCTCGCAGACTGCGCAGATCAGCGACAGCCTCAAGGTGGGCCGGCAGGTGCTGGAAGGCATCGCGTCCCACAACCCGCTGCACAAGTCGACCGTCGAGCAGGCCGGATTCGCCGTGCTGAAGGCGCCCGACATTCCGTCGATCCTCGTCGAGACGGCGTTCATCTCGAACCCCGACGAGGAGCGGATGCTGCGCAGCGACCGGCACCAGCAGCAGTTCGCCGAGTCGATCGCGTCCGGCGTGCGCCGCTACTTCGCGCGCAATCCTCCGCTGGCGCGCGCGTGACGTCCGGCCCGCGGCCTCCTGCTACCATTGCCGCGTGATCCGCTTCTTCGTCGTCTTCCTGTTGCTGCTGGGGGTGCTGTTCGGCCTCGAGCTGACGCCGTGGGCGCAGCAATGGTTCGTCGAGCCCTGGACCGCCAGGCTGGCGACGATCTCGACGTCGCTGGTCACTCTTTTCGACGGCAGCGTGCACGCGAGCGGCAACGTCATCAGCTCGGCGAAGAGCGGCTTTGCCGTGTCGATCGAGGCGGGGTGCAACGGCGTCGAGGCGACGATCGTGCTGCTCGCCGCGATCCTCGCGTTTCCGGCGCCATGGAAGCACAAGCTCGCGGGTCTCGCGGTGGGCATCGTCGCCGTGCAGGGCCTCAACGTCGTGCGCGTGATCAGCCTCTTCTACCTGGGCCAATGGAACCGTGACGTCTTCGAGTGGGCGCACCTCTACGTGTGGCAGGCGCTCATCATGCTCGACGTGCTCGTCGTCTGGCTGGTGTGGGTGCGGACGCTGCCTGCGCTGCCGCGCGGCGGCGATCCCCCGGCTCCTCCCGCGTCGGGCGCGCCCGCGGCCGCGTGAGCGGCGTCGCGGCATCGATGCCGCTCGGCCGCTTCGTGCTGGTCGTGCTGGCGTGGCTGCCGGTGACGTTCGCGGTCTGGTATCTCGCCGCGCCCATCATCCTGTGGCCGCCGGCGCTCCTCGCCGAAGGCGTCGCGCGCGCGGGCTTCGGCGATCTCGTCCGCAACGTCGAGCAGAGCGGCGCGACGATCGCGTTCATCACCACGCTGCGTCCGGGGCAGGCGGTCGGGGGCGGCGTCGTCACCGTCGAGGTGAACGCGCTGCTGTTCTCGTTCGGCCTGCCGATGTTCGCGGCGCTGACACTCGCCGCGCGCGAGCCGCACTGGCCGCGCGCGCTCGCCATCGGGTACGCGGCGCTCGTCCCGGCGGTCGCATGGGGCATCGACGCGGACTTCCTCAAGAACGTCGCGATCGCGTCGCCGCGCGACGTGGCGTCGCAGACCGGCTTCTCCGCGTTCCAGCGCGAGGTCATCGCGTTCTCCTATCAGTTCGGATCGCTGATCCTCCCGGCGGTCGCTCCGGCGATCGCGTGGGTGCTGACGCACCGCGCGTTCCTCGAGCGCGTGCGCGCCGGGGCGCGCTGACCATGCGCCTGCCGCGCCGGCCACCCTTTCCTTCACGTCGGAGCTGACACCTTGCCTGCCCTCCTGCTTGCCGTCGTCGTCGCGCTCGCCTATCTCGCACTCGCCGGGCTTTCGTGGCTCCTGGCCTACGCGCCCACCGACGCATGGAGCGTATGGCTCGCGACCAGCCTCACGCTCGGGCTGCTGCTGGTGGTGCCGCGACCGCGCTGGCCTCCGGTGCTGGCCGGCGCGGCGGTGGGCGCCGCCGCGTTCTCGCTGCTGATCGACCCCCGTCACTACGTCTGGGCCATCGGCTACGCGGCCATCGAAGTGCTGTCCGCCGTGGCGGGCGCATGGGTGGCGGCGCAAATCCGGCCGCTGCCGCTGAAGCTCGAGCGGCCGCGCGAGCTGGCGGCGCTCGTCGTCGCCGCCGTGGTCACGGCGCTGGTCGGGGGCGCGCTCGCCGGCGCATGGACCGCCGCTTCCGGCGGCCGCGACGGCTTCGCGACGTTCAACGTGTGGTCGCTGTCGGACTTCGTCGGCGGGCTCCTCGTCACCCCGGTCGTCGTGTCGTGGGCGGCGTTTCGCGCGAAGCGCTCGGGCGGCCTGCCGATGCCGCAGTTCATCGGCGGCGCGATCGCCTGCGTGCTGTTCCTGGGCGCGCTGCAGCTCCTGTTCGGCAGCACGCTGACGGGGCGCTCGGTCGGCTCGATCGGCATGACGCTCACCTATCCGCCGATCCTCTTCATCGCGCTGGTCGCGCTCGCGTGGGGTGCCCGCGGCGCGTCGCTCACCGCGTTCGCCGGCGCGCTGATCGCGCTCTTCAACACCGTGCACGGCGGCGGTCCGTTCGCCGCCGTTGAAGGCTTCCTGGGCGAAGCCAACCTCGAGGTACAGGGCTACGCGGCCGCCGTGGCGCTCACCGGGCTCCTCGTCGCCGTGCTGGCGTCGCGCGAGCGCATCGCGTGGCGCGAGGCCCGCGACTGGCGCACGCGCTTCGAGGCGGCGATCGGCGCGCATCGCCTCATCGCGTACGAATGGAATCCCGACACCGGCGCGCTGGCGATGACCGGCGACACCGCGCAGCTCGTCGGCGTGGGGCCGGCGCGCATCGCGACGCTCGCCGACTGGCTCTCCCACGTGTCCACCGAGCACCGCGGCACGATCGAGGCGGCGTTCGCCTACCGCGCCGACGGCGCGGCGCTGCCGCCGCTGCGCTATTCGGTGACGCGCGGCGACGGCGCCAGCCTGGCGGTCGTCGACGAGGCGCAGGCGATCCGCGACCACGACGGCAGCCTGCATCGCATCACCGGACTGGTGCGCCCCGCATGAGCGTCGAGAAAGCCACCCCCGCCGAGCCCGCCGCGCCCGACGGCGTCTTCCTGATTCATGGCCTCGGGGGCACGCAGTACGACCTCGGGTCGATGCACAAGCGGCTCAAGAACGCGGGCTTCGTCACGCATTCGCTGACGCTGCCCGGCCACGGCACCAAGCCGGAGGACCTCGTCGGCGTCGCCGCGGAGGACTGGATCGACGCCGTCGTCACCAAGTATCGCGAGATTCGCGACCTGCACCCGACGCTGCACCTCATGGGCATGTGCATGGGCGCGCTCCTCGCCGCCGTGCTCGCGCAGCGCGAGGCCCACGCGAGGGGCCGGCTCGTGCTGCTGGCGCCGCCGGTGTTCATCGACGGCTGGGCCACGCCGTGGTATCGCGGGCTGCGGCCGCTGCTCTACGCCGTGCCGGGCCTGCGGCAGTCGATGAAGATCGAGGAGGAGGAGCCCTACGGCATCAAGAACGAGCAGCTCCGCGCGATCGTGAAGGCGAAGTTCGAGCGCGGCGAGAATTTCCATTACCGCTGGGTGCCGCTCGAATGCCTGCGCCAGGTGGACCGGCTGCGCGCCGTCGTGATGAAGGCCGCGCCAAAGATCGCCTGTCCCACGCTCATCGTCCACGCGCGCGAGGACGAGCTCACGAGCCTGCGCTCCGCCAATTTCCTGGTCGAGAAGATCGGCGGCGGCCGTGCGCGGATGGTGGTGCTGGAGGACAGCTACCACATGGTCTGCGTCGACAACGACAAGGAGATCGTCGCGCGCAACGTGCTGGAGTTCTTCGGCGCCACGATGCCGGGCGCCACCTCGCTGCTCGCCAACGAGCCGCGCATGTCGGCCGACGACCTGGCGGCCGCGGTGGGCTCGCTGACCGCCTGCCTGGAGCGCGGCGACTTCGAGGGCGTGCGCGCGCTCGGCATTCCGGATCTCGCGTGGGTGCAGCCGGGCTTCAACAAGGTGGCCGGCGCGCACGCGGGCAAGTCGATGGGCGCGTTCGCCGGTCGCATGACGCACGCGGACGCCGGCGTGCCTCGCTTCACGGCGTTCGGCACGCCCGTGTTCAACCGCGGCATCGCGCTCGTCCCTGCGACGCTGATCGCGCGCCGGGACACTGACTTGCTGGAATCGCTGGGCGCGCTGCTCTGCGCCTGGCACGGCGGCAAGCTGCTGGAAGTGCGCTGGTTCGCCGACGACGTCGAGCGCGAGGACGCGTTCTTCGGGCCGCCGGATCCCGCCTCCAGCGGCCCCTCCGAGCTCGAGCAGGCGTTCGAGGCGGCCACCGCGGAATCGCGGACGCTGAAGTCCGCGCCTGGCAACGACGAGCTGCTCGGGCTCTATTCGTTCTACAAGCAGGCGAGCGCCGGCGACGTCAGCGGCGAGCGGCCGGGCGCGCTCGACATGATCGCGCGCGCGAAGTACGACGCGTGGGCGGCCAAGAAGTCGATGCCGCGCGACGATGCGATGCGCGGCTATGTCGCGCTCGTCAAGTCGCTGAAGGAGCGCGACACCGCGAAGGCCTGACCCGGTCCTGACCTTCGACCGGTTCGGGCGGGAGAGTGGGGGGCGTCAGGTCGCGCTACCGAAGAGATCACGCCTCGGTGAGCTTCAGCAGGATGTCCGCGTACCACGCGCAGTTGAGGCCGAGCGCCTCGTCGATGTTGAGGTCGCGCGTGCCCACGTCGAACACCGCCGAGTGCACGCCGAGCAGCAGCCACGGCAGGTCGCCGCTCGCCGCGTGCGGCGTCGTGGCGCGCATCACGACGGGCGCGCCGCTGGTGCCCCGGTGCGTGCGGGCGTCCGTCAGGAAGAATCCCTGGCCGTCGAAGCGGAGCCCGAACGCGGAAGCCACCACGGCCTGCCGCACGACGGGCATGTGGTGCAGCGTGTCGTGGAACCCGAGTGGAAAGCCGACGACGAGCAGCGACGTGCCGACGGCGATCTCGTCGCCGGGGCCGTAGAGGTGCGCGTCCGAGAATGCGCGGTACACGGTGGACGCCGGCAGCGCCGCGCGCTCGATCTCGATCGTCGCGACGTCGATCTGGCCGCCGCCGTCCACCCCCTGGCGCCACAGGCTTGCGCCGTCGCGATAGAGCGGGATCGAGAACATCGTCGACTGGGCCATGTTCTCGGCATCGCTGTGCAGCTCGATCTCCAGCCGGTCAGGAACGTGGCCGCTCGCCTCGTCGATGACGACGTGCCGGCTCGTCACCAGGAACAGCCGGCCGCCGCGCTCGAAGAAGAAGCCGCTCGCGTTGGTGAGCAGCTGCTGGTGGTCGAACGTGAAGACTCGCGTCGCCGTGAGGAGCAGGGATTCGGGCATGGTCACCGCCTCGGTTCGCCGATGCGCGTCATGGCGTGAGGCCGTACACGATTGCCGGCAGCGGCGTGCCCAGGATCAGGAGCCGGTTCCGGGCGACGCCTTCGCGGCGAGCGCCGATCTTCTCGGCGACCCGCGCGCTGGCCGTGTTGCCTTCCTGCACGACGATCTCGATACGCGTCAGCCGCAGCTGCGCGAAGCCATAGCGTGCGAGCGCCGCCGCGGCGGCGGTGGCCGCGCCCGTCCGCTGCCGCGACTGCCGCGTCCAGTAACCCAGGTTGCAGAAGTTGTTGCGGCCGTTGAACTGGTTGAGGCCGACGCCGCCGACCAGACGATCGTCGCCATCGACGATCGCGAGCTCGCAGTCGGTGCGCTGCGCGAGAACGGCGGCGGTATGCGCGATCCACTCCTGCGCCTCGGCGGCCACGTAGCCGGCGTGGCACCACGGCATCCACCGGCCGACCGTGCCCACCGACTCGTGCGTGGCGCGAACGAGCTCGCCGGCGTCTTCCGGGCGGTACGGTCGCAGGACGAAAGGCCCGGCGGGCAGTGGATCCATCGCGCGGCGGGCGGCGATTAAGGCAGCGACCGCGCGTACAGCAGCAGCGGATCGTCCGGCGCGCTGCCGGTCCACGGGCCTTCGGACGTCATCCCCAGCCGCTCGAGCAGCCGCAGCGACCGCGCGTTGTCGGGCGAGGCGATCGCGACGACGCGCGTGAGGCCGTGCGCCTGCGCGCCGTGCGCGATCACCGCGGCCGCCGATTCGAGCGCGTAGCCCTGGCCGCGATGCGCCGGCAGGAACGCGAAGCCGACGTCGACGTCCGGCAGCGTGTCGCGCTTGATGAGGCCGCACATGCCGATCGCCTCGCCGGTGGCGCGAAGCGCGACGTGATAGAGGCCGAAGCCCGTCCGCGCGTACATGGCGATCGGACCGCGCTCGAGATAGCCGCGGGCCTCGTCGTCGCTGCGCACGTTCTTGTCGCCGATGTAGCGGATCCAGTCGGGATCGTTCAGCAGCGCGCGCACGAACGGCGCGTCGGCCGCGACGAACTCGCGCAGCGCGAGGCGCGCCGTCGTCGTCACCGGCGCCGGGACGGCGGCGGCGCGCGCGCCGCCGGCAGTGCCTGTGTCGGCCGCGCCGCTCATCGGGCTTTCGCCTTGCGCGCCGCCTCGCGCTCGCGCAGCACCTTGCGCTGGACCTTGCCGGTGGTCGTCATGGGCAGTGCGTCGATGAACTCGATCTCCTTCGGATACTCGTACGGCGCGAGGAAACGGCGCACGTGCGCCTGGATCTCCTCCTCCAGCGCCGCCGACGCCGCGCGGCCCGCCGCGAGCACGATGAACGCCTTGATCACGTTGCCGCGCGTCTCGTCGGGCGACGGCACCACGGCGGCGTTCGCGACGGCGGGGTGCTTGACGAGGCAGTTCTCGATCTCCGACGGCCCGATACGGTAGCCGGCCGCCTTGAACATGTCGTCGGCGCGCCCCTGGTACCACAGGTAGCCTTCGGCGTCGGCCGACGCGACGTCGCCGGTGCGGCACCAGTCGCCGGTGAACTTCGCGCGCGTGCCCTCCGCGTTGCCGAAGTACTCGATGAAGAACACGGGGTCAGGCGTGCCGTCGGGGGCGACGCGATTGACCGCGACTTCACCCGGCTCGCCCGGCGGCATCGGCCGGCCGTCGTCGTCGATGACGGCGATTCGGTGGCCCGGATACGGCCGCCCCATCGAGCCGGGCTTCGCCGGCCAGTGGCGGTGCGAATTGCCGACGATGTAGTTCATCTCCGTCTGCCCGAACATCTCGTTGATCGTCACGCCGAGCGCCTCGCGCGCCCACTCGAACACCGTCGTGCCCACCGCTTCCCCCGCGCTCATCATCGAGCGCAGGTTGACGTCGAACGTCTCGCGCGGCCGCGGATAGGCCTTCATCATCATCTTGAGCGCCGTGGGGAACAGGAAGGTGTTGCGCACCTGGTAGCGCTCGATCAGCCGGAAAGCGCGCTCCGGGTCGAAACGTCCGCGATAGCCGACGATCGGCTGGCCGAAGTAGAGCGACGGCAGCAGCGCGTCCATCAGGCCGCCCGTCCATGCCCAATCGGCCGGCGACCAGAAGAGGTCGCCGGGCTGCGGATAGTCGTCGTGCGAATACGTGAAGCCCGGCAGGTTGCCGATGAGGCACGATTGCGGCATCAGCGCGCCCTTGGGCGGTCCCGTCGTGCCACTCGTGTACACGAGGAGCGCGGGGTCGGTGGCGCGCGTCTCGACGGGCTCGAAGTGGCGCGCGCCCTGCGCCTGCAGCGCTTCCCAGGGCGTCGTGCCCGCGGCCGCGGCGCCCGCCACGCCGACGACGTGCGCGAGCCCCGGCAGGCGGTCGCGCAGCGGCGTGAGGTTCGGCAGCGACTGTGGATCGGCGATCGCCACCTTCGCGGCCGAGTGGCCGAGCCGGTATTCGAGCGCGTCGGGACCGAACAGGAACGAGAGCGGCACCGCCACGGCGCCCATCTGGTTGACGGCGACGTGCGCGACGACCGTCTCGGGCCGCTGCGGCAGCATGAGCGCGACCTTGTCGCCGCGCGCCACGCCGAGCGCGCGCAGCGCGTTCGACAGCCGGTTCGCCTGCTCCTGCAGATCCCAGAACGTCAGCGCGCGGCGCTCGCCGTCCTCGTCTTCCCAGTAGAGCGCGAACCGCGAGCGGTCGGCCGCATGCCGCCCGCAGCAGGCATGCGCGATGTTGAACAGCGGCGGCACCTGCCAGCGATACCCGGCGTGGAGCTCCGCGTAGCGATCGACGGTCATGGGCGCGCTAAGCCTACACGACCGGCGTTGTCGCAGTGCGGCAGACCGAAGCTAGCGGCCGGCGTCGCCGCTCGTCGTCGAGAGCTGCGTGCCGAGCTCCTGCGCCTCCACGGCCGTCCACACCCAATCGGCCTGCTGCTCGATGGCGCCGCCGAGGATCACGCGATACACGCCTTTCGCGCTCACGAGCGTGAGCCGCTTGCCTTGCTGGTATTCGCTCACCGGCAGCATCAGCGACTTGACGCCGGCGGTGCCGTCGAGCTTGCGCAGCACCAGGAACAGCGCGACGAAGCTGCGGCCGCTGACGACGCTGCCGTCGCCGTCGACCGAGTAGTCGGTCTCGGCGCTGCGCCGCTGCTCCACGAGATCGACGCCGGCGATTTCGCTCGCGACGACCTGCAGGCCGATCTCGGTGCGGTCGGCGGTCGGGCGTTTCATCCGCCGCACGATGCCGAGGGTCCAGACCTTGTTGCCGTGCGGGCGGATCGCCACCAGCGTGCCGATCGCGAACGCGCCCACCGCCTGCGACGGCGCGATCAGCCGGAAGCCGGTGCTCGAGACGTCCTTGGCTTCCCACGAGCCGCCGGCCGCCGCGTATTGCGACAGCCGGTGGCGCGCGAGCTCGATGCGGCGGTCGTGCTCGTTGCGCACGCGGCCAAACACCGCGAGCTCGAGCGCGCCGCCGTAGCTCTTGCCGGCGTACATCTCGAAATTCGGATCGCGGTCCTCCTCGCGCAGGAAGGCCGCGATCTTGGCGAGGCCCACGATGGCGTCGACGCTGTCCTTCGTCGGCGTCCGCTCGCCGGAGCGGGCGAACGGCTTGTATTCGGGATCGACCTTGGCGGCGAAGCGGACGAGCTGCGTGAGCTGCGCGGCCGCGCGCTTCGATTCGTCCGAGCGCGGCTTGTCGCGCGCGATCTGCTGCAGCGCGACCTGGCTTTGCATCAGCATCGCGTGCAGCGGCTGCGTGTCGATGAACAGCACGCTGCCTTCGAGCGGTCCCGACGTCCGCCGCTTCAGTCCCTCGCGGCTCGCGAGGTCGACGTAGAACGACGTCGGCGTGCGCGCCGACAGCGACAGGCGCAGCGATGCGCACCAGCCGTCGAGCTCTTCCCACACCAGCTCGATCTGCGCGGCGGTGAGATTGCCGGCGTCGATCAGCTGCAGCACCAGGATCATCAGGAACTGGTGCTCGATCGACGTCGGCGGGCGGTCGCGCGCGACGATGATGGGCTGGCGCTCGATCTGCAGCGACGTCGCGCGCGCGATCAGCGAGTGCACCTCGACCCACTTGCCCGGGATCCACGACTCGTACCGGTAGAGCCGCACCTTCGCGTCGCGGCCGAGATGGACGATCTGGCGGCAGATGAGCTCGGGGATCGCATCGTGCCACTTGCCGTTGCCGGGCGCGTCGAACGCCACGCGCGCGAACGTGGCGAACGCGGTGAGGAATGCCTGCGTGAGATCGAAGATCGCCGACCAGATCTGCCGCTCGATCTTCGCGCTGCGGCCGGCGTGGCCGACGTATTGCGCGGTGAGCGCGCGAAAGAGCTGCTGCGCGTGCGTGTCGATGACGAACAGCGCGGCGAGGCTCTTCGGCGTGAGTCGGGCAGCGGGGCCGGAGAGCGTGCCGAGCAGCGCCCGCAGCTCCTCGTGCATGTTGAGCGGATCCGACGGCAGGCCGGTGACGAGCCAGCGCTCGGCCGACCGGGCATCGGCCAGCGGATCCTTGCGCGACCTGCCTAGTCCGAACATGCGCCGTCCTTGTCGGTCCTTCCCGCGTCGTGCAAGAAGCGCGCCGCGGGGCGCCCCGCGGCGCCTGCGATCGGGCTTTCCGCCCCGCGTGCCGGCGGTCTGTCGCCGGGCCGTTCGATGGAATGCTGCGCTGCCATGATCGCGCAAACGCCTGGGCCTTGGCAAGCCGCCGTCCGCCGGTTGGCACGCATCGTGCATTGGTACGAGTCGTGGAGAACAGCCTGAAACAGGCGGTCGTATTCACGGAATCAACGGTCGGTGCCGACGCTGGCGCCGCAGGTTCCGTCACGCCCGGCCTGCACACTCGAACTGACGAAGGACGCGCAAGGACGACACAAATGGGCATCCTGATCAAAACGCCGGCCCGCCGGCAGGAGGGGTCGCCCCCGCCTGTGAATCCGCTCAACGAAAGCGGAGATTCCGGCAATTCGCTGCACATTCGCGAAGTCGTGCGAATCACCGGCCTGCGCCGCGAGCAGCTCTACATGTGGCAGCGCCGCTACGGCTTTCCGGCGCCGCTGCGCGACCCGTTCGGAGATCGCGTGTATCCGCCGGACCAGGTCGCGCGCCTGCGCCTCATCAAGCAATTGCTGTCCGAAGGCTGGCGCGCCGGCGCCGTCGTGCCGCTTGCGGACACCGCGCTGCAATCGATGCTCGGCCTCACCGTCGAGGAGCCGATGCCGCTCCCCGCGGAGATCGAAGCTGCCGTGCGGCTGCTGTCGACGCACCGCACCGCCGAGCTGCAGCAACACCTTTCGAAGCTGCTCGCGAGCCAGGGGCTGCGCAAGTTCCTCGAGCAGACGCTGATCCCGCTCAACGAAGCGGTGCACGAGCGGGTCGTGCGCGGCGAGATGCAGACGTTCCAGGAGCTTCGCTTCGCCGATCTCGCGCAGCGGCTGCTGCGTGACGTGCGCGGGCTCGTGCGGCCGTCGCGCGAAGCGCGCAACGTGCTGCTCGCCACGCCGCCGAACGATCCCAATCAGCTCGGCCTGTCGATCCTCGAGCTCTTGCTCCATACCGAAGGCGTGAACTCGGTGACGCTCGGCGCGGGCGTGCCCGCGCAGGAGATCGCAGGCGCCGCCAAGGCGTACGGCGCGGCCCTCGTGCTGCTGCTGTTCGACCGCGGCATTTCCGGCAAGATCGCGGGCCAGGAAATCCGCAGCCTGCGCAGCGCGCTGCCGCCCGACATGCCGCTGATCGTCAGCGGCCGTGCCGTCAATCTGCTCGCCAAGGCGATCGACAACACGCACGCGGCGGCCGATTTCAACTCGGTGCTGGCGCGGATGCGCGCCGAAGGCGTGATTCCGGCGATCGCCGGGGCTCGGATGGAATCCGCGGCCGAGGCGACGCACCAGGCCTAGCGGTTACGGCTCGTTCAGGAAATCCTCGAGGCGGCGCCGGTCGCGCTTGGTCGGCCGGCCCGCGAAACGCGGCTCGGCGGCCAGCGCGGCCTTGCGCTCCGCGATCGCTTTTTCGCGCGCCGCGACGCTCTCCGCCGCTTCGCGGTACAGCAGCGCGGCATCGGCACCCGAGCCGCGCCGGTCCGACAGCGCGACGACTTCCACGTTCCAGATGAGCGCGTGCTTGCGCACGCTGACCCGATCACCCGGCCGGAGCGCGTGCGCGGGCTTCACGCGCTCGTCGGCCACCCGCACCTGGCCCGCCTCGATCGCCTGCGCGGCGAGGCTGCGCGTCTTGTAGAAGCGCGCAGCCCACAGCCACTTGTCGAGCCGCAACCGTTCGGGCGCTGCCGTCATGGCGCTTCAGTGAACGTGCGGTCCCGCGGCGGCATCGCGAGGCGGCTCGAACACCGCTCGCGCCTCGTCGGGCGTGAAAGCGTAACGGCGATTGCAGAATTCGCAGGTGACCTCGACGCCGCCTTGCTCGGCGAGCGCGGCCTCGATCTCGTCGCGCCCGGCGATCCGCAGCGCGTTCTCGACGCGCTCGCGCGAGCACGAGCAGCGCGCCTCGACCGCGCGCTTGTCGAAAACGCGAAGATCGTCGGCCGGGAAGAGCGACGCGAGTAGCCCGCTGTCGCTGGCCTGCGCGCAGAGCGCCGCCGGCTCGACCGCGCCGAGCGCCGTGGCGAGCCGCGTCCACGTGGCGTCGTCGGCGGCGGTGGCGCCCGGCAGGCGCTGCAGCAGCAGGCCGGCCGCGGCGATGCCATCGGTCGCGAGCAGGAGCCGGCTGTCGAGCTGCTCGGACGTGGCGAGATAGTGCTCGATCAGCGCGCCGATCGTCGTCGCGGAGAGGGCGACGATGCCCTGGTACAGCGCGCCGCCGTCGCGCGGGTCGAGCGTGATCGTCATGCGCGCACCGGCGCCGCCCGCGAGATCCGCGAGCGTCGCGTCGACAGGCAGTGCCGCCACGCGCGCGGCATCCCACTGCGCCGTGCCGCGAAGCGCGAGGTCGCCCGTGCATTCGACGACGGCGAGGCGCACGGGGCCGTCGCCGGCGATCTGCAGCAGCAGGCTGCCGTCCTGCTTCAACGTGGAGGCGAGGAGCGCCGCGGCGGCGGCGAGCTCGGACAGCGCGCGCGCGAGCGGCGGCGGGTAGGGATGCGCGGCGACGATGTCGCGCGCGACGGTCGGCAGGCGCACCAGCGCGCCGCGCACGGCCGCGCCTTCGACGACGAACGGGACGAGGACGTCGGACCGGCCCGGCATCAGGCGATCGGCAGCGTGTAGAGCGTGAGGGGAAGCGCGGAGTTCTTGTCGAACAGCGCGCCGGCCTCGACGCCGGCGTGCGCCACCGCGTCGGCCGACTTGAGGCGGCCGTACAGCGCGTTCATCGCGCCCAGCGCGAATTCGCGTCCGGAGCCCGCGGCCCAGAACTGCGTGTACTCGAACACCTCGCGCATCGAGTAGACGCCGAAGATGCCCTTCGCGTTGGCGATGAGCGCGGTGATCTGCGTCGACTCGTACGGGTCGTCCTCCTCCTCCTTCGGATTCAGGAAGTGCTGCTCCTTGAGGATCGGGTGGAGCATGCGGAACGTCTCGAAGATGCCGGCGCGATGCGAGAAATCGAGCTTGTCGTGCTTCGCGAGCAGGCTCTCGAACACGAGCTGATGCGCGGCCGAGCCACAGAGGCCGATGTACGTGTCCTGGTAGCGCACGATCTTCTCGTACGCGCGATCGTGCACCGCCGCGAGGCGGGTGTCGCCGAACGTGGTGAGTGAATCGGCAGCGATGGCGACGGTGCCGCCCTTGCGGACGACGACGAGCGTGGTCATGGGTTTGACGGGCCGCGTGAAGCGCGGCCGTGAGCGAACGGCGGAGCGTGAATTATACGCCGGCGACGACGGGGGGCGCCGGCAGCATCGCGAGCGGCGGCAACCGCCGCGGAGTCCATGCGCGAAGCGCGTGCGACCAGAAGTCGTCGACCGTGCGGAGCGGGGCGGCCGGCGGCGGCTGGTCGAGGAAGCGCCACGCGGCGACGAGCGCCGGCAGCGGGTCGCGCGGCAGCGCGGTCGCCTCGGTCTGCTTCGACAATTTTTCGCCGGCCGCGTCGAGCGCGACCGGAACGTGCAGATACGACACTTGCGGCAGGCCGAGCAGCCGCTGCAGATGGATCTGTCTTGGCGTCGACGACAGCAGGTCCGCGCCGCGCACGACGTGCGTCACCTGCTGCGCCGCGTCGTCGACGACGACGGCGAGCTGGTACGCGAAGAGGCCATCCGCGCGCCTCACGACGAAGTCGCCGACGTCGCGCGCGAGGTCCTGCGCCTGCGGTCCCTGCAGCCGGTCGACGAATTCGACGCGCGCCGCGCCGGCACGCACGCGCCACGCGCGCTCCCGGCGGCTCGTCGCGGTCGCAGGGACCCCGGTGCTGCACGTGCCGGGATACACGCGCTCGCCGCCGGGTCCGATCGGCGCGGTCTCGAGGTCGCGGCGCGAGCACGCGCACGGGTACGCGAGGTCCGCGGCGACGAGCGTGTCGAGGGCGGCGGCATAGAGCGGAGTGCGCACCGATTGGCGCTCGAGCGGACCGTCGAAGGCGAAGCCGTAGCGCGCGAGCGTGGCGACGATGTCCGCCTCGCTGTCGCGCCGCGCGCGCGGCACGTCGACGTCCTCGATGCGGAGCAGCCATTCGCCGCGGTTCGCGCGCGCGTCGGCGAAGCTCGCGAGGGCCGCGACCAGCGAGCCGAAATGCAGCGGTCCCGTGGGGGAGGGCGCGAAGCGGCCGCGGTACACCGTCAGCGTTGCAGGGCGCCGCTGGTGGTGAGGACGGTGGGCGCCGCGGGCTCGGCGCGGTAGCGCATCGCGGCGCCCATCACGGCGTTCGGATAGTCGGGCCGCCCGAGGCTGCCGTTGTAGCGGCCGAGCGCACGGAAATAGTCGCCGTTCTCCGCGTCGAGATAGTGGCGCAGGATGACGCAGCCGTAGCGCAGGTTCGTGCGCAGGTTGAAGAGATTGTGCTCGGTGCTGCCGATGAGGCGCGACCAGAACGGCATCACCTGCATGTAGCCGCGCGCGCTCGCGACCGAGATCGCGTACTTCTTGAAGCCGCTCTCGTGGTGGATGACGCCGAGCACGAGCTGCGGGTCGAGCCCGGCGCGCGTCGCCTCGTAGTGCACGGTCGCCAGGAACTCGCGCCGGTAGAGCTCGTCGTCGATGCGGCCGCCCAGGCGCTTCGACATCTCGGCGACCCACGCGATGACGTCCGGACGGCTCGAATAATGGACCGGCGCGGGATTGTCGGCGATCGCGCGCTGCAGGCCGGCGACGACCGAGGGCGCCAGGCGCTCCTCGACCTGCGCGCCGGCGCGTGCCGCCATCGGCGCGACGGCGGCGCCGATCGCCGCGGCGACAACGCACAGGATGCGGACAAGGGCTCGGTGCTGCGACATCGGCGTTACCACTCCTTGGTGAACAATCAGGCCGCGAGGCGCGCGCGAATCCAGGGGACGACCTCGTCCATGGGCACCGCCGTGGCCGCCGTCTCGCGTCGGCCCTGGTACTCGACGCTGCCGGCCTTGAGCCCGCGGTCCCCCACGGTGATCCGGTGGGGGATGCCGATCAGCTCCAGATCAGCAAACATCACGCCAGGGCGCTCGCCGCGGTCGTCCAGCAGGACGTCCACGCCAGCCGCGGCGAGGTCGTCGTGCAGGCGGTCGGCGAACGCCTTGACGGCCTCGTTGCGATCGTAGCCCACCGCGGCGATGGCCACGGTGAACGGGGCCAGCGCCTCCGGCCAGACGATGCCGCGGGGATCGTGGTTCTGCTCGATCGCGGCGGCCACGACCCGGGTGATCCCGATGCCGTAGCAGCCCATTTCCATGACCTGCGACTGACCCCCGGCGTCGAGATAAGTTGCACCCAGCGCGGACGAATAGACGTTGCCGAGCGCGAACACGTGGCCCACCTCGATGCCCCGGACGATCTCCAGGGCGCCCTTGCCGTCCGGAGACGGATCGCCGGCGATCACGTTGCGAACGTCGGCGATCGTGTCGGGTTCGCGACAGTCGCGGCCGAAATTGACGCCGCGCAGGTGGAACCCCGGCTCGTTGGCGCCGCAGACGAAGTCGCTCATCGCGGCGACGGTGCGGTCGACGATGAGGGGCACGTCCGCCGGGATCCCCACGGGGCCGAGGTACCCCGGCCTGCAGCCGGTGGCGGCCACGATCTCCCCTTCGTTGGCCCAGCGCCACGGTCCCAGCCCCGGCAGCTTGCCGATCTTCACCTCGTTGCCGCTGTGGTCGCCCCGGACGAGCAGCATCTGCACCTTGTCCGCCGCGAAGATCATCAGGCACTTCACCGTGCGCGTCAGCGGCAGCCCTAGCAACGCGGCGACGTCCTCGCAGGTGGACTTGCCCGGCGTGGGCACTTTTTCCATCGCCTCGGCCGGAGCCGCGCGCGGCGCGGCGGGCGCCATGGCCTCCGCCAGCTCCACGTTGGCCGCGAAGTCGGACGCCGGACACCACGCGATGGCGTCCTCGCCGGCATCGGCCAGCACCTGGAACTCGTGCGACGCGAAGCCGCCGATGTTGCCGGTATCGGCGTCGACCGCCCGGAACGTCAGGCCCATCCGCGTGAAGATCCGTGTGTATGCGTCGTACATCAGCTTGTACGACTGGCGGAGCGAGTCCTTGTCGGCATCGAACGAATACGCGTCTTTCATGATGAACTCGCGCGAGCGCATCACGCCGAAGCGCGGCCGGACCTCGTCGCGGAACTTGGTCTGGATATGGTAGAAATTGACCGGCAGCTGCTTGTAGCTCTTCAGCTCCTTCCGCGCGATGTCGGTGATCACCTCCTCCGACGTCGGCTGCACGACGAAGTCGCGGTCGTGGCGGTCCTTGAGGCGCAGCAGCTCGGGGCCGTACTTGGCCCAGCGTCCCGATTCCTGCCAGAGCTCGGCCGGCTGGATCACGGGCATCAGGAGCTCGATGGCGCCGCTGCCGTCCATCTCCTCGCGGACGATCTTCTCGACCTTGTGCAGGACGCGCACGCCGAGCGGCATCCACGTGTAGCTGCCCGCGGCGAGCCGCTTGATGAGGCCGGCGCGAAGCATCAGCCGGTGGCTGACGGTCTCGGCTTCCGCCGGCGCTTCCTTCAGCGTGGAAATGAAATAGTGCGAGACGCGCATCGTGCTGTTTTTCTTGGCAAAACGTCGATTGTACCGCGACGGCGCCCCACGCGCCTCCGGCCGTCCGGACGAGGGACCGGCGCGCCGTCGTCCGGAGGGCTTCTGCTACGCTCCCGCGCATGCGCGCCGACTGGTACCGGAGCCTCTTCGCGATCGACTCGGGGAAGATCTCGACGCTGCTCTTCGCGCGGGTCGGCGTGGCGGTCGCGCTGCCGCTGTTCGGTTTCGGCCTCGCCGGCCACCCCGGCGCGGCCACGGCCGGGGCCGGCACGGCGCTGTTCGTCGCGATGTCGGACATCGGATCGCGCCGCACGGATCGCGTGGCGATCATGATGGCCGCGACGCTGTTCATCCTGCTCGGGGGATTCATCGGCCACCGGTATGGCGTCGGGGCCGGCGGCGCGGTGCCGTTCATCCTCGCCGCCACGCTGCTGGCGGGCTGGGTCAGCAACTCGCAACCCGCGATTTCGTCGGTCGCCCGCTTCGGCGCGCTGGCGACGGCCGCGGGCGCCGGCACGCAGAACCACGATCCGCTCGCCGCGATCGCGGTCGTCGCCGGCGGCGCCTGCGCCATCCTGTCGGCGGTGGCGATCTGGCTCACCGAGGCGATTCCCCCGCACGCGGATCCGATCGACTGGCGCGCCGGGGTTCGCCGCGCGTTCGCCGGCGCGGACACCGGCTGGTGGTTCGCGCTCTGCTATGCCAGCGGCTGCGCGCTGGCGCTGCTCGCGGCCGAGCAGCTGCACGTCAGCAGCCCGGTCTGGGCCACGTTCACGGTGATCATGGTGACGCGGCGCGAGGGCATGCTGAGCCTCGGTCTCGTCATCCATTACATGGCCGGCACGCTGCTCGGCATCCCCGTGGCCGCGCTGCTCGCGCACCTTTCCACCGATCCGGTGATGCTGATGACGTTCGCGACGCTCGCCGCGGCGAGCACGCGGCTGGGCTTCGCGCTCAATCCCGCGCTCGGCTACGTGGCGTTCACGGTGTTCCTCATCATGGTCGTCGAGCTCGAGCGCAACGGCGGCGCGCCCGCGCTGCCGCTGGTCCTGACGCGTCTCTACGACGTCGGCGTCGGCTGCGTCATCGCCCTCGGCGCCACGCTGCTCGCCACGCTCGGCCACCGATCCCCTAAGTCCGCCTGACGATCGCGAAGGAGCTTCGATGACGCTGCACGAGACCGACGTCGCCGTGATCGGCGCCGGCAGCGCGGGCCTGGCCGCGTACCGCGCCGTCAATGAGCGCGGCCGCCGCGCGCTGCTGATCGAGCCCGGACCGTTCGGCACGACCTGCGCCCGATCGGGCTGCATGCCGAGCAAGCTGCTGATCGCGCCGGCGGACGCCGCGCACGCCGTCTCGAGGCTCCCGGCGTTCGGCCTCGCGGCCGGCGGACCCGTCGAAGTCGACGGTCGCGCCGTGATGGCGCGCGTGCGCCGCGAGCGCGACCGGTTCGTCGGGTTCATCACCGCAGGCATCGACGCGCTTCCCGCGGGAGACGTCCTGCGCGGACGCGCGCGGTTCGTCGACGATCGCACGCTGCGCGTCGGTGACGACGTCACCGTGCGCGCGGCGAGCGTCGTCATCGCGACGGGCTCGTCGCCGGCGCATCCCGCCGCCTGGGACGTGCTCGGCGACCGGCTCGTCACCAACAGCGAAGTGTTCGAGTGGATCGACCTGCCGCGCCGCGTGGCCGTGCTGGGGCCTGGCGTGATGGGGCTGGAGCTCGGGCAGGCGCTCCACCGGCTCGGCGTGCATGTCGTCGTCTACGGGCGCGGGCCGCACGTGGGGCCGCTGCGCGATCCGGCGGTGCTCGCCGAGGCGACGCGGCTCTTCGGCGCCGAGCTGCCGCTCGAGCTCGGCGCGCACGTGACGATGGCGCGCGACGGCGACGAGGTCGTCGTCACGAGCGTCGCCGCCGACGGCGCCGCGCGCGTGGCGCGCTTCGACTACGTGCTCGCCGCCACCGGGCGGCGGCCGAACGTCGGCAATCTCGGGCTCGAGTCGACGACGCTCGAGCTCGACGGGCGTGGCGTGCCGCGGTACGACCGCACGACGCTGCGCTGCGGGACGTCGCCGATCTTCATCGCCGGCGACGCGGACGACGATACGGCGCTGCTGCACGAAGCGGCCGACGAAGGGCAGATCGCCGGCGACAACGCGGCCACGTACCCCGACGTGCGCGCGGGCCTGCGCCGCGCGCCGCTCGTGATCGTGTTCACCGATCCGCAGATGGCCATCGTGGGTGGCGGCTTCGACGCGGTGCGTGCCGTGCCGCACGTGACCGGCGAGGTGTCGTTCGAGCGGCAGGGACGGGCGCGGATCATGCTGCGCAACGCCGGCCTCGCCCGCGTGTATGCCGATTCGCACAGCGGCCGCTTCCTCGGCGCGGAAGTGCTGGGACCCGACGCCGAGCATCTCGGCCACCTGCTCGCCTGGTCGCTGCAGATGGCGCTGACCGTCGTGCAGATGCTCGAGATGCCTTACTACCATCCGGTGGTGGAGGAGGGCCTGCGCACGGCGCTGCGCGACGCGCAGAAGCGCGTGGGTGCCGTCCCGTTGCCGTGCCCCGGCGGCGATGGGTGCACCGAGGTCCTCATGTCGTAGCGTCGCCCGATGGCGTGGCGCGACGCCGTTGCGGTCAGCGGACGACGAGCACCGGCAGCTTGGAGTGCGTCAGCACCTTCTGGGTCTCGCTGCCGAGCAGCACGGCGGTGAGGCCGCGGCGGCCGTGCGACGCCATCACGATCGCGTCGCACTTCGCCTTGCGCGCGGCGGCGAGGATCGCTTCCCACGGCGCGGCAGCGACCGCGTGCAGCGTGTCGCACTCGATGCCGCCGGCCTCGGCCTTCGTCTTCAGCGGCGCGAGGATTCGCTGCGCTTCCTTCGCCGCCAGCGCGCCGTACTCCTTGCGCGACACCGGATCGTAGATGACGCCGTCCGAGAACGCCGGCATCGGATAGTCCGGCGACGCGTAGAACAGCGTGATCCTCGCCGACAGCGCCTGCGCGAGCGCGACGGCGTGGGTCACGGCCTTGGCGGACAGCTTCGAGCCGTCCGTGGCGACCAGCAGGTGGGTGTACATGACGCGCTCCTGTTCGACGGGGTGAGGCGCAATCATAGACGCCACGGCACGCGAGGTGTTGACCTCCTCCGCCCGCGGGTAAACTCGCCGTGAAAGCTCCGAGCCGTGTCCGACATCGACGACCCCCGCGTATGGTCCGCCGCCGCGCCCTCCTCGCAGGCGGCGGAGCTGCACGCGCTCGCCGCGGCGAGCCTCGGCGCCGCGACGGCGCAGGACAGCGATCGCCACGACGCAAAGATCGTGCGCCGCCTGCGCGCGCTGCTCGACGCGGAGGACGGCGGCGCGCTCGCGGCGCTGTTCGACGCGGCCCCAGGCGCCGCGGTCTATCGGCACCTGTGGCGGCTGCTGACGCGCGCCGAGGGCGCGAGCGACGGCGACGCGCTGCGCGCGACGGTGTTCGCGCTGCCGGTGGTCGTCGTCGCCGCGCTCGCGGACGGCGCCGTGCCGCAGACGGCGCCCTCGCTGCCCGGCGTGCTGCCCGAGGCGGGTGCGCTCGCCGCGCTGCTTCGCAAGCACGGCGCGCTGGCGGGCAATCGCACGTTCGCGCTGGGGAACGCGCTCGTCGACGCGGAAGCGCTCGGCTTCGCGCGGCTGCCGCGGCTGCTCGCGCGGCGCGCGCTCGATGCGGGCGCGCCGACGCCGCTCGACCTCGCGCCGGCGCCGATCGTTCTCGCGGCGGGCCACGAGAGCGTGCACCTGCGCTTCATCGTGGGCGTTGCGGTCGCGGCGCCCGGGGTCGATCTGCTGGCCGATGAATCGACGCAGGGTTGGGGCATTCCGCTGACGCAGGCGCTCGGTGCGCAGGTCGCGGTCCCCGGGACTACGGTGCTGGCGCTGCCGCACGCGCCGCAGCGGCTGGTGACGGCCGTGCAGACCGGACGCGCTTTGCAGCGCGAGGTGTCGGCGCAGGTCTTCGCCGGCAACGCGCTGCGCAAGTTCCGCGCGTCGGTGGGCGAGCCGTCAGCCGTGATCAGCGCGCATCGCGTCGCCGGCGTGCCGACCGGCGGGGAGCTGCGGCTGTCGCTGTCGTCGCCGTTCGAGCCGCGCGACGCCGAGGGCTTTCGCTGCCCGCTCTACGCGGCGGACCGCACCGCCGACGTCGTGCAGATGCTGACGACGCTGCTCGCCGACTGTCGCGTGGGTGACGTTCGCGTGCTGCCGGGCGTCCACGCCGATCGCGATCCCGCCACCGACGTCCCGTTGCTGTTCAAGGCCGACGCGCTGCACTGAGGCGGCCCGTTCCGCTCGAGCGCCGCGACGCGCACGCCCTCCACGTGCGCGCTTTCGCGCCGCCTGACGCGGCCCACGCCGCTGACGCTCTGCTTCACCTCGGGATCGCCGTAATATTCGACGCTGCCCGCGCCCGATATCGAGGCCCTGAGCGTCTTCCTGGCGTTGATGACGATGCTGCCCGCGCCGCTCACCGACACTTTCGCGTTCTCGCTTTCCAGGCGGTCGGCGTGCACCTCGCCGGCGCCGGAGATCGAGACGTCCTGGTCGACGACGCGGCCGGCCAGCGTCGCCTTGAGCGCGCCCGAGCCGGAGAGGCGAAGACGCTGCGCCTGGAGGTCGTCGATGCGCACGCTGGTGCCGCCCGACGCCGCGATCCGCAGCTCGGTCGCTTCGATCCTGGCGGCGGCGAGCTTGACCGTCCCCGACAGGTTGATCGCCTCGACCTGCCGGAACGTCACCGTGATCCTGGGCGTCACGCTTCCCGGGCCCCGGCTGCCGATGATCGAGTCCCACCAGCGCCGCGTGGTGCCGCTGCTGATCTCGAGCGTGTCGCCGGTCGACCGGATGCGCACGAGCGATTGCCCGCCGGCGCGCGTCTCCACGGCGACGCCTTCGCGCGCGCCGGCGACCAGCGTGACGTCCGCGCTGCCGTTGACGTCGAGGCGCCGGAACGGATCGACCGCTCGGTTTTCGGTCACGAGATCGCCGCCGATGCTTCCACCGCCACGATTCAGCGTGAGCCAGGCAAGCCCGGCGGCGACGACGACGCAGAGCACGACAAGGACGGGGAGCGTGGCGCGGCGCATGGCTACCTCGGGAGGACGACTCCGGTTGGATGCGGCGGAGTGGCGCATTGGATTGCCGGAGAATAGCGTTTGCCGCCTTGACAGCTCAGATCTCCTAACATACTGTATACAGAATACACAAAGCGTCGAGGCGGGCTGCGAGTCCGACCGACCCCCGGCGCACCGGCCCGCCGCGGGAGCCGGCCGGGCAACGGAGGAACGACATGGAACCGCAGGGCGGACGCATTCGCGTCATCGTCGCCAAGGTAGGCCTCGACGGCCATGACCGCGGCGTCAAGATCGTGGCGCGCACGCTGCGCGACGCCGGCATGGACGTGATCTACACCGGTCTCCACCGCACGCCGGAAGAGGTCGTCGATGCGGCCATCCAGGAAGACGTCGACGTCATCGGCATCAGCATCCTCTCCGGCGCGCACATGACGGTGTTCCCGCGCGTGATGGCGTCGCTGAAATCGCGCGGCGCCGACGACATCCTGGTCGTCGGCGGTGGCGTGATCCCGGACGACGACCTGCCGAAGCTGAAGGCGATGGGCGTGTCGGAGCTGATGCTCCAGGACACGCCGCCGGCTGCCATCGTCGCGATGATCCGGCGCATCGTCGCCGAGCGCGGCGCGCGCTGACGGAGGCGGCCATGGAACAGTGGACGTTTCCGCCGCGCTTCGACGACGCCTACGCGCCTCCCGCGGGCTCGCGCTACTGGTTTCCGAAGCGCGAGACGATGGCGCCGGCTGAGCGCGACCGCGCGATCCTCGCGCGGCTGCAGCAGCTGTGCCGCTACGCGTGGGACGCGTCGCCGTTCTATCGCCGCAAGTGGGACGAGGCGGGCTTCCATCCCGATCACCTGAAATCGCTGGAGGACTTCGAGTCGAAGGTGCCGGTGATCGACAAGAAGGACCTGCGCGCCGCGCAGGCGCGCACGCCGCCCTTCGGCGACTACCTGTGCGTGCCCGACAGCGAGGTGTTCCACATCCACGGCACGTCGGGCACCACGGGCCGGCCGACGGCGTTCGCGATCGGCCGCGACGACTGGAGCGCGATCGCCAACGCGCACGCGCGGATCATGTGGGGCATGGGCATCCGCCCCGGCGACACGGTGTTCGTCGGCGCGATCCTGAGCCTCTACCTCGGCTCGTGGGGTGCGCTCGCGGGCGCGGAGCGGCTGCGCTGCAAGGCGTTCCCCTTCGGCGCGGGCGCGCCCGGGATGACGGCGCGGGCCGCGACGTGGCTCGACGCGGTCAAGCCGCAGGCGTTCTACGGCACGCCGTCGTTCGCGCTGCATCTCGCCGACGTCGCCCGCAAGGAGGGCTTCGACCCCCGCAACTTCGGCCTGAAGACGCTGTTCTTCTCGGGCGAGCCGGGCGCGTCGGTGCCGGGCGTGCGCGACCGGATCGCTTCGGAGTACGGCGCGCGCGTGATCGACTGCGGCTCGATGGCGGAGATGACGCCGTTCATGAACGTCAGCGGCACGGCCGAGACCGACGGCATGCTGTGCTGGCAGGACATCGTCTATACCGAGGTCTGCGACCCGGCGACGTATCACCGCGTGCCGTACGGCCAGCGCGGCACGCCGGTGTACACGCATCTGGAGCGGACGTCGCAGCCGATGATCCGGCTGGTGTCCGGCGATCTGACGCTCTGGGAGAACGGTCGCAATCCCTGCGGCCGCACGTACCCGCGCCTGCCGCAGGGCGTGTTCGGCCGTATCGACGACATGTTCACGATCCGCGGCGAGAACGTGTATCCGAGCGAGGTCGACGCCGTGCTGAACCAGCTCGACGGCTACGGCGGCGAGCACCGGATCGTGATCTCGCGCGACGGCGCGATGGACGAGCTGCTGGTGCGCGTCGAGGAAGCGCCGTCGGCGGCGCCGCAGGCGGGCGGCGCGCTGCGCGACGCGGCCGCGGCCGCGCTGCAGAGGATGCTCGGGCTGCGCGCCAGGGTCGAGGTCGTCCCGAACGGCACGTTTCCGCGCACCGATTTCAAGGCGCGCCGCGTGATCGACGACCGCGAGGTCTTTCGCGAGATGAACGCGCGCCTCGCGGGATAGGCGAGCCCGCCGTGGCCTACGTTGCATCGCGCGACCTGGTGTCCGGCGTGCTCGCGGGCGACGTCCGCGCGATCGCGCGCCTGCTGTCGCGCGCGGAGGCCGGCACCGACGAGGCCCGCGACGCTCTCGACGCGATGTGGGCGCTCGCGGGGCGGGCCCACGTCGTCGGCATCACCGGCGTGCCCGGCAGCGGCAAGTCGACGCTCGTCACGCGGCTCGCCCTCGCCATCCGCGCGAGCGGGCGCAAGCTCGCGATCGTCGCCATCGATCCGTCGAGCCCGTTCTCCGGCGGCGCGATCCTCGGCGACCGCATCCGGATGGGCGAGCTCGGAGGCGACCCCGGCGTGTTCGTGCGCAGCATGGCGACGCGCGGCGCGCTCGGCGGTCTCGCGCGCGGCACGCCCGAGGCCGTCGACGTGCTCGATGCCGCGGGCTACGACATCGTGCTGATCGAAACGGTCGGCGTGGGCCAGGACGAGGTCGACATCGCGCGCGCCGCGCACACGACCGTCGTCGTGTCGGCGCCGGGGCTCGGCGACGACATCCAGGCGATCAAGGCGGGCATCCTCGAGATCGCCGACATCCACGCCGTGAGCAAGTGCGATCGTCCCGACGCGAACCGGACGCTGGCGGAATTGAAGAGCATGCTGGCGATGGCGATCGGGTTGGGCCAGGGCGCCGCCGGCGCCTGGCGTGCGCCCGTCATCGCGACGTCGTCGGTGCGCGACGAAGGCGTCGCCACGCTGCTCGACGCGATCGACCGCCACCGCGTGGCGCTCGACGCGAGCGGCGAGATGGCGTCGCGGCGGACCGCGATCGCCGAGCGCCGGATGCTGCGGGCCGGCGACGAGCTGTTGCGCGACCATTTCGCGCGCCACCGCGACGGCGCGGTCGCGCTGCTGCTGCATCAGCTCGATGCGCGCGCGCTGTCCCCCCATGCGGCGGCGCGGCGCCTGCTGCAAGAGCTCAAGATCGGAGGCGAATCATGACGGAACGGGAAACCGCGGCGACCCTGGCGGCGGAAGTGGACGCGTGGGAGAAGAACGAGGTCGCGAAATTCATCGCGCGCTCGCCGGAGCGCGCGCCGGCGTTCACCACCCTCGGCGGCTTTCCGCTGAAGCGCGCGTACACGGCCCTCGACGTCGCCGACACGCCGCCGGAGGACATCGGCCTGCCGGGCCGCTACCCGTTCACGCGCGGGCCGTATCCGACGATGTACCGCGGCCGGTTCTGGACGATGCGCCAGATCGCGGGCTTCGGCACGGCCGAGGACACGAACCAGCGCTTCAAGTACCTGATCGCCAACGGCCAGACGGGCCTCTCCACCGATTTCGACATGCCCACGCTGATGGGCTACGACAGCGACCATCCGATGAGCGAGGGCGAGGTCGGGCGCGAAGGCGTGGCGATCGACACGCTCGCCGACATGGAGCACCTGTTCGACGGCATCGACCTCGAGAAGATCTCCGTGTCGTTGACGATCAACCCGAGCGCGTGGATCCTCCTCGCGATGTACGTCGCCCTGGCGCGGCGCAAGGGCTACGACCTCGACAAGCTGTCGGGCACGATCCAGGCGGACATCCTCAAGGAATACCAGTCGCAGAAGGAATGGATCTTCCCGATCGCGCCCTCGGTGCGGATCGTCCGCGACTGCATCACGTTCTGCGCGCGGAACATGAAGCGCTACAACCCGATCAACATCTCGGGCTACCACATCTCGGAGGCCGGCGGCTCGCCGCTCGACGAAGTGGCGTTCACGATGTGCAACCTGATCGCGTACGTCGAGGAGGTGACCAGGACCGGCATGCACGTCGACGAGTTCGCGCCCCGTCTCGCGTTCTTCTATGTCTGCCAGGCCGACTTCTTCGAGGAGATCGCCAAGTTCCGCGCGGTGCGCCGCGTCTACGCCAAGGTCATGAAGGAGCGGTTCGGCGCGAAGCATCCGGAGTCGATGCGGTTGCGCTTCCACTGCCAGACGGCCGCGGCGTCGCTGACCAAGCCGCAGTACCGGATCAACGTTGTGCGCACCGGGCTGCAGGCGCTGGCCGCGGTGCTGGGCGGCGCGCAGAGCCTGCACACCAACGGCATGGACGAGGCGTTCGCCATCCCTACCGAGGAAGCGATGAAGATCGCGCTGCGCACGCAGCAGATCGTCGCGGAGGAGAGCGGCGTCGCGAACGTCGTCGATCCGCTAGGCGGCTCCTACTTCGTCGAGAGCCTGACCACGCAATACGAGAAGGCGATCTTCGACGTGATCGACGAGGTCGACCGCAGCGGCGGCTGCGTGAAGATGACCGAGGACGGCTGGTTCCAGCGCCGCATCGCCGACTTCTCGTACGACACGGCGCTCAAGAAGGCGAGCGGCGACAAGCCGGTGATCGGGGTCAACAAGTACGTCGAGGCCGACGAGCAGTTCGACATCGAGCTCCACCCGTACGACGCGTCGACGGCCGAGCGGCAGCTCGACCGCCTGCGCCGCGTGCGGCGCGAGCGGGACAGCGCGAAGGTCGAGCGGCTGCTGGACGAGCTCGTGGCCCAGGCCGGCGACGAGACGCAGAACCTGATGCCCAAGACCATCGAGCTGGTCGAGGCCGGCGCGTCGATGGGGGACATCGTCGAGAAGCTTAAGACGGTGTGGGGCACGTACCGCGAGACGCCGGTGTTCTGACGTGCGGCTGTCCGACGACTCCACGGCAGCCGTCGTCGCGCGGTTCCTGAAGGCGCGCGGCGTCGACCGCGTCTTCGGCCTGTGCGGCGGCCATATCATGCCGCTGTGGATGCGCATCGACGCCGAGGGCATCGCGATCGTCGACGTGCGCGACGAGCGCGCCGCGGTCTACATGGCGCACGCGTACGGCGAGCTCAAGGGCACGTTCGGCGTGGCGCTCGTCACGGCGGGTCCGGGCGTGACGAATGCGATGACAGGCATCGCCAACGCGCACGTCGCGCGCGCGCCGGTGCTCGTGCTCTCCGGCGTGCCGCCGCGCCCGCAGGAAGGCCGAGGTGCGCTGCAGGACATCGTCCACACCGACCTCCTGCGCTCGATCACCCGCTATGCGCGCACCGTGCGCGAGCCGACGCTGGCGCTCGCCACGCTCGACGAAGCCGTCGCGCGGGCGCTCGGCGACGGCGGCGAGCCCGGCCCCGTCTATCTCGATTTCCCGACGGACACGCTGCGCGCGGAGGTGCCGCGCGCCGTGCAGCGTGACGAGCACCTGCGTGCGCATCCGCCATCGTTGCTCGTTCCCGATGCCGGCGCCGTCGAGGCCGCAGTCGATCTGCTGTGGAGTGCGCGGAGGCCGCTCGTGATCAGCGGCCGCGGTGCACGCCGGGCGGGGCCGGCGCTGGTACGCCTGCTCGACGCGCTGCCGGCCGTCTATCTCGACACCGGCGAGTCCCGCGGGCTCGTCCCTGAAACGCATCCGGGCGTCGTGGCAGCGATGCGCGGCAGCGTCATGGGCGAGGCGGACGTCGTCGCCACCGTCGGCCGCCGGCTGGATTTTCAGCTGGCGTACGGCTCGCCGGCGGTCTTCGGTGCGGCGCGCTTCGTGCGAATCGCGGACGTCGCGGCGGAGGTGCGCGACAACCGTCGCGGCGACGTCGAGCTGCTGGCCGACTGCGGGCGCGCGCTCGAAGCGATCGTCGGCGCGGCTGCGGGCCGCGCGAGCGCCGCGGACGGCGCGTGGCGAGGCGACCTGCGCGCGCGCCACGAGGAGCGTGTCGCAAAGCTCCGCGACGCGATGGCGAGCGCGCCGTCGGACGCGCAGGGACGCATCCATCCGAATCGCCTGCTCGCGAGCGTCGCGGCGTGCGTCGGCAGGGACGCCGTCGTCGTCGCCGACGGCGGGGATTTCCTGAGCTTCGCGCGCGTCGGGATGCCGGCGGCGACGTGGCTCGATCCCGGGTCGCTCGGCTGCATCGGCATCGGCACGCCGTTCGGCATCGCGGCGAGCCTCGCGTGCCCGGACCGGCCGGTGGTCGTGGTCACCGGCGACGGCGCGTTCGGCTTCAACGCGATGGAGATCGACACCGCGGTGCGCCATTCGGCGCCGGTGCTGATCGTCGTCGCGAACAACGGCGCGTGGCAGATCGAGGTCCACGACCAGCTGCAGTCGTTCGGCAAGGTCGTGGGCACGCGGCTGCAATTCGCCGACCATGCGGCAATGGCACGGGCGTTCGGCATGTATGCCGAGCGCGTTACGGACGCTGCCGCGCTGCCGGCGGCCCTGGCGCGCGCGATGGCGCACCGGCCCGCGCTGGTCGACGTGATCGTCTCGCCCGATGCCGTGTCGGCGGACGCGAAGTCCGGCCTGGCGTGGGTGCCGGACCTGCAGGCGCTGGGCGCGTGGGATGATGCCGAGCGCCGCTGGCGCGCCTCCTAGGATTCCCGCCGATGTTGTTGCCGTACCTGCACTACGCGCCGCGAATCGCCGCGCCGTTCGAGCTCGCGCCCACCGCGGCCATCGCCGGGCGCGTCACCGCGGGCCCGGGACTCGTGCTGCTCGGCCGCGCGACGCTGCGCGCCGACGGCGAGGCCATCACCATCGGCCGCAATGCGTTCTTCGCCGAGCGCGCCACCGTGCACATCGTCGACGGTGTGCTGCCTGCCGTGCTGGGCGACGACGCGACCGTGGGCCGCTACGCGCTGGTGCACGCGTGCACGCTCGGCGACGGCGTCGTCGTCGGCGACGCGGCGGTGGTGATGGACGGCGCCGTCGTCGGCTCGCGCGCGCTGATCGCGCCGGGCGCGCTCGTGCCGCCGCGCAAGCGGCTGGAAGGCGGCGCGCTCTACGCCGGCAGCCCCGCGGTGCGCGTCCGCGACGTGGGAGAGGCGGAGCTCGCCGCCGCCGCGCAGGCGATCCGCGCCGGTGTCGACCTGCCGCTGGTGCGCGACGCGGATCTTCCACCGCTCGACAACCGCGCATACGCGCCGCCCGGCTTCGAGGGCGACGGCCGCGCGCCGCTGGCCGGACGCGCGCCGCGCTTCACGCAGGCGTGGTCGGCGCCGACGGCGCTCGTCGCCGGCGACGTCGCGCTCGCGGCCGATGCCGGCGTCTACTTCGGGTGCGTGGTCGCGGCGGGCGGCGCCGCCGTCACCATCGGCGCCGCGACCAACGTGCAGGACAACGCGATCCTCGTCACCGACAGCGCACGCGGCGACCTCGTGATCGGCAGCGGCGTCACGATCGGCCACAACGTGCGGATCGGCGCGGGCACGATCGGCGACGACGCGCTGATCGGCATGGGCGCGACGCTCGGCGACGGCGTCGTGGTCGAGGCGGGCGCGTGCGTCGGCGGACGCTCGCTGGTGCTTCCCGGCACCGTCGTGCGCTCGGGCTGGATCTGGGCGGGGCGGCCGGCGAAGGCCTTTCGCGAAATCCGGCCGGAGGAGCGGCAGGGCTTCGCGCGCGCCGCGGAGGTGTACGTCCGCTACACGCGCGACTATCGCGCGGCGGACGAGCGTGCGCCGGGCTGAGGCGCGGCGGCGGAGAGCGGCGGCAGCGCCACCTGGACGTTCACCGCCGCGTTGGTGAGATGCGCGCGGGCAAGCGCCGCGGCGGCGTCGCCGTCGCCGGCGGCCATCGCGCGCAGGATCGCCGCGTGCTCGTCCCAGATCGCCTTGCGATAGCCGCGGTGCTGCAGCACCTCGCGCATCGCGCGCCGCAGGTGGTTCCACAGCTCGCCCATCGTGTCGACGAAAAGCCGGTTGCCGGAGAGCTCGTAGAGGTACATGTGGAACTGCATGTCGGCGGCGATCAGCGGCGCGATTTCGCCATCCTCCACCGCGCGATGACCCGCGGCGACGATGCGCTCGCCTTCGGCGATGGCCGCGGCGTCGGCGCGCGCCGAGGCGAGCGACACCGCGAGCGGATCGATGCCGAGCCGCAGTTCGTAGATCCAGCGCATGAAATCGCGGTCGAGCGGCGCAACCATCAGGCCGCGGCGACCGGCTTCGGTCAGGAATTTCTGCTGCTTCAGCAGCAGCAGCGCTTGTCCGACGGGCTGCCGCGACACCGACAGCCGCGCGGCGATGCTCTCCTGCGTCAGCCGCTCGCCCGGCTCGAGGCGCCCCTCACAGATCGCGTCGAGGATCGCGCGGTACGCCTGCTCGACGATCGTGGGTTGCGCCGGCAGCGACTGCATCACTGCGGCCGGAAGGTAATGTCCCCATACCAGGCCTCGACACTCTCGCCGGTGTTGTCGGTATCGGTGAGGATGGCGACGCCCAGCAGCTTGCCCGGCGGCTCGCCGAACGCCTTGCGAAAATCGTCGACCACGTTGCGCGACAGCGTCTGCCACGCGCCGACGCCGCCGGCGCCGGTCGATCCCACGACCATCTGCACGCGGGTCGTCCGCGGGTTCTGCACCACCTTGCCCACCGGCTCCTTGTTCGACCAGATGTACATCAGCGTGGCGTACGGCAGCTCGCGCCCCGACAGAAACTTGCCAGACGCGAGCGCGCTGCGGTCGGAGAACGGGAGCTTCGCCTTGTCGCCGTCGAACTCCAGCACCAGGCGTGCCGGCGAGTCCTCCTTCGACGCGACGGCGTTGTCGGCGGTGGCGATCAGCCGATCGACCTTCCAGCGCCACGCCATCACGGGCGCCGCGTTGATGTCGAAGCTCGTCTTGTAGCCGACGAGGCTCGCGGCGCCCTCGGCGGCCGCGTGCAGGACGACCGTACCGCCGTCGTCGACGAAGTCGTACACGGTGGGCTTCTTCGTGTCGTTGATCTTGACGGGCAGCCAGCCGGCCGGCAGCGACGCGCCGGGCTTGGCTTGCGAGAACGGCGTCACGAGCGGCGCCGCGGACATCGACTGCGCGTGCGCGGCGGGCGTGACGGCGACGGCAAGCGCCACGAGCCAAGGTGGGCGAGACAGACGAGCGACAAGGCAAACGAGGATGCGCATGGCAGAGGCCGATCGCGAGGTTTCCGCCCACTGCCATGCCGGCGGCATGAGTCGCCGGTTGGCGGGCGTGGGGCATGATAACGTACCCTTTTTGCGCTGGTAACCACCATGAGCCTCGACCGCGTGCCCGCCGGGCGCGACCTGCCGAACGACTGCAACGTCGTCATCGAGATCCCGATGCGCGCCGACCCGATCAAGTACGAAGTGGACAAGGACACTGGGGCGGTGTTCGTCGACCGGTTCATGTCGACCGCCATGCACTACCCTTGCAACTACGGCTACATCCCGCGCACGCTGTCGGACGACGGCGACCCGTGCGACGTCCTGGTGCTGTCGCCGGTGCCGCTCATCACCGGCGTCGTCGTGCGCTGCCGCCCGATCGGCATGCTGAAGATGGAGGACGAGGCCGGCGGCGACGAGAAGATCCTCGCCGTGCCGATCGACAAGCTCTCGTCGCTGTATCGCGCGATCGAGACGCATCGCGACCTGCCGGAGATCCAGCTCGCGCAGATCGCGCACTTCTTCCAGCACTACAAGGACCTCGAGCCGAAGAAATGGGTGCGGCTCGCCGACTGGGTGGGACCGGACGAAGCGAAGCAGGAGATCCTCGACAGCGCGACGCGATACGAGAAGGCCGCGCGCAGCCGGCCCAGTTGACGCACGCCGGACCTGGCGATCGCGCGGCGCCGCCGGCGCCGCTGCCGGCGCGCCGCGTGCAGGCGCTGTTTCCGCCGCTGTTCGTCGTGTTGTGGAGCACCGGGTTCATCGCGGCGAAATACGGGCTGCCGTACGCGCCGCCGTTCACATTCCTGCTGCTGCGCTTCGCCATGCTTGCCGTGCTGATGACGGTCGTCGCGCTCGCGACGCGGGCGGCGTGGCCGGCATCGGCCGCGCAGGTGGGCCACCTCTGCGTGGCCGCGCTGCTGGTCCACGGGCTCTATCTCGGCGGCGTATTCGTCGCGATCTCGCACGGGATGGCCGCGGGCACGAGCGCGATGCTCGTCGGCCTTCAGCCGCTCCTCACCGTGCTGATCGCCCGCGTCTGGATGGACGAGCGGGTCGTGCCGCGCCAGTGGGCGGGGCTGCTGCTGGGGCTCGCCGGCGTGTATTTCGTCGTGCGCCACAAGGTCGATTTCACCGGCGACCTCGAAGGGCTCGCCCCGATCACCGTGGCGCTGGTCGCGATCAGCGCGGGCACGCTCTACCAGAAGCGGTTCTGCTCCACCGTGGACCTTCGCAGCAGCGCGGCGATCCAGTTCACCGCCTGCACGCTCGTGTACGCGCCGCTCGTGTTCTTCGCCGGCGAGCGCGCCGTGGCGTGGACCGGCGCGTTCGTGTTCGCGCTCGCGTGGTCGGTGCTGGTGCTTTCGGTCGGCGCGATCAGCCTGCTGTACTGGCTGCTGCGCCATGGAGCGGCGGCGGACGTCGCGCGGCTCTTCTATCTCGTGCCGCCCGTGACGGCGGCGATGGCGTTTGCGCTGTTCGGCGAGCGGCTCGACGCGCTGGCGCTCGCGGGCATGGTGCTGATCGCCGTGGGCGTGGCGATGGCGCGCCCGCGCGCCGCCTAGCCTTCGCCGCGCGCCAGCGTCGCGGCCAGCGCCGCCACGGCCGGCGGCGGCGCCGCGAGCGGCCGCCCGTCCTCCGCCAGCGCGTCGACGAGCCGCGCGACCGTGCCTTCCTGCGGCAGCGACACGCCGAAGTGCACGAGCGCCGTGCCGCGGTAGATGGCGAGCGTCGGAAAGTTCTCGACGTCGACGTCGCCGCACACCGCGCTGTCGTCCTCGATGTCGAGCCAGGCGAACGTCGCGCCCGCGCGCGCGGCGGCGATCCGCTCGAGCGCCGCGCGGAACTCGCGGCACGTGTCGCACCAGGCGGCGCAGAGCGCCACGACGACAAGACAATCCGCGCGGGCGAGCGCGGCGGCCAGCGCGGCGACGTCCGCGGGTGATCGGCCCAGCACCGGCATCGGGCGCGGCCTAGGGGTCCTGGACGATCCGCGTGCCGGCGATGCGATCGTGCAGGAACCGCCGGTCGGGATCGACGAACGCCGCCAGGTAATTGAGCGCCAGCGGGACCACCGCCACGCCCTGCAGTCCGTACGGCTTCATCGCCACGTACGTCGCGAGCGCCAGGCCGGGTCCGATCCAGGCGGCGAGATAGCGGACGAACGCGCGGCGGTAGTCGAGCGGACGGCCGTCGGCGTCGACGATGCGCATCCGCCAGGTCTTCATCGGCAGCGTGCGCCGGCCGCCCGTCCAGCTCCAGACGAAATAGGCGGCCGCGCTGGCGAAGAGCGCGCAGAACACGATGACGCGGCCAGGGAGGTCGGGCAGCGTCAGCGCGCTCCGGCCCGGCACGCCGGGCGACACGAATGGCAGCAGGAAGAAGTTGACGACGAGGAGGAGGGCGGTGACCAGCAGCGCCTCGTAGGCCACGCCGGCGAAGCGCCGCGCGCGGCCCGCTCCGGCTGCGGCGATCACTTCGGCGGGACGCTCGCGGGCGTCGGGCCGGGGGCGGCGGGCGGCGCCATCGGCTGCGCCGGCTGGCGCGCGCCGCCGGCGGGCTTCGCGGCGCCGTTGGCCGCGGGCTTCGCCGCGAGCTCCTGCTTGCGTTCCGGCGGGAGGCTCTGGTACTCCTGCCACTTCTGCCGGACCTCGGCTTTCTTGTCCGGCGGCAGCGTCTTCATCGTCTTGTACTGCTCGCGCGCGACCTGGCGCTGCTCCGGCGTGAGCGCGGCCCACGAGCGCATCTGCTGCTGCACGCGGGCCTGCTCGTCGGGCTTCATCGTCGGGTAGCGCTGGGCGAGCCCGCGCCATTTGGTCTTGCGCGAGGCGTCGAGCTTGTCCCACTCGGGCGCGAGCGGAGCCAGCACCGACTTCTCCTGCGCGGAGAGCTCGGCCCAGCCCGGCGATTTCAGCGTGATTTGCGCGTGGCCGGCCGGTGCCGCCGCCAGCAAGGCGGCGGCCGCCGCGGCCATCAGCGTTCGAACGAGACCTTGAGCCAATTCTGGAATCCCCGGTCCAGGTAGGCGTCGATCGGCAGGTCCGAGGACAGGATCTGGGCGTCCAGTTCCTCGAACTCGCGGACCTGCTGGACGGCCCGCCACTGCTGCAATCCGAATCCGGCCACGGCGACGAACGCCGCGATGCCGACCCAAAGCCGAACGTTCGTCCACGGGCTGCGACGGGACCCGTCCATGCCGCCGCCCGCCAGCGCGTGCGCCATCTGGAGCGCCGGCGCCCGCTGGCCATCGGTGAGCGACGCAAGCGCCGCCGCGCGCGCCTGCTGCAGGCGATATGCGGTGCCCGACTTCAGCGTCGCTGTGCCGATGTCGAGGTAAGTGGCTATTTTCTTTGCGGTTTCAGTTTCTCTGGTGCTCATTTGCAACCCCTGAGCCGATAGCCTTGCCGCCCGGATGCTGCGCCGGGGAGGCGGGTGGAGCGAACGATGGGCGAGCCGGACTGGATCAAAGCCTCACCCCTCGGGTCTTGAGCATTTCAGCCAGCGCGTGAACGGCCCGCGAGCAGTGAGTCTTGACGCTGCCTTCCGAACAGCCCATCGCCGCAGCGGTTTCCGCGACGTCGAGCTCTTCCCAATAACGTAACAGGAACGCCTCGCGTTGACGCGCAGGCAGCCTTGCCAGCGCCTGCTCGATGATGCCCACAATCTGACCTTGCTCGAACTGGGCGGCGGGATCGATCGTCGCGTTCGAGTCCGATTTTGCCGGTAAAGTTTCGAGCGGATCGTAATCTTCGTCTTTTTCGCCTTTATCGCCGAATGCCGAGAGCAGGACAGTCCACGTCGACCGCACCTTCTGGCGGCGGAAATGGTCGTGGATCGTGTTCTGGAGGATCCGCTGGAAGAGCATCGGAAGCTCTTCGCGCGGTTTCGCCGAATATTTTTCGGTCAGCTTGAGCATCGCGTCCTGCACGATGTCGAGTGCGGCATCCTCGTCGCGCACCGCGAACATCGCCTGCTTGAACGCGCGTCGCTCGACTTCCGCCAGGAACGCCGCAATTTCTTGATGAGAGGCCAGTGTCTTGCCGATCGGGTGATTGCGCACCGATTATAGGCGGATTGGCGGGCGCCACCGGCGCAACGCCTTCGCCGCGCCATGCTGCAATGAAGCATCCCGGACTTGACCGGTGCGGCCGTTTACCGCTAATTTCCTGTTTCCGGGCCGCGAGGCCCGGTTGCTGTACTGCAAAAACGGCCGTTTGCATCCCCTCCGGCGGTGCCACAAGCGTTACCGGAGCTTCCCGCGGGGTGCGGCGGTACCGGCTTTCTACCCGATAAGAGCCTGGGTGGACGCGCTACCTGAGCTACGCGTCCCTTGAGTTTGCAGCCCTGGCGCGCCCATTGGCGCCGCCGGGTCACCCCTTTTCATCGGCACAAGGCGGTCCACATGCAACTTACGGGTGCGGAAATCACCATCCGCTGTCTCGAGGAGGAAGGCGTCGAGTACGTCTTCGGCTATCCGGGCGGCGCGGTCCTCAACATCTACGACGAGCTCTTCAAGCAGGACAAGGTCAAGCACGTCCTGGTCCGGCACGAGCAGGGCGCGGTCCATGCGGCCGACGGCTATTCGCGGTCGTCGACCAAGGTCGGCGTCGCGCTCGTCACCTCCGGTCCGGGCGTGACCAACGCGGTCACCGGCATCGCCACCGCGTACATGGATTCGATCCCGATGGTGGTGATCACCGGCCAGGTGCCCACGCACGCGATCGGCCAGGACGCCTTCCAGGAATGCGATACCGTCGGCATCACGCGGCCGTGCGTCAAGCACAACTTCCTCGTCAAGGACGTCAAGGACCTCGCGACGACGATCAAGAAGGCGTTCTACCTGGCGACCACCGGCCGGCCCGGGCCCGTGCTGGTCGACATCCCCAAGGACGTCACGCAGGCGACGACGGAATTCGTGTACCCGAAGACGATCTCGCTCCGCTCGTACAACCCGGTCACCAAGGGCCACGCCGGCCAGATCAAGAAGGCGGTGCAGCTCCTGCTCGAGGCGAAGCGGCCGATGATCTACACGGGCGGCGGCGTGATCCTCAACAACGCGTCGTCGCAGCTCACGCGGCTCGTCCGGCTGCTGGGGTTCCCGTGCACGAACACGCTGATGGGGCTCGGCGCCTTTCCCGGGACCGACCCGCAGTTCACCGGCATGCCCGGCATGCACGGCACGTACGAGACGAACATGGCGATGCAGAACTGCGACGTCCTGTTCGCCGTCGGTGCGCGCTTCGACGATCGCGTGATCGGCGACCCGAAGCATTTCTACCGCGCCGACCGCAAGATCATCCACATCGACATCGACCCGTCGTCGATCAGCAAGCGCGTCCGCGTGGACGTGCCGATCGTCGGCTACGTCGCCGACGTGCTGGAGGAGATGCTGAAGCTGCTGGAATCGTCGCCGCAGCGGCCCGACGCCGCCGCGCTGAAGGCGTGGTGGTCGCAGATCAAGGAGTGGCAGCGCAAGGATTGCCTCAAGTACGACCGCGCGAGCAAGCTCATCAAGCCCCAGTTCGTGATCGAGAAGCTCTACGAGCTCACGAAGGGCGACGCGTTCATCACGTCCGACGTCGGCCAGCACCAGATGTGGGCCGCGCAGTACTACAAGTTCGACAAGCCCCGGCGGTGGATCAACTCCGGCGGCCTCGGCACGATGGGGTTCGGCCTGCCGGCGGCGATGGGCGTGCAGATGGTGAACCCGGACGCCACCGTCGCGTGCGTGACCGGCGAGGCGTCGATCCAGATGTGCATCCAGGAGCTCTCGACCTGCAAGCAGTACCACCTGCCGATCAAGATCGTGAACCTCAACAACCGCTACATGGGCATGGTGCGGCAGTGGCAGGAGTTCTTCTACGGCAACCGCTAC